>Ga0207684_10003590_pt1 | contig 15103 bp, 16 predicted proteins | sample KBSK5501metaG_FD_184342 | JGI IMG/M metagenome (GOLD analysis project Ga0207684, IMG submission 184342) | Corn, switchgrass and miscanthus rhizosphere microbial communities from Kellogg Biological Station, Michigan, USA - KBS K5-50-1 metaG... | ecosystem: Host-associated > Plants > Roots >...
CTCTGCGTGATTGAACGGCAGCACGACGACGTCCTCGAGCACGGCCGGTGGTGTTCCCCTCGAGTACGCGGTGCTGGCCGGCGTCGCCAAACTCCCCCAGGTCTCTGGCGTCGATCCCAAGCTCACCTCTGCGTAGTCATAGGAGCCGTGGTACGCCCCCTCGAACTTCGCAATCTTCGGGCGGCCGGTGAAAGCGCGAGCGCCCTTGATCGCGATCATCACCGCCTCGCTGCCCGAGTTGGTGAACCGCACCCGCTCGGCCGAGGGCAGCCGCTCGCACAGGAGCGCCGCCAGGTCGATCTCTTCGGGCGTCGGCATCGGGAAGGACGCGCCCAGCGCGAGTCGCCGGCTCGCCGCTTCCACGATCGTCGGATGGGCGTGGCCATGGATCAGCGCCGTGTAGTTGTTCAAGCAGTCCAGGCGGCGGTCGCCCTCGACGTCGGTGATCCAGCAGCCTTCCCCGGCGGCAGCGTAGGGCGGATACGGCGCCATGTAGACGGTCGTGCGCGAGTTGCCGCCGGGTAGTACGCCCTGGGCGCGCGCGAAAAGCGTTGCCGATTTGGAGCCCGGCTCTGCCCACCGCGCAGTCCGCGCGAGTGCGCGGGGTGTCCTCGCCTTCGAGATCGTCGCCATCGCCACGCCTCCTTTATCCATATGGCGGCTGCTGCCACGGGTGCCACGATGATACCCTCGTCTCGCAGGCTTGGACTTGGCACGCCGGTCCCCGTGTCCCGAGTACAATCTCGACCGTGACCGATGCCGATTATATGGACCAGGCGCTGCGAGAAGCGGAGGACGCCTTTGCCCGGGGCGACTGGCCCGTGGGCTCGGTCCTCGTACGTGATGGCGTCGTACTCGCGACGGGCCAAAATCGGCAAAACACCGAGCGTGACGTGACCTGGCACGCGGAGTTCGAGGCCCTGCGGCGCGCGACGCGCGAGCACGGTGTGGCGAGCCTGGCTGGAGCCACGGTGTACTCCACCATGGAGCCCTGTCCGATGTGCGCGGGCGCCATGAAGCTCGCGGGCATCGCGCGGCTGGTCCTGGGCACCCGGCACACCACCCTCCGGCGCACCGATCTCGGCACCTACTCGATCGAGACGTTCTGTCGGATGGCCGGCTACGATCTCGCCCTCACCACCGGCGTACGCGAGCGTGAGTGCACCGCGCTCCGCCGCCGCTGGGGCAACGATTCCGTCCGCGCATCCTAGCGCAAGTGTCACGACATGTCGGAGTGACCCGATGACATGTCGGAGTGACCCGATGAGCGAGACCGCGCTCGGCACCGTCGTCGGCAACCTCGCGCACGCCGCTCCGCATCACGCGGCGCTCACGTGCGGCACGGACACCGTCTCGCGGGCCGCGCTCGAGGCACGCACGAACCGGCTCGCCCGCGCCTACCGCGAGCTCGGCGTCACGCCGGACTCCTTCGTCACCATCGGTCTGCCGAACGGCATCGAGTTCTTCGAGGCCGTGATCGCGGTGTGGAAGCTCGGCGCGACGCCGCAGCCGATCTCGTCGCGGCTGCCGGCCGCCGAGCGGCGTGCGATCATCGACCTCGCGAACCCCTCGCTCGTCGTCGGCGTCGAGCCGTCCGAATCGCCGGGCCGGACGACGATCCCCGGCCGATTCCAGCCGGAGGCGTCGCTGGCGTCCGATCCATTGCCGCCGCTGATCGGCGCGTCATTCAAGGCGCCGACGTCGGGCGGGAGCACCGGTCGGCCGAAGCTCATCGTCGCCACCCAGTCCGCGACGTGGGAGTCGGTCGAGGGCTTCGCAAACTTGTTGAAGATCCCGCCGGACGGCGTGCACCTGGTGACCGGACCGCTCTACCACAACGGACCGTTCGTCACTTCGCTGCTCGCGCTGCTCCGGGGCAATCACCTCGTGGTCATGGAGCGCTTCGAAGCGACCGCGGGGCTGGCGCTCATCGAGCGGCATCGCGTCGACTGGATGTACGCGGTGCCGACGATGATGCACCGCATCTGGCGGCTGCCGGAGCGCGAGCGGCAACGGTTCGACGTCTCGTCGCTCCGCGTAGTGTTCCACATGGCAGCGCCGTGTCCGCCGTGGCTCAAGCAGGCGTGGATCGACTGGCTCGGCGGCGAGCGCATCCTCGAGCTCTACGGCGGGACCGAGGCCCAGGCGATCACCTTCATCACCGGTGACGAGTGGCTCGCGCATCGCGGCTCCGTCGGCCGCGTGATCCTGGGCGAGATCGTGGTGCTGGACGGGAGCGGCAACGAGTTGCCGCCCGGCGACGTCGGCGAGATCTGGATGCGCCGCGGCCTCGACGAGCCGCCGTCGTACCGGTACATCGGCGCGCGGCCGAAGTCACGGCCGGGCAACTGGGAGTCGCTCGGCGACATGGGCTGGAAGGACACGGACGGCTACGTGTACCTCAGCGACCGAGACACGGACATGATTCTCGTCGGCGGCGCGAACGTGTACCCGGCCGAGATCGAATCCGCCCTCGACGAGCACCCGGCCGTCACGTCGTCGTGTGTGATCGGCCTGCCCGACGACGAGTATGGCAACGTCGTCCACGCGATCGTGCAGTCGTCCGGGCCGTTGACCCCCGCCGAGCTCGAGGAGTTCCTGCGCTCGAAGCTCACGAAGTACAAGCGCCCGCGCACGTACGAGTTCGTGAGCGAGCCGCTGCGAGGCGACGACGGCAAGGTCCGACGCCCGGCGCTCCGCGCGCAGCGGCTCGCGAACGCGCGTCGTTGAGAGAGGCTAAGCGCCTGACGCGGAAGACGCGAGCGGCAAGTGCGCGACGCGCAACGCGCGGTGCCCGCTTCAGGGTCTAGTGCCCGCAAGGGTGTCGGGGTTCGAGTCCCCGCTTCGGCACCAAACCTTCACCAGCAGACGAGCCTGACGATCCCCGTTCGGGCTCGACTTGGCTCCCGTCTCTCTCCGCTCGTCACGTTCGCCGGAAGATCACGCGCCCGTCTCGCATCGTCATCCGCACTTTGGCGAAGGCGCGCACGTCCTGGGTCGGATCGCCGTCGAGCACGACGACGTCGGCGGTCATGCCCGGCCCGATTCGTCCCGTTCTGCCGGGCCCGAAGCGGGCCGCGGGCGCCGTGGTGAGCATCGCCAGGATCTGCATCGCTCCGAGCCCGGCGCGCCGCAGGAAGATGAACTCGTCCGTCGGGTCGTAGTCGGTCATGTAGCCGACGTCGGTCCCGAACAGGAGCTCCCCGCCCAGGTCCGCGACGGCGCTCGTCTGCGCCATGGCAATGCCGAGGACGCGCTCGATGAGGTCGTTCGGAAGTCCGGCCTTCCCGAGCTCGTAGGGCCAGAGCTTGAGGGTGGGGATCAGCGCCATGCCGCGCTCCCTCATCATCGGGGGCAGTGCCCGATCCCACGGACTGCCGTCGAGCGAGGTTGGGAAGGTGTGCGCGAGCACGTCGACGCCGCCCTCGATCGCGACCCTCGCCCCCGGACTATTCGAGGGATGCGCGAACACGAGCTTGCCGCGGCGGTGACCAGCCTCGACGGCCGCCCGCGCGATCTCGAGCGGCATCACGACGATCGAGCGCGGCGCGGCAAAGGAGCCGGTGAAGAGCTTGACGATGTCCGCGCCGCCCGCGAGCTCAGCCTCGACGCGGGCAACATCCTCAGGGCGGGCGAGCTCGGGGAGTCTTGCCGGAAGAATGTAGTAGGGGCTGCCTCCGGCCGGCGCGAAGCCTGCGCCCGCGGTGAGAATCGAGGGCCCGGGAATCTCGCCGCTATCGATGCGGCGTCGAAGCGCGAGTGTGTTGGCGAGCACGGAGCCGGTGTCGACGACGTGGACGACACCGTAGGAGGTCAGCATCGCGCGGAGCGCGCCGACGAGAGCCTCGGCGCCCGCGGTCTCCGCCCCGCGAAACTGCGAGCCCGTGAAATGGACGTGGGTGTTCCAGAACCCCGAGGTGAGCGTTGCGCCCGTGCAGTCGACGACCGTGGCGCCCTCGGGAGCGCGGACGGTCGCGCGGGAACCGACGGCCGTGATGGTCGCTCCTTCAATGAGGACCACGCCATCCGGAATCGCCGCGGCCTGCGGTGAGGGCAGCACGCGGCCCCCAACCAGTGCGGTCAGGCGCGGCGTCGACGGCGGCGACGGCGCCATCGAGCAGGCGACCAGCACTGCGACCAACGCCAGCACGAGCGCTCCGGTCTTCATCAATGGTGGCGGCTAGGCCTTCAATCGCGGCATGAGCCGCACCGCGTTGTCGCGATCGATCGCCTGCAAATCGGTCGCGCTGAAGCCGTAGTCGGTGAGCCCCTTCACGTGATCGATGGCCGTGCGGTACGGGAAATCGGTCCCGAAGACGATCTGTGAGACCGGGATCAGCTTCGTCAGCGACGCGAGCGCGTACGGATGCGCGGCCTGCGCGGTGTCGTAGTAGAAGCGCTTGAGCTCGGCCTCGACCCCGTTCGGCACACGGGCCGCCAGGTTCTTGTTGATCAGCGGCAAGCGCACGAAGCGCTCGGTCAGGAACGGCAAGGTCCCGCCGCCGTGAGAGAAGATCATCCGCACGTCCCGGAACCGCGCGGCGGCGCCGCTGAAGACCAGGCTGGCGATGGTGCGCGTGGTGTCGGTTCCCCACTCGATGATCGATTCCGGCACGTCGGGAATGAGATTGCCGCAGCAATTGGCGGTGGTCGGATGCGTGTACACGACCGCTCGCCGGCGATTCAATTCCTCCATCACGGGCGTGAACGTGGGGTCACCCAGCCACTTGTCGCCGTAGCTCGTGAGCAGTGCGACGCCGTCGGCCTTGAGCGTGTCGAGCGCGTAGCCGACCTCGTTCAGCGTGCCCTCGACGTACGGCATGGGCATCACGGCGAACATGCCGAAGCGGCCTTTCGCGTCGGCGACCAGCTTGGCCGAATAGTCGTTGCATTCCCGGGCAAGCTTCCGCGCGCTCGCGTCGTCCAGAAAGCGCAGGGCGGGCGTCGTGATCGACGTGATGGACGTCGCCACGCCGGCCTTGTCCATGTCGGCGATCGACTTCTCCGGGGTCCAATCACGCACCGGGCCCGGGACGTTCCTGGCCGTGATGGCGGCGACGTACGGCGGCGGCGTGTGGTGATGATGGACGTCGATCCGGTGGGGCTTGGTTGTCGCCATCTGCGCCTCCGCTGGGTGTCGGGAAACGAGCCCGCTCGCGCCGAGGGCGGCGCATCCGGCCAGGAACTCACGTCGCGCGACGCTGTCGGCTCGGTCTACCACGAGTCCCTCGTCTCGCCCCGGACGGTTGGTCGCGCCGGGCTAGCGCGTCCTGCGATATTCGTAGTCTTCACGCTCACCGTTCCCGACACGAAGCTCCGGGAGCAGGGGCGGCCGCGTGCTGTTGAGCTTCGCGTGAGCGTCCAGAGCCGCCTGGTCGGCCCAGCGCTCGAGCAGGGTCAAGCGATCCGGGTTCACGGCGCTCTGAAAGATCTCGAACTGCTCGCAGCCCGGCTCTTTCATCACCTGGCCGCAGCGGCCCTTGTAGGCTTCCGCGAGCTGCGACCCTTTGCCGGGCGCGGCGGTGATCGTCACGACGAGTCGGATCGCCATCTCTCGGTCTCCTTGGGAGCGGCGCACTCGGCCGCCGCCCACGATTCGATTCGAAGACTGTGCGCGGTGGCCTAGCGGGCTGTCAAGGCTTCCGCGACAGCGAGACGGTCGCGCCGAGCCGAACCGACCGCTCGGCCGCCTCGACGACCTCGAGGGCGCGAACGCCGGCAGAGGCGGGAACTGGATTGGACGTTCGGCCGGAGCACGCGTCGATAAACGCCTGGAGCTCGAGCCGCAGTGGCTCGTCGCCCCGCGTCGGCAGCTCTTCCTTCCCGGTCTCGACGGCCTCCCACGCTCCGGCGTGCTTTCTGTGCTCACCCAGAAACAGCGTGACGACCGAGGCCCCGTAGTCGGCGACGAGGGTCCCTCGCTCCCCGACGATCACGCAGTCCCGCCAGGTTCCCGGGACGAAGTAGTTGGCCTCCACGATCGCGGGCACGTCGCCGTAGTGGACAACCGTCACCGATAGATCGTCGAGACCACGGCCCAGGAAATCGCGCTGCAGCCCGCCCACCTCGGTCGCCTCGCGGCCGAACAGATGCGCGAAGAGATCGAAGTAGTGGATCGCGTCCGTCTGCGTGACGCCCACGTCCACGCGCGGCCGCTTGAATCCAGAGAACCGCCCGGTGGCGTAGCGCACCCGACCGATCCGACCGGCGCCGAGGGCCTCGCGCAATGTCGCCGTCACCGGGTGAAAGCGAAAGATGTGGCCGACCTGCACGATCCGACCGGCCGCCTCGGCGGCTGCTTCGAGCTCCCGTCCCTCGGCGACCGTCCGCGCGAGCGGCTTCTCCACGAAGCAGTGTCGGCCGGCCGCCAGACACGCGCGCGCGACCGGGTAGTGGCTGTCCGCGGAGGTGACGATGTCCACGGCGTCGACCTCGTGGAGCGCCACGCGGAAGTCGGCGATGGCGCGCTTGGGATCGACGCCATGGCGGACCGCCCACGCCAGGCGCGCCGGCGACACGTCGGCGGCCCAGAGCGTGACGCCGAGCTCGCCGAGCACGCGCAGGTGCTTTTCGCCCCAGCGGCCGAGGCCGACCAGCAAGATGTTCACGCGTGGGACTCAGTCGCGGACGAGATCACCGCCCACGTCCTCGACGACCTCGTAGCGGAGAAGGCGGGCGTTCATCCAGCGGATCACCAGGAGGTCGGCAAAGGCCACCACGGCTCTGTTCATGACGCCGTACTTCGACCGGCCGAACCGACGCGGCCGGTGGCCGACGGGCACCTCGATCACGCGATAGCCGCGCATCTTCAGCAGCGTCGGAATGAACCGGTGGAAGCCGCGGTAGAGCACCAGCCCGCGTAGGCACTCCCGCCGAAAGGCGCGGAAGGTGCAGCCGCTGTCCTGGATCGCCTCGTCGGACACCCAGTTGCGGATGCGGTTCGCGACGCGCGACGACACGCGGCGCACCAGGTTGTCGCCGACGGCGCGATCGATCCGCCACCCTGTCACCGCGTCCCACTGGTTGAGGTGCGAGAGCAGCATCGGGATGTCGGCCGGATCGTTCTGCAGGTCGGCATCCATGACCACCACCCGCCGGCCCTGCGCTGCCTTGAATCCGGCGTCGGTCGCCGCCGTCTCACCGCCGTTCACCTTGAGTCGCACCAGACGCACCCGCCGGTCGGCCTCGCGAAACGCGCGAACGATCTCCGCGCTCCGGTCGCGGCTTCCGTCGTCGACGAACACGACCTCGTAGACGAGCCCGAGGCGCTCGAGCACCTCGCGCAGCTCGGACCAGAGTGGGGGGAGACTGGCTTCCTCGTTGTAGACGGGGATGACGACCGAGAGGTCAGTCACCCGGCTCCCCCGACGAGCCGCGCCGGGCGGTGCCCTGCCACTCAGCGACGAGCGTCTGCGGGAGATTGAGCCGGTCCAGCACCCGGGCGATCGTGTGATTCACGATGTCATCCAGGTCTTTGGGACGGTTGTAAAAGGCAGGCATCGGCGGCAGCAGCACCGCGCCCATCTCGGCGAGCGCGACCATGCACTTGAGATGTCCGAGGTGCAGCGGCGTCTCGCGCAGCATGATGATGAGCGGCCGGCCTTCCTTCAAGGTCACATCCGCCGCGCGCGCGATCAGCGAATCGGTGTGGCACGAAGCGATGGCGCCCGCGGTCTTGATCGAGCACGGCGCGATCACCATCCCGGCTGTCCGGAACGAGCCGGAGGCGATCGAGGCACCGATATCGCGGATGTCGTAGTGGTGCGCGGCGAGCGCCTCGACGTCGCGCACCGTGTACGCGGTCTCCTCCACGATGGTGCGCTTGCCCGGCGCCGAGATGACCAGGTGCGTCTGCACGTCGGCCTGCCCGCGAAGGATCTCGAGCAAGCGGATACCGTAGATCGATCCGGTGGCGCCCGTGATCCCGACGACCAGGCGCTTCAGAGGCGAAACCTCTTACGGAACACTTCCTCGCGCGTCTTCTCGTACAGCACTTCCCACTCGCGACTACCCTCAGGCATCGGGCGCGAGTAGGATCCGAGGATCTTGCGGACCTCGCCGTCGATCGATTCGGCCAGCTTGGCCTCCTCGGTGAGCGCTCGGAGGATCTCGGTCCGCACTTCGTCGGGGGCCTTGAAGCTCACGCCTTCGGTCGTGCCGAGCTGTTTCAAGATGACGTCGGCGAGATAGAACAGGCGCTCGCGGCTCATCCGCATCATCAGAGAATGAACCCCCGCTCGCGCGCGAGCTTCTCCTTGACCTTGCCGAGAAGCTGGCGGTAGTCGGCGGCCGAATCCTTGATCTGCTTGGCGTGGTCCATCAAGAGCTTGCGCGCCTCGGCGTCGAGCTGCTCTTCGGCGACCAGGTTTTCGAGCACGACATGGCGGATGGCGGCGCGCGCGGTGTTCTCGTCCTTGATCTCGGCGATCTTCCGCACCGTCAGACGCTTCACCACCGCGCTCGCCATGCGATCTGCAACCGCTGCGTGGCGAGGCATAACCTGGTCAGCCTACACGCGTGCGCCGCGGAGTGTCAAGGAACGGACCGGCTTCGTCCGGGAATCGCCGCTTCGCATGAGGGAAGCAGGACGGTGACGCGTGTTCCGCGCGCCGGCGCGCTCTCGACGCGGACCGTTCCGCCGTGAGCTTCGACGAGCGCCTTCACGACGGCCAGACCGATGCCGGTGCCCCGCGCCACACCGGCCGCGTCCGGCACCCGGTAGTAGGGCTCGAAGACGCGGCCCAAGGCATCGGCGGGAATGCCGCGGCCGGCGTCGGCGACCTCGATCGCTACGGTGCCATCGAGCGCGCGAGCGCCGACGTGGACCGCGCTCCCGGTCGGCGAGTACTTGATCGCGTTCGAGATCAGGTTCGTCAAGACACGCTCCAGCGCGTCGGGATCGGCGTCGACGACTGGCAGCGACGGCTCGCATTCGGTCGTGATGAGGTGGGTCGCGCTGCCCTGGCGGAAGATGTCGACGGTCGCCTCGATCGCGGGCTCGAGCTTCAGGGGAACGCGACACAGCGCCGGCTCGAGCCCACGCTCGATCCGCGAGAGATCGAGCAAGTCGCTGACGATCCGGCCCAGGCGCCTGGCTTCTCTGCGCATGACCTCCGCGAGCCGCGTGACCTCCTCGGGCGGGAGCCGCCGCACGGCCAGGATTTCGCTGAACCCCTGCAGCGCCGTCAACGGTGTACGCAGCTCGTGCGACGCGATGGCCACGAACGCCGATTTCGCCCGATCGAGCTCTTCGAGCTCACGTCTAGCCATCGCGACGCGCTCGGCCAGCTCCACGGCGAACCGCCGTTGTTGCGACACGAGCCGCGCGTTTTCGAGGGCGATGCCGACGTGGGCGCCGATCGCCTCCAACGTTGCGCGTTCTCCGACCGAGATCTCCCCTTTCCGCTCGACCGCCAGGGCGCCGAGGATGTCGCGGCCCGACACCAGCGGCGTGGCGAACGCGCGGCGCGGCCGCCCGCTGCCGCCCGTATCTTCGACGAATACCGGTCCGCCGCCATCGAGGACACGCGCGACCAACGAGCCCTCCACCACTTGATCCCCGCCGGCTACCACGAGGCGATCGGCGTCGCGGGCGACGATCGCGATCTCGTCCACGCGCAGGCGACCGGCCAGCGCGGTTCGGAGCCGCGCCAACGATACGTCGAGCGTCGCCTCGTCGGCCAAGGTGCGCTGGATGGTGACTAGCACCTCGTATCGCCGACTCTGGCGGCCGGCGCGTGTGCGCAGCACTCCGCTCAGGACCCCCACCAGACCCAGCACCGCGAACGTCACCAGCCCTTCCACTGCTTCGGTCGTGAGACCCGACCGCTCGATCTCAGGAAGCACGAACGGCGCGCTCAGCAGCACCGCGGCCATCGCGGCGAGCCCGCCCCCGGCGGCGCCGAACCGCAGAGCGCCGGCGAGCACGGGCACGAGATACGCGTGACGAAGGAGCGAAGCCGGGCCGGCGTCTTCGAGGGCGACCAGAGCCGTCACCGCCACGAGCGCGACCGCGATGAGGCTCATTCCGAGCCGAGCGTGCGGTACGCCGCGAAGAACAGCAGCGCGCTCACCAGACCGGGGACCAGGCTCTCGGACCACCACAGGAGCCAGCAGTTGGCTGTGCCGAGGAGCGCCAGGTAGAACACCGCGCCGACGACCAGCCCGGCGCTCTTCGGCAGGAGCGGATCGACGACATAGCGGAGCACGTACGCGGCCGTCGCAACGGTCGCTGCGGTCGCGAACGACCAGCGCCGCTGAGCTCGATTGAAGAGCGCGCCGCGAAAGAAGCACTCGGCGGCAAGGACGTTGGCGCCGACGTCGTAGGCGATCGCCGCCAGCACCTCGGGCACGTGGTCGACCCGCACCTGCACGCCGAGAGTACGCGAAGCCGAGATGAGCAGATGACTCGAGAGGCCCGCGCCCACCAGAATGCCGGCGATCACTCCGCGCGGCGACACCGGGGTGCCCAGGCTCAGGCCGGTGAGCTGCCCGCGTGCCGCCAGCCGGACAACACAGAGCGCCGGTAATAGATACGCGAAGGCCCCGAATGGGGCGAGCCCCGCCGCCGTGGAGGCCAGACCGAGGAGCGCGACCGTGAGCGCTTGCGACGGGGCGCTGACGCCCGCCCAGGCCAGCGCCGAGGCGAGCAGCGCGCCATGGCCCGCCGTGACGCCGACGATGCGTAGCGAGCGCGGCGGAAGCGCCCCGAGCTCGATCGCGACCACGGCTGCGGCGGCGCCTGCCGCCAACACCGTGAGCAGCATCAGCGGAGTGCCCGCGGACAGCCGGTCAGCGCGAGGGATGTAGGGCCGATCGAGGACCCACATCGGGCTTCGCGGTGGCGAGCGTCTGGATCAGGCCCACGAACACCGTGACCGCGTCTTCGTCGAGTGTCCGGCCGGCTTCCGTCGTGAGGTGCTCGATCGCCGTCGCATGCGACAGCGCGACGCGATAGGGCCGATTCGACGTCAGCGCATCATAGACGTCGGCCACGGCGATGATCCGCGCCCCGAGCGGAATCTCGTCCCCGGTCAGCCCGTCCGGGTAGCCGGAGCCGTCCCAGCGCTCGTGGTGGTGGCGGATCATCAATGCGCCGCCCGCGAAGAAGTCGAACGGGGCGACGATCTGCGCGCCGATCAGCGGATGGTTCCGCATCACCGCCCATTCCTCCGCGTCGAGCGCGCCGGGCTTGCGGAGCACCGCCTCGGGAATGCCGATCTTGCCGATGTCGTGGAGCAGACCGGCCTGGCCGATCATGTCGACGTCACCCGGCGGCAACCCGAGCGCCGCCGCCACGCCACGGCTCCAAGCGCCCACCCGCTCGGAGTGACCCCGCGTGTACGCGTCCTTCGCCTCCAGCGCGTTGGCCAGACCGAGCAACGACTGATAGATGGCACGCTGGACCTGCTGATAGAGCCGCCGCACGTCCTCGGCGTACCGCAGCGTCTGCTGGTAGGCGGCGTTGAGCCGCCGGTAGGCGACGGTCAGATCGTCGCCGGGCGCCGCGCCTAATCGCGTTGCCATACGGAGGCCTGTGGCACGACGCTCTCGACCAGAGAGAGCAAGCGCACGGGGGAAAACGGCTTGGTCAGATAGTGATTGGCCCCCGCGGCGAGACCGCGCGCCACGTCCGACTCCTGAGCGGCGGCGGTCAGCATGACGATCTTGGTCGCGGCGAACCGCGGATCGGTCCGGAGCCGCGCGCAGACCTCGAGCCCGCTGATGTCCGGGAGCTGGACGTCGAGGAAGATCAGATCAGGGCGCATGACCTCGGCGTGCGCGAGCGCCGTCTCGCCGTCGAACGCATCGATCACGGTGATGCGCTCGTCCTCGAGCGTCAGGCGGATGAGGTCGACCACGTGCGGTTCGTCGTCGGCGATCAAGATCGTCAGCATGACGACCTTCCAGCGCAAGCGCGATGCCAGCGCCGATCGGGAAGGATGGCGCGGCTTTCAGCGAGAAGCGGACGCCCGAGCGCCCAGCGGGGTGGGCGTCGCGCCCACCCCGCTGGGCAGCCGGCGGACTACTTCACCTCGACGGTGCCCTTCATGTTCGGGTGCAGGCCGCACGTGTATTCATAGACGCCCGGGGCCGCGAAGGCCTGCGAGTGGCTCTGGCCCTTGAGCAGGACCGTGGAACGCTCCTGGCTCTGCGCGAGCGCGATCTGGTGCGGCGAGTCGTCGCCATTGGTCCACGTTACGGATTGACCGGGGCCGATCGTGAGCTTGGCCGGCCCGAACGCGAATCCGGCGATGCCGACATCGTTGGCGCCGGTCTTCATCGCGACGGGACCGCCCGGCGCCTGCCCGGCGAGCCTGGCCAGCGAGATCACGAAGTCTTGCTTGGCGTGTGGCGTGTGGCACTGGAAGCACGCCTTGTAGTTCGCCTTGTCGTTGAACTTCTGATCGGCGGTGAAGGCCGAGTACTCCCACTCTCCGTTCCGGATGTCGTCCGGATACTCGGTGCCCCAGCCGGCCCGCTTCTCCATGACCGTGATGCCGACGGGGTCGCCTTTGACGAACCGGCCGTTGGCGTCCTTGATCGGGTTGCCGGCGGCGTCGACCTGCGCCTTGTACTGAATGAGGGTCAGGGCCGTGCCGCTCGGGATGGGCTTGCCCTCACGTGGTCCTTATAGTTCGCCGGAAAGGCGATCTTCTCCGGGCCGGCGGTGCTGGGGACCACGGCCAAGACGACCATCGGGGTGATCAGAGCCATGACGATGGATGCTCTATTGAGCATACGGCCTCCGGCGATCGGATCTCAGCGGCTGCGGCCGGCGGTCAGGAGACGCGCCAGCGCCCTAGCCAGGGCCGCGAGGGCTCGATTGTAGTCGACCTCTTCCTCGACGCGCCCCGCCAGCCGGCGCTCGGCTCGCTCGCGGGAGCGCTCGGCGCGGGCGCGGTCGATTTCCTCGGGGCGCTCGGCGGTGTCGGCGAGCACGATCACCTTGTCGTTGCGCACTTCCGCGAAGCCGTTCGAAACCGCCAGGTAGTGCTCGTCGCGTCCGATCCGGTACATGAGCTCGCCGATCCCCAGGGTCGTCAGGAACGCCGCGTGGCCCGGGAGCACACCGAAGTATCCCTGGCTGCCGGGGATGACGATCTCGTCGACCGTCTCGGCCACCACCAGGCGCATCGGCGTGGCGATCTCGAGCGTGAGCCGGTCCGCCACGGTTAGCCGCTCGCCGCGAGTTTCTTGGCCTTCTCCACCGCCTCGCCGATATCACCGACCATGTAGAAGGCCTGCTCCGGTAGCTCGTCGTGCTTTCCGTCGACGACCTCGCGGAAGCTCTTGATGGTGTCCGCGAGCTTCACATATCGCCCTTGAGTGCCGGTGAACGCCTCGGCGACGAACATGGGCTGGGAGAGAAACCGTTGGATCTTGCGCGCACGGGCGACGATGAGCTTGTCTTCGTCGGAGAGCTCCTCCATGCCGAGGATCGCGATGATGTCCTGGAGGTACTTGTAACGCTGGAGGATGAGCTGCACGTCACGGGCCGTCTGATAGTGCTCGGCGCCGAGGACGTTCGGATCGAGAATCCGCGACGTCGAGGAAAGCGGATCGACGGCCGGATAGATCCCGAGCTCGGTCAGCGGGCGCGAGAGCACGGTGGTGGCGTCGAGATGCGCGAATGCCGTCGCGGGCGCCGGGTCGGTGATGTCGTCGGCCGGCACGTAGATCGCCTGCACGGACGTGACCGAGCCCTTCTTGGTAGACGTGATGCGCTCCTGCAACTGGCCCATCTCGGTGCCCAAGGTCGGCTGATAGCCGACCGCCGACGGCATCCGGCCGAGCAGCGCCGAGACCTCGGACCCGGCCTGGGTGAACCGGAAGATGTTGTCGATGAACAGCAGCACGTCCTTGCCTTCCTCGTCACGGAAGTACTCGGCGGCGGTGAGGCCGGTGAGTCCCACGCGCAGCCGTGACCCGGGCGGCTCGGTCATCTGGCCGAAGATGAGCGCGGTCTTCTCGAGGACGCCCGATTCCTTCATCTCGTGATAGAGGTCGTTGCCTTCACGGGTGCGCTCGCCGACACCCGCGAACACCGAGATGCCGCCGTGCTGCTTGGCGATGTTGTTGATGAGCTCCTGGATGAGCACGGTCTTGCCGACTCCGGCGCCACCGAAGAGCCCCGTCTTGCCGCCCTTCGTGTACGGCTCCAGCAGGTCGATGACCTTGATGCCCGTCTCGAACATCTCGACCTTCGTCGACTGGTCCTCGTACGACGGGGCCGGACGATGGATCGGGTACATCTTCTTCGCGTTGATCGCCGGGCCCTTGTCCACGGGCTCGCCGACCACGTTCAGGATCCGGCCGAGCGTCTCCGGCCCGACCGGGATCATGATCGGCGCGCCGGTATCGCTCACGGTCATTCCGCGGCGGAGGCCATCGGTCGCGGCCATGGCGATCGTCCGCACATGGCTCTCGCCCAGGTGCTGGGCCACCTCGAGGGTGAGCTTTTGCGAATAGGCGAAGACGTCCTTGTTCTCGACGCCCTCGACCAGGAGCGCATTGTAGATGGCCGGCAGGCGGCCCGGCTCGAACTCCACGTCGACGACCGGCCCGATGACCTGAATGATTTTCCCGGTGCTCATGCCTCCGCTCCTTGCTTGAGGGCCTCGGCGCCGCCGACGATGTCGAGCAGCTCCTTCGTGATCTTCTCCTGGCGCGCCTTGTTGTACTGGATCGTCAGGACGTCGATCATCTCTTTCGCGTTCTTCGTCGCGGCCTCCATCGCCGTCATGCGCGCGCCGTACTCACCGGCCAGCGATTCCATGAGGGCCCGGAAGACTTGCGTCCGCACGTGTCGCGGCAGCAGCTCATCGAGGATCGCCTTCGGATCCGGTTCATAGAGGTAGTCGACCGCCTCCGCGTCCGACGCGCCCTCGGCCGTGCGCGGAATCGGCAGGAGCTGCTCGCGGACCGGACGCTGCACGGCGACAGAACGGAACTCGTTGTAGACGAGGTACACCTCGTCGACTTCGCCGTCGAGATACTGCTGCATGAAGTAGTCGGCGAGCTCGCTCGCGTGGGAGTACGCTAACCGGTCCCAGAACGCGATCATGTCGCGCTTGATCGTCCACGACCGTCGGCGATAGAA
>Ga0207684_10003591_pt1 | contig 15099 bp, 14 predicted proteins | sample KBSK5501metaG_FD_184342 | JGI IMG/M metagenome (GOLD analysis project Ga0207684, IMG submission 184342) | Corn, switchgrass and miscanthus rhizosphere microbial communities from Kellogg Biological Station, Michigan, USA - KBS K5-50-1 metaG... | ecosystem: Host-associated > Plants > Roots >...
CCAGGACGTGCACGGAGGCGCGCAGGGCCTTGATCCTCTCCTTGTGGGCGACGCCGAACCGGTGCTCCTCGTCGATGACGAGCAGGCCGAGGTTCTTGAACGCCACGTCCTTGGAGAGGAGGCGGTGGGTCCCGATGACGACGTCCACGCTGCCGGCGCGCAATCCCTCGATCACCGTCTTCTGCTCCGCGGGCGACCGGAAGCGCGAGAGCAGCTCGACCCGGGCGGGGAACGGCGCGAAGCGGTCCGTGAAGGTCGTCCAGTGCTGCTGCGCGAGCACGGTCGTGGGCACGAGCACGGCGACCTGCGCGCCCTCGGCGACGGCCTTGAACGCCGCGCGGAGCGCGACTTCGGTCTTGCCGTAGCCGACGTCGCCGGCCACCAGGCGGTCCATGGGACGCTCGGACTCCAGGTCGCGCTTGACATCCTCGATGGCCCCCAGCTGATCGGGCGTTTCCTCGAAGCGGAAGGACGCCTCGAACTCCCGCTGCCACGGCGCATCCGGCGAGAAGGCCGTGCCCGCCGCGACCGACCGCCGCGCGTAGAGCTTCAGCAGCTCCTCCGCCATCTCCCGCAGCGCCGCGCGCACGGAGTCCTTCACGCGTTGCCAGGAGGCGCCGCCGAGCCGGTCGAGCCGCGCCGCTCCCGTGTCGCCGCCGAGGTACTTGGAGATCAGGTCGAGCCGGTCGACGGGCAGGTAGAGCTGGTTGTTCTCGGCGTACTCGAGCAGCAGGAAATCGCCCTCCCGATCGCCGATGTTCATCGTGCGCAGGCCCAGATAGCGGCCGATGCCGTGGTCCTCGTGCACGACCAGGTCGCCGACGGCGAGGTCGGTGAAGGCCGTGATCGGTGAGCCGCGCTCGTACTTCGGCCGGCGCAGCGTGCGCCGGCGCGCGCCGAAGATCTCGCTCTCGGTGAGCAGGATGAAACCGAGCGCCGGGATGAAAGCGCCGCTCGAGCATTCACCGGTGACGATGGCCAGCGGCTCGGGCCCGTCGAGACCATCCGCCCTCGACGCCTCGACCGCGTGCTCACGCAGGATCTGGCGGAGGTGCTCGGCCTGGCGCTCGTCGGGGGCAACCAGGCGGACGCGGAAGCCCTCGCGGCGCCACTCGACCAGGGCTTCGGCCAGTTGGGCGAAGCGCCCAGTGAACTGCTCGGGGGCGCGGGTATCGAGCACGAATTCGCGCGCGTCGAGCGCCGCCGCCGCCGGCGGCGTCCCCGCGCCACTCATCGTCTCGAGCTCGACCCGCTGCCGCTCGCCCAGTCGTTCGCGTAGGGGTCGGCGCGAGGGCGCCTCCTCGGCGGCATCGTCCAGCAGCGCGGGCGCATCGACGATCACGGGCGCCGCGGCAGGTAGATAGTCGACGAGGGAGTGGGGATCGGTCGACGCGCTCTCGAGCGGCAGCACGAGCAGATCGTCGATCGGCTGCTGCGAGCGCTGGGTGGTCGGGTCGAAGAGGCGAATCGACTCGATGTCGTCGCCGAAGAACTCGAGCCGCGCGGGCGCGGCGTGGCTCGGCGAGAAGACGTCGACGATACCGCCGCGCGCGCTCCACTGCCCCACCTCGACGACGGTGTCGACGCGCTCGTACCCGCTGCGCTCGAACGCCTCGATGAGCAGCTCGCGATCGAGACTGTCGCCGGCCGCCAGCCGCAGCGTCGCCGCCGTGAACTGACTCGGATCCGGCAGGGCCACGTCGAGGGCCGCGGGCGTGGCCACGACCACGAGCGGCTCCCCGGCGAGAAGGCGCCGGCAGATGAGGGCCCGCTCGGCGTCGGCTTCCCGATGGTGGCCGCCGCGCCACAATCGCGGCTCCTGCTCCGGAAACTCCGCGACCGCCCCCCCGAAGAACTTCAGATCCTGCGCCCACCGATGCGCGTCCGCGAGCCCCGCAACGACGACCAGCGCCGCCCGCGGATGCGCCTGCAGCAGCTCCGCCACCGCCAGCGCCCGCGCCGCCGGAAGAAGCCCAGCGACACGTAGACAGGGGTGTCCCTCGGCGAACGCTTTCGCCATCTCCTCGAACGGCACCCACTGTCTCAACATCGCAGAACGCCCTACGCTACCATGCCCGTGGATCCTCACCCGTAACCTCGCGCGTAGCCCGCGCCGGTGGGAGGGGTGGGATGGACTCCGGGTGACCCGTTCCTGCCGCGCAGCCTACGAACGCCGAGCTATCCAGATTGGGAACGGCACCCACGGAAAATCGAAGCTGCCATGGCCGTGGTCAGAGGAGCCATCCCACCCCTCCCGCCGGCGCGGGCGGCGCATCGGCACCGGGCTAGCGAGCGCCCTTGGCCAGATAGAACGAGAGCGTCTCGAGCTCGATGGACAGATCGACATGCTTAAGGCGCGCGTCGCGGGGGGCGCGCAGCCGGGACGGCGCGAAATTCAGGATCGCCTTGATCCCCGCCTCGACGAGCTGGTCCGTGACCGCCTGCGCCGCTTCCGGCGGTACCGCGACGATCGCGATCTGGATCCCCCGCGCCTTGACTTCATGGCCGAGCTCGCGGCTCGCCAGCACGCGGACCCCTCCGACCTCGCGCCCGATCTTCGCCGGATCGTCGTCGAAGATCGCGGCGATGCGGAAGCCCTGGCGCGCGAACCCCTTGTAGTGGAGCAGCGCGGAGCCGAGGTTGCCGAAGCCCACGAGCGCCACCGCCCATTCCCGATCGAGGCCGAGGATCTTCTGCAGCTCGGCCTTTAGCCCGGCCACGTAGTAGCCGATCCCACGGACCCCGAACTCCCCGAAGTAGGCGAGATCCTTGCGGACCTGAGCGGAGTTGAGATTGAAACGCTCGGCCAGCTCCTGGGACGACACCGTCTTGACGCCGTCCTCCTCGAGCTGCTGCAGGCAGCGGGTGTACACGGACAGACGTCGGATCGTCATCTCCGGGATCTTCGGCAAGCGATAGCTCTGACGCCGCGACATGAACCTCAGACCTACGCGGGCGCCGCTCGCGCGGCGCCCGTCCTTCCCTCGAACACTACTTGATCGGCTGAACGAAGAGCAGAATCATCGCGACCACGAGCACGTAGATCGCGAGTGATTCGATCAGCGCGAGACCGATGATCATCGCCGTCTGGATCCGCGCCGCCGCTCCCGGCTGCCGGGCCATCGCGTCGACGGCAGAGGCCACGGCGCGGCCCTGACCGAGGCCGCACAGGCCGGCCGCGATGGCCATGCCGAGTCCGGCCGCGATCACCGCGAAAGGTCCGACCCAGCCCCCGCCCGTCGCCGCGTCGGCGGCATGGGCGAGCACCGGCGCTCCCAGCACTCCCAGAACTGTCAGCATCAGTGTGCGTCGCACGAACGTCCTCCTCTGTACGCGTAGTCTGTCGATTCAGCCCCTAGTGGTGTTGCGCTTCGTGCCCGTGCTCGGCTTCCTCGATGGCGCCGGAGATGTAGAGCATGGTCAGCATGATGAAGATGAAGGCCTGGAGGACCGCGACCAGGAGCTTCAATGGATAGAGGAAGCCGACGGTGAACGCCACCATGATCAGGCCGCCGATCCCGCCGATCACGGCACCCGCGCTGCTGCCGGAGAGCGCCCAGCCGATCAGTCCCTGCAGCCCCATCAGGAAGAAGATGATCGCGAGCAGGATGTGGCCGCCCGTCATGTTGCCGAAGAGCCGGAGCGAGAGCGACAGGGGCCGCGCCAGATGGCTGATGATCTCGATCACGAACATGAGCGGCTTGAGCGGCAGCGGGACCGGGCCCATGAAGTGCTTGAGATACGTCAGCGCGCCCTGCTTCCGGATCCCGATCCAGTGATAGGTCAGGAAGACGATGACGGCACAGGCGGCGGTCGTGTTCAGATTCGCGGTCGGTGTCGCGAAGCCCGGCACCACCGACATGAGGTTGCCGACGAGAATGAAGAGTCCCAGAGTGGCGATGAGCGGAAGGTAGCGACGTCCCTCGGGCCCCATCACGTCGTCGATGAGCCCCTGGATCTGCTCGATCACGACCTCCATGAGGTTCTGGACCCCGCGCGGGACGAGCCCCATGTTGCGCGAGGCGGCCAGGGCCAGTCCGGCCAGCACGATCATGACGAGCCACGTGTACGTCACGTGGTCCGGAATCCCCGGCAGATGAAAAATGGGCGGATGCTCGATGACGTCCATTGTTAATCGGGGGGAGCGACCGCCGGATCGATCGAACGAAGGGGGCTACGCCCCCCTCGGCCTCCCCCGGCCCGATACCCCCCACCGGGAAGATCAACGGTCGAATTACGCAGACCTTGGACGATCAGGGCGCAGGGCAGGACGGTGAGCCCGATCACGACGGCGACGGGATGGGCGTAGCCGCCGGCGCAGAGGGCGGCGAAGGCGGCGAAGAGGACGAGGAAGCGGATGCCGGCGGCGAAGACCCAGCCCGAGACCTGGGGCGGCGCCCCGCCGGGAGCGCCGGCCGCGGTGGCCACGCGAGACAGCCACCAGAAGTTGCCGACCGTGAGCCCGCCTGCGGCGAGCACGCCGACCGCCGCCGACGGTCCCCCGAGCCACGCCGCGAGCCCCGCGAGCGCGGCGAGGACGATCGCCGTCTCCAGCGTCACACGAGCGCGGAATTCAGTCATGCTCCGATTTGTTCATTCGCCGCTCGGCGGTCTTCACCAAGCGAAAGAGGTTCACGAAACCCGTGACGATGCCCAGGAGGAGGCCACTCAGCATCAGCCAAGGGCTCGTCCCGAGCCACCGATCGCCCCAGTACCCGGCGCCCAGCCCGATCACCGTGGAGAGCACCATCGTCATGCCGATCGAGGCCAGCTCGCCGAGCGATCTCCATTGCGGATCGCCGCCGGGCGCCATGTGAACAAGAACACTAGCACACGGCACATAGGGCGGCAAGAGAGCGCAAGCTGCTGATTTAACTGTGCAACCAGCTCCAGGCCCGATGTCGCCAAAGCACAATCGCCCGCACACTCAACCGAACATCCCGCCCATTCGCGTGCCGGCGATTCGATTGATCGCGACGACGCTGATGCTCGCCACCACGATCAGGATCACCCCCAGCGCCGCCGCCTCGTTGGCGCTGCCGGCGATGTAGAAGGAGAAGATCCCGACCGTCATCGTCTCCCAGCCCCCGAGCGACAGGAACAGCACGGCCGAGGCCTCCTGGAGCGACGTCATGAACGAGAACAGCGACCCCACGAGAACGCCTCGCCAGATGAGCGGCAGGGTGACGTCACGGAACGACCGAAGCCCGGTGGCGCCGACGCTGGCCGCCGCCTCCTCCATCGAGCGATGCATGAGCAGCAGCGAGGCATAGGCGCCGCGCACGGTGTACGGCAGCCGGCGGACGGCCAGCACGATCGGGATGATGATCCAGAAGCTCGTCAGCCCGCGGTCGAGGCCCGGCAGATCGAAGTGGAACGCGCGGATGTAGGCGATGCCGATCGCCGTCCCCGGGATGGCGAGAATCAGCGTGTTCAGCGCGTCGAGGGTGTCGCGGCCGGGCACCCGCGTGCGGGCGATGAGCCAGGCGATGGGCACGCCGACGACGACGCACAGGAGCACAGCCAGCCCCGAATAGAGAAAGCTGTTGACGATGTACTTCGGGGTCTCGACGATCACGCGCTCGAAGTAATGCAGCGTGTACTGCACGGGAAACGGCGTCAGCGACCACCCGCGCCCGACCGACGCAAGGATCACCCCCAGGTAGGGAATGAACGACAGCAGCATGACCGTCGAGAGAAAGAGCACGACGAGCGCCTGGCGCCAGCGGCTCAGGCGCCGCCGCGTGATGCGCGAGTAGGACAGCGATGAGTAGTCCTTGATGGCCACGTACCGCCGCGCCGCCACCAGGAAGACGAGGGCGAGCACGACCATCAGCGCAGAGATCACGATCCCCATGCGGAACAGGCGGCGGTCGACGAACTGGACGATGTTGAGATAGGCCTGCGAGGCGAGGAGGTCGTGGACGCCCAGGACGAGGGGTGTGGCGAAGTCGGAGAACGTCCAGATGAAGACGAGCAGGGCGCCGGCGACGTAGCCCGGCGTGGTCAGGGGGAGGGTGATCGTGCGGAGCTTTCGCCAGCCCCGCGCCCCGACGCTTTCCGCCGCCTCCTCGAGGGACGGATCGATCTTGCCGAGGGCATCGACCACGTTCAGGGCGATCATCGGGAACAGGTGCAGCGTCTCCACGAGCAGGACCCCGTGGATGCCGTACACGAAATTGATCGGCTTGGTGAGATCGAGATGGTCCATGAGCAGGACGTTGACGGTACCGGCGCGTCCCAGGATGAAGGTGAAGCCCAGCACGCCGACGAGCGGCGGCGAGATGATCGGGATCAGCGTGAGGTAGCTGAACAGGTTGCGGCCCGCGAAGTCGTAGCGCACGAGGAGAAACGCGATGGCGAAGCCGAGGACAGACGTGCAGGCCACGGTGCCGAGGCCGAGGAGCAGTGAGTTCCAGAGCGAGCGCACGTAGAACCCGTCGCGGGCGAAGGCCACGAAGTGGCCGAGCGTGAGCCGTCCCCCCTCGTCGGTGACGGCATCGTAGAAGATTCGCAGCAGCGGGTAGACGAGGAACAGGATCAGGAAGGCCCAGATGGCGGCGTAGCCCACCGCGGGCCCGACCGTCGTCCGCGTCGTCACTCGTCGGGCAGCGTGAGCGCGACCGAGGCCGGAAACGACACGCGCACCGCGTGCCCGGTCGGCAGCAGCTCGTGGTGCCAGGGGTCGCGGACGTCGACCTTCAGCACGAGCCCGCCCGCGGTCTCGACGTCGTAGCGGAGGGTGTTGCCCAGGTAGGAGGCGAACGCGATGCGCCCGTCGACGCCGTTCTCGCCGGCGCCGCCGAGGGCCAGGTTCTCGGGCCGCACGGCAATCACGCAGCGCACGCCCGGTCCCACGGCGTCGGCGGCGCGGCCGTGGAGCACTCCCAGCGCCGTCTCCACCGCGGCCCGCTCCGCCCCGCGCTCCGTGCAGACGCCGACGATGAAGTTGTTGGTCCCCACGAAGTCAGCCACGAACCGGTTCACCGGTCGCTCGTAGAGCGTCTTGGGGACGGCCACCTGCAGGATGCGCCCGTCGCGCATCACGGCCACGCGGTCGGAGAGCGACAGCGCCTCCTCCTGGTCGTGGGTCACGTAGATCGTGGTGATGCCGAGCTCCTTCTGGAGCTTCCGGATCTCGGCGCGCACCTGGACCCGGATCTTCGCGTCGAGGTTCGAGAGCGGCTCGTCGAGCAGCAAGATATCGGGGTTGAGCACCAGCGCGCGCGCCAGCGCCACACGCTGCTGCTGGCCGCCCGACAGCTGGCCGGGATAGCGATCGCCGAGCCCCGCGAGATTCACCTTGCGCAGCCCGTCGGCGAGCCGGCGGCCGATCTCGGCCGCCGACAGCTTGCGGAGCTTCAAGCCGTAGCCGATGTTCGCCGCCACCGTCATGTGCGGCCACAGCGCGTAGTTCTGAAAGACCATGCCGATGTTGCGCTCATAGGGCGGCAGCCCATCGACGCGCCGCGCGCCGAAGTGAATCTCGCCGGAGTCGGGCGGACGGTAGAAACCCGCGATCAGGCGGAGCAGCGTCGTCTTGCCGCAGCCCGAGGGGCCGAGCAGCGTGAACAGCTCGCCGTCATCGACCTCCACGCTGGCGTGGTCGACGGCGGCCACCCCGGCGAAGCGCTTGACGACGTCGCGCAGCGCGATCTTCAAGAGGCCGTCACGGCTTCTTCCAGACGGCCTCGATGTCCTTGCGGAACCGCTCCTTGAGCTGCTCGCTGCGCTTCTTGGCGACGTCCTCGTCGTAGACGTTCGAGACCGGCGTGTCGAAGTACGAGCGGACCCCGCCCGTGAACTCCACGGCCATCTCGATCTTGGAGCCGGCCGGGCCCTGCATCCGGAACTTGGGGCTGATGGGGAACAGCCCGCTCTCCATGAAGACCTTCTGGCCCTGCTCCGTCAGCAGGAACTCGACGAACGCGCGCGCCGCCTTGGGGTGCCTGGCCCCGGCGAGGATGGCCATGGGCTCCGGGGTCACGAAGGCGTTCTTCGGCGCCACGAACTTGATGTCGAAGCCCGAGACCTTCTCCTCGAACGCCATGTAGGACGGCACGGCGAACCCGGCCGCGAACTCCCCCTTGGCCACGACGTTGGGGACGTCACGGCTGCGCGCGGTGAAATGGCCGGTGTTGTCGGCGAGCTTCTTGAGCCACTCCCACCCCGCCGCCTCGCCCTTGGATTGCAGAATGACCTCGTAGGTCGCGTTCGACGACGAGGAGCGCGTGGGCGCGCACTGGGCGACGTTGCCCTTGAGCTTGGGGTTGAGCAGGTCCTCCCAGTCTTTGAGGTCGGGGACGCCGAGCCGGCGCAGCAGCCGCGGGTGATACACGAGACCGTACGGCTCGAGCGCGGTGCCGATCCAGTAGCCGTCAGGATCCTTGAGCGGAATGGGCTTCGGTGTGCCGATCGAGGCCGGGATGGCGTCGAGGACGGCCTTGGGCAGCTCGAGCTTGGCGAGGAGCTTCTGCTCGGCGAGCTTCTCGAAGAGCGCCGACTCGCCGCCCCAGAAGATGTCGGCCTCGGGCTTGCCCTTCCACTCCACGACGCGGCCGTAGGCGACGGGCGTGCCGGCCGGGATCCCGTTGGTCTTGACGGTGACGTTCCACTTCTCCTTGGCGTACTGGGCGAACGCCTTGAGCGCGCCGTCGAAGACGAACTTCGACACCGGCGTGATGAGGACCAGCTCGTCCTCGATCGGCGCCTGGGCGGCCACCATGGCCGGCAGACCGGAGGCGACCAGGAGCATCACGGCGAGCAGGGCCAAGCGTGTCATGTCATTTCTCTCCTTCGAGGCTGCGGGTGCGCTCGACGGCGCGGCGCCAGCCCGCGTATTTGCTGTCGCGCTCGCGCGGCTCCATCGACGGCGTGAACGTTCGCTCCACGCTCGCGCGCTCGGCGACGGCGTCGAGGGAGCGCCAGATGCCGGCGCCGAGCCCGGCCAGGCCGGCCGCCCCCAGCGCCGTCGTCTCGATCACGCGCGGGCGTTCGACGCGGGCGTCCAAGATGTCGGCCTGGAACTGACACAGGAAGTCGTTGGCGACGGCTCCCCCGTCGACGCGGAGGGCGCGCACGCGCTCGCCGGCGTCGGCCGTCATCGCCTCGAGCACGTCGCGGCTCTGGTAGGCGATCGACTCCAAGGCGGCGCGCACGAGGTGGGCGGCCGTCGTGCCCCGGGTGAGCCCGACGATGGTGCCCCGCGCGTACATGTCCCAGTACGGCGCACCCAGGCCGACGAAGGCCGGCACGAAGTAGACCCCGCCGGTGTCGGGCACCGACTCCGCCATCGTCTGGCTGTCGCTCCCCGATTTCAAGATCCCGAGGCCGTCGCGCAGCCACTGCACGACGGCGCCTGCGATGAAGACGCTGCCCTCCAGCGCGTACGTCGTCCGGCCCTGGATGCGCCACGCGATCGTCGTGAGCAGCCCATGGCGCGAGGCCACCGGTGTCGTCCCCGTGTTGAGCAGCACGAAGCAGCCGGTCCCATAGGTATTCTTCGCCATGCCGGGATCGAAGCAGGCCTGGCCGAAGAGCGCGGCCTGCTGGTCACCCGCGATCCCCGCCACGGGCACCCCGCCGGGAATCCACCCCAGATCCACCGTCTCGCCGAAGACCCCGGACGAGGGCAGCACCACGGGCAGCAGCGCGCGCGGCACGCCGAGCAGGACCAGCATCTCGTCGTCCCAGTCGGCCGTGCGAAGGTTCAGACAGAGGGTCCGCGACGCGTTGCTGACGTCGGTGGCGTGGACGGCGCCAGCCGTGAGCTTCCAGAGCAGCCACGAGTCGACGGTCCCGAACGCGAGCTCTCCACGCTCCGCGCGGCGGCGTGCTCCGGGCACCTCGTCGAGGAGCCAGCGGATCTTCGTTCCCGAGAAATACGCGTCGAGGACGAGGCCGGTGCGCTCGCGCACCAGAGGCTCGACGCCGTCGGCCCGGAGACGATCGCACAGCGGGGCCGTCCGCCGGCACTGCCACACGATGGCGCGATGGATGGGCGTGCCGGTCGCGCGGTCCCAGACGACCGTCGTCTCGCGCTGATTGGTGATGCCGATGGCCGCGACCTCGACCCCGCTCACCCTCGCCTCGCGCAGCGCGGCCGCCGCGGCCTGGCCCACCGTGGTCCAGATCTCCTCCGGATCGTGCTCGACCCATCCGGGCCGCGGATAGTACTGCGGCAACTCCGCGTACCCCCGCGCGCGCACCCGGCCGTCGGGGTCGACGACCAGCGCGGTGGACCCCGAGGTCCCCTGATCCAGCGCGAGCACATAGCGTCGCCGAGCGTCGGCCATCGTCGACTAACGCGTCTGCAAACGCCGCAACCGGTCGGGGCGGTCGGTCATGATGGCGTCGACGCCGAGATCGATCAGGCGCCGCATGTCCGTCTCGTCGTTGACGGTCCACACGGCCAGGCGGACGGACGCCTTCCGCGCGGCGTCGACCACGCCGCGGTCGACGAGCCGGTGATCGATGCCGAGATCGGTGGCGCCGGCGTCCACCGTCCACTGAACCGCCGTCGCCGGTGTCACGCGCTCGCGCTCGACCCGGGCGCGACCGACCAGCAGCATCGTGCGCACGCCGGGCGCCAGCTCGCGCAGCCGGCGGATCGTCTCGGGCGCGAAGGCCTGCACAGTCGCCCGGGCGAGCAGACCGCGCGCGCCGAGGAGCGCGAGCACCTGCTCCTCGATCCCCGGGTAGCGTCGCCCATCGGCGCCCACCTTGATCTCGGGGAGCACCCCCACGCGGGTGGGCGCCGCCAGGTCGAGGACCTGAGCCAGCGTGGGAATCGGCTCGTCGGTGACGTGGCCATCGCGCGCCCGAAGGCGTAGCGATGCCAACGTCGCCGTCGTGGCTTCACGCACGGGACCGTGACCGGTCGTCGTGCGGTCGAGTGTCGCGTCGTGCAGGACGACGACCTCGCCGTCCGCCGACAGGTGCACGTCGAGCTCCAGGAGATCCACACCCAGCGCCAGCGCGTTGCGGAACGCGAGCAGGCTGTTCTCGGGCCAGAGGGCCGCCCCGCCGCGATGGGCGGCGATGAGCGGCGCGGACTGCGCGGCGGCGGGCGTCGCCAGAGCGAGCACGACGAACGCCAGCATCCCGAGGATCCGTCTCATCGCTTCGCGGCCGCCTCTTGCTCCATCTTCGCCACGAGGTCGGCGCGATCGCTGATGATGACGTCCACGCCCAGCGCCGCCAGCCGCCGCATCTCGGTCTCATCGTTCACGGTGAACACGCCGACGGCGACACCGGCCGCGCGGGCCGCCGTGATGACCGCCTCGTCACAGAGGCTCGCGTGAAGGCCAAGAAACGAGGCCCCGGCGCCCGTCGCCCATGCGACGGCGTCGGCACCCCGCGCGCCCGCTCCCGCCACGTGGTGACGGTCGACGAGCAGCGTGGTGGGTTGGCGCGGCGCCAGGCTCCGCACCTCGGCGAGCACCGCGGGGTTGAACGCCATCACGTTGGCGCGCTCCGCGAGGCCGGCGGCGGAGAGCGACGCGAGCACGCGCTGTTCGAGGCCGGGATAGCGCTCGCCCGGCACCGCCTGCATCCCCCCCGCGACCCCGCGGTAGGTCACCGCCGGCCCCGGCGTCTTGATCTCGATCAGCAGCACGACGGCCGATGCGGCCGCGAGCTCGAGCACGTCCTCCAGCATGGGAACGCCGCCGTCGGCCAGCGTCCCGTCGCGCTTCTTCAAGCTCAGCCGGCGGAGCTCGCCGGCCGTGCGCGTGGCCACCGGCCCCGAGCCCGTCGTCGTCCGCTCCAGGGTCGGATCGTGGATGACGGCGGCGTTTCCGTCGGCCGTGAGGTGCACGTCGAGCTCGAGCATGCGGGCGCCGAGCGCGATGGCGCCTCGAAAGGCCTCCAGGCTGTTCTCGGGCCAGAGCGCCGCCCCGCCCCGGTGCGCGACATAACGCGGGGCCATCACTTCTCCGTCTCGATGAGGCCCTTGACGAACCACCGCTGCATGAGCACGATCACGGCTACGGGCGGCAAGAGCGTCATGATCGCGGCCGCCATGGCCACGTTCCATTCCGGCAGCTGCGAGGTCCGCGGCACGAGCGACTCGATCCCGATCACCGCCGTCCGCATCGACGGGCTGTTCGTCACCATCAGCGGCCAGAGATACTCGTTCCAGCCGTAGACGAAGAGGATGACGAAGAGCGCGGCGATGTTCGCCTTGGACAGCGGCAGCAGGATCGACCACAGAAAGCGCAGCGGGCCGGCACCGTCGAGCTGCGCGGCCTCGGCCAGGGAGTCGGGGATCGTGAGGAAGAACTGGCGGAAGAGGAATGTGCCGGTGGCCGAGGCCATCAGCGGCACCGTGAGGCCCCAGTACGTATCGACCCAGCCGAGCACGCTGATGACCTGATAGGTGGACACGATGCGGACGGGCACCGGCAGCATGAGGGTGACGAAGATCATCCAGAACACGAACTGCTTGCCGCGAAAGTCGAAGTAGGCGATGGCGAAGGCCGACAGGAGCGAGATCACGATCTTGCCGAGGGCCACCGAGATGGCCACGATGGCGCTGTTCAGGAGCAGCCGCCCCATGCCGGCCCGGACCCAGGCGTCGGCGTAGTTCTGCACGACGTGCGTCGACGGCCAGAGCTTGGGCGGCAAGCTGGTAACCGCGCTCAGGCTCTGCGTGCTGATGGCGAAGGCGTAGTACAGCGGGAACGCGATGATCACCACCGAGCCGATCAGGATCGCGTGGGCGCTCCAGCCGCTCCAGTCCACGCGGCGGCGCAGCCGCTCGGCCCGCGCGATGCCCGCCGGCGCCAGGACCTGGGCGCCCGTCGCCTGCCCGTCCGGCGCCATCAGTACGTCACCTTCTTCTCGGCGTAGCGGAACTGGAAGGCCGTGAGCAGGATGACGACGGCCATGAGGACCACCGATTGCGCCGCCGAGAAGCCGAGCTGCAACCCGTCGAAGCCGTCCTTCCAGGCGCGGTAGACCATGATCGACGTCGCGTCGCCGGGGCCGCCCTGCGTGACGGAGTGGATGAGGCCGAAGGTGTCGAAGAACGAGAACGTCATGTTGAGCGTGAAGAGGAAGAACGTCACCGGCGAGAGGAGCGGAAACGTGATGGCGAAGAATCGCCGGATGGGGCCGGCGCCGTCGACGCTGGCCGCCTCCAGCACCGATCGCTCGATGGCCTGCAGCCCGGCCAGGTAGAAGGCCAGGTTGTAGCCGAATTGCTTCCAGACCGCAGCCACGATGATCAGCACCATCGCCACCCAGCCCTTGAGGAACCAGTTGAACTGGTACGTCGTGACGAAGGACAGGAGCCAGGGCAGGATGCCGAACGATGGATGGAAGACGAAGAGCCAGATGATCCCGGCGATCGCGGGCGCGATGCCGTACGGCCAGAGCAGCATGGCCCGGTACACGGCGAGGCCGCGGATCTTGGCGTTGGCGAGCGAGGCCAGGAGCAGGGCCAGGGCGAGCCCCAGGAAGGTCACGAAGAACGAGAAGACGAAGCTCGTCACCGCGCTCCGCAGATAAGCAGGATCACTGACCAGCCGCTGGAAATTGCCGGTGCCGATAAAGATGAGCCGGTCGCCGAACGGCGAGGCGCGGTAGAGCGACAGGCGCAGCGAGTCGAACGCCGGCCAGAAAAAGAAAATCAGCGTGATCGCGACCTGGGGCGCGACCAGCGCGTACGGCAGCCAGCGATTGCGGAAGACCGTCCGTTTCATTCGTCATGGGGGGCCCCGACATGGCCCCCCATACCCCCGCACGCTACTTGTAGAGCGCCGCGAACTCCTTGAGGATGTCGTTGCCCTTGGCCACCGCGTCGTCCAGCCCCTGCTTGGCGCTCTTCTTCCCGCTGAGCACGTTCTCGATCTGCTCTTCGATGGCGTCACGGACGGAGTTGAAGTTGCCGAGGCGGATGCCCTGGCTGTTCGGCGTCGTCTTGCCGTTCTGCATCTGTGTGATGGCGGTGCGCTGGTTGGGGTTCTTCTGGAAGTGTCCGGAGGCTTCCATCGCCTTCACGGCCGCGTTCGTGAGCGGCAGATACCCGGTGACGCCCGCCCACCACGCCTGGTTGTCCGTGGAGGCGAGGAACTTGAAGAACTGCGCCACGCCCTTGTACTCGGCCGGCTTGGCGCCCTTGAGCACCCACAGCGTGGCCCCGCCGATGATCGAGCTGCCCTGAGGAAACCCGCCCAGCCGCGGCAGCGGCCCGGTGCCCCACGTGAACTTGCCCTCGGAGGCTTTCGTGAGATTGCCGATGAACGCCGACGACGTCATGAAGATCCCGCACTCGCCGGCATTCATGACGGCCTCCGCCTTGTTCAGACGGCCGTTGTAAGTGAACCACCCTTCCTTGGCGCCACGGGCCAGGACATCGAGCATCTTGACCCCGAAGGGGCCGTTGATCTTCAGCGTCGTGGCCAACCCGTCGAAGCCGTTGGCGTGATCGGCGGAGGGCTGGTCGTGCAGCGCGTGCATGTTCTCGACGAGCACCCACGACGGCCACGCCGAGCTGGAGGGGCACTTGACCCCCGCCGCCTGCATCTTCTTCGCGGACGCCTCGATCTCTTCCCACGTCGCCGGCGCCTTGTCGGCCAGTCCCGCCTTCTTGAAGAGGTCCTTGTTGTAGTAGAGGATCGGCGTCGATGAGTTGAAGGCCATCGAGTAGAGGTTGCCGCCCGACGAGTAGTACGTCTTGACCGGCGGGATCAGATCGTTCCAGTCGATGGCGATGCCGTTGTCCTTCATGAGCTGGTACACGGGATAGACGGCGCCGGAGGACAGCATCGTCTGCGTGCCCACCTCGAAGACCTGGACGATGTGGGGAGGCTGCTTGGCCCGATACGCCGCGATGGCCGCGTTGAGCGTCTCCGGATACGACCCCTTGTGGACGGCCTTGACCTCGTACTCGCTCTGCGAAGCATTGAACTTCGCGGTCATCTCACTCACACGCTCGCCCAGGACGGCGGTCATGGCGTGCCAGAACTGGATCTCGGTCTTGGCCCACGAGGCGGGCGGCAGGAGCATGACGGCGAGCATCGCGATGAATCCGAGCGCGGCGTGCCTGAACGCCTTCATTGGTGTCCCTCCCCGTGCGATCGGTGCCGGGAATAT
>Ga0207684_10003595_pt1 | contig 15087 bp, 9 predicted proteins | sample KBSK5501metaG_FD_184342 | JGI IMG/M metagenome (GOLD analysis project Ga0207684, IMG submission 184342) | Corn, switchgrass and miscanthus rhizosphere microbial communities from Kellogg Biological Station, Michigan, USA - KBS K5-50-1 metaG... | ecosystem: Host-associated > Plants > Roots >...
TGAGGTGTTGGGGGACACTGGTGACAACAATTCCTGGACGGAAGAGCAGAGAAGCTTTTAATCGGAGTGCAGTTTGATTATGCAAAATTTGCTCCCACCAGTGAGCGACAACAAATTCTGCCAGAATTACTGTCACAGTATCTGCAGGGAAAAGTTCATGTACGGTATCGATATAAGCAAGTAAGGGACGTGAGAGTGAACGATAAGGTGATTCAATGATGATGAGCTGGGTTTCCTCTTCCTCGGCTAAATGCTTTTGCCAGCGTTCCCACTCTTCGCGCACCTTATTTGCATCGTCTTCATCGACAGCAACGTGCACGGCTATCACATGTTTTGTAATCGAGCGAGCATACGCCAGGCTTTGTATCGCGGCTCTATCTAATCCCGCGATCGGCACAATCACGCGATGCCGTATATCTTGCGGATGTATAGGGATGTCGCTAATCCGTCCACGCTCGACCCGGTTATAGTGGCGGTTAATAGCCAGAAACATCAGCACAAGCAAAGGGATCAGAATAACAACTATCCAGGCTCCTTCCAAAAATTTTGTTGTGGCGATGACCAGGGCAACAATCAGTGTTGTGAATGATCCCAGGCCATTGATGATCATACTACGCAGCCATCCTTTGTGTTCCCTTCGAAGGCGCCACCAGTGAAGCACCATACCACCTTGAGAGAGCGTAAACGACAAAAAGACACCTACGGCATACAGGTTAATGAGTAGAGTGGTAATACCATGGAACACAACCAGCAGGAGAATTGCAAGCAAGGCTAAGAAAACAATGCCGGTAGTAAATGCAAGACGGTCACCTCTAAAGGCGAACTGACCAGGCAGAAATTTATCTCGTGCCAGCAATGAAGCCAATCGTGGAAAATCTGAATAACTGGTATTAGCAGCCAGGGTCAGGATAAGCAGCGTTGCTATCTGAAAGACTGGATACATAAAGTAAAGCGGTCCTGTAAATACCTTAAACGCTATCTGACCGATAACAGTCGGATTGCTTGCTACATTGGCTTCAACGCCAAAGGATGTAGCAAGTAGAGTTATTCCGATGAAAAGCGTGCCAAGAATAACGGCCATCCAGGTTAGCGTTGCACGTGCATTGCGAGCTTCTGGTTTCTTAAAGGCAGGCACACCGTTAGATATGGCTTCTACGCCTGTCATAGCAGAACAGCCAGCAGCAAAAGATTTGAGGACTAGAAAGAGAGTAAGTGATTCAGTTGCTTGAACAGGTGGGAATGTGCCAATGATAGGGTCATGTTGAATAAAAAAAGATTTGACGCTTCCCACTATTATGAGTAGAAGCGCGCTGCCAATGAAAATGTAAGTAGGGATGGCAAAGATCGAACCAGATTCGCGCACTCCTCGCAGGTTAACGACAGTGATAAAAATAACCAATGCGACATCAATCGGAACGACGTAGGGTGCCAGTTGAGGTAGGAGTGTAACAAGAGCCAGTACACCTGCCGAAACACTTACGGCGACGGTGAGCACATAATCAATCATCAGCGAAGCAGCAGCTACGAGACCCGGCATCGTCCCCAAGTTATCTTTCGCTACAATATATGAACCACCACCATTTGGATAAGCAGGAATGGTCTGTCTATAAGAGATGGCAACAATAGCTAGCAAGCCAACGATAGCAAAGCTGATGGGTAAAGTGAGACCCAGATGACTGGATCCGGCAGCCACCAGGCTGATAAGAATCGCCTCCGTAGCGTATGCAACCGAAGAGATAGCATCTGATGAAAGTACAGCCAGGGCTTTGAATTTCGTTAGCCGTTCGTGCTCGGCCTGGGCAGTAGCGATGGGTGCTCCGATGAAGACTCGCTTGACATTGGAAATTACTCTCCCTATTCCCTTACGTGGAGCTTGCGTTACCTCCGTGGCCTCTAACCTGCCAGTGCCTATGCGCCGAAATGCCCGCTGGCTCGGCAGAACTACACGAACACGCTCATTTCCTAGTAAACTGCCTTTGCGTACCTCAGTGCGGACCAATCGAGTAGGATCATCCTCATCGATCAGATTTGGATTATCCCTACTGGCGTCCTCGTCATTACCGCCTTCTAAGGTCTGACTATCTTGATTATCCATCGATCCCACCTCTTATACTTGTCCGAGGAAGGTGTACATCTAACCCATTCAGGCTCGTCTAGCTTGAGAAAAGTAGAACGCGCCTTTTTGATTGTACACGAGAATAAAACTCATGCAAAGTAAGTAAAGCTCATTGCTTTGTTTACAGTATAGTAATGCTGATGGATCAGGATCAAGCAAAAAAGTCTTAAAGGCTTCTTTGGAAACAATTTTTGAGCATTTCTTGAGATCATCGTTTAATTTCCTGAGCGTTCTTTGAGCGCCATAGGCACTCTATTAGTATACCATTGCTATTACAGATGCTATAGCAGTATCGTTATCTACCTTTGGAGGAAACGAAATGGCAAGCAAAGTAACGCCGGAAGTGGCTGGAGCGGACGGCGTAGCTGCCAATGTCACGGAAGCAAGTCATGAGCTACGACGCGCTGTTGGCGTATGGGGATCATATACCTGGGGGTATGCCGATGTTGGGGCCGATGTGTATGTCGCACTCGGCATTGTCATGGCGGCAGCTCAAGGAGCCACGAATGTCGCCTTTCTTTTTGCAGGTCTTGTTTATGTAATGGTCGGCCTTGCCTATACAGAGCTGGCCGCTGCCTATCCAATGGCGGGAGGTGGCCAATTCTATGTCCTGCGCGGCCTGGGCGATCTCTTGGGCTTCGTAGCAGGGTGGGCTGTCTTGCTGGACTTTACCATCGACATCGCGCTATTTGCGCTCGCATCAGCAGGATATCTCAACTTCTTTTTCCCCGTGCTCAGTCAGCATGTGAACGTCAATCTGCTCGGACTCTCCCTTTCTGGCGTCCAGCCGATCTTGATCCTGGAAACCACGATCCTCGTGGTCTTCCTGACGACTCTTAACATCCTGGGCGTGCGCGAATCAACGAGATTCAACGAGATTCTGGGCGCACTGGATATCATCAGCGAATCGGCTATTCTGTTCTTTGGTTTCCTGTTCGCCTTCAATCCAACCCTGCTCATCCACCAGATGACGACTGCGTGGCCTTCCCCATTCAACCTGGCGTACGGCGCATCGCTTGCGATCATCTCATTTGTAGGTTTGGAATCAATCAGCCAGGCCAGCCAGGAGACGATACGCCCCGGCAGGGTCGTGCCACGCACCTCGATCGCGCTTATTCTGACGGTGCTGATCTTCGCGCTTGCCTTTTCAAACCTGGGCCTGGCGATGTTGCCGTGGCAGAGTATCGTCGCACACAATGCCGACCCCGTCGCCTGGCTGGCAAGTCACATTCCCATCCTGGGTCTGGTCGCCGGGCCATACGTCGCTTTGCTCGGTGCAACGCTCCTCCTGATTTCAGCCAACTCCGGCGTCTTTGGCGCCTCGCGCATCACCTACTCGATGGCCAGGTTCAATTTGCTGCCACGCTGGTTTGCAAAGGTCCACCCAAAGTTTCGCACACCGGTCCGCTCACTCGTGGTCTTTTCCGGTATCGCCCTGGTCGAACTCTGGCTCGCCGGTCTCTCATCCAATGTCTATGATGTCTTAGCCAACATGTATGCCTTTGGTGCTGCAACGGCCTATATGCTGGTGTTCGTTTCGCTGCTCACGCTGCGTTTCAAAGACCCGTGGACTCCCCGCCCCTTTAAAGTGCCTCTCAATATCCGACTTCGAGGCAAAGACGGCGAGACACGCTTGCTGCCCATAGCTGGTGTGCTCGGGTTCCTGGGCATCAGCAGCATTCTCTTTCTCGTCGTGCTCACCCATAGCATTGGACGGATTGCAGGGCCTGGCTGGATCGTGCTGGGGCTCCTCATTTACTTCTGGCACCGCCGTCGCAATAAGCTTCCGTTCAGGAAATCGCTTAAACGGAACTGGGAAAAGGAACAACTGCTCGTCTACGAAGACGCAGGCGAACATGACCTTGCTGACGAATTCCGCGAGAACCTCGAGCGCAAACGTCGTCTCCATGGTGAAAGCGAAAGAGAGAGCCTACTACCCATTGGCACAAAAGTACTCGATGTACCAATCCATACCAATTCAGACAATGAACATCGTAAAAAGCGCAATGGAGGTGCAAAATGAAAGAACAGCCACAGCGACTATCAAGGCGTGAACACTATCGCGCCCTGGTAAGCTTGCTCATTATCCCTCTCGGTCTGATCATTATAGTACGCGCATCGATGGCAGGACTGCAGGCATGGATGCTTATCATTCTTGGATTGGCTTTTGTTGTGCTTGGAATTGTACGGTTACGCGCCTACATACAGTATAAGCGCGTTCAAGGTTCGATATCGGAAAAAGGATAGAGAGCTAACGTTATGCTCATTATTGCAGAGATAACAACCAATCCGTTACAAATAACTTTTATTGGCACAGTGATCGCCATACTATTTCTTGTCTCAATCGTGGGTGTACTGGGCTGGATGTTTCGTCTGCCGAAAGAGACGGAACGCACACGTACAGTCGCAAGGGCCACGCGTTCGGTGAATAAACTGACACGCATTCTCGTGCCTCTCTTGAGTAAAAGCGAGGCAACAGATCGCATCGTGGCTTTATCGGCACAAATGGTACGCTCGCGCAATGGTAATGTCGAGCTATTGGCTGTGCTTGAGGTACCATTTACTCTCCCTCTTGATGCAAGGGTAGAGGAAGATGAAAAGCTCGCGATTGAAATTCTCGATTGTGCTGAGTCAGTAGCGAAACAAAGCGTGACCGCTGTGAACAAGCGCATTGTGAAGGCACGCAATGCTGGGTCAGCTATAGTACGTGAAGCAGAAATGCGATGCGTGGATCTGATATTGATGGCAAATACACCTGTTCGCGTGCGAGGTAATGTCCAGCAGATTCATCCTGCGGTCGATTACGTCATGAAAAATGCCCCTTGCGAGGTATTAGTCCTCAGCCAGGGACATGTAGATACTCTTCACAAGGGATTGGAGGCAGAGTACGCATCTACTATGCCGATTACTGCGCAACGCTAAGCTGCTAAAAGACGCTCCTCTGGCTCCATCTCTGCTACCCTGGCTCGCCTCAAGGAGCTGGCCGACGCTGTGGTGCTCGGCCACTCAGGCGTTGGGGTATATTCAGGACCACTACGCCAGGGCGGAACAGCAGCGCTGCCTTCAAGCGCAGGGCTATCTGATTATGCAGCACGTATTCCCACCAGTGGGTCACCACAAATTCCGGCACGATCACCGTTAAGGTATCCTCGGGATGGCGCTGCTGCACCGCGTCAATATAGGCCAGGATCGGACGCAGGAGGGACCGGTATGGCGACTCAATGATGACCAAATGGGTCTCTTCCTCTGCTGGGAGCTGGTGTTGCCACTGCTGCCAGCTTGCCCGTACCTGCTCGACCTGCTCGTCATCGACCACCACATGCATCGCGATGACGTGACCGGAGATCGAGCGGGCATAGGCCAAACTCGCCAGAGCAGCACGATCCAGCCCTGCAAGAGGCACAATGAACCGATGCTGCACCTCATCTGGAAGTGTGGGAATAGTGCCAGTGCTGGCTCGCTGCTGCAGCGGAACATCGGCCACCACGACACCTCGTCGGAAGAGCAGTGTCGCCTTCAAGCCAAGAATCTTTGGGCTGGAGAACACACGTCTCAACGAGGACTCCACCGCTTCCGGCAAAACGACCGTCAGCATCTCCTCAGGAGACCGCCGGTGCACCGCGTCAATATAGTCGAGCAAGGGAAGCAGGGGCAAGCGATGCCCAGGATCGATGATGTCCAGTACGGAGCGCTCCTGCGCAGGGAGACTCGTTTGCCACTCGTCCCAGGCAGTTCGCAGCGCATCGGCTTTCTCCCTATCGACGGCCACGTGGACAGCGGTGACCCGTGGTGCAATCGATCGCGCATAGGCCAGCGCCAGTTTGGACGCCTGATTCAGTGCAGCAATGGGGACGATGAGCCGGTGATGGATGTCGTTTGGATGGAGAGGGAGACTAGTGATCCGCTCGCGCTCAACGTACTGGTAATGGTGACTGATCCCCGTAAACAACAGCACCAGCAGCGGGATCAGCACCACGACGATCCAGGCTCCATCCAGAAACTTCATCGAGGCCACCACCAGGGCCACCAGGCCCGTGGCTACAGCCCCCACGCCATTGATCAGTATACTCCGCTTCCAGTGGCGTTCTTGCCTGCGTAAGCGCCACCAATGCACCACCATGCCTGACTGTGAGAGCGTAAAGGCGACGAAGACACCCACGGCAAACAGGTTAATCAGTGCGTTGGTATTCCCCCCAAAGGTGATGAGTAAGACGCAGGCCAGCAAAGCGAGTGCGATAACACCCACGGAGAAGGCGAGCCGATCCCCTCGCAGGGAGAACTGCTTGGGGAGGTACCCGTCGCGCGCTAAGAGAAAGGCCAGACGCGGAAAGCCGGCGTAGCTGGTCTCAGCCGAGAGTGTCAGGATGCCCAGCACCGAGAGCTGGAAGATGGGGAACAGGAAGATCAACGGACCAGAGAAGACCTGCTGCGCAATCTTGGCTATCACGGTGGGGTTACCCGAAGGTGAGGCCTCGACCCCATAGGTCATCGCCAGCAAGGTGATGCCCAGGAAGAGCGACCCCAGAATCAGAGCCATCCAGGTCAGCGTAAGAGCGGCATTGCGGGTCTCGGGTTTGCGAAAGATGGGGATGCCATTGGAGATCGCCTCGACACCTGTCATGGCCGAACAGCCGGTGGCAAACGAGCGCAGAATGACAAAGATGGATAACGGCTCGATGGCCTGTATCGTGGGAGTGAATTGCCCAATGAGTGGCTGGTGCAAGAAGACATAGGCTTTGACCAAACCCACGATGATGAGTAGGGAGGCGCTGACAACGAAGAAATACGTCGGCAAGGCGAAGATGGAACCCGACTCACGCATCCCACGCAGATTGAGAATCGTCATCACGACCACGAGCGCGAGATCCAGCGGGACGACGTAGGGCTGCAGCCCCGGCAGGAGCGAGACCAGGTTGTGCATGCCGGCTGCGACACAGACGGCCACATTGAGTACGTAATCGATCATCAAGGCGGCAGCGGCCACCAACCCCGGCAGGATGCCCAGGTTCTCGCGCGCCACAATATAGGATCCTCCACCACTCGGATAGGCGGGAATGGTCTGGCGATACGAGATGGTCACGACAACGAGTAAACCCAGAATCACCAGGCTGATGGGCAACGTCAAGCCCAGGTACCGCGAGCCGGCCACCACCAGGTTAATTAGAATCGCCTCGGTGGCAAAGGCGACGGAGGAAATGGCATCCGAAGAGAGAATGGCAAGTGCCTTGAACTTACTCAAGCGCTCCCCTTCGTCCTGCATCGTCGCGATCGGGATGCCAATCAAGCCCCGTTTGAGCCAGTAGAACGCATGAGCCAGCGCCCCTTCTGGCACTTCTGCAGCCTCAGTAGCTTCAAGCATGCCTTCCTTCACGCGGTGAAAGGGCTGATGCCGTGGCAGCGTGACACGTATACGCTCATTTCCCGGCATGCTGCCTCGGAGTTCTTCCCTGCGCCCAAGCAGGATCAAATCAAAATCGTCTTCATCGCTGATCGCCAGATGCTCTTTGGAAGCATCTGGATCGGTCGTGCGCTCGAGCGGGTATCTGTCCTGTTGATCCATCGCTTCTGCTCCCTTGTAACCAGTCATCACAGTTTCTTATCACGTTTCTGCCCCCATAGCTGAACATCTGAATCAGTGAGGTTGTGGAGGACCCACGAAACGTGACAAATCACAGCAAAAATAGAACTTAACAATCAAGAAATGGCTACCTCTTCGTTTCTCATTTGCAATTGAGCTGCTCGTGCGCCTCTGTGCCGTATTTTATACCAACTCGCTTTCTACAGCTCCATATCGTCTCAGATTTTGTCTTATTCGTTGTTTGACATGTCATGAGCACGCAGGCGTGCCCGCTCAATTACCCGGATAGCCTGATCTACAAAGGTCCAAAAAAAGATGGCTTGATCAGTAGGCTGCTCTAGTTCTTCCTGCATACGTTCTTTGCTCGCAAACCATGACACGCCGTGTTCAATACGCAGACTGAGCAGGCCCAATACCTCGTTATTTGCTTTGAGGGGGATCAGACGTAAAATCGAGTTCTGTCCCGCAAAAGCAGATTTCGAAGCCGATGAAACCTGACTTATCTCTCTGATTTTCCCCTGGATCATCACCTCTCTCGCTGCCTCCATCTCCTCAGGCGACAGGGTGAAACGCTCGATTCTGATAGGGGCATCCGCCTGAATGCTGAGTGTTCCGTTTTGATCGGGGAGCAGCAGGGCACACTCGCGCACCCCCCAGGGGGAAAACACTCTGACAAAAGCCAATGCAATACTATCCAGCTGCTCATCAAGACGGTCTATGCTATTGATGACGCGTCCCGCTTCATAGAGGATGCGCGCCTCACGCTCTCTTAATCTGGCCTGCTCGACACTTTGTCGCGTCTGTATAGTAAGCTGGCTCGTGATCAAGGCCGTCGCGAGAAAGACAAACAGTGCAATCCACTCCTCCCAGCGAGAGATGACAAAGGTATACAATGGTGGGACAAGGAAAAAATCGAAAGAGAGAAAGGCAACCACAGCAGCTACGAGCGCTGCATAGCGCCCACGCGTGGTTGCCAGGAGCAGGATGACCAGCAGGTAGACAACAGAAATGTTCGGAATGGTTGGATACAGATGGTACGCGTAAATGATGCCTGTTACGGCCAATGCTCCCCCCACTGCCAAGAGGCTATCAATGAGATAACGTTGCCAATGCTTCTCTGTAGGCACTGGGAGCTGGGGAATCTGTTCAATCTCACGCATATGAACTCCTTACTACTTGATCTGAAACGACTGAGCATGCCACCAGTATTACCGAACGAGATGATGTGCGAACTGTGCGAGCACACCGAATGCCACGATGCAAAGACAAACGATCAATACGATGAATGCTATGCGGATAGCTTGCCGATAGCGTCCACCGATCCTGGGTGGATCAGCAATGTATTTCACCGTCATCACATTGTCCAGGTGCTGCAGGTCGTAGAGCAGGTCCTGAATGCAAGCATAGCGCTTCTCCGGATTACGCCGGATGGCGCGCATCACGACCGTCGCCAGGGCAGGAGACAGTATTGGATTATACTGCAAAATGTTTGGCGGGTCGTGTGAAATGTGTCGCGTAATGATAGCAAATCCGTCTTTTTCCTCAAAGGGCGTCCGCCCACATAGCAGCTCGTAAAGTACCACCCCGACGGCGTAGATATCGGCGCGCCTATCACCACGCTCACCCAGCAACCGCTCTGGAGCCATGTAGTCTGGAGTACCGATGGGCGATGAAAAGCCTCGCCAGATTCTGTGGCGTTCCCCTTCCAGCAGCGCGATGCCAAAGTCGAAAATTTTGATGTCACCGTTCTCCAAAAGCATAATATTTTCTGGTTTGATGTCGCGATGGTTCACCCCATGCTCGTGTGCATAGGCCAGGGCACTACATACCTGACTCATCATGCGCAGCACCTCCCCTGTTTGGAGGATTCCGTGCGCACATTTCTCCACCACCACCCGCAGCGTCCGTCCGCGCATGTATTCGAGGACCAGGTACTCTGCGCTCCTACGCTCACCCTGGTTCAGGTGTCGCTGGATGTACTGGTGACTCAGGCGTCTACCAATCTCCGCTTCGCGTTTGTATCGTTCGAAGACAGCCGCGCCTCCGACCACATCGTCATCGGGAAACTTGAGCACGACTTCTTGCAACGCATGCCAGTCCTGGGCAAGGTAGACATGGCTCGCACCTCCTCGCCCAAGTGGACGTATGATCTGGTAGTGATCAATCCTCTTGCCCGTCGTATAGATTGTTGGCATACGTCCTCCATGTTCTTTTACTGCTCACTGTACGCAGGGTGCAATCGGGATAGATCCTTGCGATTGATCCCTCTGCACCTACCTCAGCTATTTCAGCGTGTAGAAGCTTCTGAATTGTCGAGATACATATCAACACACCTATAGAACAAGGGTACTACATTGGGAGGTATTGGTTTATTCTGTATCCAGGTTCGCATCGTCCTCGTGAAAAAGCCGGGTGCCTCTAAGTTCCAAAAATGGGTGACACCAGGCAATGAAAATAATCGGTCAAACTCTCAAACGCTCCTTAATCATTGAGATAACACAACTCTCGCAGCACGCTCCTTTCACACGCCTTCCTACTCGTCGCCGCTCCGAGGCACAAGGTGAATGTCGATATCGGTACTCATCCGTAATAAGCGATTGATGCTGGAGCCGCGAAGCAGCTCTTCCCAATAGCTACGCGCAGGTTGACCCAGCACCAGTTGGGTCACCTGGCGCTCGTGGGCGATCTTCATCAGTGTCCTGGCGATATCGCTACTGCTTGTGCGGATGACCTCGGCTCCCAGATCCTCTGCGAGCCGTGCATGTTCTTCCAGACGGCGGAGCGCAGCTTCACGATACTTAGGAGCCTCTCTGCCGAACTTGAGAAAGCCGATAAGTTTACTCATAAAGGCAAGATAGCCCTCCGGCTTGATCGTGACAGCGATCAAGTCGGCATGTAGTCCGTGGGCAAGACGCCAGGCATCGCGGATGACCTCGCGTGTATGGGGCCGTGCATCGAAGCCCACCAGCACACGCTCGCCGGCAGGCCTCATTTCGGTGATCCCATGCTCGGTCATATACTCTTGCAGTTGGGCTTCGGTTTTCTCAGCGACGCGCCGTAAGGCTATCTCACGCAGTGCCGTCAGATTGCCCTCGCGAAAGAAGTTGTTGAGCGCAGCATCAATGCGCTCTGGCGGGTAGATATTGCCGTGTTTCATGCGTTGACGGAGAGCATACGGCGAGATATCGATCAACTCCACCTCATCGGCCTGGTCCAGGATCCAGTCTGGCAGCGTTTCGCGCACGCGCACGCCTGTGATGCTGGCTACCAGGTCATTCAGGCTCTCCAGGTGCTGGATGTTCAACGTGGTAATCACGTTAATCCCTGCATCCAGGATCTCCTCGACATCCTGGTAACGTTTCACATGCTTGGAGCCAGGAACATTCGTGTGCGCCAGTTCATCAATCAGGGCTACTTTGGGATGCCTGGCGATAACGGCCTCTGTGTCCATTTCCTCGAGCGTCACGCCGCGATACGTGACCTTCTTGCGCGGGATGATCTCTAAGTCCCCCAGTTGCTCCTGCGTCTGGGCACGCCCATGCGTCTCAACGTACCCGACCACCACGTCGGTGCCACGGCTCTCACGGCGATGTCCCTCATTCAGCATGGTATAGGTCTTGCCTGCACCTGCCGCGGATGCCAGGTAGACGCGCAACCGACCGCGCCTGTGCGGGTACCCCCCGGTTTGCATGGAGGTCTGCCCTCCCGTCCGGGGTGTCAAGTGTACAGGCGAGGTAGGAACTTCCAGGTCGCTATCACGCAGGCCATAGCGCCGGAGCAACTCCTCCGGATCGGGTCGCTCCTCTTCACGTTGCTGCTGTCGTTTGTCAGGTGGCTGCTCTTTCATGCTGTGGTTACTTCAGCGCATCCAGCGCGAGATTCAAGTCGAGCACATTGACGTACGGCTCACCGAAGATGCCCAGGAAGCGCCCTGTCTCGTGATCCATGACCAGTTGCGTGACCTTGGCCTGGCTCAGGCCGCGCTCTGCTGCTACGCGCGGCACCTGGTAGAGCGCACCCGCGATCGTGATATCCGGGTCGAGCCCCGACCCCGAGGACGTGACAAGATCAACCGGCACCGGACCGGGGGGAGCGTTCGGGTTCTCCTTCTTCAGAGCTGCAACACGCTGCTGCACGTTCTTGATCAGGACGTTGTTCGTCGGCCCCAGGTTCGAGCCCGCCGAGTTATCAGCCTCGTACGGCGAAGGCGTCCCAGTCGTTGGGTTGAGGGTCGCCGAAGGCCGCCCGTGGAAGTATTTCGGAGAGGTCCAGTATTGCCCGATTAGCTCGGAGCCAATCACCTGCCCGTTGGAAGCATACACCAGGCTACCGTTGGCCTTGTCGTGAAAGATCAACTGTGCCAGGCCTGTCACCACGCCGGGATAGAGGAAGCCGGTCACGACGGTGAAGATCAAGGTGATCACCACCGCCGGGCGCAGGTATTTCGTCAAAAATGTTTTCATCTCACGTTTCCTTCTACAACCAGGGTGGTGTCATTCCTGAAAAGGTGACGCTCACCCGTTCTCCCTTTCTTCCGCTCGCCTTACAAGGTCAGATGCAGCACCTGCAAGACAAGGTCGATGGCTTTGATGCCAATGAACGGGATAATGATCCCTCCGACGCCATATATCAAGAGGTTGCGGCGCAAGAGCGCACCTGCCCCGATCGGACGGTATTTGACCCCGCGCAAGGCCAGCGGGATCAGAGCGACGATGATCAGTGCGTTAAAGATCACGGCCGAGAGCACCGCGCTGTGGGGTGTGGCCAACTGCATGACGTTGAGGGCGTTCAACTGCGGATATGTCACCGCAAACGCCGCCGGAATGATCGCGAAGTATTTGGCCACATCGTTGGCGATACTGAACGTCGTCAGTGAGCCACGTGTGATCAGTAGTTGCTTGCCCACCTCCACCACCTCGATCAGCTTGGTCGGGTTGGAGTCGAGATCGACCATGTTTGCCGCTTCTTTGGCCGCCTGCGTACCGGTGTTCATCGCTACGCCGACATCGGCCTGGGCGAGAGCGGGAGCATCGTTCGTGCCGTCACCCGTCATGGCCACCATGCGCCCGCCCGTTTGCTGATCCCGGATCAGTTTCATCTTGGCCTCGGGCGTGGCCTGTGCCAGGAAGTCGTCCACCCCGGATTCCTTGGAGATGGCAGCGGCAGTGAGCGGGTTGTCTCCGGTGATCATGATCGTGCGAATGCCCATGCGCCGCAACTCGTCGAAGCGGGTGCGCATGCCGCCCTTGACGATATCCTTGAGTTCGATTACGCCCAACACACGCGCATGCGCATCTGACCCACGCGGGTCCGTCTTTACCTCTGCCACGACAAGCGGCGTGCTGCCGGCGCTGGCGATGCCATTCACGATCACTGTCAACTCGTCGCTGCTCGTGCCGCCATGTTCTGCCACATAGGCGGCCACCGAATCCCCTGCTCCTTTGCGAATCGAGTGCACCACTGCTTGCCCATCACCAGCATGCGCCCCGTTCATATCGATGCCGCTCATACGCGTCATAGCCGAGAACGGAATAAACGTCGTGGAGGGGTCTAGTTCGTCGGTGAAGCCGTACTTCTCCTTGGCCAGGGCCACGATCGAGCGGCCCTCGGGAGTCTCATCAGAGAGGCTGGAGAGCATGGCCGCCTCGGCCAGGTCCCGCTCGTCCACGCCGTGTAGCGGCACAAAGCGCGTTGCCTGGCGGTTGCCCAGTGTAATCGTGCCGGTCTTGTCCAGCAGCAGCACGTCGACGTCGCCCGCCGCCTCAACGGCGCGCCCGCTCATGGCCAGCACGTTGCGCTGCACCATGCGGTCCATGCCCGCGATACCGATGGCCGAGAGCAAGCCACCGATGGTGGTGGGGATCAGGCACACCAGCAGCGCGATCAGCGTCGTGACTGAAACGGGAGACCCCGAATAAATGGCATATGGCTCAAGGGAGACCACCACCAGCACAAAGATGATCGTGAGGCTGGCGATCAGGATATTGAGCGCGATCTCGTTGGGGGTTCTCTGGCGCTTGGCGCCCTCGACCAGGGCGATCATGCGATCCAAGAACGTCTCGCCAGGGTTGGCACTGATCTGCACCACAATCCAGTCGGAGAGCACGCGCGTGCCTCCTGTGACGGCGCTGCGGTCGCCACCGCTCTCGCGAATGACGGGCGCCGACTCCCCTGTGATGGCTGACTCGTCCACCGAGGCCACGCCCTCCACCACGTCACCATCTCCGGGGATCACGTCCCCCGCCTCGACCAGCACCAGGTCACCCTTGCGCAACTCTGGGGCCGCCACCTCTTGCACCTGTCCGTTCCGGTCAGCACTTGCGAGCCGCCTGGCCATGGTGGTGGTACGTGCGCGGCGTAGGGTATCGGCCTGCGCTTTGCCGCGTCCCTCAGCCATCGCTTCGGCAAAGTTGGCAAAGACAACCGTGAACCACAGCCAGATGGCCACTGCCGCCACGAAGATGATCTCATAGTTTAGCACGCTGCGTGTGAAAGCCCCACTCGGCTGCGTGAAGAGCAGGCGCACGAACTCAATGGTCGTGATCACGCTGCCGATCTCTACCACGAACATCACCGGGTTCTTGACCTGCACGCGCGGGTCGAGCTTCTTGAACGACTCTGGGATCGCAGAGCGGATGATCTTCGGGTCCCAGATCGAAATCTCTCCTTTGCGACGCGTCTTCCACTGTTTGACTTCTAACGAATCACCGCTCATCTTAGAACGTCCTCCCTGCTTGCATCAACAATTGTTCGACGATCGGCCCCAGTGAGTACGCCGGGAAGTAGGTGAGCGCACCCACAATGAGAATGACCCCCACCAGCAGCCCCACGAACAAGGGTCCCGTCGTGGGGAAAGTTCCCAGTCCCGCAGGCACGACGCGTTTCTTGACGAGCGAGCCGCCAAAGGCCATAATCGGGATCAGGAAAGCGAAGCGGCCAATCAGCATCGCGAAGCCCCCCGTCCAGTTATAGAAAGGCGTGTTGCCGGTGATCCCGGCGAAGGCTGACCCATTGTTGCCGTTGCTCGAAGTGTAGAGATAGAGGATCTCCGAGAGGCCATGCGGGCCGGGATTGAGAATGGACGAGACGCCTACCGGGACTACACTGGCTACCGCCGAAAATCCCAGGATCGAGGCGGGCAGGATCAGTAGGGCAAGAGCTGCCATCATGATCTCCTTGCGCTCGATCTTCTTGCCCAGGTATTCAGGCGTTCTCCCCACCATCAGCCCGGCAATGAACACCGCGATGATGGCGAACATCATCATGCCGTACAGCCCGGCGCCGACCCCTCCAAACACGATCTCTCCCAACGCGATATTGGTGAGCGGAACCAGCCCCCCCAGGGGTGTGAAGCTATCGTGCATGGCGATGACACAACCACAGGAGGTGTCCG
>Ga0207684_10003597_pt1 | contig 15084 bp, 15 predicted proteins | sample KBSK5501metaG_FD_184342 | JGI IMG/M metagenome (GOLD analysis project Ga0207684, IMG submission 184342) | Corn, switchgrass and miscanthus rhizosphere microbial communities from Kellogg Biological Station, Michigan, USA - KBS K5-50-1 metaG... | ecosystem: Host-associated > Plants > Roots >...
CGCTGCCGCCACTACGCTAGATCAACCGACATACCGGCTGCGCGGCTCCACGCCAGGCCATCTTGCGAGCTACGTCGCACTCGCCCTAGTTCTTCTCGCAGCGATGGATCATGCCTGTAACGTTAGGGCGAACTCTAGCCTTGGGAGCCTGCCATCAAACGTCCAACTCGCCGTGGGACAGAGCGACAATCATTGTTAGAGAGATGATACGAACGACAGACTGGCCGCGTCGCATACCTTTGACCCTGGTCGCCCTCGCCGCTTTCGCCGCACTAGTTCTCACGCTGTGGCTACCCTTCGGCTGGAAGGTCACGGGTTTGTATGAAGAGTGGTTCTACATGAGCTATACCGACGAGGGCAAACCATTACGACTGCTCTACGATCCGTATCCCGGTGAGGAGTACCGTCCCCTGACTCTCGCTCCCTTTGCGTTTGGGTATCTCCTGACGCCAAATTCTTTCCTCGGCCTCAATATCATTCTAGCGCTCTGCTTGCTGGGCAAGGGCACCGCGATGTACGCGCTGGTCCGTCGCCTGGTGCCGGCCAATCTGGCGCTGGCCTTCGTTTCGGGAGCGTTGCTTGTGGTCTATCCGGCAGACAGCGCGTTGCTTACGTTGCGCACGACGAATCATCACGCGGGCGTATTCTGTTTTCTGGTCGCTCTGAATCTTCTCGTCGTTGCCGGGCAACACTTTCGCTGGACGACGCTCCTTGCGATGCTGGTCGCGGAAGGGGTCGCCTTGGGGACCTATGATGGCGCGATCCCGCTATCGTTCTGCGCCCCTGTCCTGCTCGTGTGGTTGCGGGACGGGATTGACAAGCGGCTCGTCGGCGTGGCGGCGGCCTGGTGGGGCGTCTCGATCTCTTTCTTGGTCCATCTGATTCTAGCGCTACGGAATCCCACTACGTATGTAGCAGCCCAACTGTGGGCGGGGTCCGAACTCGGCAAGGCCCCGTTTGTGGAGATCTTGCGCTCGTGGCGCTACAGCGTGACTCGTGCATATGGGCGAACTTTTGGCACCGGGTGGTACGAGGCGTTGCGCGGACTCGACTGGCAGGACCCGTACCTACACCTGGCCGCCGGGCTGACGGTCTTCGTGATCGTTCCCGCAATCTGGCTGCACGCCAGACGAGATGCAGAAAGCGCGCCCGTCGTGGACATGCGCCGCTATCTGGCCCTCGCCGCTCTAGGCGTGATCGCGGTTTTGCCAGGATTCGCAGTGTATCTGCCGACGGTATGGCGAAACTCGAACTGGAGGGTGTTTCTCTATTCCTCGATCGGTGCCGCCGTGGCCGTCAGCGTTGCGTGCTTTCTCTTCGCTCGGCTGCTCGGTCAGTGGCAGCGCATCGTATTTGTCGGGGTAACATCGTTCCTGATCGGGATCGGGACGGTCCATGCGCTGGCGCAGCATCAAGTCTACTTCGAGTACTCGCAACGTCAGCAACAGATCTTGGCCAATATCATCAGCAAAGCGCCCTATCTCGCGCCGGGGACCACCGTGTTGCTCGTCGACCGGACGCCGACCGCGGCTTTCAAGGCGTGGTCGATGTGCACTGTGGTCAGCAATTGTCTCGAATGGGCCCTTCGCTACATTTATGGCGATCCGACGTTACGCGCGATGTACTGCGCCCCTGGCTACCGCCCTCGCAAGGAATTCAGTGAAGAGTGCCTCTTTGACGCCGACCAGGTCACGGTTCCATACATCCATCTGGGATTGAAGAAGGAGATGCGCCCCTCCTCTCCGTACGCTTCACTGGTCGTGCTTGAGAATTCCGTTCGAGGGTTAAATCTATTGAACGATATCAGCGCCTACCGCTCCGGATCCGGAGCCGATGGCTATGACCCGGGCCGTCGGATCGGCGCGAGCGGCCCTCTACCGCCCCGAGCCCATACAGTCTTTACGCGGTGGCCATTCAAATGGACAGAGCCGCGACCAGAACGCGACGTGGGGCCGTTTCCGTGCAGTCCCCTGTGCTAGGGATCACGCATCGGCGGCAAGGGGTTGGTTAGTAGGGTGGCAGGTTGGGCAAAATCGCAGCCAATGGTACGGGAGAGAACCTACGAACGCTCGGGCGACCTCGATTGACATGAAAGCCCTAGTCCTTTGCGGCGGACGGGGTACCCGGCTCCAACCCTACACGACTGTGATTCCCAAGCCGCTCATGCCGGTCGGAGACTACCCCATCCTCGAGATCCTGCTCCGGCAGCTCCGAAAGGCCGGCGTCGACGAGGTGATCCTCGCGGTAGGCTACATGAGCCACCTCTTTCGGGCTTTCTTCGAGGACGGGAACCGTCTCGGCATCCGCATCCGCTACTTGTTCGAGGAGCGCCCGTTGGGAACGGCCGGCGCCGTCGCTTCCGTAGTCGACGATCTGGGAGAGAGCTTCCTCGTCACGAACGGCGACCTCCTGACCACCCTCGACTTCAGGGCGATGTTCCAATCCCACCGCGCTTCGGGTGCAGCGGCCACCATCGGCCTTTACACGAGGGAAGTGAAGATCGACTTCGGCGTCGTGGAAATGAACGACCGGGGCGAGCTACGCGAGTACCGTGAGAAGCCGGTCTACAAGTTCGACGTGAGCATGGGCGTGAACTGCCTCCGCAAGGACGTGGTGAAGAACTACATCGTCAAGAACGAGTACCTCGACATGCCGGACCTCATGATGCGACTCGTGAAACACGGATACAAGGTCGACAGCTTTCGGAGCGATTGCTTCTGGCTCGACATCGGACGTCTCGACGACTATCAGCGAGCGTCGGAGATCTTCGACGACCGACGCAACGAATTCTTACCACTCCTACCAGGTGAAGGATGATCGCGCTGGTCACGGGCTCCACAGGGTTTTGCGGTAAACGCCTGGTCCAAGCGCTACGAGCCCAGCACGTCACCGTCGTGCGGGTCAGCCCAAGGGCGGCCGCGCCCGACGTCGAGCGTGTTGACTTGACGGACCCTTTGGCAATCGGACAGGTGCTCGAGCGTTCCCGACCCGACGTGGCGTTCCACCTCCACGGCGTGATGAGCGCGCCCGACGTCACCACGTTCGTACGCGTGAATACACTTCCGGCGGCCGCACTCCTGGACGCCGCCGAACGACTGAAGCTGAGGGACACCACTTTCCTCTTTACGGGCACGGCCGCGGAATACGGCAACGTGGGCGCCGGAGACCTCCCGGTGCGCGAGAGCACGAGGGCTGCCCCGGTCACCCCGTACGGCATCAGCAAGTGGGCGCAAACCGAACTCGCACTCGAAGCGGCGCGGCGAGGCCGAAGGATCGTGGTCGCACGTCCGTCGAACATTCTCGGAGCCGGCATGCCTTCGTACTTCGCGCTCGCGAGTTTTGCGCGACAGCTCGCGGAGATAGAGCGCGGTCAGCGGCCGCCTGTCCTCGATACCGGGAATCTGGAAAGTGTCCGGGATTTCATCGACGTCGACGACGTGATCCATGCCTACCTTGCGCTCGTCCGAATGCCGGACGCCGTCGGCCAGGTCGTGAACGTCTCTTCCGGCACGGGCGTCCGGTTGAGCGACGCGCTCGCGCGGCTGATCCAGGCTTTCGGAGTGCGCGTGGAGATCCGGCGGGCCGCTTCGCGGCTGCATGCAGCCGACGTATCCTCCTTTTACGCGAGCCGAGAGAAGCTCGACGCGCTCGTCGGCGCGCGCTCGCTGTTGCCGCTCGACGAGAGCCTCCGGCGTCTCGTGGAGCACGCTCGCCTCTCGCCCCACGGTGACTCATGATGGACTCGATCCCACAGATCCAAGACATCACGGGCTGGCTCCCGACCGGACCCGGCCGCCAACTCGTCTGCGTGCAGGGGCTCGGCTTCGTTGGAGCGGCGATGGCGGCCGCCGTTGCGGCGGCGAAGCGGCCCAATGGGACGGTGTGGTTCGACGTCGTCGGGGTGGATCTGGACACGCCCGACGGGCGCGAGCGGGTCGGAGCCATAAACCGCGGTGAGTTGCCCTTCCCCACAACGGATCTGAAGCTTGTGAAGACGACGGCGGAGGCGCACGCGGCCGGGAATCTCCACGCGACGACGGACCCGCGCGCCTACGGGGTCGCCGCCGTGATTCTCATCGACGTCAACTTCGACATCGAGCACGAGAACGGCGAACCGAGGTTCGCGCTAGGCGCTTTCCGAGAGGCGCTTCGGGCAGTCGCGGGACATATGCGCGAGGACGCCCTCGTGATTGTGGAGAGCACGGTGCCGCCCGGAACGTGTGCGCGGATCGTGGCGCCCGAGCTGGCGCGCACCCTCGAGTCACGCGGCCTCCGCGGGGATCGCCATCTTCTGGCGCATGCCTACGAACGCGTCATGCCGGGAGACCACTATCTCGACTCCATCGTGAACTTCTGGCGCGTTTATGCCGGACACACCGGCGCGGCTGCGGATGCCTGTGAGGCCTTCTTGTCCAAGGTGATCGACGTCGAGCGATTTCCTCTTCGCCGGTTGCACTCGACGACCGCCTCTGAGACGGCCAAGGTGCTCGAGAACAGCTTCCGGGCCGTCACCATTGCGATGATGGAGGAGTGGGGACAGTTCGCCGAAGCGGTGGGTGTCGACCTCTTCGAGGTGATCTCCGCAATCCGGGTCCGGCCCACGCACTCGAACATTCGGACCCCCGGACTCGGGGTCGGCGGATACTGTCTCACCAAGGACCCGTTGTTCGCCTCCGTCGCGGCAAAGTCGCTCTTCGAGCGCCCCGACATCGGGTTTTCGTTCTCCACGCGCGCCGTCGAAACGAACGCCCGCATGCCGGTCCGATCCGTGGAGCGGCTCGAAGCGCTCTTTGTGGACCGCGGTCTGCGCGGGCGCCGGCTGCTCCTCCTCGGCGCCGCCTATCGACCCGACGTCGGGGACACGCGTCACTCGCCTTCGCAGGTGTTTTACGAAGAGGTGCGCCGCCGCGGTGCAGAGGTGATCGTGCATGACCCGCTCGTCCGGCGCTGGAAGGAAGTCGGCGTCGACGTCCTGCTGGAGCTTCCGCCGGCTCGCGACGTGGACGCCCTGGTGTTCGCCGTCGCCCACAGAGAGTACGCGGCGTTCGATTTTGCGGCATGGCTGTCCGGCTCGCGACCCCACGTGCTCGACACGAACGGCGTCCTTACCGCCGAGCAGCGAGGCGCCTTTCGGAACGCAGGCTGTCGTGTCGCCAGCATCGGCCGAGGAGATGACGTTTGAGCAAGGTCCTCGTCACCGGCGGCGGCGGATTCATCGGAGGCCATCTCGCGAGCCGACTCGTGGAGCTCGGTCACGAAGTGCACCTTCTGGAGAACTTTTCACGGGCGGTCCGGGATTCGTACCTCGAGGGTCTGCTCGCATCGCCAAGCGTACGCCTCATCGAGGCGGACCTCACGAGGCCGGAATCCGCGGAGCGCGTGGGCACGGACTACGAATTCGTGTATCACTTAGCCGCGATAGTCGGCGTGGCCAACGTGCTGCGTGCGCCAGTGGCGGTGCTCACGGGCAACGTGCGGATGGTGGACGCCGCGCTCGAGATCGCCGCTCGGCAGACACGGCTGCGGCGCTTCGTATTTACATCGACGAGCGAGGTGTACATGGGAACGCTGGAGAAGCTGGGATTGCCATTTCCGACCCCGGAGGACGTTCCTTTAGTGTGCCCCGACCTCGGAAGCAAGCGGATGTCGTACATGCTCTCCAAGATCTACGGGGAAGCTATGTGCCGAGCAGCACAGGTCCCGGCGACGATGGTCCGCCCGCACAACGTCTACGGGCCGCGCATGGGTCTATCGCACGTGATCCCGGAGCTCCTCCAGCGCGCGCATTCCACTCGGGAGGGCGGGAACCTGGAAGTATTCTCGGTTGGGCACAAGAGGACGTTCTGCTACATCGCGGACGCCGTGGAAATGCTGCGACTTGCCGCGGAGAACGACGGCGCCGACTCCGGAACGTACAATCTGGGGAACCAGAGCCCAGAGGTGACCATCCTGGAGCTCGCGCGGCTCGTCGTGGCGGCAGTCGGAAAGAGGCTGTGCTTGGTTCCGAAACCGGACACCGTGAGCTCGCCGGCTCGGCGCGCTCCGGATACGACCAAGATCCGCAATCTGACCGGCTACACCTCGCGCATCGACCTCCGCGAAGGTATTCAGAGGACTCTTCAGTGGTACACCGCACAAGTGTTCTCAGGGGCCGAGCAATCCTCTCGCTGAGGACGAGCAAACCGCGCCCACGCGAGAGCCGGCGCCACCGCCGCTCGAGTTCGGGCCGCGTCGCGCCCGCAGCGTCGGTCTAAGACGCCCTTTTCGTGTTTCATAATGCATGCACTTTCTATGGGATTTTAATCATTGGGATCAAGGGTTTTCTCGGAAGGTATCTCTCCAAGCTGGCGATTGCGCGAAAGGGGCCCGTTCATGGCCTGGACATCTCCGACTTCCCGGCCGTGACTGATCGCAAACTACCATCCGTGCGTCTGGGCATCTATTCCGCGGAAGTGAGCCAAGGTTTTAGGCCCGGTTGACACACATGGCCCAGAAATCGATGAAAGGCCGCGGTCCCTTGGGCGAAAGCTCTTTCAAAATCTGCGGAACGTCCAGCTGCCACCACTTGAACCGTTGCATCAAGCGTGTCAAGACATGAAAGCTGTGATCCTCGCCGGCGGTAAAGGCCGGAGGCTTGCCCCCTATACCACCACTCTTCCGAAACCGCTTTTACCGGTGGGCGAAATGCCCATTCTTGAAATTCTACTTATATAGTTGAAGTCTCTGATTCAGGGCCATTTCGGCCAAGGCGAACGCTACGGCATGAACATCGAATACAGCTTCGAAAGTCAACCCCTGGGCACCGCGGGCCCCTTGAAGGTGGTTGATGGTCTTAGCGAGCCCTTCTTGGTCATGAATGGAGACCTGTTGACCGCGAGCAACTTTCGTGACCTCATCGACTATCACCTTCAGCACGGTCAAAAGGCCACCATTGCGTTGGCCAAGCGCTGTGTGAAACTCGATTTCGGCGTGATTGAATACGATCAGAACGGCAACCTCATTGACTACAAAGAGAAACCGGAGACACGGGTTTTCGTCAGCATGGGCCTGTATGGCTTTCATCCCGCGGTACTCCACGTCATCGAGCGCGGAACCAAGTTTGATCTGCCCGATCTCATCCTGAAGATGACGCGAGCGGGAACGGAGGTCAAGACCTACATCCCCGCCTGCCAGTGGCTGGATATTGGTCGCCCTGAAGATTACGAAGAGGCCAATCGCATGATCGATAAAGACAAGGGCGTCTTTCTGCGAGATGCGGTGAAAAAAAGCCAAGTATGAACTGGCCTGGTCAGATGGATGTGGTCACTGGCGGCGGGGAGTTATCGATAGTCAGCTGTGCGAGGAGTTGGTCCGTCAGAGCGCACGCCTCAGGGCCCTGGTTCCCTACAAGAACCGCGGAACGTACGGCTGGCTCGAAGGCTCCTCGCTGGAACTGCGCCGATCCATCGCGATTGTCCAGGGCGATCTGCGTGATCCAGACATCGTGGATCGTGTGGCCACGGTTTGCCAGTACGTCTTTCACCTGGGTGCGGTCATCAGCATCCCCTATTCTTACATCGCTCCGATAGACGTGACTCGAGTGAATGTGGGCGGAAGACAAAAGATATTCAACGCTTGCCGGAGGTACGGAATGCAGAGGCTCGTGCACACCTCCAGCAGCGAACTCTCCGGCACCGCTCAGTGTGTGCCCATCGATGCAGCGTATCCCCTTCAGGCCCAGTCGGCCTATTCCGCCACCAAAATCGCCGCCGACACACTAGTTGAAAACTACTCGCGCTTTCGCGACGTGCCCGCCGTCACCCTGTGCCTGTTTAATCTATGCGCCCCGGCAATCCGCCCGGGCGGTGATTCCGACGATCAGCGGCGTACAGCTCTTGGCCAAGAATACTCTCAAACGCGCCTGGCTCACACCTACCCGCGATTTCACCTCCGTGACTGACACCGTGACTGGAATGATCGCGGCAATGAATTCGCCGAACGCCATCGCCCACAAGGGGAGTGAAATCGCCATCGGCAACTTGATCACCCGCATCGGCGAACTGCTCGGCACCAAGCCCCTGGTAGACCGGAACTCGGCGCGCATCCGTCCCGAAAACAGTGAAGTACGCTCGCTCTCCCACAAGACCCTGGCCCGCGCTCTCTTGAACTGGCAAGGGCAATTCTGTCTCAAAGAGGGACTGGGCTCGAGTATCGCTTGGGTCGAGAGTCATGTGCACCTCTGCCACCGCGCCCTCGGAGAGTATGTCGTCTAGAGAGTCCTGCGCGAACGTGATCCTCAGCGCAGACGATATCGGTCTCACCGCATCGATCACGAACGGAATCGCCACCTGCCTACAGAAGCGAACACTGGCGAGCGTGAGTGTGGTCGCCAACGGCTACGCCTTTGATCACGCCATTCGTACGATCCAAGAGACGCGTCCCCGCTTTGTCGCCGTGCATTTGAATACGGTGGAATGTCGACCGGTGGCCGACCCCCGCGACATCCCCGATCTCCTCGATCCCCGCGGGCGCCTGCATTTGACCTTTTTCAAGACCCTGGTGAAAGTTGTCTTCAGCACGCGATCGAAGCGCGATGGCTTGCGCGCCCAGTTCAAGACTGAGTACCGCGCGCAAATCAGAAAGGTCCAGAACGCCCTCGGCCCCGCGACCCCCATCCGTGTAGACAGTCACCAGCATTTGCACATGATCCCCTTCCTCTTTGACATCCTCATGGACCTGAACCGGGAGTTTCGCTTCGCTTACGTGCGACTTCCCCGAGAGCCCTTTCTTCTGTCCATCAAGCTGGTCAGAGAGTGGCGAATCTATCGCCCCTCCTCCATCGTCAAGAATCTCCTGCTGAGAAGCCTCGCCTGGCGAAATGGGAAAGAGATCACGCGCCACGGGATTCCGCACTCGAACCTGTTTTTGGGCATCATGTTTCCCGGCTCCAGCCGACCCGAGCTCACCGAACACCTCCTTGATTTACTGCTGTCAAAGTCGTCCAAGGCCGGCACCTGCACGGAGATTCTCTTTCATCCCGGTCGGGCCTCGGCCGAAGAACGTGGCTTCTGGCAGCGCAAGATTCTGACCGATTTCTACATGTCCGAAGAGCGCGACCGCGATGCCGTTCGCGTGGACCATGCCCAAAAACGATTACTCAACCCCCGGACGTGAGCCCCTGAAGGGTCGACCATGAAGAAGACTCTGACCGTCGTCACTCCAGCGTACAATGAAGAGACCGTGATCGCCGATTTTTGCCAAGCGCTCATAGGAGTCCTGGAACCCCTGAAGGAGAAGTACGATTACAATATCCTCGTCGTCATCGACAAGGGTCCGGACAAAACCTTCCAGATCGTGCGTGATCTCGGGCGGTGCAACCCACGAATCAAGGCCCTGCAGATGTCCGCGCGCTTCGGCCATCAGGCGGCGCTGCTGGCCGGCATCGACTACGCCGAATCTGATGTGCTCATCATGATGGATTGTGACTTTCAGCATCCACCGAGACTGATACCTTACCTACTTGAGGAATACGAGAAGGGCGCCGATACCGTCTTTACCGTTAAAGCCGACTACTCATCCATCTCCTGGTGGCGTCGGATCTCGTCGTCGCTGTTCTATCGGATCTTGAATTGGCTCTCTCCTATATCGATTCACGCGAACTCTTCCGATTTCCGTTTGATGTCCGGGCGTGTCGCCGGTATCTTTCGCACTCAAATTCGCGAGCGGACCCTCTTCTTGAGGGGATTGTTGAGCTGGGTCGGCTTTCCCTCCGCGACGATCGAGTTCGACGTGCCGAAGAGACAAAGCGGGCACAGCAAATACTCCTTGCGCCAACTGTCTGGCCTTGCCTTGGACGGCATCCTTGCATTCTCCAAGCGACCCCTGCGCGTAGCCACGGTCACGGGACTTCTTTTCTCGCTTCTGGGTTTTCTCTACGGAATCTACATCGGTCTTGGCTACTTCTTTTGGGAAGCTCTGCCGCCAGGCTGGGCCACGTTGGCCGTGCTGATCTCGATTTTCAGCGGGATCCAGCTGCTCTGCCTTGGGCTGATCGGAGAATATGTGGGAGCGATCTTCAATGAAGTGAAAGCCAGGCCCCACTATATCGTTGAAGAGCGGGTCAATCTTTGAGGGAGAGTTGCTCGTGTACTTGACCGAATACCAACGGAATTTTGAGCTTGAGAAGACGTATTGGTGGTTTATCGGCGTCCGCCGAATGGTGAAAACTCTCATCGCCTTGTGCAATCCCCGGCGCGGCCCCCTAAAGATCCTGGACATCGGCTGCGGCACCGGGGCGCTCATGGACGACCTCACCGCCCAGGGCCACAATGTCTGGGGCCTCGACATCTCACAAGAGGCCCTCAAGTTCTGCCGAATGCGCGGCCATAAGAAGCTCTATCTTGCCGACGCGGCCAAGTTGCCGTTTGCAGACCATTGTTTCGATCTCGTAACCGCCATCGGCGTGATTGAGCACCTGGACAATGACGAGATCTTTCTCAAGGAAGTGGCAAGGGTATTGAGGCCACAGGCCTATTTTGTGATGTTGACCTCCTCGTTCCCTTGGCTATGGAGCATGCACGACGTGGCCAACGAGCACAGACGTAGGTACTACCTCAGTGAAATCGAGCGACTGTTCGCCGCGTCGGACTTTCAAATCGTGCGGCTGTCCCATATGAACTTCTTTGCTTTCCCATTCCTTTCCGTGACACTTATCTTGCATCGTTTGATTTATGGACTGAGCCCTGAGCATTCCCAACGCATACTTCCGGTTCCACCCAAACCCATGAACTTTATCCTGACCGAGGCCCTGACTCTTGAAGCCACTTTGATGAAATGGGTCCGCCTGCCCTGGGGAGTCTCGATGATCGGGGCCTTTCGCAAACGGTCCTCGGCCAGCCTTGATGCGACGCGTTTGGCTAGCGCGAGTTGGAGGAGCGCCGGCGACATCTCGTCGACGCCGGGCCTGGCGCAATTGCCGAAATCCACTTCTGAATCTGTTCCGCCAAGCCCGCCTGTGGGGCGTAGGGTGCCCGGCTCAGCAGCGTAAGACGACGTGCTAGGGTTTATCAATGCAGCGTTCTAGGATTCCAGCTTTCGGCGTCAACGTTATCGGGCCCGTGAGTGGCAATCTGGGCCTTGGGGTGCTTACCCGACATGTAGTGAGTCTCCTGCTGTCGCAGGGATGTCCGGTTCGTATTCTCGATATCGATCCGAAGCTGGGTCGCGGCGGTCACGATCAGCGGTTCGCTGAGCACACGGTCGCCTCCGTGGACGAGCTGACCTACCCGGTGACCTTCCTGGTATCTACCCCGATCTCCATTGCTGAATTCCTCAGGGATCGTCGGAATCGCGGGCTGCTGTCGCGACGTGACGGATTGAACGCGGCACTCCTGAACTGGGAGCAGATGGTGGTGCCGGACGAGTGGGCGCGGGTCCTCGCGGGATTGGACGTCATCGTGGCTCCTTCGAGCTTCACACGCGAGACCTTTGAAGAAGCGCTTCCGGGGGTGCCCATCATCTCGATGAAAGTGCCGCTGCGGTTGCCGGAGGTCGTTCGGGGCAATCACGCACGCTTTGGGCTACAGCCCGACACGGTTTGGTTCGGGAGCAGCTTCGAGCCGCAGAGCGATCCCGCGCGCAAGAACCCGTTCGCGGTGCTCGAGGCATTCGGACGGGCCCTTCCGGAGCGCCGGGACGTGGGTCTGTTGATTAAGGTGAACAATGCCACGGTGGACGGACGGACCCATCCGGTGATGGATGAGCTGAGAGCGCGGACTCGTAGAGACGGACGCGTCGTGCTGCTCGAGGAGTCCCTGGACTACGACGCTGTGCTCAGTCTGTATGCGAGCCTCGACGTCTTCGTGTCGCTGCACCGGTCGGAGGGCATAGGCCTCGGTCTGATGGAGGCAATGGCACTGGGCAAACCCGTGATAGCGACGGGTTGGTCCGGCAACATGAGCTTCATGGATCGCTCGAATGCCTGCGTAGTGGCGTACGAGCTTGTGCCGGTTCGAAGTGGCACCTATGTGTACAGCGAGGAGATTCTGGGGCCACGGGCCGTGTGGGCCGAGCCGGATATCACGAATGCGGCCGAGTGGATGCGCGTGTTGGTGGAGCACCAGGATGTCCGCACACGGATCGGGCGGAGCGCGAGGGAGGCGATGAGCCGATATCAGGAGGAGGCGCAGCGCGGGTTGTTCCTGGACGAACTCCGGATGATCCTGGAGAGCGAGGTGTGCTGGGGTATCGGCCAGGGGAGAAAAAAGGCGAGGCGGGATCGTCTGAAGCGTTCGATGGTCGAAGGAGAGCCGCAAAGCGCGTGGCCCGCGGGCACGCGGCTGCGGAGACTGCGGTTACTTGCAAGGAAAGCAGGCCTCCGGAAGGGCCGGTTTCCGTTCTGGATCCCGCCACGACGGGACAAGTCATAGACTCTCCACCTTCAGGAGTCCCTCGACAGACCTGGACGGCGCCCTCAGCGAGACTGACCCGGGCACCTCACCGTACACCCCGGACCCCCACCGAGCGACGAGGACGTGGCGCACGTCTTCGGCAGCGTCCGCGGCCGCGTCGGGCAGCTGCTCGCCCGTCGCCAGCTGGGGCCCGCCGACGACACGGCGCCGGTGGACTCGCTCGCCGAAGGCTGCCCCCTCAAGGCGATTGACCCCTCTCTCCGCGTCTGCTCGACCCTTACGTCCGCCTAGGCACTCTACTACGCCGGATCCCGGCGCTACGATGAGGCACTCTCGAAGCTCAGCAACGCTGCCAAGATGATCCGAAGAATCCGGTGCCGCTGTTGATGCCTGGCGTTATTCCTGACGGGTGATATTCCCAAAGCGCGGGCGGCCTACGAAACGCCGCGAACAGTCTGGCCGGCCTCTACTTCGAGCAGGGCGGGAACAAGGACAGACCGCCAAGGAACTAGCCGGACGACCCGCGTGTCTCGGACGCCGTAGGGTCCTGTACTGCCACGGTGTCTACGAGCGGGTGCTCAATCTGCTGACGGAAAGCGCCAGCAAGTTGCCGGATAACCCCGAAGTCCAGTACCATCAGGAGATGGTCTACGCCAGCTTGGCGACCGGGACAAGGCCCGGAAGGCCGTGACGGTGGCCGTCAGCTCCCCCGCGACGTTCCATGGCAAGGACCAAACTCCGGAGACCCTCTCCAAGCACAGATAACGTGGCCGACACTCCGACTCCACATCCGCGCATCACGATTTCCGTCGTCATCCCGTCCTACGACGGCGCCGCTTATATCCGCGACACCATCGCTTCCATTCTTCATCAAACCGTCCTGCCGGACGAGATCATCGTCGTGGATGACTGTTCGCGGGACGGAACGGTCACCACGGTCCAAGATCTTGCCCGCACGGCCGCGGCGCCCATCCACGTCCTCCGGATGCGGCGCAATAGCGGCGGGCCCGCCAAGCCAATCAACGCTGGTGTGGAGGCCGCCACCTCGGACCTCATCGCCGTCCTGGAACAGGACGATCGCCTGACGCCCATCCGCATCGCCCGCTCCCTCGAAGCTGCTAAGCTGTTGCCGTCCGCGGGCCTCATCTGCGGACGGGTACGGATGAGGTCGTCCACAGGGAGTGTCCGGGATGATCTCTGGAAGGACGGCCGGCTACAATTCGCTGATCTATCACTCACGCCCATCGCCCCCAGCATCTACCGCGCCGAATCAGCGGATCTCCTCCTCTCTCTCCTTCAGCGAAACATCGTGTTCACGAATAGCAACGCCGTGTTTCCTCGCTCCATCTGGAAGCGGGTCGGCGGATTCGACCCCAAGTATCCTATCTGCGCCGATCTTGATTTCAACCTGAAGGTCGCCCGTGTTTCACCGTTCGTGGTCATCGATGATGTCTTGTGTGAGTATCATCAGCGTCACGATGGTCTCTACAACCGCAACGTCGCTCTTGCTGGACACTCACCGGCGCACCTCGAAGCGGCTTTCATCCGTATGCGACATGCGCTGCACAACTACGGTTCGAGCAGCGAGGTCGCTGACGAATGGTATTGGGAGGGGCGTTACTTGCTCACATCAGCGTGGAGGCGTCACGATTGGAAGCGAGGCTACAGCATTCTTTGCGCGCTCTGTTCGAGCGGTGCGCTTCAGAATCGCGCAATCAAGAAGCTCAGGCGGATGGTGGCGTCCATCTAGCCTGGAGCCCCCGGCGATGCTCGACAGGCTCCCGATCTGCATCGTCCAGCCGGACAGAAATGTCGTGTCGGAAACGTTCATCAAGGCACACGCCGAGCGGTTACCGGCGCGCGTGACGGTCGTGTACGGGGATCCCCCGCAGATCGACGGAACACCCGTCATGCCCCAGGACCCTCTCGCTAAAGGTTGGCGAAGGGTACGACGGATCGCCGGCAACAAGCCCTGGAGCCACGAGCTCGATCGCGCCTATGCAGTTGCCTTTCGGCGTTGCGGAGCCCGCGCCGTGCTCGCCGAGTACGGCCCAACGGGGGTTCAGGTCCTCGAAGCGTGCCGCATGACCGGAGTTCCCTTGATCGTGCACTTTCACGGGTATGACGCGAGCCAGGAGGCCGTGCTGAAGGAGAACGCCGACGGCTATCGGCGCATCTTCGCACAGGCGGCCGCGATGATCGCCGTGTCGGAACCAATGAGGGAGAAACTGCTTTCGATGGGCGCTCCCGGTGAGAAGCTGCATGTCAATGTCTGCGGGGTGGACTGCGGTCTGTTTCAGGCGGCCGATCCAGGCGGGAATCCACCCACGTTTCTGGCGACGGGCCGCTTCGTCGAAAAGAAAGGGCCTCATCTGACCCTTCTTGCGTTCGCGGAGGCATGGCGGAAGGTCCCGGCAATCCGCCTGAGGATGATCGGAGAGGGCCCGCTCCGCTCCGTTTGCGAGCACATGGCGCGGGCGCTCGACCTCGATCGTGTGGTCACCTTCCTCGGTAGCCAGACACACGATGCCGTAGGAGAGGAAATGCGAAGAGCACGGGGGTTTCTGCAGCACTCGATCCGCGCGAGTGACGGCGATAGCGAGGGGACGCCGGTGGCGATTCTCGAAGCGCAAGCGAGCGGATTGCCGGTCATTGCAACGCGGCATGCCGGGATTCCCGATGTGGTCATCGAGGG
>Ga0207684_10003598_pt1 | contig 15084 bp, 14 predicted proteins | sample KBSK5501metaG_FD_184342 | JGI IMG/M metagenome (GOLD analysis project Ga0207684, IMG submission 184342) | Corn, switchgrass and miscanthus rhizosphere microbial communities from Kellogg Biological Station, Michigan, USA - KBS K5-50-1 metaG... | ecosystem: Host-associated > Plants > Roots >...
CGATCGCCGAACGGAAGGCAAGCCTGGCTGCCGGCTCGCAACAAGCAGCCCAGGTTAGTATTGAAGAATCGGCCGGTTTGCTGAGCTCGATCAAGCGCTTTTTCGGCCTTCGTTGACCTGCTCCGACTACCGCAAACGCCCAGAATATCCTTCCTTTTCCTTCTCAGGAGCACTTCTGGTTGGCCCGACGCCGGCACCCCTTTTTCCGCTCAGTCTTATGTCCAAGCTTATGTCCAAGAGGAGGTCTGCCGGACTTGACAGGTACGCACTCAAGCTTTATTATGCGCTTGCGCTCATGGCTTCCCGAGAGTGAAATCTGAAGGGGAGTACATGGGGCAAAATCAGTAACCAGTAATTCAGGAGGTTTGGACTATGAGTATCGTTCGTTACGACCCGTTTCGCGATTTGCGAACTCTTCAGGAAGAAGTGAATCGTCTTTTTACCGGCAACATGGCCCGCGCTTTCGACGATGAAGGCATTGCGCGTGGTTCGTGGAGTCCCAACGTGGACATCTATGAAAATAAAGACCACATCGTGCTCGAGGCCGAGTTACCTGGCATGAAGCGCGAAGACTTTGACCTGTCGGTTGAGAACAACATCATTACTCTGCGCGGCGAGCGTCAGTTTGAAAAGAAGGACGAAACCGACAACTATCACCGCGTTGAGCGTGCTTACGGCACTTTCACTCGATCATTCACCCTGCCGAACACAGTTTCCGGCGAGGGCGCGACCGCCGATTATCGCAATGGCGTGTTGCGGGTGGTGCTGCCGAAGAGAGAAGAAACCAAGGCGCGCCGGATAGAAATCAAGGCCGAGGGCGGCGAGGCCAAGACCATAGAGGCGAAGCCGGAAGCTTCCAAAGCAGCGGCCAGCAAGTCGTAGGCAGGAAGTTCCAAAGCGATTAGCGGGGCGCTGGCGCACGAGTCAGTCGCCCCGCTTGTTTTCTAACCAGGAATTTTGGAGTTAACCTTTCAGAATGCGTCTAGATAAATTCACATTGCGAGGACAAGAAGCGATTCAGGCGGGCATAGAACTCGCCGAGCGCAATCAGAACCAACAGGTCGAACCTGAGCATATCTTGTGCGCCATGCTCGAACAGCCCGAGGGCATTGTTCGTCCGCTACTCGGCAAACTGGGCGCTAATGTGCAGGTTGTGTTGAATGATTGTCAGGCAGCTGTCGCGCGTTTTCCCCGCGTCCAGGGTGGGCAGCAATATTTCAGCCCTCGGTTAACGCAGATATTTACTGCGGCGCAGAAGCAAGCAGAGAAGATGCAGGACGAGTACATCTCGACCGAGCATCTCTTGTTGGCAATTACCGAAGAGAAGGACGGCGAGGGGGGAAAGATTCTTCGCCAGCACGGCGTCAAGCGCGACGATCTTTTGAAAGTAATCGAGCAGACACGTGGCGGCGCTCGGATCACCGATCAAAATGCCGAAGCGAACTACCAGGCATTGTCAAAATATGCTCGCGATCTAACCGACCTGGCGCGCCAGGGAAAACTTGATCCGGTCATCGGACGCGATGACGAAATCCGCCGGACGATTCAGGTCCTTTCCCGTCGCACCAAAAACAATCCTGTGTTAATCGGCGAGCCCGGCGTGGGCAAGACTGCGATTGTCGAGGGTCTGGCCCAGCGAATTGTTTCGGGCGATGTGCCGGAGACTCTTCGAAACAAGCGGCTGGTCGGGCTGGACCTCGGCGCTATGCTTGCCGGCGCCAAGTATCGCGGCGAGTTCGAAGACCGCCTGAAGGCCGTGCTCAAAGAGATTGAGAGCGCGCACGGACAAATCATTCTATTCATCGACGAGCTGCATACGCTGGTAGGCGCCGGTGCGGCTGAGGGCGCCATCGACGCTTCAAATATGTTGAAGCCGGCGCTGGCACGCGGCGACCTCCGTTGCGTCGGAGCAACGACCCTTAATGAATATAAGAAGTATATCGAGAAGGACGCGGCGCTCGAGCGACGCTTCCAACAGATCTATGTGGGCGAACCCACGGTCGAGGACACGATAGCAATCCTGCGTGGTCTGAAGGAACGCTACGAAGTTCATCATGGCGTGCGCATTAAAGACTCGGCGATCGTGGCTGCGGCCACTTTGTCCAACCGCTACATCACCGATCGGTTCTTGCCTGATAAGGCCATTGATCTGATTGATGAAGCTGCTTCGCGGCTACGAATTGAAATCGATTCTTTGCCACAAGACATTGACCAGGTCGAGCGGGAAATCATGCAGCTCGAAATCGAGCGCCAGGCTTTGCAGCGCGAAGAAGACGAACGCTCAAAGGCCCGCCTGCACGAGATAGAACAAAGGATTGCCGACTTGAAGGAAAAGTCCTCGGGCATGAAAGCCAAGTGGCAGTCCGAGAAGGAAGCTATTGAGCGGATGCGCACGGCCAAGGCTGAGTTGGAACAGTTGCGTATGCAACTGGATCAGGCCCGCAACGCCGGTGACTTGGCGCGGGCTTCAGAAATCCAATACGGCACCATTCCGGAGTTGGAGCGGAAGTTCGCGGCTGAGCAGGCCAAACTCGCGCAAATCCAGGTAGACGGCGTAACGCTCAAGGAAGAAGTCGACGAAGAAGATGTCGCTCAAGTGGTCGCCAAATGGACCGGCGTGCCAGTTTCAAAAATGCTCGAAGGCGAGATGCACAAGCTCCTGACTATGGAAGATCGTCTGCGTCAACGCGTCATCGGACAGGACGAAGCCCTGGAAGCGGTCGCAAACGCGGTGCGTCGAGCGCGGGCCGGTCTACAGGACTCGAATCGACCGGTGGGGTCGTTTATCTTTCTGGGTCCGACCGGCGTGGGCAAAACAGAAACTGCTCGCGCGCTGGCCGAGTTTCTCTTTGATGACGAGCGGGCGATGATTCGGCTGGACATGTCTGAGTATATGGAAAGGCACGCGGTGGCGCGCATGATTGGAGCGCCCCCAGGTTACGTCGGTTATGAAGAAGGCGGACAACTGACCGAAGCAGTGCGCCGCCGGCCTTACTCTGTGGTCTTGTTTGATGAGATCGAGAAGGCCCACAGTGACGTTTTCAACATCCTCTTGCAGATTCTTGACGACGGCCGTTTGACGGATTCAAAGGGACGCACGGTAGATTTCAAGAACACTGTTCTGATCATGACTTCAAACCTCGGCTCGCGCGAGATACAGGACGTCAGCGATGACGAGAAACAGGTGCGCGAAGCTGTCTTGCAAGTCCTGCGTGAACACTTCAAACCGGAGTTCTTGAATCGCGTCGACGACATCGTTATCTTTCATCGGCTGTCGCGCGAACAAATCACGAAAATCATCGACGTTCAGCTCGAGCGTCTGCGCCGAATGTTGCACGAGCGTAACATCTCGCTGGTATTGGAGGACTCCGCCCGGGAATTGCTGGCGCGCGAGGGCTATGATCCGAACTTTGGCGCCCGCCCATTAAAGCGGGCGATTCAAACTTTGATTCAGAATCCGCTGGCAATGAAACTTTTGCGCGGAGAAATTCTGCCCGGACAGACCGTGAGCGTCTCAGCTCGCGACGGTGAGATGGAATTTGTTGCCGAAGCTGCGGCCGCGGCGGCTTGAATTTAGCTCGATAACGGGGAGCTTTTCCACAGTCCCCATAGCTGGCAAGGGATTTGCTTGGTAGTACGCGGACAGATTCTTGTTGCACTGAAACGCAACGATGAATATGCTCTGAACATCAAAAGGATGCGCTCGACCGAGGATGTCGGGCATTTTGAACTGAACGGCGGTTGAGAAAGAATCGAGGCGATGCAAGAACCCATGGTTGATTTGGGAGCCTACAGGGACAAATTTGGCGACAGCGGACAGCGCGTGCTGGAGAACGCTTTGGGCGAATCTCGTCGGCGTGATCAAAATTACATCACGGTCGAGCACATTATCAACGCGCTGGCGAAAGAAGAGCCGGACCTCTTCAACTCGACCATTCGCGGCCTCGCTATCGATCCTGAAGTGGTAACGCGTGCTATAGACAAGAGACTGGATAACGCGCGCCAGCACATCGGGAAAGGATTTCGGATTGCACCCGACACCACCGATCTTTTCAAGCGAGCAATGGAACGCGCGCGGTCGCGGGGACGAAAGGTAATCGAAGCGACCGACATCTTTGATGTGCTTTCGAACTCTGACAGCCTGTTGGTTGAAGTGCTGAGGAACCTCGGCGCGCAGCCGGAAGCCGTAGTCGAGCACGTGCGCACCAATGTGAACGAGCGCGAGCAACAGGACGAGCAATATCGCAAGAAGTTTGAACTGCCACCCTATCTCAAACATTTTGGTGTATCGCTGAACCGGATGGCGCGGGCGGACAAGATTCCACCCACCATCGGCCGCGAAAAAGAGATTCAACAGATTATCGAAATCCTTTGCCATCGCGAGCGCGCTAACTCACCTATGCTGGTGGGCGAGCCGGGCGTCGGCAAGACCGCGGTAATTGAGGGTCTGGCTCGGTTGATCGAACTTGAGCCGCAGAAGGTGCCTTCCCGTCTACGAAATTCGCACGTGGTGCAACTGCAAATGGGCGGCATCGTCGCCGGCACGATGTTGCGCGGCATGTTTGAAGAGCGCATCAAGGGCATCATCGACGAAGTAAAAGAGCGCGACAATCTGATTCTATTTATCGACGAAGCGCATACGATAATCGGCGCCGGCGCCGCGCTGGGTACTTCTTCAGACGCGGCCAACATGTTCAAGTCATCGCTGTCCAAAGGCGACCTGCGCATTATCGGCGCCACGACTTTGACCGAGTATAAAGAGTACATCGCTGAAGACGAGGCGTTGGCGCGCCGTTTTCGGCTGGTGAAGGTTGATGAGCCATCGATTGGCGAAACGAGAGAAATTCTTTTGGGCGTGCGTGCGCGCCTGGAGCGAAATTATTCCGTGCAAATCTCAGACGAAGCCATCAACACGGCACTGGAAATGGCGCCGAAGTATATTCGTCATCTGCATCTGCCGGACAAGGCGATCGGTTGGCTCGACACGGCCGCGGTAAAGGTGGAAATCAACGAACCGCACACGATGATTGTCAGGCCCGAGCATGTCATCGATGTCATCTCTCAGGAATCGCGCATTCCGCGTGACATGATCTTTCGCGACACCAGCGATCGATTTGCGATGACTGAAGTGCAGCTTTCACAGCGAGTCATTGGCCAGAAAGAAGCTATCAAGGCGGTCGCGCAACGCCTCCGTCTCAACAAAGGTCCGTTGAAGGAGTCGCACTATAAACCCGACGGCGTGCTGCTGTTCCTTGGTCCGACCGGAGTGGGCAAGACTGAGTTGGCGAAAGCCGTCGCCGAGTTCATGTTCGGCGATGAGCACAAAATGGTGCGCATCGACATGTCGGAATACAGTGAGGGCACCGTCGGCATCGAAAAACTGATCGGCATGCCGCGGGGCATCGTCGGATCAGAGCGCGGCGGAATTCTGACCGAACAACTCAAAGAGAACCCTTACACGGTGCTGTTGCTCGACGAAGTTGAAAAGGCGTCGCCGTATCTGATGAATCTGTTCCTGCAGGCTTTCGATGAAGGCTGGTTGACCGATGGCCGTGGCCGGCGCGTCTATCTTTCCGATGCGATCGTCATCATGACTTCAAATCTGGGCTCGGAGAGTTTCAAGAAGTATGAGAAGCCACTCGGCTTCGGGACCAAGACAGCCGGAGATTTTCGCGCCGTCAACAAGGAAGTCATGAAGGCGGCCGAGACGCGCTTTTCGCCTGAGTTTCGCAATCGCATCGACGAAATCGTCGTCTTCTCACCCTTAACCCTGGACGAGGTGAAGCAGATAGCGCGGCTTTATCTTGAAAAGACCAGCCGGCAGATGAAGCGCCAGGGAAAGTCTTTCGAAGTTACCGACGCGGCGATCGATTTGCTGACTGAGAAAGGTTTCAGCACGCAATACGGAGCGCGGTTCCTCAAGCGCCACATCGATGAGCGGGTGAAGCTGCCGATCACCACGATGTGGAAAAGCGGCTCGAAGTTTATCGTCGATGTCGAAGGCGGCGAAGTCGTGGCCAAGGTCACGGATACGCCTGATGAGAGCGTCGCCTGAGTGCGGTCAGCAGTGCTCAAGAGTCTCGGCAGTCTCAGCTTGAGGCTCTTTTTTTCTTGTCCCTAAACTCACAATGAAGCTATCCCTCGTTAGCCGATTGATCCAGGTAAGTCTCCTGCTAATCCTGCTTGTGGTCTGCGGCCTGGCCCGGCTGATAAACTCCAGGCCGACAAACCAAAGGCCGACACCGACGCCAAGGCCGAGCAGATCCTGCAACGGGCAATTCAGGCAGTGGGCGGCGATCGCTACCTCGCCGTGCACACCCTGATTGGGCGAGGGTTTTTCACCGATTACAAGGACGGTGTGCCGGGCATCCCCACCAAATTTGTGGATTACATTGCCTACCCCGACCGTGAACGTACGGAATTCACCGGCGGCGGCGCGCGCCTGATTCAAACCAACGATCGCGACAAGGGCTGGATCTATGATGGCGCAGCGCTGACACTCAAGGACCAAAACGCCGGCCAATTGGAAGATTTTCGGATGGCGATGCGCACCAGCGCCGAGAATCTTCTGCGCGGGTGGTGGCGCAAAGACGGCGCGACTTTGAGTTATATCGGCCGGCGAGAGGCGGGGTTGGCGCGAAGAAACGAAACTGTGCGCCTGACTTATCCGGACGGTCTTTGGATTGAATATGAGTTCGCCGCCACGGACGGCTTGCCCGCGAAAGTTCTCTATCAACGCAAACAGAAAAAGCCCGACAGCGACGAGATGGAAAATATCTCGGAAGAAGATCGCCTTTTCAAACCTATTACCATCGACGGCGTGGTCGCCCCTTACGTCATCGATCACTACCGCAACGGCACCCAAACCAGCCGCATTAATTACGAGTCAGTCGAATTCAACAAGCCCATCGCCGACTCGCTCTTCGCCAAGCCCGCGAGTATTAAAGCGGTGAAGTGAATCCCCGATGAGCAGGATTTGGCGATCCCCAATGATTTATGTTCGGCGCTCTTCGCGGGTGTAATTTAAGCCGTTAAGTACCAAGGGACGAAGTCATGAATACTGACGACTCAGTCAACTTGGATGAACTCGTAGTTGGCGGCTTAGAGCCGCGAACATGGTACCACCTTGTCCAAGGTCAGATTGATCTACTACGCAGGCACGTTGACGGACTTGAAAAGCAGATTGAAGAATCGGTAAAGGCTTATGAAAAGGAAAAGGTGGCGACATATGTCGAACATGAAGACGATGGTTATCCCCACATAATCATGGAAGAGCATCGAGGAATTGAAGCTCCGCCTAACCACTTGGGAGAGATTTTTGAGTACTATTTTCCAAATTTGCAGCGCAGAAGTACATTGATCATCTTATTTTCATTTTTGGAGCATCAGCTCGATCAACTTTGCCAGTCATTCGCAAGTACAGAGCAGTTGAATATTGTTCACACCGATTTGACCGGCAGGAGCATTGATCGCTCACGACGCTATCTAAGAAAGGTCATATGCTTGCCGCTTGACGATAATTCAGCCATTTGGCAAGAAATCAAGAGAATTCAAAAGGTAAGGAATGTTGTTGTACATAATGATGCGAAACTGGCTTCCAAACTAGATGATAAAGGCGTTATTGAAATAGTGAAGAATCCGAAGACAAAATACTTATCCCTGGCTAGCGATACCGAATCATATTGCTACCCCGACATCGACAACGATGAGGTAAACATATTAGAAGGCTACTTGACTCATGTAGTAGAGACTTGTGATTCATATTGTCGCGAGGTGAACAAAGCAATCGAGACTTATCTCACACCTATCTCGCCGCACGCATCGTAGCTGACCATGCGTATGTATTTCGGATCGCTGATTCCAGTTGAACCTCAGTAGATTGAAGTAGCGTTGGGATAAGCTCGATAGATAGGCTTCGTTGGTTTCTCGGCACTAACTAGTTCGGCGTTATGAGTTGCAGCCGCGGCTACGTGCAGCGCATCAAGCGCCCCTAATCCGACTCGAGAAGCAAGATCGTAGGCAGGAGTAATCAACTTACTACTATCCGCCCACAGAGCTGCACCTTCGAAGAACTTCTGATAGAACGCAACCTCTCGGCTCTTGTGGTAGCAAACCGCCATTGGCAGAACTTCGAGCCGCAGGTACTCGCTGGCAAGGAATTCGCGATCCGGATCGCCCAGCACCTGCAACGCCCTCATTCGTCTTGCCAGTGTTAGAGCAGTCGACTTATTCGCGGCGTAGATCAGTACAGACGCGTCCACGAACGTGAGAATCTTATTCGCCATTCGGGGAATACCCGCCGCGACGGCTTCTCAGCTCGGACTCGATCGCTTCCTCGTCCATTGGGATTTCGTCCGAGGCTTCGATTTCCGCGGCGAGTTCCATCAACTCGCGCCCCAATGGCGACATCGTTTCCGCCGTCAGCCACGACTTGACCTCGGTCGGGCGAACAGGTGGGGGTTGATTAAGATTCTGGCCGGGCTGCGCCATCGACTGCTCCTCCTCAATTAAACCGAGTCTTATCGCAACGCAATGTATTCTAACGAACTTCGGTTTTGGATAACAGCTGCGTTGTCCTCTAGCCTCACGCCGAAGCCGATCGGCTCAGTGATTCCTTCTCAGTTTCATCGACCAGAGGTTCGTTGAGGTTGGCGTGATCTAAAGAAGGCATTAGCCGGCCGGCCATCTTGGCAAACAGCCGCTCATACTGATCGACGACGTAATCCCAATCATAATGTTTCTGCACGCGCGCCTGGGCGCGATTGCGGTAGGAATGGACCAGAGAGCCATCGCGCAAGACGCGCTGTAACTTCTCAGCCAAATCGTCTTCATCAGCATAAGCGATTCCGGCGTCGCCAATGGCTTCGATGTTTTCCGGCGCAGCCAGCGTCAACACGCAGTTGCCAAAGCCCATCGCCTCCAAAAGTGCCGGGTGCGTGCCGCCCACTTCGGTCGCGTGCACATAGCAGTAAGCATTTTGCTGTAGCGTGCGATAATCGCGGCCAAAGACAAAGCCAGTGAAGATAATTCTTCGATCTCGGCGGGCTCGCGCTTTGAGGTCCTTGATGTACTCGCGCGCGTAGGGAGCATCGCCGACGATCAAGAGTTTGTGCGCAGTCTTAACGCGCTTGAAAGCCTCTATCACCAGGTGCGCGTTATTCTCGGGTTCCAGACGCGATACGTAAAGCACATAGCGGTTTGGCTCTACGCGCCACCGTCTAACCATTGGATCGGGACGCCGTTCAACTTCAGCTCCGTAGGCGATCATGGTGGACGGAGTCCGGTAGTTAGCCAGATAGTACTCCTGAATTACGCGCGCATCAGTTACGGTTTCGTTCGGCAGAACAGTCGCCAGCCGCTCAGCCATCCGATAGTAACGCCGGGCGATCCAGTTCCACTTTTTGCGCTTGTGCTCCAGTCCGTCTACGTTCACGGCGACGGGAGTCCCCGCCGCACGCAACAGCGGCGCGAAGGGAGCGTTCGCGGCGTTGCACACCAGCGCGGCATCGTAACGGGCTGTCGTGGCATGCAGGGCCGAGAGAAACGTGTGAACTATCGTGTCGAAGTATTTGTGCCGGATGGTGGGGAGGACTTTCAGTCTCACTCCCTGATATTCGAGTTGGCGAGGACTGACATAATGGGCTCTACAATAAACAGTTACGTCGTGACCACGAGCCACCAGTCGCGTCGAAAGATGCTCGGCAAAGGTTTCGAACCCGCCGTAGTTGGCTGGAATGCCCCGTGTTCCGAGAATTGCAATACGCATACGACCGAACTTTAAGAGGCGGGCAAGAACGATTCACATAAAACCACAAAAGCGGTTAATAAGTCGAGCGCTGGAAAACCCTGATTTAGAAATTCATAATTTTTGCGCCGCTCGTTCATAGACTTGCAAAGTCACTCGCGCGGTAGTAGTCCAACTGAAGAACTCTGCGCGTTTCAGCCCTTTGACGCATAGCTGCGCGCGATAGTCCGGATTATCGATCACCCGCGCCATCGCTGTCGCCAGTTCGCGTTCATCGAAAGGATCGACCAGTGCTCCGGCGTCGCCCACAACTTCCGGCAAGCTGGTCCGGTTGCCGGCAATCACCGGCACACCGCACTGCATTGCTTCGAGCACCGGCAATCCAAAGCCCTCAAAGTATGATGGGTAAACGAAACAAATGGCCGAGCTGTAGAGAGCGGCGAGTTCCTGATCGGGAACATAGCCCGTAAACACAATGTCCCGGTCGCCGGCATTCCGCTCAGCAGCACGAATGGTTTCGCGATCGAGCCAGGCGCGTTTACCGGCCAGCACGAGCTGCGGAAACTCGCCGACCGGACGACTTTGCCGCAAGCTGGTATAGGCTTCGATCAGGCGCACCAGATTCTTGCGCGGATGGATCGAACAAAGGGAAAGAATGTATTCCTTGGCAATGCCGTAACCCTCGCGCACCCGTCTTAGCTCGTTGAAGTTGGTGACCCGGGCAAAATGCGGCGCCGCAGCTTCAGGCGTAACCGTGATGCGCTCTGGTGCGATTCCGTAGGTCGCGACGATGTCATCACGCGAATAGTTTGAGACGGTGATGATCTGGCTGGCGCGGCGGGCCGTCGCGCGCACAGTCAAGCGAAGTTGCATCCAACTGCGCCGTTTGAAGGTCTCGGGCAAATGCTCAAAAGCCAAATCGTGAATGGTCGCCACCAGCGGACAGGGCGCAAAAGGTGGCGCGGTGTATTGAACGTGAAGCACATCGACGGGATGGCGGCGTAGTTCCCGCGAAAGAGTCAACGGAATGCGGACCAGCGGCGTGTGTGGCGGCGTCCGTCTTACTTTGAAGTTAGGCCACCGATCGGCAAATCGATCAATAGCGGCGCGCCTAGTGACGTAAAGTGTGTAGAGGTTTGTCTGATCGATCTGAGCGAGGGCTTCGATCAGGTTTGTGGCGTAACTCTCGTTCCCGCCCAACTCAGCTCCGACGGAATGCGCATCGATTGCGATGTGCAAGATCGCTTTCGCTCCAATTCGTGAGAAGAGTTCGAACTGACGAGTAACCCAGCGAGACGGCGTTCCGTGAGGCGCCGGCGAACCGTCATCACTCTTCAGCGGCTCCTGATTCGTCGCTATTAGTATCAGTTGATTTTGTGGCCACGGCAGCTCGGGCTTCGGCAACTTCAACCGGCCGGGTGTCGCGCTCGCGAATGCGCGCTGCTTTCCCACGCAGCTCGCGCAGATAATAAAGCTTGGCCCTTCGCACATGGCCTTTCTTCACCACGTCGATATGATCGACGATCGTCGCGTGCAGCGGAAAGATCCTTTCCACGCCGATCCCGAAGCTGGTCTTACGCACGGTAATCGTTTCGCGCGCACCGCCATGTTTGCGGGCGATCACCACGCCCTCGAAAGCCTGCAGACGCTCTTTAGTTTCGGATTCCTTAATACGCACGTGGACGCGGATAGTATCGCCCGGCTGAAAATCAGGAATGTTATTTCGTAATTGCGTCTTCTCGACGCTGTCTAAGCGGTTCATGACTCACTCCATTTCGTTCTGAGAACTTTGTACTTAGTGCTTAGTTTTTAGTTCGCAAAGTCTTCGATGAGAAACTCAAGTTCTAAGTTCTAAGTTCTAAGTTCTAAGCTCCAAGCTCAAAGTTCACTTTCTTAAAAGATCTGGTCGATTGCGCTTCGTCTTTTCGGTCGCGGCCGCGCGACGCCAGCGCGCAATTTCGGCATGGTTGCCGGTCAACAAAACTTCCGGAGCGCGCATGCCTTCAAACTCAGGGGGCCGGGTGTACTGCGGACAATCCAACACACCGTCGGCAAAAGATTCGTTGACCGCCGATGTCTCGCTGCCCAGCGCTCCGGGTAACAAACGAACTGTCGCGTCGATGACTACCAGCGCGGCGGGCTCGCCGCCTGAGAGCACATAGTCGCCTATCGAGACTTCGTCAGTCACCAGAGCCTCAGCGACCCGCTCGTCAACGCCTTCGTAACGCCCGCAAATCAAAACCAGTTGCTCGCTTTTGGCGAACTCATCGGCGAGCAAAGGGCTGAACGGCTTTCCCTGCGGCGAAAGCAAAACAACGCGCTTGCCGGCGGCGATCCTTTCCCTGCGATTAGCACCGGCGAGCGACTGCACTGCGGCAAAGATCGGGTCGGGCTTCAGCACCATGCCGTCGCCGCCGCCAAAAGGCCGATCGTCGACCACGTGATGCTTATCCGAAGTCCACGAACGCAGATCGTGCGCCCGAATACCTACCAAACCCGCCGCGCTGGCCCTACGGATAATTCCGTACTCAAACGCTTCGCTAAAATAGCCGGGAAAGATCGTAATGATATCGACGCGAAGCACGGTTATTTCCGATTGCCAATTTCCGCCGAGTCGTGTCAGAAGCCCGACCGTAAGGGAGGGCCAGTAGCCAGTCGTTGCCCTCCCTCACGGTCGGGCTTCTGAAACTCACAATTCCAACAGCCCCTCTAGCGGATCGACGCGGATTAGCTTCTTCTCGACGTCGATCTCAATGCAGATGTCCCGGGCCATGGGAACCAGAAACTCGCGCCCCGCGTCATTTGCGACCACCAGAATCTCGACGCCGCCGGTGCGCATCACTTCGCGAACCGTTCCAATCAGGTTGCCATCAATTCCTTCCACTCGACAACCGGCCAACTCCCACTCGTAGAATTGATCTGCGTCAAGCTCAATGCGCTCGCCGGCGGGGACCGCCAGTTGGTATCGTGCCAGTTCTTTCGCAGCCTCAATCGAATCATAGTCAGCGAACTTGAAAACAATTCGATGGCCCTGAAACCAATGCTCTTCAATTTGCAAAGATCGGCGACTTCCATCCGGCGCGATCGCGATCACCTGATCGAGGTCTTCGAAACGTTCGGGGAAATCCGTATAAAGATCCGCGACCACTTCTCCCCGCAGCCCCCTGGTCCTGGCCACGCGCGCGACGACAATTAGATCTTCTGTTCCACCATCGCGCTTGGATTCCTTCATCACAGGCCGCACGCAAGATAACAACGTGCGCTACTTCACTCAACGATGTCGAGGACGAACCGGCGATGCTGTTTGAGTCCCGCCGCGTAAACCAGCGAGCGCAAGGCGCGCACGGTGCGGCCCTGCTTGCCGATTACCTTTCCCATGTCCGTCTGGGCGACGCGCACCTCGATCCGGGTGGCCCCCTCGCGCTCAATTTCGCGCACGTCGACAGCTCCCGCATCATCAACCAGAGCCTTGACGATTATTTCAACGGTTTCGCGCATATCCAAAGTTCAAAGTCCAAGGTCTTCGTCGTCACTCTTGACGTTGGACTTTCAGACTGCTTCCGCTGCAGCACTTTCCGTCTTCGCGGCTTGCTTAATCAACTGGCGAACAGTATCGGTTGGCTGTGCGCCTTTTTCGATCCAGTAACGAACTCGGTCGGCCTTCAGCTTAATCTCTGCCGGCTGGCGCGTCGGATTGTATGTTCCAAGGTTCTCGAGGCACGCGCCGTCGCGCTTTGACTGCTTCTCTTTAACTACGATCCGATACGACGGTCGCTTCTTCGCACCGGTGCGCATTAATCTTATTGCTAACAAGTGTCTTTCCTCCAGGTGTTCTGTTCCCTCTCCCTTTGGCAGAGGGTTAGGGTGAGGGTGTTACTGATAACGAGCGGCGAATCAGTTTAGTAAGTTCTTGCCGCCTTAAGCCCTCTCCCTGTCCCTCTCCCAGAGGGAGAGGGGGGTAATTTTATCGCCGCTTCTTCTTTTTCTTCTTCTTCCTTCGCGACGATCCGGCGGCTAGTCCGGGCATCATCGCCTCACCGCCATCGGCTTCCATTCCCGGAATGCCGGCCATACGACGCATCATCTTGCCCCGTAAGCCGCCACCGCTGAACATTCCCTGCATCATGCGCCGCATTTCGGTGTACTGCTTGATCAGCGAGTTCACCTGCGCGACCGTCGTGCCTGAGCCACGCGCGATTCGCCGGCGGCGGTTTGCGTTTAGGATAATGTGATTCGCGCGCTCTTCGCGCGTCATCGAATCAATGATCGCTTCGGTGCGGCGGAGCTCTTTCTCCATCATCTCTGACTGTTCGTCGGTCAAATCCGGCATGCCTACGCCGCCGAGAAGTTGATCCGGCAACAACTTCAGAATTTTTGAGAAAGAACCGAGCTTCTTTACCTGCCCGAGCTGCGAACGAAAATCATCGAGCGTGAACTGGTTCTTTTGCAGCTTCTTGAGCTGCGCCTCGGCTTCGTCCTGATCGACTTTGGACTGGACCTCTTCGATCAGCGAAAGCACGTCGCCCATGCCGAGGATGCGTTGGGCCACACGATCGGGATAGAACGGTTCGAGCGCATCGTATTTCTCGCCGACGCCGACGAACTTAACGGGCTGACCGATGACCTGCTTGATGGAAAGCGCCGCGCCGCCGCGGGCGTCGCCGTCCATCTTTGTCAGCACCACACCGGTGATGCCGATACGCCGATGAAACTCTTCGGCCGATCGCACGGCATCCTGTCCGGTCATCGCATCGGCGACGAAAAGGATTTCCACCGGATGCGTTTCGCTCTTGATCGTGACCAGCTCTTCCATCAATTCGTCATCGATGTGCAAGCGGCCGGCCGTATCTATCAGTAACGTGTCGTAACCGACATCGCGCGCCTGTTGCAATGCGGCGCGGGTCAGCTCCAGCGGATCGTTCGTCTCAGGCTTTTCAAAGATCGATTGGCCGGTCGCTTTCGCGATGACTCTTAACTGTTCGCGCGCCGCCGGCCGGTAAACGTCGGTCGAGAGCAGCAGCGGCTTGCGCTGTTGATTCTGCGCCAGCCAACGCGCAATCTTTCCGGTCGAGGTCGTCTTGCCTGAGCCTTGCAGCCCGACAATCATCACTACGTTCGGGATCGTCTTGGTAAAGACCAGCCGCGAGGATTGCCCGCCCAGCAAATCGACCAGTTCATCGAAAACGATCTTGACGACTTGCTCTGAAGGCTTCAGTTGGAGCCAAACCTGCTGACCTTCAGCCTTCTCTTTGACCGATGCTATAAAGTCTTTGGCGACTTTGTAATTGACATCGGCTTCGAGCAATGCCAGCCGAATCTCGCGCAGCGCCGCGTCAACG
>Ga0207684_10003601_pt1 | contig 15079 bp, 11 predicted proteins | sample KBSK5501metaG_FD_184342 | JGI IMG/M metagenome (GOLD analysis project Ga0207684, IMG submission 184342) | Corn, switchgrass and miscanthus rhizosphere microbial communities from Kellogg Biological Station, Michigan, USA - KBS K5-50-1 metaG... | ecosystem: Host-associated > Plants > Roots >...
GGACGCAGTTCGACCGGCCGATCGGCAGCTTCCAGGCGATCAGCCATCGGTGCGCAGACATGCTGCTCGTCACGGAAACCGCACGTTCACACGTGTACTACGCGGCGTGGGCGCTGGAAGAGGGGGCGCCGGACGCGCGCCTGGCTGCCGCGACGGCCAAGGCTGCAGCCTCCGACGCCGCGCGCATCGTGGCCAACGACTCGATCCAGGTGCACGGCGGCATCGGGTTCACGTGGGAGCACGACATGCACTTGTTCTACCGGCGCGCGAAGTTCTGCGAGCTGTTCCTCGGCGACGCCTCGGCGTGGCGCGAGCGCGTCGCCGCTGCGCTGGTTTCATAGATCTGGTTGGCTCGTGGGCAAGCCGAATGCCGAGCCGCGCGCGTCGTGGGTCGATGAGGAAGACCTCGAAGCGAAACGGAAGCGCGCGCGCCTGATCCTGAGGCGGCTCGAGAAGCAGTATCCGAACACGCGCACGGCGCTGAACTACGAGACGCCCTTCCAGCTGCTGGTTGCGACCGTGCTGAGCGCGCAGTCAACCGACAAGATGGTCAACATCATCACGCAGAAGCTGTTCCAGAAATACCGCTCGCCCGAGGATTTCTTGCAGGCGAAGCCGGGGGAGCTCGAGCAAGACATCAAGGCGTCGGGGTTCTTCAACCAGAAAGCGAAGTCGATCCGCGGCCTTTCGCAGAAGCTGGTGGAGGAATTCAACGGCCAAGTGCCCGACACGATGGAAGATCTCCTGAAGCTGCCGGGTGTCGCGCGCAAGACGGCGAACGTGGTTCTCGGGAATGCATTCGGCAAGAACGAGGGGATCGCCGTCGATACGCACGTTCATCGGCTGTCGTGGCGCCTGGGGTTCAGCGACCACGATGACCCGAACAAGGTCGAGAAAGACCTGATGGCGCTCTTCCAGCGCAACAAATGGTTCATTGTTAGCCACCTATTGATCGATCACGGCCGCACCGTGTGCTTCGCGCGCAACCCGAACTGCGCCGAGTGCATCGTGAACGAGCTGTGCCCGGCTGCGCGCGTGCCTGCTGTGCGGAAGAAGAAGAGCTAGAAGGCGCGCGAGAACACGCGCAGCTCGGTTGTGCGCTCGAAGCCGTTGCGTTCGTAGAGACCGACGGCACTATTCGGGTTCTCCGAGTCGACGCCCAAGCCGACCTCGACCGCGCCGCGCGCGGCCAGCTCGCGCACGCCGTGTCGAAGCAGTGCACGGCCAAGACCGATGCCGCGGAAGGGCCGCGTCGTTCCGAGCGGCCCGACATGACCGCGCGTCACACCGTCCCTCGTTTTCAGATGGCAGATGTTGCAGCCGGCGACCTCGTTCCCGCCGAACGCGACGAACCACAACGCCGGGTCTTCGCCCGCGTCTTCGAGCTCGTGTGCGACCTCGCCGCGGTCGGTGGGCCGGAAGTTCCAGTGATCGATGAAAGAGCCGTCGAGCGCCGTCACGACTGCGTCGATCAGCTCGTCTCCTTGCAGTGGGACGAGGCGGATGCCCTCGGGCCACTCCGGCGCTGGGGTCGCGGAGGGGTTGCGGTTCATCATGCGCAGGAACGTGCGCTGGTAGGTGAAGCCGGCCTGCTCGATCAAACCGAAGGCGTCGGCTTCATTGCTGTGCGTGAACAGCTCCTTGAATCCGAGCGTCCGTGCCGCGTCGACCGCCCAACCGATCAAGGCCGATCCGATCCCTTTGCGGCGGTGATCGGGATGAACGAAGCCACGGCTACGCCCGACGCCGAGCTTCGGAGGGCTGATGGTGAACTGACCCACGATGGTGCCGTCATCTTCCGCGACGCGCACCATGCGCGCGCGGTCGAAGCCGGGCGCGCGCCACTCGTGCAGGATGTCATGCGACGTCGTTACCCATGAGTCCTGGGAGCGCTGATCATCGATCGTTTGCAGCGCGGCGAGCGCGCCGGCTTCCTGATCGGTGGGCGCGCGCAGCGTGAACGTCGAGGTCTTCATGGTCGCCAGGGTAGAGCAGCCCGCGCGCGGCCGCAGCGGTTTACACTCGACCCGTGCGGATCTACACGAAAACGGGCGACGACGGGACGACCGGGCTGCTCTACGGCGGACGGATCCCGAAGGACGACCTGCGCGTTGAGGCGGCCGGATCGGCCGATGAGGCCGTCGCTGCACTTGGCCTTGCGCGCGCAACCTCCACGACGCCGGGTTTACCGGAACTGTTGTTACGGCTGCAGCGTGAGCTGTTCGTCGTCGGCGCCGAGATCGCGACCGGCCCCGAGAACTGGCACAAGCTCGATGCGACCAAGGGCACGCTGATCCACTCCGCGATGGTTTCCGCCTTAGAGACGTTGATCGACGAGCACGAAGCGAAGTTCACGATGCCGGCGGAGTTCATCATCCCGGGCCAGAACGCGGGGAGCGCAGCGATCGACCTTGCGCGCGCGATCGTGCGGCGGACCGAACGGCGGTGCGTCGCACTTGCGCGCGAGAAGATGCTGCCGGACGGCGAAGTCGGCCGCTACCTCAACCGGCTGGCCGACCTCTTGTTCGTCCTGGCTCGCTACGAAGAGGGCGGCTTCACGCCGCTCCACGAAAGATGAGCCACCACGAGCACGACCCGATGAAGGGCCACCATCACCCCGAAGTGCGCGGGCATCGTTGGTGGCATCGCTTCGTCCTCCGAACCCGTTCCGACTCGACGGACCACGTCGAGCGATCCTCCGGGACGGTTTACCCGGGCGTGTTTTCGTACGTCAGCGGCCATCGCGATGCGCCGCTCACGCCGTTCGGCCGTCTGCTGTGGTGGCTGGCCGGCTTCGCGATCGTGGCCGGTGGGATCACGCTGATCGCGCTCTGGATGCGCTAGCGGTCTCGCGCGCGAGGTTGTATGGAATAACCCCCCGTGTCCGGGGGTAGATCCATACAACCTTCGGGAGATTACGAGTACGAGTGCTCGGGTCCCGGGTATTCGCCACGCGCGACCTCATCTTTGTATCGAGTGGCCGCCTCCGCGATCTCCTCGCGCAGGTTCGCATACCGCTTCACGAACTTCGGCGCTTTACCGGCCGTCAGCCCGAGCAAGTCGTTGATCACCAGCACCTGCGCATCGCAGTCCGGTCCCGCCCCGATGCCGATCGTCGGGATCGACAGCGCGCGCGTGATGCGCGCGGCAAGGTCCGACGGAACACACTCCAGCACCAGCGAGAACGCGCCGGCGTCCTCGAGCTCCTTCGCCCATCGCACGATGTTTTCGGCTTGCTCTTCCGAGCGGCCCTGAACCTTGTAGCCGCCGAACAGGTGCAGGGACTGCGGCGTTAGGCCGAGATGCGCCATCACCGGAACGCCGATGGCGGAAAGCCGCTCGACCAGATCCATTTGCGGGCCTTCGAACTTCACCGCGTGCGCGGCGCCTTCCTTCATGAAGCGGACGGCGTTCTCGAGGCCCTTCTCGACCGAGCCGCCGTACGTACCGAACGGCATGTCGCCGACGATGAGCGCGTTGCGCGCGCCGCGCGCAACGGCCCGAGTGTGGTGCAGCATCTCGTCGAGCGTGACCGGGATCGTCGTGTCGTAGCCGAGCACGACCTGTGCGAGCGAGTCGCCCACGAGCAAGACGGGCACGCCGGCCTCGTCGAGGATCTGGGCGATGGGGAAGTCGTACGCGGTCAGCATCACGAACTTCTCGCCGCGCGCTTTATACGCGGAAAGATCGTGGATCGAAACGGACATAGCAGGCTCTCCTTCCTCGCGGCCCTCAGCGGGTCCACGGGTCTCACTGCTGTCTCAACGAATTGTGCCAGTTGTGGGGTGCGCGCGCCAGGCAGACCGCCGGCGGGGAGAAGCCCGCGCCTAGCTCGGTCTCCTACGCGTGTAAAGAAACATGGCCACTCCTGCGAAGAGTGCCCAGCTCACGGCGATAGGCAGAGCCACGTTCCAGCGGAGATCCCAATCGGTTTGCGACAGGATGCCGCCCCAGACGAGATAAAAGACGAAAAATGCACAGCCTGCCGCGGCGAAGGAGGCTGTGATCGGGTTCGATCCAGCGTCCAACAAACGTCTCAGAGTCGACAATGGCTTGCTCACGGCTAGTCCGCCATCGCCCCGGCGACGTCTCGGATCGACACCATCCCGATCACTTTTCCGTCCTCCGTCACCGGTAAGTGCCGGAAACCCCCGTCGACCATCTGACGCAGCGCTTCTTTGACCTCGGTCTCTGGTCCGGTGGTCGTCGGGTCTTTCGACATCCACTCCACGACCGGCCTTCCCGGCGCGTCGTGCTCGCGTGACAGTGCGCGCACGATGTCTCGCTCGGTCAGGATCCCGACCAGGCGCTCGTCTTCAGTCACGATGACCGAGCCGACATGCCGCTCGCCCATCATCGTTGCGGCTTCACCGAGTGTCGCTTCCGGCTCAACGATCGTCAGGGTCTTGGACATGATCTCGGAGACCTTCATCGCCGCCTCCTTCCGGTCACGCGCTCCGGGACGGGCACGCCGGTCTGTCTGAACTTGTTGGTGATCGGCAATCGCCGATCCTTGCCGAACGCGCGCGCGGTGATCTTCAGGCCCGGCGGTGCTTGCCGGCGTTTGTATTCGCTGCGATCGACCATCTCGACGACCGTGCGCACGATCGATTCCTCATAACCCATCGCGATCATCTCACGGATCGAGCGTTCCTCCTCGACGTACGCCTCAAGGATCGGGTCGAGTACGTCGTACGGCGGTAGCTCGTCTTGGTCCGTCTGCCCGGGGCGCAGTTCGGCCGACGGTGGCTTGGTGAAGACGCGATCGGGGATGGCGGCAAGCCCGTATGAGTTTCGCCACGCGGCAAGTTCGTACACGAGCGTCTTCGGCACGTCCTTCAGCACGGCGAACCCGCCGGCCATGTCGCCGTACAGCGTCGAGTACCCCGTCGCCATCTCGCTCTTGTTCCCGGTCGTCAGGACGAGGTGGCCGAACTTATTCGACAGCGCCATCAACATCGTTCCGCGGATGCGCGCTTGCAGGTTCTCTTCCGCCAAGCCGGGTTTCGAGCCGGCAAATGTATCGGCCAGCGTGTCCAGGAACGCGCGCTGGACGTCCGCGATCGCAAGCACGCGGAAGTCGATCCCAAGGTTCGTTGCGAGCTCCTTCGCGTCTTCGAGCGAGTCGGAGCTCGAGATCTCAGACGGCATCGCAACGCCGACGACGTTCTCGGCACCGATCGCATCGGTGGCGATCACCGCGGTGAGCGAAGAATCGATCCCTCCCGAAAGTCCGATGACGACGCTGCGGAAGTCGTTCTTGCGGATGTAATCGCGCGTGCCCATCAGCAGCGCGGAATAGACCTCCTCGACCGGGTCCATAGGACGCCGCGCGCGCCGCTCGGGAAGCGGCGGGCGCTTCTTCGATCCGGCTTTCGAGATGTGCGCAACGTCGGCGCCCCGCTTGAGCGGGCGCGCTTTGTCTGGCAGCTCGATGTCAACAAGGATCAGCTCTTCCTCGAACTGCGCCCCTCGCGCGAGCAGCCTGCCGTCCGGCGCATACGCCAGCGAGTCGCCGTCGAAGACCAACTCGTCCTGGCCGCCCACCGTCTGGATGTAGAAGAAGAAGACCTTGTTGTCGAGCGCGCGCTGGCGGAACAGGACTTGCCGCTCGAACGCTTTGTCGCGGTGGTAGGGCGAGGCGTTGATATTCACGACGACCTCGGCGCCTTCGCGCGCGACGCCGCGCACCGGACCATCGCCGATCCACGCGTCCTCGCACACGGTGACGCCGACCTGCACACCGCGGATCACGAAGAGGGGATAGCCGGTTCCTTCAGCGAAGTAGCGCTTCTCGTCGAACACGCCGTAGTTCGGCAGCTCCTCCTTGTGGTAGACGCCTCGCAGGCGCCCACCAGAAACCACAGCTGCCGCGTTGTACAAGATGTCGTCTTTCCCGCGAGCGACGAAGCCGATGACGGCGGCGGGTCCGCGAAGAGTCGACGCGAGATCGTGGAGGACGTCGAGGTTCTGCCGCACGAAGGACGGCTTGAGAAGGAGGTCCTCGGGCGGGTAGCCGGTGACGGCAAGCTCGGGGAACGCGACGACGTCGGCTCCCGCTTGGGCTGCGCGCGCGAAGTAGTCCGTGATGAGGGCTGTGTTGCCCGACAGGTCACCGACGGTCGGGTTGACCTGCGCCAGAGCCACCCGCAGCGAGCGCACTTCACTACGAATCTAGCAGGTCGCTTCAAGGGGATGGACCGATAGACTCAGACATGATGGAAGATCAGCGAGAAGCCCAGATCGCGTACGTCCTTCGCACCGTCGAAGAGCGCGACATCCGATTCATCCGCTTGTGGTTCACCGACGTCCTGGGGTTCCTCAAGTCGTTCGCGATCACCCCGGCAGAGCTCGAGAACGCCTTCGAGCAAGGCATGGGGTTCGACGGAAGTGCGATCGAAGGCTTCGCGCGCGTTCAGGAATCCGACATGGTCGCCATCCCCGATCCCACGACGTTTCAGATCCTCCCCGCCGTCAACGGCGGCGTTCGGGAGTCGCGCATGTTCTGCGACATCGCCGCGACGGATGGGACCCCGTTCCCCGGCGATCCACGCCTCGTCCTCCGCCGCAACCTTGAGCGCGCGCGCGCCATGGGCTTCACCTTCTACGTCCACCCTGAAATGGAGTTCTTCCTTTTCAAGTCGTCGACGTCGCCCGAGCCGCTCGACAACGGCACCTACTTCGACATGACGCCGCAGGACAACTCGCAAGACTTCCGTCGAGCGGCCATCCAGACGCTGGAGAGCATCGGCATCTCGGTCGAGTACTCGCATCACGAGGTCGCGCCGTCGCAGCACGAGATCGACCTTCGCTTCGCCGACGCGCTCACGATGGCCGACAACATAATGACGTACCGCCTCGTCGTGAAGGAGGTCGCGCACGAGCGCGGCGCGCACGCAACGTTCATGCCGAAGCCCATCCAGGGACAGTGGGGGAGCGGCATGCACACCCACGTCTCCCTCTTCGAGGGAGACCGCAACGCTTTCTTCGATGCCAAGGCCCCCGCCCACCTGTCGAAAGTGGGCCGTGGCTTCGTCGCAGGGCTGCTCCGGCACGCACGCGAGATCACCCCGGTGCTGAACCAGTGGGTCAACTCGTACAAGCGGCTGATCCCTGGGTACGAGGCGCCGGCGTACGTGTGCTGGTCGCGCCACTTGCGCAGCGCGTTCGTGCGCGTGCCGATGTACAAGCCGTCGAAAGCTGCCTCCGCGCGCATCGAGATCCGTTCGCCGGATCCCGCGTGCAACCCCTACCTGGCCTTCGCGGTGATCCTGGCGGCCGGCCTGCGTGGGATCGAGGAAGGCTACGACCTTCCGGAAGAGGCCGACGACGATGTCGAAGCGATGACGGCCGAGCAGCGGCGCGGGCGCGGCATCTCGTCCTTGCCTGAGGACCTCGCCGACGCGATCAAAGAGATGGAGCGCAGTGAGCTTGTCGCCGAAGCATTGGGAGAGCACGTCTTCGAAGAGTTTCTCCGCAACAAGCGGCTCGAGTGGGACGGGTACCGCAACTACGTGTCGCCGTTCGAGCTCGACCGGTATTTGCCACTCTTGTAGTTGCGTCAGAAGCGGCTCGCACGGTCCCCCTCGATTCTTCTAGGGTAGTGGCGTGGCTATCGTTCCCCGTGTCGGTGATCTTCCTGTTGCGCTGGCCCGACTCGGATACGATTCGCCGGCCGACGCAGCGCGCCACCTCGAAGGGGTCGCGCTTGGCACGGAAGGAACCATCCGAGTCGCCAAAGCGTGCGCCTCCGCTCCCGATCCCGACCTTGCCGTCGCACAGGTTTGCCGTTGGATCGCCATGTCGGGGCGCGTTCCGAACGAAGCCGGACTGACGCGGCTCGGCGCCGTGCTCGGTTTGTCGACGTCGCTCGGCACGTTCCTCGCGCGCCACCCCGAGACGGCCGAGATCCTGACCGACGCGCGCCACCTCACCAAGGGCCGCTCGCCTCGCGCGCTCGGCGAAGAGGCGATGCGCGTCGTGACGGAATCCGACGACCCGAACCGCTCCCTGCGCTTCTGGAAGCGCAGGGAGCTTCTTCGCATCGCATGCCGCGACCTCGCCGGCGGCGCCAGCGTGGAAGAGGTCGGTCGCGAGCTGGCTTCGCTTGCGGAGGCAGCCGTGCGCGCGGCCCTCGCTTCCCTTATCTCCGAGCACCCCGCGCCGGAGGCCGCGCGCTTCGCGGTCATCGGGATGGGAAAGCTTGGCGGTGAGGAGCTGAACTACGCCTCCGACATCGACGTTTTGTTCGTTGCCGACGGTCCCGACAAAGACTCCATCGCCTGGGCCACTACCCTCGGAGAAGGCCTCATCCAGCGTCTCGCCGCCACGACCGAAGACGGTCAGGCTTTCCGCGTGGATACCAACTTGCGTCCCGAAGGAAAAGACGGCGCCCTCGTTCGCTCGTTGGCCGCCTACCGCGCCTACTACGAGCGCTGGGCCCGCCCCTGGGAGTTCCAGGCGCTGCTCAAAGCTCGCCCCATCGCGGGGGACCAATCACTAGGCGACGAGTTCACCGATCTCGCGCGCCCGTTCGTCTATCCCGAGCAGCTTTCACCCGACGCCGTCCGGGAGATCCGCGACCTCAAAGCGCGAGCGGAGAAAGCGCTGGCCGCGCGCGGCCTGCAGAGCCGGGAGGTGAAGCGCGGGCCGGGCGGTTTGCGTGACATCGAGTTCGCCGTTCAGCTGCTGCAGCTCGTCCACGGCCGTCGCGATGAGGCGTTGCGCACGGCGAACACACTGGAGGGGCTCCATGCGCTTGCGCATCGCGCGTATGTCGGCGACCAGGACGCGGCGGAGCTGACCGAGGCCTACCGATTCCTTCGCAGGGTCGAGCACCGTCTGCAGCTCGCGCAAGAACGACAGACGCACACGGTCCCGGAGGAAGACCGGGGCCGCAAGCGTCTCGCGCGCGCGATGGGCTACACAGACACGCCGCAGCAAACGGCGCTCGAATCTTTCGACGTCGCCTGGCGCGAGCAGATGCGCGTCGTTCGCCGGATCCACGAGAAGCTCTTCTACCGACCGCTCCTCGAGCGTTTCGCGCAGGCACCGGCGCTCGCGCCCGATGCAGCGCAGGAACGGCTGAACGCATTGGGCTTCCGGTCACCCGGGCGCGCACTCAAGTTCCTCGGCGACCTCACCGCCGGTCTCAGCAGGCGCGCGCAGATGATGCGGACGTTGCTGCCGGTGATGCTCGACTGGATGAGTGAAGCGCCTGATCCCGATCTCGCCGTGTCGTCGTTCCGTGACGTCGCGCTGCAGGTCGGCGGCAACCCCGCAGCGCTCGGTGCGCTGCGCGATTCGCCGCCGGTCGTCGAGCTTCTTTGCCGCGTTCTGGGCACGTCGAAGCTGCTCGGCGAGTACCTCATGCATGTCCCGGAGTTCATCGCCGAGCTCGCCGACCCGCACACCCTTGCGAAGAGATCGCGCGAACAGTACGTCCAGGAGGCGGCCGAGTACGTCGAGTGGCGCGGCGATCCCGAGGCGCGCGATATCGCACTGCGACGGCTGAAGCGGCGCGCGGTACTCCGTCTCGCGTGTCGGGACCTCGCGGGCGGTGCCTCGGTCGAAGAGGTCGGCCGCGAGCTCGCCTCTCTTGCAGAAGGCGCCGTGCGCGCGGCGTTGGAATCACTCATGGTCGAGCACCCCGCCCCTCACGGCGCGCGCTTCGCGGTGATCGGGATGGGGAAGCTCGGCGGCGAGGAGCTGAACTACGCGAGCGACCTCGACGTCATGTTCGTGGCCGACGGTCAGGCGAAGGACACGGTTCCGTGGGCGACGACGATCGCAGAAGGGCTGATCCAGCGGCTGGCCGCTACGACAGAGGAGGGTCAGGCCTTTCGGGTCGACACCGGTCTCCGGCCGGAGGGGAAGAACGGCGCGCTCGTGCGCTCGGTGGGTGCGTACCGGACTTACTACGAGCGGTGGGTGCAGCCGTGGGAGTTCCAGGCGCTTTTGAAAGCCCGCCCGATCGCGGGCGACGGATCGCTCGGTGAGGAATTCACCGATCTCATCCGGCCCTACATGTTCAGGACCGAGATGCCTCAGGAATGGCTGCGCGAGATCAGGGTGATCAAGGCTCGCATCGAGCGTGAGCGCTTGGGGCCGCGCGAGGACCCGCGCACGCAGATAAAGGTCGGCACCGGCGGGCTGATCGATGTCGAGTTCACGATCCAGCTGCTCCAGCTGATGCACGGGCACATCGATCCGCGTCTTCGCAACGCGCAGGGCACGATCCCGGCGCTTGCCGCTGCGACCGAGATCGGGCTGCTCGACCTGGAGAAGGGCCGCTGGCTGGTCGATGCGTATCGGTTCCTCAACCGCGTGCGGAACACGCTTTACTTGATCAAGGGGCGGCCGACGGACTCGATCCCGACCGACGCGCACGAGCAGGACCTGCTTGCGCGCGCGCTGCAGTATCCGTCGCCCGGCGCGCGCAACGCGTTCATCGAGGACTACCGGCGCACGACCCGCCGCGCGCGCCAGGTGTGTGAGGACGTCTTCTACGGAGGACGGCTCGGCGGGAGTTCGGCGAAGCGATAGAGGGTAGATAGACAAGAGGCTCGGAGGTCGTCATGAACCCACTGTTGGAGCTCCGTGAAGCAGGACAGAGCGTGTGGCTCGACTTCTTGCGCCGTGGGTTGATCACGGGCGGCGGTCTTCAGCGCCTCATAACCGAAGATGGCCTGAGCGGCGTCACGTCCAATCCGAGCATCTTCCGCAAGGCGATCAGCGGCTCGACGGACTACGACCAGCCGGTGCGCGCGCTCGTCGAGAAGGGCACGACCGACGTGCGAGAGATCTTCTACGACCTCGCGCTCGAGGACATCCAGATGGCGGCCGATCTCTTCCGGCCGCGATTCAAGGAGTCGGGGCACGTCCACGGCTTCGTCTCGTTCGAGCTCGAGGCGGCGATCGCGCACGACACGAAGGCATCGATCGAGAAAGCGAAGGAGCTGTTCGCGCGCATCGATAGGCCCAACGTGATGATCAAGATTCCGGGCACCGCCGAAGGTGTCCCCGCGGTCGAAGAGCTAACAGCGGCCGGTGTGAACGTGAACATCACATTGCTGTTCAGCGTCGATCGCTACGAGGAGGTCGCGCGCGCGTACATCGCCGGCCTTCAGCGACGGCTCGCCGCAGGCCAGCCGGTCGACCTGCCCGCCTCCGTCGCGTCTTTCTTCGTGTCGCGCGTCGATACGGCTGTGGACGCCTTGCTTCCCGAGGGGTCGCTCTTCCGCGGGCAGATCGCCATCGCGAACGCCAAGGACGCATACCAACGCTTCCTCGACATCTTCACCGGCGAGGATTGGGAACGCCTTGCGCGCGCGGGTGCGCACGTCCAGCAGCCGCTGTGGGCGTCGACGGGCACGAAGAATCCCGCTTACAGCGACATCTTGTACGTCGAAGAGCTCGTCGGCGTCGACACCGTGAACACGATGCCGGATGCGACGATGGATGCGTTCCGCGATCACGGCCTCGTGCGCCCGGGAGCGGTGACCGAGCGCATCGAAGGTGCGCTGGCGATGCTCGCCGAGCTGCCGTCGCTCGGCATCGATCTCGATGCGATAACGGCAGAGCTCCTCGAGAAAGGTCTCAAGGCGTTCGACGAGGACTTCGCGGCGCTGCTGGCGACGATCGAAGAGAAGATGGGAGCGGGCGACGAGGTCGCTCCCCGCGCAACGCTCGGCTCGCTGCAGTCCGGGGTGGATGCACGCTTGAACGACATGCGGAAGCACGACGTAGTCGCGCGCGTCTGGCGCAGGGACCACACCGTCTGGAAGCCCGACCCGACCGAGATCACCGACCGGCTCGGCTGGCTGACCGTAATGGACGCGATGCACGAGCAGGTCGACGACCTCGAAGGCTTCGCCAAGCAGGTGGCGTCCGACGGGCTTCGGACCGCGGTGCTGTGCGGCATGGGAGGCTCGAGCCTCGCGCCCGAGGTGTTTGCGCGGACGTTCGGCGTCGCGGATGGCGCCCTCGAACTGGTCGTGCTGGACACGACGCATCCCGGCGCGATCGCGCGCGTCACGGCCGAGTTGCCTCCAGAGGAGACGCTGTACATCGTGGCGAGCAAGTCCGGGACGACGCTCGAAACGAATTCGCACATGGAGCACTTCTGGGAGCGCACGTCCGACGGATCCCATTTCGTCGCGATCACCGATCCGGGTACGCCGCTGGAGACGCTGGCGCGCGCGCGATCGTTCCGGCGTGTGTTCCTGAACCCGTCGGACATCGGCGGCCGCTACTCGGCGCTTTCGTTCTTCGGTCTGGTTCCCGCCGCGCTGATCGGTGCGCCGTTGCACGAGCTGCTCGACGCTGCTGAAGAGATGGCGGCCGCGTGCCATCCGTCGGTCCCGCTCGAGGAGAACCCGGGGGCGTGGCTCGGTGCGGTCATGGGTGAGGCTGCGCGCGCGGGTCGCGACAAGCTGACGATCGTGCTTCCCGAGGAGTTCGCGTCGTTCGGCGATTGGGTCGAGCAGCTCATCGCGGAGTCGACAGGCAAGGAAGGCAAGGGAGTCGTGCCCGTCGTGGGAGAGGATGTCGGCGTCCCCGAGTCATACGGCGAGGATCGCATCTTCGTGGCCGTGGGCGGAGCGTCCAAGGTCGGAGATCAGCCGAGCGTCGTGCTTCCAAAGCGAGGCGCCGCGCACTTCGGCGCCGAGTTCTTCCGCTGGGAGTTCGCGACCGCGGTCGCCGGGGCGATCCTTGGGATCAACGCATTCGATCAGCCGAACGTCGCTGGAGCGAAGAAGGCAACGGCGGAGATCTTGGACGCCGCTACAACAGAAGCGACCGGCTTGGATGACCTCGAGGCTCTTTTCGCGAACGTCGGCAAGGGCGATTACCTCGCTCTCCAAGCGTTCATCGATCCGACGCCGGGCAACTCAGCGGAGTTGCAGCGCGCGCGCCTCGCATTGCGCGACCGTTTTGCGGTGGCAACGACGCTCGGCTTCGGACCGCGATACCTGCACTCGACGGGCCAGCTCCACAAAGGCGGGCCGAAAACAGGTGTGTTCATCCAGATCGTCGACGAGGAACGGACGAACGACGTACCCATCCCGGGCAAGCCGTTCACGTTCGGTGCGTTGATCGACGCACAAGCCTTGGGTGATCTGCGTTCCTTACGAGCAGCAGGCCGGCGCGTCGCGCGCACAACGTTGCCGCGGTTGCTCGACGCGATCGGTTGAGCGGTTCGCGCGCATCTTCGCACTGGACTTAGCGCGCGCCGTGATTAGCATGCGTTGAGTGCCCTATTCGTACCTTCCTCCGGACGAGCTGAGGAAGCGCATCGCGCGCACGCTCTATGCGGAACAACATCCCGAGCGGCCCGACTGGATCGACGAGCAGCTGTTGCGTCCCGGCCAGGTCGCAGCGCTGTTCCAAGTGAGCCGCCGCACCATCAGCGACTGGGCGCGCGCGGGCAAGCTCGACGCGATCATCACGCCGGGGGGACACCGCCGCTTCCGCGCGACACAAGTGCGCGCGCTACTGGAAGCTCAGAAAGTCGACGCGACGATTTAGACGCACATTTCATTTTCTTAGCTGAAACGAGTTACGCATCGTTATCGTTAACTTGTAGTCGTTTGGCACCGTATACGGATCCAAACGACTACAAGAACCGTGGACCATAGAGAAAGAGCCGTCCGCCTGGAACGGCTCTTCCTGTTTTGCTCGTACTGCTCAAATATCGTAATAGAGCATAAATTCCCATGGGTGCGGCCGCAGACGCACTTGGTCGAGCTCGTGAATCGTCTTGAACTCGATCCACGTGTCGATCACGTCTTCCGTGAAGACCCCACCCTCGAGCAGCCAGTCGTGATCCGCTCGCAACGCGCCGAGCACTTCCTCGAGCGACCCGGGAACCTGCTGCACCGCCGCTTTCGCTTCGGGGTCCAAGTCGTACAGGTCCTTGTCCAGCGGCGTCGGCGGCTCGATCTTGTTGCGCACTCCGTCGAGCCCGGCCTGCAAGCACGCCGCGAACGACAAGTACGGGTTGCACGACGGGTCCGGCGTACGGAACTCGAGCCGCTTCGCAGCCGGTGATTTCGCGTACATCGGGATACGCACACACGCCGAGCGGTTCCGCTGCGAGTACACGAGGTTGATCGGCGCCTCGTAGCCCGGCACCAAGCGCCGGTACGAGTTCGTCGTCGGGTTCGTGAACGCGAGCAACGCCGGCGCGTGCGCCAGCAATCCGCCGATGTAGTAGCGACCCATGTCCGACAGACCCGCGTACCCGGCCTCGTCGTAGAACAGGTTGTCGCCGTTGCGCCACAGCGACTGGTGCGTGTGCATGCCCGAGCCGTTGTCCATGAAGAGCGGCTTCGGCATGAACGTCGCAGTCTTCCCGCGACGCCACGCCACGTTCTTCACGACGTACTTGTAGTTCATGACCTTGTCGGCCGTTTCGAGCAGCGCGCCGTACCGCATGTCGATCTCGGCCTGGCCGGCGGTGCCGACCTCGTGGTGCTGCACCTCGATGTGGATGCCCATCTTCTGCATCTCGAGCACCATCTCAGTGCGAAGGTCTTGGTACTGGTCCATCGGCGGGACCGGGAAGTAGCCTTCCTTGTACCGCGGGCGGTAACCGCGCGCGCCCGGCTCGCCGGAGCCCCAGATGCCTTCGGTCGAGTCGAGGTGGTAGTAGCCCTCGTTCTGGCGCTGGTCGAAGCGCGCCTCGTCGAAGATGTAGAACTCACACTCGGGACCCCAGTAGCTGATCTCCGCGATGCCCGACGCCTTGAGGTTGTCCTCGGCCTTCTTCGCGATGTAGCGGGGGTCGCGCGAGTAGCTCTCACCGGTGATCGGGTCGCGCACGAAGCAGAACATGTTCAGCGTCGTGGCGTCGCGGAAGGGGTCAAGGACCGCTGTCGTCGGATCCGGGACGAGCAGCATGTCGGACTCTTGGATCTGCTGGAACCCGCGGATCGACGAGCCGTCGAACCCGTATCCGTCCGCAAACCCGTCTTCGGTCAGCTCCCCGACGGGGATGCTGAAGTGTTGGGTCAGCCCGGGGAGGTCGCAGAACCGGAAGTCGACCATCTCGACTCCCTCGTCTTTGGCCAGCTTG
>Ga0207684_10003605_pt1 | contig 15070 bp, 8 predicted proteins | sample KBSK5501metaG_FD_184342 | JGI IMG/M metagenome (GOLD analysis project Ga0207684, IMG submission 184342) | Corn, switchgrass and miscanthus rhizosphere microbial communities from Kellogg Biological Station, Michigan, USA - KBS K5-50-1 metaG... | ecosystem: Host-associated > Plants > Roots >...
CCGGTCGCGACCTCGACCGCCATGAGCGAGTTGTCGGGCGCGATGTAATAGAGCTCCTTTCCATCCCGGCGCCACCTCGGATAGGAACCGCCGGCGGTCGAGATCTGCCACTTGCCGCCGGAGGCCGGGAAGGCCTGAGCAAAGACTTCGACCGTTCCCGATTCCGTCGACCCATAGGCCATCCACCGTCCGTCCGGTGAGAACTGGGGGGAACCCTCGTTGAAAGGGGTCGAGAGGAAAGGTGTCGCCTTCCGCTCGGCGACGGAGAGGGTCCAGATATCCGCCTCGGGAAGGGCGGTGAAGAAGGCAATGAGCCCGTTCTTTCCGGACCAGTCGGTTGGGAACCGGGAAGTCGATGCCGAGGAGAGGAGCATCTCGTCCTGCCCCGTGCCGGAGGCGGCCCTCTGGTAAAGGTCGAGCGGGCCCTTTCGATTGGAAGCGAACACGACCCGTTCGTCGTCCGGAGACCAGATCGGAAATATGTTGACGCCTGGGCCAAACGTGAGCCGGGTCGAGACGCGACGCTCGAGGTCATGGATCCAGATGTCCGAATAGGCCGTCTGGGGATCGATGAGCGCGACCGCGATCCGGCGTCCGTCGTGAGAGAGACGTGGGTGATAGTAGTCCGCAGCCGGCCCGACGGATTCGAGCCGCTTCCCCGAACGGTCGAACCAGGTGAGCTGCGAGAGCTCTCCGCGCGGGCTCGACTGATACGCCAGAACGCCGGTCTCCGAGGCCGAGAAGATCGCAGTTCCGCTGCCGCCGACGAAACGCACCTGCTCGGCGACCGGAAAGGCCTCGCCCGCAAATCGAAGGCGCTTCGCGTCGAATGGCCGAGCGTGGAGAGCGCCGCTCTGCCAGAAAAGCAAATGTCCCTGCGAAGCGCCGGCCGAGAGGGGCACGTAGGCGACATTCGATCGGGCATGGAAGAGAAGCCTTCGCTCGTTCGAATCGAGCGACGCCAGAAAGACGCCGGAGGCGTCCTCGGGCCGCGCGGCCCTCGCTCCATAGCTCACGTAGAGAAAGTGGCGCCCGTCCGGCAGAAAGAACGGCCAGGTATGACCGAACTCTCCCCGGCTCTCGTCGATCCGGGTCACCGGCGAGGCGGTTCCCCCTGAGGCGGCCACTCGATAGACCCGATCGCCGGTGGAAGGTACGAAAAGGATCACGCCGTCGCGGTTCCAGGTCCCTCCGCGTCCGGACGGCGCGTCGCACAGCGTCTGAGGTGAACCGCCGGAGACGGCGATCTTCTTGAGCTTCCCGCCAGCGAAAAAGCCGAGAAAGCGACTGTCGGGAGACCAGAAGGGCTTCGACGCCCCGTCCGTCCCCGCAAGCGGCCGAGCCTCGAGCGAATCGAACGCTCGAAGCCAGAGCTGACGCGCTCCCTCCGAACGCTGCGCGACAAACGCGACCTCCTGTCCATCCGGCGAGACCGCCATCGGCGAACTCCGGAACTCGAAGCGCGTGTTTTCCGGCGGGAGGATCGAGGACCGGAACGGCGGGGACGGCTCATGCCTTTGTCGCGCCAGGAGCACGCCGAGGACGAGCGCGGCGATCGCGGCGACCGCAAACGCGCCCCACGCCAACCCCTCCCGACGAAGGGCCGCCGGACGCGCCCCTGTTTCCCCCTGCGATCCTTCCGCAACCCACTTCAGCTGCAGCGCGATGTCGTGCGCGGTCTGCCAGCGGTCTTCGGGGTCCTTCGCGAGACACGTCCGGACGACGCGGTCAAACGCCGGCGGCGTCATCGGCGCGACCGTCGAGACCGCCGGCGGCTCCGATCCCATGATCGACGAAATGAGAGATGCCTGGCTCTTGCCGGAGAACGCCTTCCGGCCGGTCGCCATCTCGTAGAGGACTGCACCGAACGCGAAGATGTCCGCGCGCGCATCGGCCTCTTTGCCCTCCAGCTGTTCGGGCGCCATGTACTGGAAGGTGCCGAGGATCGTCCCCTCCTGCGTCAGCGCCTGCTGCGTCGGAAAGGACGTGAGCTGCTGCGGCGTCGCCGGCGCCACCGCCTTGGCCAGCCCGAAGTCCAGGAGCTTCACGCCCGACTTCGTCAGCATCACGTTGCCGGGCTTCAGGTCCCGATGCACGATCCCCTGCCGGTGTGCCTTATCCAGCGCGTCGGCAATCTCGATCCCGAAGCGCAGCACCTGCTCGAACGGTAGAGCGCCTTTCAACAGCCGCTCCGACAGAGTCTCACCCTCCAGGTACTCCATGACCAGGAACTCGACGCCGTCCTGATTGCCGACGTCGTAGAGCGCGCAGATGTGGGGGTGTGTGAGTTGCGAGATCGTCTTCGCTTCCCGCTCGAAGCGCTGACGCGATTCGGCCGATGCCGACAGGTGCGCTGGAAGCACCTTGACCGCCACCGTGCGATCGAGCCGCGTGTCCCGGGCCCGATAGACTTCCCCCATTCCGCCCGCGCCGACCGGCGCCACGAGCTCGTAAGGACCCAGACGCGTGCCCGAGGAGAGAGCCATCTATTTCAGAGCCGCCTGCCAGTTGAGCACGAGAACGAGCGGCGGAGGGGGATCTTTCGACGCGCGGACGATGATCAGGAAGCGGCCGTCGGGCGCCACGTCGTACCGGAGCGGGACGTGGGAGCCGAACGCGTAGGAAATCGGCGCGTCGAACAGCCGCGCCGGCGGCGCCGTCGGAGCCCCCGTCGCCGGATCGAACGGCACCGCCATGATCGTTTCCCCTTTCGAGACGAAGTAGAGCTCCCGGCCGTCCCGTCGCCACCGCGGCTGCGTTCCTCCGTCCGAGGAGATCCGGATCCGCTGGGACGGATCCGGGAACGAAGCCACGAATACTTCTTTCCGGCCGGATTCGTCCGAGACGTACGCGACCCTCCGGCCGTCCGGAGAGAACGCCCCCTCGGCATCCTCGAATGGGCTCGCGATGTAGTCGCGCGCGCGCGGCTCGCCGGTAAGCGACATCACCTTGAGGTCTCCACGGGTCGCCGCCGAAAACTCCTGGTAGAGAAGGACGCTCCCGTCGGGAGAAACGTCACAGTCCCAGCGCGGGCGTGTCGGCGGCATCAACGGGGTCGGCCCCCGCGCGCCGGAAACGTCCCTCTGGAAGATGTTCCACTTGCCCTCGCTGGTGTTTCCGAAATAGATCCGCTTCCCGTCGGGAGAGAAGACCGGGTTCAGATCGGGGAACGGCATCGGCGAACGCGTTCCCGTTCCGAGTCTCGTGTCGAAAAACCAGATGTCCGGCGGCACCGCTCCCTGTTCCAGCTTCGCGACCGCGAGCTGCCGGCCGTCCGGGGACAATCGCGGGCTGACGTACATCCCGGCAGAGGCGATGCCGCCGACCTCCCGGCCGGTCCGGTCGAACCACGCGAGCCGCGATAACCGGGCGTCCGAGAGAGGCGAGTACACGAGAGCTTTTTCCGAGGCGCCGAAGGTCGTTCTGCCGGTCGCCGCAAAGTAATCGATTTTTTCCACCAGCTCGACGGGATCTCCGACGACCTGGAGCCGGTCGGCGTCGAACCGGACCGCCATCAACCGTTCCCCCCGCCGGAAGACGAGGTATCCCGGCGGTACGTAGGCCACGTCCGTGTGCTCCAGGAGGATCTCCCGGCGTGTCTTCGAGTCGAGCGACCCGGCATAGATGACGGCGTTCTCTTCCCCCTGGACCCGAACGTCGTAGAGGAAGTGACGGCCGTCCGGGAGGAAGGTCGGAAACCGATGGAGCTCGCGGCCTTTCAGCTGGGTGACCTGCGTGGCCGACCCTCCCGAGGCCGGCACGCGCATGAGCGGCAACCCGTAGCCCTTGGAATACAGGATGGTCCCGTCCGTGCTCCAGGAGCCGCCCCTCGACTCCTCCACGTCCGCCAGCGCGACCGGTAAGGCGGAGGCCGAGGCCTCCACCACCTTCAGCTTGCCCTGAGCGAAGAATCCGAGCGATCGTCCGTCGGGCGCCCAGAAAGGAAACGTCGCCCCGCTCGATGCCCGAATCGAAAAGGCGTCGAGTGAGTCGAGCGGGCGGACCCAGAGAAGGATCTGGTCGTCCCCGTCCCTCGCCGAAAACGCGACCCGCCTCCCGTCCGGGGACACGGCAGGCGTGCCGCTGTTGGCGTCGATGAAGTGGAACTCGGTATTCGGCGGAGGAAGAAGGGTGGATCGGATGACCTGCGGCGGCGCGGCTTTCGGCAGCGCGGCCCTCCCGAGGAGCGCGCCGATGCCCAGGGCGACGAGTCCGAGAGCCCAGGGAAGCGCCCTCGAAACCTTCGATCGGATGGGACGGACCGTGACGGTTTCGGGATGCTCCCGGCCCTGCGTGATCTCGCGGAGTTGAAGGGCGACGTCGTGCGCGGTCTGCCAGCGGTCCTCGGGATCCTTCGCGAGACAGATCTTCACGAGCCGGTCGAGCGCGCGCGGCGTAAGAGGCACGGCCTCGGAGATCGGGCGCGGCTCGTCGCGCAGGATGGAACCGATGAGGGTCGCCTGTGTCGCCCCCGAGAAGGTCTTCTTTCCGGTCGCCATCTCGTAGAGCAGGGCCCCGAACGCGAAGATGTCGGTGCGAGCATCGGCTTCCTTGCCCTCGAGCTGCTCGGGCGCCATGTACTGGAGCGTGCCGAGAAGTGACCCTTCCCGAGTGATCGGCGTGGCCTGGGTCGGCAGAGCCGTGAACTGAGAGGCGGGAGAAACCGCAGCGAGTGCCTTCGCGAGCCCGAAGTCTAGAAGCTTTACTCCGGATTTCGTGAGCATGACGTTGCCGGGCTTCAGGTCCCGGTGCACGACCCCGGAGCGGTGCGCCTTCTCGAGCGCGTCGGCGATGTCGATCCCGTACCGAAGCGTCAGCTCGAGAGGAAGCGGCCCTCTCGCCAGCCGCTCCGACAGCGTCTCGCCCTCGAGGTACTCCATGACGAGGTAATCGACGCCGTCCTGGTGTCCCACGTCGTAGAGCGCGCAGATGTGCGGGTGGGAAAGCTGGGAGATCGTCTTCGCCTCACGCTCGAACCGCTGCCGGGACTCGGTCGACGACGAGAGGTGCGCCGGCAGCACCTTCACCGCCACCGTCCGATCCAGCCGTGTGTCCCGCGCCTTATAGACCTCTCCCATCCCGCCCGCGCCCAGCGGCGCCACGATCTCGTAAGGGCCGAGCCGCGAGCCCGATGCGAGCGTCATTTCTTCGGAAGCTCCGCGGCCCAATTGGCGACGACGGTCAGGGGAAGCTCGTCGGCCATGATCTCCGGCACGACGGCGAGAAACCGCTTGCCGTCCGGAGAGACCTCGAAATTCATCCAGCCCCACTTTCCGCCCGGAGTGAAGAGAGCCGTTTGATTGCCGAGCTCGAGCGACGGCGAGGTCCGGACCGATGTCGACATCAAACGCCGGTCCCCGGCAAGATAGAGAAGCTCGCGGCCGTCGCGGGTCCATCGCGGATGCGCCGCTCCGCCGGCCGATACACGGATCCTCTCGCCCGGTCCGGGGTACGCCGTCACGTAAATCTCGGCTCGTCCGGACTCGCGCGACGTCAGCGCCACGAATCTCCCATCGGGTGAAAAGCGGGCCTGCTCCTTCCCGACCGGGGACACCACGAACGGACTGGCCTTCCCGCCGGCGAGCGGGATTGTGTAGAGATCGAAGACGCCGTTTTCTCCCCGCTCCGAATAGAGAAGAGTCTTCCCGTCCGGCGAGACGTCCTTTGCCATCTGGAACTTCCCCGACGGCAGGATGTCCTCCTCTTTTCCGGTCGCGAGATTCCGCCGCACCATGTGGGGAGGCGTCCCCCGGACCACCGAGTAAGCGATGTTCCCATCCGGCAGCCAGGCCGGGAAACACTCGGTCTCGGGTGTGGAGGTGATCGGCGTTTCGGTCGCGCGATCGAGATCGAGCGACCAGATGTCGAAAGTCCCGAGTCGCGCTTCCCGCCTGTCGAAGAGGATCCGCCGCGCATCCCGAGAGATGGCGAGGGTCTGGTACATCCCGGGGCTTCCGACGGTCGCGAGCTCGCGTCCCGTGCGATCGAACCACGCGAGACGCTGCCGGTCCTCCCCGGACTGATAGGCGACGGTTCCCGCCCGCGAAGCCGCGAACGAAGCGGAAAAGGCCGAGATCAGGTATCGCACGTGCTCGGCGATCGAGAAGGGCTCGCCAGCGACCCGGCCGCTCTTCGCGTCGAACTTCTGTGCGACGAGCGAACCCTCTCGAGCGAAAACGAGGTAGCCCGGATCGACGTACCGGGTCATGGACTGCATCGCGGTCACCGGGCGCGCCGGCTTTCCGGGCTCTCCGAGCATCAGCTCGCCACGCCCGTCCGCATAACGGAGGAGATAGAGGTAGCGCGTCCCGTCCGGCAGGTAAGACGGCCAGAAGGCCCGGACCTCACCGCGGCTCCGATCCGGCTGGACGAGTTTCTTGGGCGAACCGCCGGAGGTGGCGACGCGATGGATCGCCTCTCCCTGGACCGACGCGAAGAGAATGTCGCCGCCCCGGCCCCAGGTCCCGGAATGACCGACACCTGGAGGGACCTCGCAGATCGTGACCGGAGCGCCGCCCCCGAGCTCGACTCGTTTCAGGCGGTCTTCGGCGAAGAAGCCGATCGACTTTCCGTCCGGTGAATAGAAAACGGAGCTGGCGCCTTCCGTGCCCGCGACCGGACGCGCTTCGAGCGCGGAGAGGGGGCGGAGGAAGATGCGTCGGCTCCCTTCCGAATCCGATGCGACGTAGGCGAGCTGCGAGCCGTCGGGCGAGACTGCGAGGAAAGAGACTTCGACCGAGAACGCGAAGGCCCCGTTCGCGGGCGGCGGGACGGTGAACCGGATCGAGGGGGCGAGAGACCTTCCCGTCTTCGATGTGCGAAGAAGGGCGGCTGCCGCCACGATGGCAAACGCGACGGCGATGATCCATGGGAGCCACGCCACGCGCCGTTTCGCGGGGAGGGAAAGCGGAATCTCCACGGACCGGTCCGCTGCAATGGAGTCGAGCTGCAGCGCGACGTCCCGCGCGGTCTGCCAGCGATCTTCGGGATCCTTGGCGAGGCAGGTCTTGACGATTCGATCGAGCGCGCGGGGCGCCAGAGGCTGAACCTCCGGAATCGGCTGAGGATCGTCGCGCAGGATCGACGAGATGAGCGACGCCTGGGTCGCGCCGGCAAACGCCTTTTTGCCCGTCGCCATCTCGTATAGCACGCAGCCGAGCGCGAAGATGTCGGTGCGCGCGTCGGCCTCTCTGCCCTCCACCTGCTCGGGCGCCATGTACTGGACCGTTCCGAGAAGCGTTCCCTCCCGCGTCACCGGCGCGGCCTGCGTTGGAAGCGCCGTGACGTCGAGCGTCAGGGACGCCGGAGCGAGCGCTTTCGCGAGACCGAAGTCGAGGAGCTTCACCCCCGACTTCGTGATCATCACGTTGCCGGGCTTCAGATCCCGGTGAACGATTCCCTGCCGGTGCGCCTTGTCCAGAGCGTCCGCGATCTGGACGCCGAAGCGGAGCGTCTGCTCGAGAGAAAGCGGCCCCTTTGCAAGCCGCTCGGCCAGCGTCTGTCCCTCAAGGTACTCCATGACGAGGTACTCGACCTCGCCCTCTCGCCCGACGTCGTAGAGCGCGCAGATGTGGGGGTGCGAGAGCTGCGAGATCGTCTTCGCTTCCCGCTCGAAGCGCTGGCGGACCTCGGGTGAAGACGACAGGTGCGACGGCAGCACCTTGATGGCCACAGTCCGCTCGAGCCGCGTATCCCTCGCCCGGTAGACCTCCCCCATGCCACCGGCGCCGATCGGCGCCAGGAGCTCGTAGGGCCCGAGACGGGTTCCCGCAGTCAGAGTCATGAGCTCCTCACCATGATCGATCATCGAATCGTAAGTCAGGTTGGATCGGCCGGGGACCGAGACGCATTCCTCGAAAACGCAGCGACTCCTCAGAACCCCAGAGCGAAGAGGAGGGCGCTGCGCAGCTCCGTCATTCGCTCGGAGCCGAGTGTCGTGATCAGGGAACCGACTTTGTGGCGCGAGACCGTCTGAAGGTGGTCGAGGTCTGCGGCGCACTCGCGGGGCATCCCGTCCTCTTTCGTGAGAACGATCTCCGACGGGATATCGCGCACTGTACTCGTGACGGGAGCGACCGTGACCTCCGCGAGGTACTCAAGGATCGAGTCGCGCGTCAGAATCACGACGGGCCGGCGCTTGTCCGGCGTGGCGAATCGGTACCATCGCACCTCGCCCCGCTTCACGGCTCGATCCAGACCTGTTCCGTTTCCCACGCGTCGAACTCGCCGACACGGACCGGCTGCCGCGAATAGCCGTGCCGGTGCCTTTGCTCGAGAGTGCGGAGTCGCTCCCGGGCGAGCGCTTCGCGCAACGCGTCGCGCGCGAAAGCAGATCGACTCTTGCCGAGCTTCCGTGCGGCGCGGTCGACCGCTTCGACCAGGCTTTCGTCGAGCGTCATCTGAACGGTCTTCATGAGCGTGACTCCATTCGGATAACTATAACTCTAGCTATTGAAGCCCACATCCCGCCGGTTTCGTGAAACCCCAGCCCCGCGCCCGTCGTAAGAGAATACGGAACTGACCGGTCAGTTCCGAAACAAAATGTCGCGAGTCAAAACGCAGGACAAAGAGCAGGCGATCCTCGAGGCGGCGGCCCGGGTCTTCTCGGGCAAGCAGTTTCACGAGGTCTTGATCGACGACGTCGCCGCCCGCGCGCATGTGGGCAAGGGAACGATCTACCGGTACTTCCAGACGAAGGAAGATCTCTTCTTCGCCGCGATCCTCCACAGCTTCGACGAGCTCTCGGCCGCCCTGGCCGTCTCCCTCGAGCAGGAAACGTCGCCCGTGCGGCGACTCGAGCGGATCGCCCGGGAGGTCCTCTCTTTCTCGTGGGAACGGCGCGACCTTTTCGCTCTCCTGCTCTCCGGCGAACGGCGGTTCCCGGAGCGGGAGGAGGAAGTCCAGAAGCGACGCGAGGCGATCTCCCGGCTCGTGCAGGAGGCAATCCTGGAGGGAATCCGCCGGCGCGAGTTTCGGGGTATCGACGCCCGGATGGGAGCGGAGCTCTTCCGGGGAATGATCCGCGCCGCGAAGTTCCTCCGCCCTCGAGAGGAAGCGTTGGACGAACTGGTTTCGGAAATCGTCGGCATCTTCACCCGCGGGATCCAGAGGGACGGCCGATGAAGATCGCCGGCGCCGCAACGGTCGCGATGGCCACGACGGTCACTCTCCTCGGCGGTTGCGCGTCGCGGGACGTCGACCGGCTGGTTGCGCACAGTCCTGCCACGCCCTGGCAGCCTCCTCTCGAAGGGAGAATGCCCGCCCCCCTCCCGACGCCGCCGCCCGCGATTCCGGCGGCGTACCTCCAGCCGGGCGCGACCGTTTCGCTCGAGCAGGTCGTCGACGTCGCGCTTCGCAACAATCCCGTGACGCGCACGGCCTGGTACCAGGCCCGGGCGGCTGCCGGGAACCTCGGCGCCAAACGGTCCGAGTATTTACCCGGCCTGGAGCTCGACGCGAACCTGACGCGCGCAAAGCAGACGTCGGTCGGCGGACGGTTCATCACCCTTCAGACGACGTATGGACCTTCGCTCTCCCTTTCCTGGCTTCTCTTCGACCTGGGCGGCCGCGCCGCCGACGTCGACGAGGCGAGGAACGCCCTCTTCGCGGCCGACTGGACCCACGACGCCGTGATCCAGAACCTGGTCCTGCAGGTCGAGGTCGCGTTCTACCAGTACCAGAACGCCCGGGCCCAGGCCTCCGCGGCCGAGGCGACGCTCAAACAGGCGAGGGAAAGCCTCGCCGCGGCGCAGGAGAGGCACCGCGCAGGAGTCGCGACGATCGCCGACGTCCTGCAGGCGAAGACGGCGGTGTCTGGCGCGGAGCTCGCGCTCGAAACCGCGCAGGGGGCGATCCAGACGCTGCGCGGCGCTCTCGCGACGGCCGCCGGCGTCTCGCCCAACATCCCGGTCGACGTCGCGCCGCTGGCGGAGAACGTCGACGTCGAGGAGGTCGGCGAAACGGTGGACACGCTCATCGACCGCGCCCAGAGCCAGCGTCCCGACCTCGCCGCCGCGCGATTCGAGGTCCTGAAGGCGCAGAGCCACGTCCGGTCGGTCCGGTCGGAGGGACTCCCGACGCTCGCCGCTGCGGGCTCGGTCAGCCGGGTGTACTTCTACAACTCGGCCGGACTGCCCTTCGCGAACAACTACTCGGGCGCGATTCTCTTTCGCTTTCCGGTCTTCACCGGCGGCCGGAACACGTACGAAACCCTGGAGGCCCGCGAGCGGGCGCGGGCGGCGGAGGGGCAGGCGGAGACGCTGAAAGACCAGGTCGTGCTGCAGGTCTGGACCAGCTATTACAACCTGAAGACGGCGTCGCAGCGCATCCGCACCGCGCGCGATCTCCTGGCAGCCGCCACGCAGTCGCAGGAAGTTGCGGCCGGCCGATATCGCGCGGGAGTGGGATCGATCCTCGATCTCCTGGTCGCGCAGAGCGCCTACGCGAACGCGCGCGCGCAGGAGGCGCAAGCGCGCTCCGACTGGTTCGTCGCGCTCGCGATGCTGGCGCACGACACGGGCTCGCTCGGTCCGCCGGCGCCGGCGCCTCCGGTCTCCTCTTCGGACGCGAAGGGAGCTGTGCCATGAGGATCGTCGCGGTCGCCCTGGCAATGCTCGCCGCCGCCGGTTGCGCGAAGAAGGACCCCAGCGCGGGCGCACCTGCCGAAGCGGCTCCCGTCACCGTGGCGAACGTCGCGCGGCAGGACGTCCCGGTGGAGGTCCGCGCGATCGGACACGTCGAGCCCTACACGACGGTCTCGGTCAAGGCGCGCGTGGGGGGTCAGGTGATCCGGGTCGGGTTCAAGCAGGGACAGGATGTCCGCAAGGGCGACGTCCTTTTCCAGATCGATCCGCGTCCCTACCAGTCTGGGCTAGCGCAGGCGCGGGCGCAGCTCGAGCGCGACCGCGCGATCGCCCGGAACGCCGAAGAGGACGTCAAGCGCTACACCGATCTGGTCCAGAAGGATTACGTGACGCGGGAACAGTACGACGCGACCCGCGCCAACGCGGCGGCCGCCCTCGCCACGGCGAAAGCGGACGAGGCCGCGGTCGCCAACGCGCAGCTCCAGCTCTCCTACTGCACGGTGACGGCGCCCATCTCGGGCCGGGCCGGAAGCGTCCTCGTCTATCCCGGCAACATGGTCAAGGGCAACGACGACAACCCCCTGGTCGTCCTGAACCAGATCCAGCCGGTCTACGTCTCCTTCTCGGTGCCCGAGTCGTCGCTCGCGCAGATCCGCGAGCGGCTCCGCCCCGGTGAGAAGATGAAAGTCCTCGCCGCGGCCTCGGGAACTCCGTCCAACGCACAGACGGGAGAGCTCTCGTTCCTCAACAACTCCGTGGATCCGGGCACGGGAACGATCCTGCTCAAGGGGACGTTCCCCAACGAGAAGGAAGCCCTCTGGCCGGGAGAGTACGTCGACGTCGTGCTGACTCTCGCGACCGAGCCGAAGGCGATCGTCGTCCCATTCCAGGCGGTCCAGACCGGCCAGGCGGGACAATACGTCTGGGTGGTCAAGAACGATCTGACCGTGGAGTCTCGACCGGTGACCGTCTCCCGGACGCAGGGGCCGCTCGCCATCGTGGCGAAGGGGTTGGAAGCGGGAGAGCGGGTCGTGACCGACGGACAGCTCCGCCTCGCCCCCGGAGCGAAAGTGCAGGTCCGCAAGCCCGAAGGGAACGCCGCATGAGCATCGCCGAGATCTTCATCCGCCGCCCCGTCATGACCACGCTCGTCATGCTGGGGATTCTTCTCTTCGGGATCATGGGATACCGGCTGCTGCCCGTGTCGGACCTGCCGAACGTGGACTTCCCGACGATCCAGGTTTCGGCGAGCCTCCCCGGCGCTTCGCCGGAGACGATGGCCTCGGCCGTGGCGACCCCGCTCGAGAAGCAGTTCACGACCATCGCCGGTCTCGATTCGATGAACTCCTCGAGCATCCAGGGCGTCACGCAGATCACGCTGCAGTTCAACCTCTCGCGCAATCTCGACTCCGCGGCCCAGGACGTGCAGGCGGCGATCGCGGTCGCCAACCGGCAGCTTCCGCCGGAGATGCCGAGCCCCCCTTCGTACCAGAAGGTGAACCCTGCGGACTCGCCGATCCTCTACCTCGCGCTGACTTCGCCGAGCCTTCCTCTCTACAAGCTCGACGAGTACGGACAGACGATGATGGCGCAACGGATCTCGACGATCTCTGGCGTCGCGCAGGTCATCGTCTACGGCTCGCAGAAGTACGCCGTCCGGATCCAGCTCGACCCGCGGCAGCTCGCCACGCGCGGCATCGGAATCGACGAGGTCTCGGGCGCAGTCCAGGGCGCCAACGTCAACCTCCCCACGGGAACGCTCTACGGCCCGAGCAAGGCGTTCACGGTGCAGGCGAACGGGCAGCTGACCGACGCCGAGGCGTATCGGTCCGTCGTCGTGGCCTACCGCAACGGCTCGCCGGTGCGGCTCGACCAGATCGGAAAGGTCACGAACAGCGTCGAGAACAACAAGACCGCGGCCTGGTTCGTTACCTCGAAGAGCATGGAGCGCTCCGTGATCCTCGCGATCCAGCGGCAGCCGGGCACGAACACGGTCGCGGTCGCGAGCGCGATCAAGACGCTCCTCCCGACGTTCCGCAACCAGCTGCCGCCGTCCGCCAGCTTGAACATCCTCTACGACCGGTCCGAGTCGATCCGCGCATCCGTCAACGACGTGCGCTTCACGCTCGTGCTGACGCTGTGTCTGGTGGTGCTGGTGATCTTCCTGTTCCTTCGGAACCTTTCGGCGACGGTCATCCCGAGCCTCGCGCTCCCGCTGTCGATCGTGGCGACGTTCGCCGTGATGTACGTGCTCGGCTACACCCTCGACAATCTCTCGCTCATGGCGCTGACCCTCTCGGTCGGGTTCGTCGTGGACGACGCGATCGTCATGCTCGAGAACATCGTGCGCCACATGGAGATGGGGGAAGGGGTCCTCGAAGCCGCGTTCAAAGGATCGAAGGAGATCGGCTTCACGATTCTTTCGATGACGCTCTCGCTGACCGCGGTTTTCATCCCCATCCTTTTCATGGGCGGCATCGTCGGCCGGCTCTTCCACGAGTTCGCGGTCACGATCGGGGTCGCGATTCTGGTCTCCGGATTCGTCTCGCTGTCGTTGACGCCGATGCTCGCGAGCCGCTTCCTCCGCCCCGACCACGGCAAGAAGCACGGCCGGTTCTACGAAGTCTCGGAGAAGTACTTCGATTCGATGGTCCGGGTCTACGACCGGGGCCTGCGCTGGTCGCTCTCCCGCCGACGCACGACGATGGCGGTCTCGGCGGTCGTCCTCGTCGCCACGATCCTCCTCTTCCTGAAGATCCCGAAAGGTTTCCTGCCGAGCGAGGACAACAGCCAGGCCTTCGGCTTCACCGAGGCCGCGCAGGGGATCTCGTTCCAGGCGATGGGCGAGCACCAGATGGCGGTCGCGAAGGTCATCCAGAAGGATCCGAACGTCGACGCTTTCATGTCGAGCTACGGATCGCGCGGCTCGATCAACGCGAGCAACTCGGGCGTCGTTTTCCTGCACCTGAAGCCGCGCAAGCAGCGCACGCTCACCGTCGACGGAGTGATCCAGGAGCTGCGTCCGAAGCTCGCGCAGATTCCGGGGATCAAGGTCTATCTCCAGAATCCGCCGCCCATCCGGATCGGCGGAAGCCTGACGAAGAGCCTCTACCAGTACACGCTGCAGGACGCGGACACGAAGGAGCTCTACGAGTACGCGCCGAAGCTCCAGGAGAAGATGCGCCAGCTCCCGGGATTCCAGGACGTCACGAGCGATCTCCAGATCGCCAACCCGCAGGTCCAGGTCATCATCGACCGCGACAAGGCGGCGGCTCTGCACCTGACTCCGCAGAAGATCGAGGAAGCTCTCTACACCGCATACAGCTCGCGCCAGATCTCGACGATCTACGCGCCCAACAACGAGTACCAGGTCATCATGGAGCTCGACCCGCAGTACCAGGTGGATCCGGGGCAGCTCTCCTCGCTCTACGTGCGCAACTCCGACGGCCAGCTCATCCCGCTCGACGCCGCCGCGAAGCTCGACCAGAACCTGGGACCGCTCGCGGTGACCCACGCCGGCCAGCTTCCTTCCGTGACGATCTCGTTCAACCTGAAGCCGGGCGTTTCGATCGGCGACGCGGTTGCCGCGGTCAACGGCGCGGCGAGACAGACGCTGCCCGCGACGATCACGACGAGCTTCCAGGGCACCGCGCAGGCGTTCCAGTCGTCATTTAAGGGTCTGGGGATGCTCCTCCTGATGGCGATCCTCGTCATCTACATGGTGCTGGGGATCCTGTACGAGAGCTTCATTCACCCTCTGACGATCCTCTCGGCGCTGCCGTTCGCGGGATTCGGCGCGCTCGTGACGCTCTTGATCTTCCACACGGAGCTGTCGATCTACGCGTTCGTGGGAATCATCATGCTCGTCGGTCTCGTCAAGAAGAACGGAATCATGATGGTGGATTTCGCGATCGAGGCGCAGCGCAAGGAAGGGAAGGACGCCCAGGCGGCGATCCACGAAGCGTGCCTCGTCCGTTTCCGCCCGATCATGATGACCACGATGGCCGCGCTGATGGGGACTCTCCCGATCGCCCTCGGCTTCGGTGCGGGCGCCGAATCCCGGCGGCCGCTCGGTCTCGCGGTGGTCGGCGGCCTTCTCTTCTCGCAGATGCTGACGCTCTTCGTGACGCCGGTTTTCTTCACCTACATGGAGCAGTTCCGCGAGTGGCTCGGCCGGCGGCGCGGAACGGGGCGGCCCGCGAGAGAAGTGGTCGAGCCGCGCGCGCCCGAGCCGGAGGAAGAGCGGATTCCGGCGGCCGCGGCGATGCGATCGGCGACGCCGGGGGTCTGACCCCTGGTTTCACCTCGATCCGACGACCACCGTGATCGGCAGGGAGGCATCCTCCGGCCGGCGCGAGTTGACGACGAAGCGCTGCCCGTCCGAAGTCACGTCGTAGTGGTTGCGGGCCTCGACCGGCGGCAGGATTCGCGTCTGAAAGAGAGTGTGCGGCGTCTTCGCTTCGAACTTGCCAGAGGTCACGACGTCC
>Ga0207684_10003608_pt1 | contig 15064 bp, 12 predicted proteins | sample KBSK5501metaG_FD_184342 | JGI IMG/M metagenome (GOLD analysis project Ga0207684, IMG submission 184342) | Corn, switchgrass and miscanthus rhizosphere microbial communities from Kellogg Biological Station, Michigan, USA - KBS K5-50-1 metaG... | ecosystem: Host-associated > Plants > Roots >...
GGATGATGGTGGGCCGTGAAGTTCTGTTGCGCGTCGAAAAGCCCGACGCGAAAGCCGGCGCTGCCGTCTTGAGCTTGCGAGGCCTTTCAGTCCTGGGTCGCGACCGATCAAAACGCCTGGATGGAATTTCCTTCGAAGTGCGGGCCGGCGAAATTGTCGGCATTGCCGGCGTCGAAGGCAACGGGCAAACGGAGCTGATCGAGGTCCTGGCCGGGCTAATTCCGGGCTCAAGCGTATCGGGATCGATTAGCTTTCAGGGTCGCAATATCACGCGGCTCAATGCGCGAGCGCGGAAAGAGTTGGGCATCGCCCACGTTCCTGAAGACCGCCATCGACGCGGGCTGTTGCTGGATTTCAGCCTGGCCGAGAACACGATCCTGGGAGTTCATTATCGCAAGCCCGCAGTCGGAGCCGGTAACTTTATGCTGAATCAAAAAGGTATTCAGCAACGCGCGGCACAGGTAATTCGTGACTTTGATGTGCGTCCACCGAATGCCGCTCTGCCGGCGCGCGCCTTGTCCGGAGGCAATCAACAAAAACTAATCATCGGCAGGGAATTCGAGTTGCCGCCGAAGCTGCTGTTGGTGTCCCAGCCGACGCGTGGAGTGGACATCGGCGCCATCGAATTTATTCACCGAAAAATTGTCGCGATGCGCGATGCCGGCTGTGCGGTGCTGCTGGTTTCGGCGGAGTTGGAAGAAGTGACCGGGTTGTCGGATCGTCTGCTGGTAATTCATAACGGAAAGATCGCCGGCGAAGTCGATCCCAAGATCACGACCAATGAAGAGATCGGATTGATGATGACCGGAGCACACTGATCTTTGGTCTTTGATCTTCGGCCTTTGTTTCGTAAGGCGCCGGACTCCAATAGACTCAAAGCTGGAGTCGAAGAAGAAAACTTAAGACCAAAGATCGAAGATCAAAGTCCGCAATTCTAATGAAACTTCTACGCGAAATCCTGTTTCCGCTGATTGCCGTGCTGGCTGCCTTTGTCGTGGGCGGGATTGTGGTGTGGTTAATCGGAGATAGTCCATTTGAGACCTACCGTCTGCTGATTGGCAGCGCGTTTTCCTGGCCGGACGGGATTGGCTACACGCTCTTTTATGCTACGCCGCTAATTTTCACCGGACTCGCGGTCATGGTGGCCTTTCGCTGTGGTTTGTTGAATATCGGCGCCGAAGGACAGCTTTACATCGGGGCCTTCGCGGCCGCCTGGGTGGGAATCAAGTTTGCCGGTGCGTCAGCCTGGGTCCTGTTGCCAATGTGTTGTCTGGCAGCGATCCTGGGCGGGGCCTTCTGGGGTGCCATCCCCGGTCTGTTGAAAGCGCGTTTCGGATCGCACGAAGTCATCAACACCATCATGTTGAACTTCATCGCCGTCGCCCTGGTCAGTTACTTCACACAATATCACTACAAGGTTCCCGGCGATCCAATCATGGAGACGACCACGATTGGGCCCACGGCGCATATTGCCCGTCTGGGGCGATTCATTCCAGGGTTGCCGGAACGAATTCCCTTGAACCTGGCTTTTGTGCTGGCGCTTATCTGTTGTGTGTTGGTGTATGTGCTCCTCTGGAAGACAAAATGGGGTTACGAGATTCGGGCGACGGGAGCGAATCCTTCGGCGGCTGAATACGGCGGCATTTCGATTCGGAAGCAGATTATTTTGGCCATGGCGATTTCCGGCAGCCTGGCCGGCATGGTTGGCATTAACGAAGTGCTCGGTTATCGCTATCGTTACTATGACGGATTTTCAGCAAACTATGGTTTTGTCGGCATCGCCGTAGCCCTGCTGGGCCGGAATCATCCGGTTGGAGTATTTCTGGCGGCCATCCTGTTCGCGATTCTTTTGCGAGGCGGAATTTTTGTCGACGCCTACACCGTCCACGTTTCGAAAGACATTGTGGACATGCTGCAGGGCATCGTGATTCTGTTTGTGGCAGCCGAAGCCGTCTTTCGCGGTCCGCTTAAAAAGTTTGGGCTAATGAGAAGAGCGAAAGTCTAATGAGAAAGTGCTTAGTGCTTTGAGATTAGTACTTGGTAGTTGGGCTTGATTCGGTTGACTGGTTAGCTCTAATAGGAAACCTGGTACAAAGGACAAAGTACAAAGCACAAAGCACAAAGCTCAAAGTAGAATGCGCCAAATCTTTACCATTTCACTTTTGTTCTCGACCATTCGACTGGCGACGCCACTGGTGTTGGCGGCGTTGGGCGGGCTGTATGCGGAAAGATCCGGGGTCATCAACATCGCGCTCGAAGGCCTGATGTTGGCGGGCGCATTCACTGCCGCTTCGGTCACTTACTATGCTCATAATCCCTGGATCGGACTCGGGTCCGCGATTTTAGCCGGCGCACTGGTCGGTTCTCTTATTGCGTTTGCCTGCATTAGCTGCAAGGCGAATCAGGTAGTCACCGGCACCGGCATTAATATCCTGTTCATAGGCCTGCCGGCCGTTTTGAGCGGCGCGTTGTTTCTCTCGTCCGGCTCAACGCCGCAAATTCCTAAAGAGAATACTCTGCCGACTCTCAATCATCTGCTTCCCAGCTTTCTGCCACAGTGGCGAATCATAACTGAGATTTCGACGATCTCACTGCTGGCGGTAATTCTGGTCCTGGTAACGCGCTACATTCTGTATCGCACGCCGTTTGGCTTACGCCTGCGCGCAGTCGGCGAGAACCCCGAAGCGGCCGATGCGGCCGGCGTCGGCGTCAACCGCATCCGCTACCTCTGCGTGATTCTGTCCGGCGCGCTGGCGGGAATCGGCGGCGCTTATCTTTCCATCGGCCAATCGTCTCTGTTCACGCGCAATATGACCGCGGGTCGCGGCTTCATTGCGCTGGCCGCGCTCATTTTTGGAAAGTGGCGGCCCGTGCAGACGATGCTCGCCTGTTTGCTGTTTGGATTTGCCGACGCTCTGACGATTCAAATGCAGGGCGTCGCCAAGCTGCCCTCGGGCGAAGACATTCCCGTCCAGTTCATCCAAATGATTCCCTACCTGGTAACGATCATCGTGCTGGCCGGCTTCATTGGCCAATCGCGCGCCCCAAAGGCCATCGGAATTCCATATCAAAAGGAAAAGTGAGGTGTCCGACAAACTTTAGTTTGTCGATAGACTCCAACACGCGCCGTGTGGAACTTGCGACAAACTTCAGGAAGCTCTGACTAGGTTAACGCTGGGAACGCGGACGTCTCGTCCGCACAGCGAGCAAAGCTCGCTTAGTTCTTTGCTTAAACATTAATGTGCCGTTGGAACCACCTGTTCGCGCTCCGCGCTCAATGCGGACGAGACGCCCGCGCTCCCAGCAATAGATGCCAATGCTAACGTTCCACCAATTTGTTTCAACTCCCTTCAGGTTGTCGCGGGTTTCCGCCACGAGGCCTTTTTCAACCTTGCACGACAAACTGAAGACCTCTCAATCAGACGCGCGTAAATGCACAATAGTTGCATTTTTAGCGCATAGTTGCATAAACTAGCGTTTGTTATGCAGTCAAGTCAAGTCGACGGTCCATAATTCCGGCGAAGTGCGGCACAATGCGCACTGCTAACCTGATAATCGAATGAGCGATATACCGAACAAGAATCTTTGGGGCGGCCGGTTTAACGGCGAGACTGATCGAGGCTTTGCAAAGTTCAATTCCTCGCTCGCCTTTGACCGCAGGCTGTTCGAAGTAGACGTGCGCGCCAGCCTCGCCCATTGCGATGGCCTCGCGGGCGCTGGTGCCCTGACGATCGCGGAGTCGGAAAAGATCAAGTCTGCGCTCAGCCAAATCATGGACCTCGGCCGGTCACAAGCTAACTATTTCGACGACCTTGCCGCCGAAGACGTGCATTCGTTTGTCGAGGTGCGTCTGGTCGAGATGATCGGCGATGCGGGACGCAAGTTGCACAGCGGCCGCAGCCGAAACGATCAGGTCGCCACCGACCTGCGTCTTTGGTTGAGAGAAGAAATAGATGGCATCACATCGGCGCTTAGAGATGTCCAGGAAGCCCTCCTCGATCTAGCCGAAGCACACCGCGAGTCGGTGATTCCAGGTTACACCCACTTGCAGCGCGCGCAACCCGTTATGTTTGCGCACTGGTGCCTGGCTTATTTCGAAATGCTGGCCCGTGATCGAGAACGACTCGCCGAAGTCCGCAAACGGGTCAACGTATTGCCGCTCGGCTCGGCGGCGCTGGCAGGAACTTCGTATCCTATCGATCGCGATGCGCTCGCACGCGCGCTCGGCTTTGACGCCGTTTCCGGAAACAGCCTGGACGCTGTCAGCGATCGCGATTTCGTTATCGAGTTCGCCGGCGCGGCGTCGCTCATCATGCTGCATCTTTCCCGACTGGCCGAAGATGTCATTCTCTATTCCACAACTGAGTTCGGTTTTTTTGAATTGAGCGACGCGGTCGCTACCGGCTCGAGTCTGATGCCGCAAAAGAAAAACCCGGATGCGATGGAACTGGTGCGCGGCAAGGCCGGTCGAGTCTTTGGCCACCTCACGGCCCTGCTCACAATGATGAAGGGTTTGCCGCTGGCCTACAACAAAGACATGCAGGAAGACAAAGAAGCAATCTTTGATACTGCCGACACGGTTAGCGCAGGTCTCGCGATTACCTCCACGGTCTTGCGGAACGTCCGTCTGAACGACGCGCGCGCGCGCGAAGCGGCCTCGCAAGGCTATCTGAATGCAACTGAGTTGGCGGATTACCTGGCGCGCAAAGGTGTTTCGTTTCGCGAAGCGCATGAAACCGTGGGACGCATTGTGAGGCACGCGATCGAGCGGCATCTGGAGCTAAACGATCTCTCGCTGAATGATCTTAGGTCTTTCTCAGCTTTGATCGAGGAAGATGTATTCGAGTCGCTCTCGCTCGAACAAACCCTCGCGACGAAGGCGCAAGAAGGTGGCACCGCGCCCGAGCGTGTTGCGGAAGCGTTGGTTGCTGCGAGAACCGGTCTGTCGAGTTAGCGGGTCTTGGCAACTTTTCAGAGATTCCTAATGGCGATCCTGCTCACGACTCAAACACTCGATCGCAAAGAAGCCGTTCGGCGCATCAATCTACTCGCCGGAAAAGATCTCCGATCGCTGGCTGACGAATATCAGATTCCCGTTTGGAAGAATGGACACGAAAACAAAGGCTGGGCCGGACTGGTTATCGAGCGCTATCTCGGCTTGGCCCAAAACTCGCGGCAGCAACCCGATTTTGGCGCTTGGGAATTGAAGGTTGTGCCGCTCAGGCCTGCGCCTGACGGAACCTTGCGGGTCAAAGAGTCTATGGCAATCACAATGCTGGAACCTACTGAGGTGCTGGCCGACGAATTTGAAGACAGCCATCTGTATGACAAGCTAAGAAGCATGTTGGTGGTCAGTCGAATTTACGATAGCCCGGAAGAGCGACATTCGATGCTGCATGCTGCGGCGGAATTTGATCTCGACAACGCGAAGATCCGCGCGCAAGTGAAGACCGACTATGAAACCATCCGGGAACAGATTCGCCGCCACGGGATTGACTCAGTCACCGGAGATTTGGGAAAACTAGTCCAGGCTCGCACGAAGGGACGCGGGCACGGCAGCACTACACGGGCCTTCTACGCCCGTCCGCGATTTGTTGCGCATATTTTGAATCTGCAAAAGCTGGCGTCGATGCCGCGGGTTTTACCGGACGCCGGCGCTGAATTATTTGAAAGCTGAGATGGAAGTCGAGATTTCTGACGAAGCCGAGCTGCTAGCCGAACCGGAGAGCAAGACGTGTCCGGTCTGTGAACGATTTGTTAAGGGCGAGCTTTCCGCGATCGCCACGCTGCCTGAGAGTCTGCAATCGATAATCCTGCCGAACGCCGCGGCTCCTGACGCCGATGAAATCTGCAGCCGCTGCCTTGAACTTTTCAACCGCGCGCAGCGTCAGATCGACTCGCAAGCGGCAATTTTTGAACAACACCATTTCGTCCTCCCGACTCCCTTGCGCATGGACGCGGACGACAGATTCAGGGGTCGCGGCGTAACGATCGCGTTTCTGGATTCCGGCTTCTATGCTCATCCGGATCTGACAAGGCCGACTAATCGCATCCTTGCTTATCACAGTATTTTTGCCGCGGACAGCGATCTCAGTTCACTGGAAACGAACGACGTGGCCAGTTGGCACGGGATGATGACCTCCGTCGTGGCCACGGGAAACGGCGCACTGGTGGCTGGTTTCTATCGGGGCATAGCATCGGAAGCCAATGTCGTACTCGTCAAAATCGGCCGCACGGGCCGCATTAGCGAAGATCAAATTCAAAAAGGTTTGGAATGGGTGCTGGACCATGCTGCGGAACACAAGATTCGCGTAGTTAACATTTCCGCCGGCGGCGATTTTGAAGAGAGTTATCTTACCAACCCTTTATCGCAAACCGTTGAGCAATGCGCGCGAGCCGGAATTACGGTCGTCTGCGCAGTGGGAAACGCCGGCCAGGTGCCGGGCCATCCCGTCCTGCCGCCCGCAAGCGCTCCTTCGTGCATCGCGGTCGGGGGGTTGGATGATCAGAACTCACTGGATCGAGCCCGGCGCGGAATGTACCGTTCGTCGTACGGACCAACGATTGACGGACTACAGAAGCCCGAAGTTATCGCGCCCGGAATATGGGTGGCCGCACCGATTCTGCCACACACTCCCACCGCCGAAGAGGCCGAGATCTATTCAAAGCTGAATGCGGCTGATGATGAAGACCTGCGCGAGCTAATTGAAGGTGGTTCGGGAATCGATAAAGATCTGGATGAGGCGAGTTCTTTGCCTATTCCCCTGCTGCGCCAACTGATTACGATCAAAATGAGAGAGGGCAATGTAATCAACCAGGATTATAAGTATGTCGATGGGACTTCTTTCGCCGCGCCGATTGTGTCTTCAATCGTCGCCTGCATGTTGGAAGCCAATCCGCATTTGACCCCCATGCAGATCAAACGAATTCTCATAGAAACAGCCGAACGCGTTCCCGAAGTCGAAGTCGAACGCCAGGGCTGGGGCGTGGTTTCGGCGCGGCGGGCCGTGGAGCGGGCCCTGAACTCTGAGAGAGCCGGCTAGACATCACCTTTGTCGCTGTGACAGAATCCTTCGACGAAATCCCCAAAGCGAAACAGGAGTCACTCAAAGAGTTTTTATGTCTGAAAGCGAGACTGCGATCACCGATTCTCAGGAAGCGCCGGCGGCGGCTGATACTGAAGAGATAACCTATCAGGCCGTGGAGAAAGACGGCGTGGTCACGGCCATCTGGGAAATGAAAGGCCGCAAACACCTACGCACCATTGACCCGCGCTCTCGACAGGGGCGCGAGATCCTCAATCTCTACACCACCGAAGACGAAGGGCATGCGGCGGCCAGTGAGGCTGCGACGTCCTAGTTCCTTTCCCTCCATCCTAATGTTTGCTTAGCCCCGCACCCGTGCGGCGTCTCTCTGTAGACGTTCATCTGTGCGGCAGTGGGCAGCACAGGTCCAAACTCTAAACGAGGCTTAATTTTCAGGTCACCAGATTCCGCGGCTGTCCGGCAATGAACGCTTCGATATTCTCAATGACCTGGTCGGCGAGCACCTGAACAGCTTCGTTGCTAGCCCAGGCAACATGAGGCGTGAGAATAAAGTTCGGCAGGTTTAGATCAACCAGCGGATTACCGTGATGAGGAGGCTCTTCACGCAGCGCATCAAAGCCGGCGCCGGCAATCAAACCCTTTCGCAACGCTTCCATCAACGCTGCGTCGTCGACCAAACCGCCACGCGCCGTATTGATTAGCAGCGCGCTATGTTTCATCATTTCAAACTCCGCGCGGCCGAACATGTTTCGGGTTTCATCCGTCAAAGGGCAGTGCAGACTGACCACATCGCTCCCTCGTAAGACCTCATCAAACGCCGAGCGCCCCTCGCGAATCGTTGACGCAGCCTTATGTTCTGAAATCAAAACGCGCAGGCCCACAGACTTGCCGAGCTGCGCCATTGCTTTTCCGATCGAGCCAAAGCCGACAATGCCCAAAGTGCTGCCGTTGATGTCGCGCAGTTCATGGGTCAGCAGGCAGAACTGTTTTGACTCCTGCCACTTTCCTTCTTGGACATCCGTCCGGTAAGCGAGCAGGTTACGCCGCAACGCCAGAATCATCATCAGCACGTGCTCGGGAACTGAGCTGACGGCATAACCGCGCGCGTTCGAAACAGCGATGCCGTGGTTGCGACAGTAATCGAGATCGATGTTGTCCGAGCCGGTAGCCGCAACCGCGATCAACTTTAACTCCGGCAACTGCGACAGTTCAGCCTCGCGCAACCGTAGTTTGTTACTAATCGCGATCGTTGCGTTGCGTAATCTTTCTACGACCTGATCCTGAAAACTTTCACCGTATTCGATCCACTCGTGATCGAAACTAGGCCGGCGAAAGTTCGCCTGAATAGTGTTGCGTTCGAGAAAGACGATGCGTTCCATGATCGGCTCACAAATTCGGTCGCGGCATTCTACAACGACATGGCGCGCGCACATTAGCGCCCCTCCCTGACGGTCGGGCTTCTGTGTCGGAAGCCCGCGCGTAAGCAAGGGCTCCCTGAAGCTCAATCGATCTCGCGAGGGCTTTCTTGTTGAGTTGCCCTCCCTAACGGTCGGGCTTCTGTGTCGGAAGCCCGCGCGTAAGCAAGATCTTCCCTGAAGCTCAATCGATCTCGCGAGGGCTTTCTTGTTGAGTTGCCCTCCCTGACGGTCGGGCTTCTGATACAGAAGTGCTAGACTTTCAGCCGCCATGGACATTCAAATTCGCCGAGCCAAACCCGCTGAAGCCGACGTGTTGACTGAGATCGCACACGCAGCGAAACGCCACTGGGGCTATCCAGAGAATTGGATCGAACATTGGAAAGACGATCTGACAATCACGCCGGAGTTTATTCAGACAATGAAGTGTATGTGGCGGTAGCGGACAAAGAAATCGTGGGCTGCTGTGCCCTCGCCTCCGGTAACTCGCCGGCCGAACTGGAGCACATGTGGATCAAACCGGAGCACATCGGGACCGGCGTAGGCCGCGCGCTCTTCCTGCACCTTAAGGAACGAGCCGTTCATTTAGGCCTGCCGGCGCTTGAGATTTCATCCGATCCGAACGCGGAAGGCTTCTATCAGCACATGGGAGCGAAACGCATCGGCGACGTGCGATCTGAGATTGAAGGAAAACCGCGCGTGCTGCCGCGGATGATAGTGAAACTCGAACCTGAGCATAAGAAAGAGCCGCCAGGCTGGTAAAACGATCTTTTGAACTTTGAGCTTTGAACTTTGAGCTTTGACTCCAAAGGCAGCGGCGAGCTTACTCGAATACACTAAATAAGAAATACAAAACGCAAAGTACAAAGACCTAAGACCAAAGATCAAATACAGTGTGGGACACGAAAAGACAAGTTATCTGGTTGGTAGTTGGCATCAGTTTCGGAACGTTCATTGTTTACATGGACGCTCACGATGAAACCGGCCGTTTTGATGGAACTGTCTTTTCCTTTTGGGAGATTATCCTGCTGGCGATTATCCTGACGCTCTTCTTCCTCTACTCACGCAAGAAAAGCTAAGCGCTTACAAGTCGTGCACCTGACGGTGAAACTGAATTCAGAATCTGCGAGATGAGAGTAGCAATCAAATCCCCAGACTCAATGTCACTGGAAGTCTTCTGCCGATCCTTAACCAACTGGTCCACCAAGTACGGTCGAGCTTGACCTTCACATAGACTTCGTTGAATCCCTCTGACCTGCGGGTACCAATCCTCAGCAAATACAGGCCTGATGGGAGTCCAGTAAAGCAGAAGGACCCATTTCTATCCGTCAGACAGGCGGCCTGTCGCTCTTTTGATCCGAAAGTCCTTTCCCCACCAGAATACTTATAGACTTCAACAACAGCTTCGTTAACAGGGGCTCCGTTTGAATCCAGAACCATGCCTTGAATTCGCCTGACGGTCTTGGCCGAATACTCGATTAACTCATTGGCACCATAGGCTGATCTGATTCGAGCGCTGCTTGGCAGGAACATTTACTGTCAGAAGGCGAAGTGCCAAGTAAGATAAGAATTGCAAATCCGAAGAGAGCCTTCATCATCTAATTCGGCGGCTGCATGGTCTTGGCGCGTACGTCGATGCCCCGGTCGCCCATGATCAGCAATCGCCGCGCTTCGCCGTAAGATACGCTTTGCGGGAGATATGAAAGCACATAACGATTCCGGCGCAGCTCGTCACAGATCGCTTTCGCCGCGGTCGCCGGATCGTCAATTGGGAAGATCCGGCCACCAGTTCCTTCGGCCAGTTCGTCGATCACCTGCCGAGGCTTGGGCACATCGCGACGAATAGCGCCGCGCGTCCGATCCTGCGCCTGCACGCAATAAACGACAATATCCATCGCCTGAAGCGCGCTCAGTGCTTCTTTGAATTTGATCTTGCTGCCGCGATCCAGACCGTCGCTAATCACCACCACCGCGCGTTTCTGCGCCGTCAAAGGCCTGAGCCCGTCTTCGACCACGGCTATGATTGAATCGAACAGGTGTGGATCGCCCTTCTTTCGAAACGTCTTCAACTCTGTTTGGATTTTTTTCGCGTCGTCTGTCCAGTCAGAGACGATCTCGGCGTTGTTGTCATAGCCCACCACCAGCAGTTTATCCCCATCATAAATCTCGTAGACAAACTCGAGCGTGGCGGCCTCCAACTTATCGACGTCGGCGCGAAGTGTCAGAGAGTTGTCCACCAGCAGCACGATCCGCGCGGCAGAAAGATCAGGTGCAAAGTTTCTAATCGTTTGTTCGACGCCATTGTCGAACAGAGAGACATCTTTCGCCGTTATCGGCGCAGATGAGCCGTTCGCGCGAGTCGCAACGACGTTCAATACCGCGGACGTGTCGGAGGTAGGATGAGCGCGGCGCCCGGCTTGCGCCCACATTGAACTAAGCAGGCAACTACCGGTCAGGATAAAAACCAGAGAGCGCCACCAGACACGGGATTGCCCGAAGCCTTTCCCGAGCGCCCTTGTCCTGGATATCGATCTCATAACCGTTTTGACGGAGGCGCGCGTCCTCGCCTCAACTTTTTCCCGAATCGGTTTTCTTTGCGGGCGACTTTTTTGGTTTTGTCGTCTTGTCGCTCGCCGGGGCAGGCTCAGGCGAAGAGAGTTCCTTTTCCACCTTCTCAGCCACGCTCCCCTTGCGCGCATAGTCGGTTACGTACCAGCCCTGGCCTTTGAACTGGACGGAGGTCCGGGAAAACTGTTTCTCCAGACGACCACCGCACTTGCGGCACCTGGTCGGAGGTTTGTCCGATAGTTTCTGAAAAACTTCGATTTGGTCGTGGCATTTCTTACAACGGAATTCGTAAATGGGCATCGTTAACCTGAACTTACCTTATCGATTTTCGAATGCGTCAGATTATACGAAACCGATTTCAGGGCTGACAACCGCCTGCCGGTTTTTGAGATGCAGGCAGGGCGCTGAAAGCCGCCTCTGGGAAGGGCCTGGCCGGCGCCTTTTTGCAACTTGGGCGGTGGTTAGTTATGATCGCGGGCAACTTTGAAGAAGTCGCGTCTTAGTCCATGGCGATCGCTTCTGATATTCTATTCGCACTAAATACAGCCCTAAATGCAAACCGTGGCCGAAACAAAACAGAGTCTTTCCGTCGAACGCAAGCTCAAGCTGCACGAAGCCCGCGAGTCGATCATCGGCCGTCTGGCAGCCAATCTTCCGACTTCGATCAATCTGGATTCGTTTCTGAAAGTTATCGTGTCGGAACTTGGCCGCATGATGGAAGTCGATCGCTGCGACATCATCAAACTCACGCCGGAAGGCGAGCTGAGCGTCAGTCATGAGTGGCGGGCATCTGAGGACGTGCCCTCGAGTCTGGACGTGCGGATTCCGGTTGACGCCGCGACCCTGTCCGCGCACCTCGATGTCAAAAAGCCAATCCGGCTGGACGACACTTCAGCAACTGAACTGGATCACAAAGTGCGCTTTTTTGCGCGCAGCCTGGGCACGCGGTCTTTACTGGTGGTCCCAGTCGTACTGGACGAAGAAGTGCTGGGCCTGATCGGCCTGCACCACACACGCGCGCCTCGTCATTGGTCCGATGAAGAAGTGGCGTTCCTGGTATCGATCGCGACGCAACTGGCGATTGCCTACCAGTACACAAGAATTTACACGGACAAGAAACGCGAAGCTGAAACCACCAAGGCACTGCTCGAAATTGCCAACGCGCTCAATGCCAGATCAGATTTTGGTGAGGTTACTTCGGCGGTATTGGAGCGCGCCGTGTCCCTGGTGGGTGCCGATTATTCCGCGCTCGGCGTGCTTGATTCGGACGAGAAGAGTATCAGCCTGGCGGCCTTTAAGGCCGCGCCCCAGGCGACCACCGACAACGTGCGTGGCCTGATCGAAGCCCACGGGCAATCACTCGATATAACCGAATACCCGGCCATGGTCGAAGTCCTGTCACAGGGCAAGACTCTGAAACTTCTGGAAACTGATCTGCCGTTGCCACTGCGAGCCATCTTCAATGCGACCCTCGGCGGACGGGCAGCGTTGGTCGCGCCGGTGCGAATCGCCGGTCACACTTTTGGTTTGCTCGGTCTGGTTTGGAGCGAACAGCGCGACCAATTCAAAGATCATGAAATCGCTTTGGTTGAGGGCATCGCCGATCAAATCGGCACGGCTCTTGAGCGCGATCACCTTTCGGCGGAGGTGATGCGCCTGAAGAGCGCGCTCCATGAGCGCTATGGCGAGGACCGGATCATCGGACAGGCACGCGCTATTCGGCGGGCCATTGAGTTGGGTCTCAGCGTCGCCGATACGCAAACGTCTGTCATGATTCAAGGGGAATCGGGAACCGGTAAGGAATTGCTGGCGAACTTGATTCACTTTAACTCCGGCCGCGAAGATAAGCCTTACATCAAGCTCAATTGTGGCGCGATCCCCGAAACGCTGCTGGAATCGGAACTGTTTGGGCACGAGAAAGGCGCCTTTACCGACGCCCATGCTCGCCGGCGCGGCCGCTTTGAAGAAGCCAACGGCGGCACGCTCTTTCTGGACGAGGTTGGCGAAATGACTCTGGGTGCGCAAGTGCGCTTGTTACGGGTTTTGCAGGACGGCGAGTTCACCCGCGTGGGTGGAAACGAGGTATTCAGGGCCGATGTGCGCATCATCGCCGCGTCAAATGTTGACCTGGAAAAGGCGGTCGAGGAGGGAACATTTCGGCGCGATCTTTTCTACCGGCTTTCAGTCTTTCCGATTCAATTGCCGGCCCTGCGCGAACGCCGCGAAGACATTCATCCGTTGGTCATTCACTTTCTCGAACACTACAAACAAAGGACCGGACGTTTTGTGTCCGGCATATCGAAAGCTGCTCTCCAGGCGCTGATTAGTTATGATTGGCCGGGCAATGTGCGCGAGTTGGAGAACGCGGTCGAGCGGGCGGTGATCATCGCCGCCGGACGACAGATTGAACTGGACGACCTGCCGGCCGCGATCGGCAACGTAGTTGCCGGGCGACAGGCGACGTTGCGAGTTGAGCGCGCGCAAGCCGCCAGCGAGGGACGCAGCACCAAGCTGGAGATCGAAGTGCCGTCTTCAATGGACGAAATTGAGCGCCAGGCGATCGAAGCCACCCTCGACTATACCTCCGGCGACAAGACCAGGGCCGCGCGCTTGCTCAGCATAGGTCGCAAGACGATCTATCGAAAGCTCGAACAATACAACGGCCAGAACAAAGGCTCTGACTCGTCCGAGGATTGACGGACTTTCAAACCTAGTCTAAGTTGCAAACCTCGTGAGCACACCACCAGAAACTGTCTCCTCTGCACAGCCGATCTTTTCCCAAACAGTTTACGGAACACAGTCTACTCATCCGGTTGGACGCCACAGCGGAACGCCCGACGACCCGCCCTGGGGCACGGTAGCCGCAGTCCTGACGTGGCTTGCGAGTATCGCGTTCATCTTCCTCGTCCCAAACATATTCGTGCTTCCTTACATTGCCTATCGCTATCGGGGAGCAACCGGACTTACACAACAAGTATTGCTGGCCGACAAGACAGTCGTATTCTTGCTCGTTTTGGGTTGGGTGCCCGCGCACTTGCTGACGGTGGCTTTGATTTGGGCCGTGGCCACGAGACTGGGCAAATACTCAGTTTGGGAGGTGTTCGGTTTTAGCTGGAGCCCGGGTTTCGGGCCCTGGAAAAGCGTGGGCCTGGCGATTTCGCTGTTCCTCGTGGCTTGGCTGATTGCCTCATTGTTCGGCGCGAAGCCGACCGACCTCGATCAAATTCTGCAAAGCTCTCGAGCTGCCGCGTTAACTCTGGCCTTGCTGGCTGTGGCCACGGCGCCTCTGGTCGAAGAAATGACCTATCGCGGTCTGCTCTACTCGGCCCTCCAGAGACTGATCGGCCGCTGGTTCGCTGTCGTGTTAGTGACTTGCATGTTTGCCGGACTGCATGTGTGGCAGTATCGGCAAAACATTGGCGCGATCTTGTCGATTGCCCTGCTGAGTCTCGTTCTAACCACGATTCGCGCGCGCACTGGGCGGCTGCTTCCCTGCTTCATGATTCACCTGGTCTTCAATGGCGTCCAATCTCTCATCATCGTTTTCGAACCTTACCTGCGATCTCTTTTAAATCTCTCGCATGATAGCTCCAGTGGTTTTTTTATCTGCATCTGGCGCAATCTCGTTTAGCTAAATGGAATATGAAGTGCTTGTGGTGGGCGGTGGCATTGGCGGTCTGACTGTCGCTGCCCTACTGGCCGCGCGCGGTGTGAATGTCTGTCTATTCGAACGCCAATCGCGACCCGGCGGATGCGTCGCTAACTTCGAACATCTTGGCTATGCATTCGAACCCACGGTTGGGTTGTATTCAGGCTGGGAGCCGGGCGGGATCTATGAACGGATCTTTTCAGAGCTGCCGGTTAGCTCGCCCAACGTGCAACTGCTTTCACCCTCATATTCGGTTCAACTGCCCGATCAGACCGAGGTCATGTTGATTGAAGAGATTGAGATTTTTGAAGCCGAGCTGCGCCATGCATTTCCCGAATGCGCAACAGCAGCGGTCGACTTCTATCGCGGCATGGCTCAGAACGCCG
>Ga0207684_10003609_pt1 | contig 15062 bp, 14 predicted proteins | sample KBSK5501metaG_FD_184342 | JGI IMG/M metagenome (GOLD analysis project Ga0207684, IMG submission 184342) | Corn, switchgrass and miscanthus rhizosphere microbial communities from Kellogg Biological Station, Michigan, USA - KBS K5-50-1 metaG... | ecosystem: Host-associated > Plants > Roots >...
TAGCCGGCCAAGCTCGTGCAAGACCTTCACGTCGCGCGGATGCTCTTCCAGCAATGTCCGGAGCGCGAAGACTCCGATCTCCGGCCAACCGGCGGCCACAGCCGCCTCTTTAAGGACCAGATTGGCCTGGCGATTATAAGGCTCCTCTTCCAGCACCTTCTCAATCATCTCCATGGCCCGTTTTGGATCTTTTTTTGATTCGCGTTGCGCTTTCATGACCGCGATCGGCGCGGTTGAGATATTGAAGAAAGTTTTCTTGGTCGCTTTGTGTTTGATCACTTCGGTCCGGCGCAACAATTGCCTTCCGGTAAGGAACTCTGGCTCATGTTTGAGGATCCCCTGTAGAAGAGAGATGGCGTAACCAAAGTTCCGCAGCTCAATCGCGGCCACCGCTTTAAGCCAATGACCGCGCTCAGTCTCGCTCAACTCTTTTTCCGTCTTAACAGCCATATCTATACAACCAGCAGGAACTATAATTTCCTCGCTCTGCCTCGAAAGCACAAATGGTTAGGGTCGGCCAATTTGACGTTCGGCTGAGTTAGCGGCGTTTCAGCGACGCCAAATCGCCTACTGAGACAATTAGACGTTGCATATGCAACATCTAATTGTCCACGGGCTTCCGCTATGAGCGCGTCAATGAGCGCAGTTGCTGCCCCGCATCGCGGAGCACCTCCATCCGTCGCTGCCACGCGCGGCGTCCTAAGTAGTTGGTCGGCAAAATCTTTGCCGGCAGCAATGGATCGTTTCTTACAGCGTTCAACCACGCTTCCCGTTCCCTCGTGGCCCAACTCAATAGCACTTTCGTCGCTGCGTCACGCCGTCGACCGCGACCGATGGTCGGTTCTTGGCTAAGGACTCTCAAATACCGGGAGTAACCGCGATTAATCCGCTTAAAATCCCACGCGCCCGCAACAATTTCCTGATCCGATTCTCCTGCGCAGGGCCGCGCTTTCATTAGGATCAAAATTTCCACATCGGCCTTTTCGCCGACGAGCATTTGTCATTCCTGCTCCATTGGATCAGGTGTGATCCATACACTGTTTTGCAGACAACCGAAATTTCTCGCCCGAAGATAACGCCGCAGCCGTTCGCGTTGCGCGTTCCGCCGGATCGGAACATCGAAGATCACCAATCTCCAATCTCCATCCCAGCTTCGCGTCCATCGTTCCTCGGGATCGCGCCCGCCTAAAGCGTGCAACCGACCCCGCGCGGACAGTCGATAGAGTCTGTCACGATCCGAACCTGACTTTCGCTCGATCAATTTGCGACCTTCCAGGCGCGCTGTTTGTCTAAGCAGCCCATGGCGATACGCCCAGCCTTCGTACGATTCAGTGAGGTTGTGGAATGTAGGCCGCGCCAGCGTATCCATCGACCAGAGCAACAAATTGAGCAATTGTTCGGTCTGTGGGCGCACGCCAATTCAGTGTCGTATATGCAACATCAAATTGTCCAGAGAGATTTGAGGTAGTTGGATTGATGGTCGCTTCGGCTACAATAAATCCAGCTGCGGTTTCTCCGATTTCGGCACGCTCTTGGGCGATCGTTTCTTCACTTTGGCCGATTGCGTGCTCGTATCGTCCGGCTTCTCGAGATGAGCGAGAATGTCCTTGGCCCGATCTAGAATTTCTTTCGGCAATCCAGCCAATCGCGCCACTTGAATCCCGTAACTTTTGTCGGCGCCGCCGGGGACAATCTTGCGCAGAAAGATGATCTGCTCATTCCATTCACGCACCGCGACATTGAGGTTGTACACACCACTGCGCTCTTCGGCGAGCTTGGTTAATTCATGATAGTGCGTGGCGAAAAGCGTGCGCGCTTTGATTTTATCGTGCAGAAATTCCGCCACACTCCAGGCGATCGAAAGTCCGTCGAATGTCGATGTTCCCCGGCCAATCTCATCAAGGATGACCAAGCTCCGCTCGCTGGCGTTGTTCACAATGTTTGCCGTCTCGTTCATTTCCACCATGAAGGTTGATTGGCCACGCGTCAGATCGTCGTTTGCGCCGACGCGGGTGAAAATCCGATCGACCACTCCAATTTCCGCGCTGGCTGCGGGGACAAAACTCCCGATCTGCGCCAGCAAGACGATTAACGCAACCTGACGTATGTAGGTCGATTTGCCGGCCATGTTCGGGCCGGTTACAATCGCCAGCCGCAGGTTTTCGCCATCCAGCTCAGTATCATTCGGCACAAATTTCTCCTCCACCAAGTTCTGATCGAGCACCGGGTGACGCCCATCTTTGATGACAAGACGTGACGTGTCGTTCAACGTCGGCCGGCAATAACGGAAAAGCCGCGCCGTCTCGGCGAGCGCGCAGCTGACATCCAGCGTCGCGATGGCGGCGGCTGTTTTTTGTATCGCGCCGATTTCTAGTAATGTCTCGTCGCGCAATTTTTGGAAAAGTTGGTACTCTAGATTTCGGGCTCGTTCATCCGCACCGAGAATCTTCGCCTCGACCTCCTTCAGTTCCGGCGTGATAAAACGCTCGCCTCCCACAGTTGTTTGTTTGCGGGTGTAATGGGCCGGCACCCCAGCCAGGTTTGACTTGGTTATTTCGATGAAGTAGCCGAATACCGAATTGAATCGCACCTTGAGTGACTTGATTCCAGTCGCGTCGATTTCGCGCTCCTGCAGCTCGCTGATCCACTTTTTCCCGTCGCGTGATGCCGCCCGTAGCTCGTCCAGATCGGCATGGTAACCATCCCGGAAAATTCCACCCTCCTTCAATGCCAACGGTGGATCATCGACGATAGCGCCAGCCAGTTTCCCGGCTAACACGGGCATTTCCTCAATCTCATCTTGTAACCTGTGGCACAGGCTTCCAGCCTGTGAATCATTTTGGATGACCGACCGAAAGCCGGCGCCACTTTTCCCAAACTCGATCCGCTCAATCAGCTTTTTGAGTTCCGCCTTCAACTTTGGAATCTGCCGCAATGAATTTTTCAGCGCGGCCAAATCACGCGCATTCCCTGAGGCTTGGCTCAATCGACCGGCCGCACGTTCAAAATCACGAATCGATTTCAGTTCGGCTCGAATTGAAGAAAGCAACTCCCCTTCCTGGATCAAATCCGCAATCGCTTGCTGCCGGCGCCCGATTTCAGCCAAATCGCGCAGTGGCTGCAAGATCCAGGCGCGCAGTTTGCGCGCGCCCATCGGCGTGAGGGTGCGATCGAGCACGCCGAGCAGACTTGTTCCTCCACGGCCGCGCGCCTCAACCAGTTCAAGGTTTGTCTGGGTGGCTGCATCGAGGGCGACATAGTTAGCTGGTGGATCGCAGCCAAGCGACCTCAGATGGTCAATTTTCCGTCGAAGCTGATGTTTCAGGTAATGGACGATTCCGCCCGCCGCTCCGATGGCGGCGGACATTTCCGCGCACCCAAATCCGTCGAGCGATTTCGTCTTGAAATGCTCACACAAGGTAAAGGCAGCTTGTTCTGGCAGGAAAGTGTAACTGTCGCACCCGATCGCCTGCCTTAGTTCGTTGAACTGCTCTTTCTGTTCTTCACTTACCAGCAGTTCCGCCGGCGAGACGCGCGCCAGCTCGTTCAAAAGCGACTGTCGGTCCTCTACCTGCGTCAGTCGAAACTCACCTGTGCTCAGGTCCGCGTAGGCGAAGCCGTACGTCCCATTCTGCACATAAATCGCCCCCAGATAATTGGCACGTTTCGATTCGAGCAAATTCAGCTCACTGATGGTTCCAGCGCTAATGATCTGGGTGATGTCGCGCGAGACGATTTTGCCGGGCTGCGGTTCGCTCGTTTGGTCGCAAATGGCGACACGCCGGCCGGCCTTGATTAGTTTGGAGATATAACTTGGCGCGGCGTGGTATGGCACCCCGCACATCGGGACGCTGTTTCGTTTTGTCAGCGCAACGTTGAGCAGCCCGGACGCTTCCTTCGCGTCTTCGAAAAAAAACTCGTAGAAATCGCCCAACCGAAAAAGTAACAACGTATCCGCCGGAATACTTTTTCGCAGCCGTTGGTACTGCTGCATCATCGGGGTGAGCGCATCCTGCATAAGAGATAATCATGCAGTTTTCCCTGCCGACGAAAAGCAAACTCGCTGTCGTTCTTCGGCGGTAAACGGCCGGCAAAAAGTGTTCGCGGCCAGGACCAGCGCCTGATATTCGCCCGGCGAAAGGCCGCCAACCTAAGATGAGCTCATTTGAACATTTGAGCGCGCAGCAAATCGCCGCGCTTTTGTTGGTGTAGAATGAACCCGTCGCGCTGCTACCCGGCCCAGTGCCTTTGGCCGGCAAGCGAACCGCCGCTGCTCATCGATAAACCAAACGCGCTACCGCGTATTCGACCGCAGGCGTTGCGTGAAAGGCAACATCATTCCGAAAAAACCTAACCCGAGCAAAATGGCTGTGCCTCCCGTGTCGGAAACAATATCGGCCGGAACACCCGGACCAATGCCAAACGGTCCGCTGTCGCTGAACAATCGGAACTCGCCTTCAGTTACGGCAACCCCAGGATTATTTGGGAACGTCAGGTCGTAGTGCACACCGTAGAAGTCAATTGGTCTCTTCACTTGTGGACTCAAACCGACTATCATCGTGCCGGCAGACGAAGTTGCACTTCCTAACGTTTCCGGCGGCTCAAGCGCTTTGCTCAGATTGTCGATTAACTGACCCGTTCCCTGAAGAAATCCGACGGAACCTGAGTTTTTAGTCTGGAGCGTTAGCAATACCAATGGGTCAGTCGTCACCGTGAAAAGACGCGCAAATTCCGAACTCGTGAACATGAAATCGACCGACACACTTTGACCAAGCAGAGCCGTGCCGTTTAGGTCATTGAATGGAACCTTTGTATCAAAGGAAAGCGCACCGGGAGCTCCTAGGCTTATTTGAATGCTGACCCCTTGAACTGCTTCAGAGCTGGCCACTATCGCCAAAGCAACAGCTGCATATAGAGAGGTTTTCATTTAGGCTTTCCTTTCTATCCTGATCGACTGCCCTTCTTACCCTGATCGACCAATCGGCGGCGTGTCAAACCTAATAAACCCCTGGCCTTGCCGAAAGATTGATTTCCTTCTAGTAAACACGAAGGCTTCGGCTTTGGCCGCCCCTTTGGTGCAGCAGCCGTCGCGCTTTACCGCTTCGTGTTTACGGAACGACCGTCACGCCTTCGTTGAGAGTACGTCTACCATACAGTTGGCTTAACCGTTCTGTCGTCTGACCAACGGCGCCGTTGCCAATGATCCGGTCATCCACTTTTGTGACGGCAGCCAGTTCACCCATTGTCCCGGTGCAGAACATTTCGTCGGCCCCATAAACATCGTCCAGCGCCAGGTCGGCTTCCACGCACGCGATGTTTTCCGCCGAGCAAATCTCAAGCACGGTCGCGCGCGTAATTCCTTCCGGACAGGCAACGACGCGGCTTGTGGCCAGCTCGCCTCGACGCACGATGAAAATGTGGGTCGCGTTCGTCTCGGCCACAAAGCCGCGCAGATCAAGCATGAGCGCGTCATCTGCGCCGGCATTGTTCGCTTCAATTTTCGCGAGAATCGAGTTCAGCAAATTGGCGTGGTGAATTCGCGGATCGAGAATCTGCGGTGGAGGACGCCGAAATTTGCTCGTAATCAACTTCAGCCCCGTCTTCTCGTAAACAGGACCCTTGTGTTCGGCCAGCACAATCAAAGTCGGAGCTGATTGATTCAGACGCGGGTCCATGCCAGATGTGATCTTCACGCCCCGCGTTAGGGTAAGGCGAATGTGCACTCCATCGCGCATTTTGTTGGCAGCGAGCGTGCGTCTAATCTCGTCTATAATCTTTTCACGCGGTGGAATTTCCGGAAAAGAAATGGCGAGGGCAGAGCGATGCAGCCGATCGAGATGTTCGTGCAATTTAAAGATCCGACCGTTATAAAGACGGAGTCCTTCCCAAACCGCATCCCCACCTTGGACGGCTGAATCGAACGGGCTGATACCAGCCTGGTCCCGGTGCACAAGGCGCCCGTTGATGTTGACGATCAGGTCACGATTCTTCTCGTTAAACTGCTGCAGCATACTTGCTCACGGGCGTGCTCGCTTTGGCCATAGATGAACACAGATTGACACAGATTCAGAAAATTGAGCTGCGGCAGCTGTGCTTTGCAGATCCGTGAAAATCGGTGTCAATCTGTGGCTAAAATCCTTCAATGCAGTCGGTATCGGTAAAGTTGCTCATAGCATTCGCGGCAGCGATCATGAACTTCGCGTAATCGGTCGGGCAGCGCTTCATGCTTCGGCCGATAGGGCCGGAAGGAAATCGATTTCGCCACTTCATCGTACCAATACTTGGCCCAAATCCCATCAGTTTCGCGCAATCCCGGCGGCCACGATAACATGGCGTCGTCGAACTCCACACCAACTGCATCACACAGCAATCGGAGAAGCCGCTCCGGATTTTGCAGGACGTCTTTGGCATCGATCACCGGCGCGATTTTCCCTGTCTGCTCGCCGACCCAATAAAAAATCTCCGCCTGCTGCACAAACCCTAGATCGTCCAATGCTGGATCGTCCTTCTTCTTTATATATGAGGTGATCACTTCTGCCGGGTCACGGATGAGAAAACAATTCGTGACCGCGCCAAGCCATTGCCGGTCGATCTCGGGCAACAAGTGATGCGCCATTTGTTTTTGGAAAAAGATTTTCTTTCCGCCTGGAGCAGGGCCAGAGAGCTGCGCTACGACTTTGCGCCAATTGGTTTCACCCTTTGCCATAACTTCATCCGCGCCTGGATGTTTCTTCCCGCTCGCCTTCAAATAGAACGGGTAGAACGGCTCATCAACGACAGCGGTATCGGGTCGATTACCCCACGACCGCATTAACGCCGTGGAAATATTTCGCGGCCCCGACCACATGGCGATGGAAATAGGGGCAGCTGTAGGGGAGCTAAAAGTTTTGTTCACATCAGGACCGGCCTATGCTTATAATTATCATAACGACAATAATGAGCTTTACCCGACGCCTTAAAATACGCTCCATCGAACGACATTCCCAGCGCCATGCTATCCAGCTCGTCTTCGCACGCGCCGACTATGATTGCCGCCGCCAAGTCCCACGCTCCCTTCCATACAAAAAGTGGACAGCGGTAATGGCGCATCGAGTCGGGATTAGATTCACCCCCTGAGCGAGACCTCAAGGTTGAAAACGGCTTCTGATCAAAAGCACGTAAATATCGGTCAGCAAAGAATTTCTGTTCCAAACCGCAACCACATTACCAGCCAAGTTCGAATTCAAAGTGGAGACGATTCCCACAACGCTCGACAGCGGACTTTTGAGCTCCGCTTGGGCAACGTGGAATCGTTCGGGAATTTATTATGAGCCGATTCATTGCCAGCATTGCGCTGTTTCAGCTAACAATATCCGCCGCATTTGCCCGGCAGGTTGTGACAGAGCAATCTAAGCGCGAGCAGTCGCTCCTGGCGCGGGTCACGGTCTACTGGGCCAAGGGTGGCTCCGGTTCTGACACATATACGCGCCAGCACAAATGCGCGACTGGCCTGCGTCTGCAGACCGGCCACTGCGCCGTCGATCCGAGAAAAATCGCCTACGGCAGCCGGGTGATTTTTCCAGATGGAACGACTCTGGCGGCAGTCGATACTGGTACGGCAGTGAAAAATCGCAAAGCCGCGCGGCGATCTGGCCGCACTATTTACGAACAGAACGCGGTCGTGATTGATCGATTTTTTGAAACCAAACGTCAGGCCCTCTCCTGGGCGGGCAGCAACCCGCTCTTCATGACGGTGCGAGTTGTTCCACCAAATCAACGCGCCGGCGTCCAATTAGCCGCGCCGCTGCTCCGAGGCAAAATGGTTGCGACAACGGCGCCGGACACCAGTCAGCCGAAACCAAGCAATCCCCCGTTGGTTGTCAGCAGCCCGCCGTCGTCGAGATACCCGTTCGGCAAAGGCCACTGAACAAATTTAGGAGGGCCAGCGCCGCGACCCAGGGCGTAGGTTACTACGAGAATTTTGCGTACACGGCCACTAAGGGATAGAAGCAAGCGTTCCTGGAGTGGTAATCGCTAACGAAACCGTCTCTCGTCCGGATCTCGACGTGGCCCCGGCTTTTGTTTCCGTAAACTAGCACTGCGCCTACAGGGGCCGAATATGGATCGTGAATCGGCAGCCGCCTGAATCCGTAGCTATGGACAAGCTCTCCGCCAGCCTCAGCCGCATACGCAGTTTTTGGGTACGACTTGACCGCTCCGGCAGCCACCAGAGCTTCTTTTACATAACGCCAGCAACGCGCCTTTGAATGAGCATAAGCACGTTCCTGAGCAATGGTGGCCGCGCGCCGTAGCTTCGGATCGATTTTCGGATCCACCTGTGCCAGCGGATGAACAATCCGCGCCGGCCAATAATGCCGAACAATGCGAGCGGATGCACGGTGGCCGGTCGAATCGTTATAATAAAACCACGACGATTTCGGCGAGCCGTCCGCCTGAGTCATTGCAGGCAAAAAGGCGATGCAGCAGCCGCAAAGAAAAACGAAGAGGGCAAATCGTCGCATTGGGCGCGTATATGCAAGCATTCTGCCATCTTGACAAGTGCTTTTGGGAATCGTGCGCAAAATTGTGAATTTTATGTGTCCGCGGCAGCGACTTTCGGTAGCGATGCAACCATTTTCTCAGCGGCTCGCGAATTTATAAAGAAGACGATCTCTTCCTAACGCTCTCCTCGCTCCCCTGCGGGATTTTAGCGCGCGCTTTGCGCCCCAAATGTGCGTGTGAAAAACATGAAGCGTTTGATTTTGTTAGTAATTGTTGGTTTAACGCTGGGGTCCCCCGCTTTTGCCGATGACCACTCTGTTCTCGCGCGCATCACGGTGTATTGGCGCGGCGAAGGTCAGCTTCGGGCCTGTTGGAATGGCGCGCGTTTGCGTGATGGGCATTGCGCCGTCGATCCGAAAAAGATCCCGTATGGCAGCAAGGTCTTGTTCGCCGACGCCACCTGCCTGGCCGTCGATACCGGTCCGGCTGTGGTCAGCCGCAAAGCTGCCCGTTCGTTAGGCCGGACGGCGGCCGAGCGCAATGCCATCGTCATCGATCGGTTTTTCGAGAATAAGCAACAAGCGGTTGCGTGGACGAGAACGCATCCGCGCTTCATGACCGTACGGATTCAAACACCTGACAGTGAGTCTAAACCTAACAGCGCGCGGATTGCGGCCAAAGATTCTCCCAGCGGAGGCTCGGTCCGAAATGATACAAATGCAGGGACCGTCGCATCACGCGATACTTGCGCAAAAACATTGGAACCTAGTCGTGTGGTCCTCGTGTCTGCATCATTTTTGCGCTGCGCCAGGCGCAGAACATGAGGTCTTTGGCGCGCCTTTAACGATTGCGCTCCAAACGGGGCTTGATGTTTGGCAAAGACGTCACAGCACCAAGCGCGAGCGTTAAGAACGGTTCAGCGCCGTAGGTGCGTCATGTCTATAGCTTGGGCTACACATAAACTCTTTAGCTCCAATCGGAGCGACATATGAGTTTGCATTAATGGCAAACATCGACCCAAAATTTATCTGCACGTTTCCTTGTAAACACAACACCGCCCTGCCAGCCAAAACACCCGCCGTTACGCCCAAACGCGGCCACTCTCCGAGTTAAACATTCCACTCGACATGCGCGGAACACTGAGTCCAGTCGTACTGCAACACCAAAAAGAGGAACTCACTAACATGGCAACAAGAAACGGATCAGCATCTTGGGAAGGCACTTTGAAGGGCGGCAAAGGAACGATGAGACTTGGCAGCGGCGCGTTCGAAGGGCCTTATTCTTTTTCATCGCGTTTCGAAGAGGCGGCAGGAACTAATCCTGAAGAACTAATCGGCGCGGCTGAAGCCGGCTGTTTTTCTATGGCTTTGTCGGCCAACCTGGAAAAGGCAGGCCACCCCGCTAAACGCATCAACACGACCGCAAAGGTTAAACTCGAAATCGGCGGCGGCGGCCCAAAAATTACGTCAATCGACCTCGATTGCGAGGCAGAGGTTCCCGGCATCGACGAAGCCAAATTCCGCGAACAAGCCGAGCAAACGAAGAAAACCTGCCCCGTCTCCGTTGCCCTCGCTGGAACCCAGATCAACCTGAACGCGAAGCTCCTAAAATAAATCGGAGCGGTCTTAGTGCTGCGACCAATGTGGGAGGGGCCTTAGTGCCGCGACCAACTTCCGCATTCAGCCGCGACGGCTGCATGCATAACGTTCCGGATTGGTAGCCGCGTTCTAACTCGACGGCGGCAGCTACCCCTTCGAGTAAACGCCAAGCAACGGACGTGGCGACGGAATCTTTGATTTGAAATCGCTCACGAAACCGTCCTTCGTCCGAATCTCGACGTGTCCGGCTGCTTTCTTCGCACCGTAGACTAGCACCGAGCCCACTGGGGCTTTGAACGGATCGCGCACGGCGAGCTTCTTGAACCCGTAATTACTCACCAGCTCCTGTCCGGCCTCTTTTGCGTAAGCGGTCTTCGGATAAGAACTGACCGCGCCGGAGGCAAGTAGCGCCTGCTTCACATATTGCCAGCAACGCGCCCGCGAATGCGCATGCGCGCGCTCTTGGGCGATTGTCGCAGCGCGCATCAACTTTGGGTCAAGCCGTTGGTCCAGTTTCGCCACCGGATGCTCGATCTTCTTCGGATAATAGGTGGAGACAACTGGTATCGACTGCGTCTTCCCATTCGCATCTTTAAAGCTGAACTGGGCCTTCGTTGAATCCAGGCCAGCCGCGCGGACTGCGGTCGCAGCAAGGAAAGATAAGGCGATCACGAGAATAAGGATCGGCAGGGGGGTCCTAGGGGTAATTTTCGGCATAAAGAGCGCGTTTTATCAAGCAGGAGAGCTGCCTTGGCAAGTGATTTTTTAGGAAAAAAGTGACTTTTTTTTGCACTTTTTTGCGTTGACAGCTCTGCCTTCTTGAGTCGCAGACGTGAGACTAACCCGTGCCTGAAAAAGCAGGGGAATTTACCCGTTTTCCGGGGTCAATGCAGAGCGTAACGCAGGCATGATCCTGCCTGCGCTCTCCAGCCTGGAAGCCTATGTTACGTCAGCCCGGTACCCCGAACTAGACGCTACAAGGAGGAGACGAAGTCAACCATCCGTTGCCGCATCTTTGCGTCTGGCAACCTGCCGGCGCCGGCTTGTAGATTGTTTTCGAGATGCTGCGGATTATTCGTCGCCGGAATGACACAGGTCACTGCAGGATGTGCCACGATCCATTTTAAAAAAAATTGCGCCCAGGAACGGCAATCGAATTCAGCCGCCCAATCTGGCAGTTGTTTTGCGCGCACCCGGCCGAACAAATCACCACCTCCAAACGGTCGATTAATGATTACGCCCACTCGGCGCTCCTGCGCCAAAGGTAATATCCGCTGCTCCGCTTCGCGTTCCATGATCGAGTAATTGATCTGAAGGAAATCAAGCTTCTCGCTGCGCAGGATTTTCTCCACCGCCTCAAAAGCGCCAGATTCGTAATGGGTCACGCCCACGTAGCGAATGCGGCCTTGCCTTTTCCAATCGCGTATGGTGGCGAGATGGGTCGATACATCGACAAGATTGTGCACCTGCATCAAATCGATGCGCTTGGTTTGCAACCGCGTGAACGACTTTTCCATCGAGTCGATTCCAGCTTGTTTCCCGCGCGTCCAAACTTTTGTTGCGAAAAACAGCTTGTCGCGCAGCCCAAGTTTGCTCGTCAGATCACCGATCACTTGTTCGGAACGTCCGTACATGGGCGACGAATCGATGACACGGGCACCGCGCTGCACAAACAGACGCAATACTTCCTCGAGCGGAGCGCGCTCCGATTCTGATGCTCCAACATCGAAGACACGCCAGGTTCCGAGCCCGATCACCGGCAACTTCTCTCCAGATGAAGGGATCGCCCGCGTTAGCATCATTGATGATTCGCTGATCGCTGGGGCGCGCGATGCACTTATTGGCAACATCGAGCCCGCAGTGATCGTGCCGATCAGCCGCACGGCTTTTCGACGGGAAATGTTTTCGTTCATGATTTTTATTCGATCGATCAAAAGGTAGCGGCGGTTTACCTGATCCGCCAAAGCGATTGAGAGCCTGGCCGAACGTAGTCGAATGGGCAATCGCACCCTAAAATCACACTGCATTGCACTCCTTTGAAACGCCAACGATTGTGCACGCCGATGATAGCGACGAGGCGAAACTTCATAAAACTTTCCGCCACCGCGGGCGCAGCAGTAAGCTTAGGCCTCAGCCCGAGACGATTGTTTGCCGCGGCGACTAATCAACCAGCGAAATCCTTGAACATCTTAATTCTCGGCGGCACGGGATTTACCGGTCCGTATCAGGTTCGCTATGCGCTTAGTCGAGGACATAAGGTTACTGTTTTCAACCGCGGCAAAACTCATCCGGGCGAATTGCCAAAAGAAGTCGAGCAATTGATTGGCGATCGCGACGGCCAGCTCGACGCGCTGAGAAACCGAAAATGGGATGTTGCCGTCGATAACCCAACAACGTTGCCGGCCTGGGTGCGCGACGCCGCGCAAGTTCTGAAAGGCAACGTCGAACGCTACGTTTTCATTTCGACGATCTCAGTTTACGCCGACACGAGCAAAGGCGTGGATGAAAATGGAGCGCTGGCCAAATACGACGGCCCTGACGCTTACAAGGAAACGCTCGAGGCGATGCGCGCGTCAGGTTACAAAACCTATGGGCCGCTCAAAGCCCTCTCCGAGCAGGAAGCGGAGAAAGCTTTCCCCGGGAGGACGTTGATCATTCGCCCGGGATTGATCGTGGGGCCGCATGACGAGACTGAGCGCTTCACCTACTGGCCGGTGCGAATCGATCGTGGGGGTGAGGTGCTGGCGCCAGGTGATCCGAAGGATCCGGTGCAGTTCATCGATGCGCGCGACCTGGCGGAGTGGACGATTCGCATGGTCGAGGACAGTGAGATCGGAACTTACAACGCGACCGGCCCGGCGAAACCGCTCGGTATCAGCGGCATGCTCGATGGAATTAAAAACGCGCAGAATTCGAAGGCAAAATTCACCTGGGTGCCGGCCGATTTTCTCCAGCAACAAAAAGTCGAAGCCTGGTCTGACATGCCGGTGTGGACGGGCGATGAAAGCGGAATGGCGCGCACAAATATTAGCCGCGCGCTGGGCAAAGGCCTCACCTTCCGGCCACTCGCCGAGACGGCCAGCGATACGCTATCTTGGTTTAAATCGAGACCGCCAGAACGACAGATGAAGCTAAAGGCGGGGCTCACTTCCGAGCGCGAAGCTGAAGTGCTGGCAGCATGGCATCAGCGGAAAGCATGACAGCAATCATCCCGAGCGGAGGGAGGGACCTCACAAATACGGAAAACGTCACGCAAGTAGGGGAGATCCTTCGCCTTCGCTCAGGATGACAACGTTGGTTTGATGAAACGCATCTTCGACAAAATTGTCGACGTCCAGCCTAACGAGATCCGTGCGCTCCTGCTCGGATTCCTTTTTCATTTTCTTATTCTGAGCGGCTATTACATTGTGCGCCCGATTCGTGACACGATCGCGGCCGGGAACCTCGACGCTCTGCCGTGGATGTTTACCGCCACGCTGGTGGCCATGTTGATCGCCAATGCCCTTTTTGCTGCCATCGTGGCCCGAATGTCGCGAAGGAGATTTATTCCGGTTGCCTACGGTTTCTTAATTTTTACTCTCGCACTGTTTTTCGTTCTGATGCGGAGCGGTTCACCGGAGCGACAAGTGTGGATCGGCCGCGCCCTTTTTGTCTGGGTCAGCGTCTTCAATTTATTTAATACCGCCATCTTCTGGGCATTCATGACCGATCTGTTCACTGTCGAGCAGGGTAAACGGTTATACGGATTCATCGCCGTCGGTGGAACGCTCGGCGCCATCCTCGGCGCCTACATTACCAAGCATTTTGTTAAAGAGATCGGGCCAGCAAATCTCCTGATCGTCTCCGCGATCATGTTCGCGATCGCCGGCTTTCTGGTCCAATTTTTCCCGGCGGGATTCACTGATAAGAGCAAACCAACTCCACCGCCGGAACAACCGATTGGCGGATCGATTTGGTCGGGGATCACCCACATCGCGCGGTCGCCTTACCTTCTCGGACTGGCCGTCTCAATGCTCATCTACACGATGAGCTCGACCTGGGCGTATTTCCAGCAATCTGATCTCACGCGTGCGGCTTTGAAGACAAGTGACGAACGCACTGTTTTTCTGTCCAATCTTGAGATTTGGGTAAACAGCATCACCCTGGTAATTCAAGTCTTTCTTACCGGCCGTTTGCTCAAATGGTTCGGGGTCGGCTTGACGTTGGTAGCGTTGCCCGCCGTCAGCTTGATTGGTTTTGTGGCGATGGGAGTCGTTCCGAGCCTCGGGCTATTGGCGACCTTTCAAGTCATACGTCGAGCCGCTGCCTACGCGCTAATGCGTCCGTCGCGCGAGGTGCTCTTCACTGTTTTGGAACGCGAAGATAAATACAAGGTCAAGAGTGTGACTGATACGTTGGGATATCGCGTCGGTGATCAGTTAGGCATTTGGTCTTATGGAGGTCTTCGGGCCATTGGTCTGACGTTAAACTCGATCAGTTTTATCGCGGTGCCGATCGTAGCGGCGTGGTGCGTTCTTAGTCTTTGGCTGGCCCGCAAACAGCGCGCTTTGGCGGACGCACAGGAGCGTCGAGGCTCGACTCCGTTGACCGACGTCGCCGCGCCCGAACCAGCATAGTCTATAACGCCAACGTTTCCTGCTCCGCCGCCGGAATCATCGCACGAAACTTCTTCGCCAGCTCATCCAGTTTCGCGACGTAGTAATCGATATTCTCGTCCCGTTTCTTCGGATCGAACTCAGATGCCAATTTGGCATTTTCGTAGGCAGCTACCTTCTTCGTGGCGCCCGTAATATAATAGCTGATTTGGTCACCAGGCCTGTAGCCGCGGCCGCTGGCCAGGGCGAGTTCGTAGGCGGCGGCTCGGTTGCGCGCCGAGCCAGCAATCTTTTGCCGGTACTTTTCCAATGAATCCTGGAGCGTATCGGTCTTCATCAGCATGTCGATGTTCCATTCGCGGCTCCGAATTTTCTCCTCAAACTCTTC
>Ga0207684_10003611_pt1 | contig 15057 bp, 19 predicted proteins | sample KBSK5501metaG_FD_184342 | JGI IMG/M metagenome (GOLD analysis project Ga0207684, IMG submission 184342) | Corn, switchgrass and miscanthus rhizosphere microbial communities from Kellogg Biological Station, Michigan, USA - KBS K5-50-1 metaG... | ecosystem: Host-associated > Plants > Roots >...
CGGCCGTCCTGGCCGGGGTGTGCCTCGGATTCCTGCCGCACAACTTCTACCCGGCGAGAATCTTCATGGGCGACACCGGGGCGATGCTGCTCGGGCTGCTGCTCGCCTATGCGCCCATCTCCAGCAGCGCCTCACTCGACCCGAACAGCGTGGCCAGCCCGGCGGCCTACGGTTCGGGCACCGTCAACCGGTTCCCCGAGATCCTGCCGCTGCTGCTACCCGCGGCGGTCCTGCTGATCCCCTACGCGGACCTCGTGCTCGCCGTGATCCGCCGGATGAGCGCGGGGCAGTCGCCGTTCGCGGCGGATAAGAAGCACCTGCACCATCGGCTGCTCGACACCGGGTACTCGCAGCGCGCCAGCGTGATGATCGTGTACCTGTGGGCGGCGCTGTTCTCGGGCACCGTCGTGCTGCTGTCGATCATGCGGACCCGGCTGCCCGTGCTGGCCGCGGTCACCGTGGCTGGTGTCCTGGCCCTGCTGCTGGCCTCCATGCCGAGGCTGCGGCCGTGGGCCAGGCGCGGTGCCGGGCGGGTAGCGGGCTCCCGGGTGATCACCCCCCAGCGGTCCGGGCCGGCCCACCACGGCCAGGCAGTCCACGGCCAGGCCCTCCACGGCCAGGCAACTCAGGGTGCGATGTATCGGGGTCCGGCGACCCACGGCCCATCGGCTCCGCCGCCGTCCCCATCGGCGCCGTTTCCACCAGCACCCCACCGGGGCATGCCGGGGGGATCAGTGCCGTCTGCGGAACCGGTGCCGGGCGGTGCCATGCCGTCTGCGGGTTCCGGGCCGGGCGGCGGGATGCCGTCCGCTGGCTCGGTCCCGTCCGCGGGTTCCGGGCCGGGCGGTCCCATGCCGTCTGCGGGTGCCGGGCCGAGCGCCGCACGGCCGTCGGCAGGTTCGCTGCCCGCGACCGAGTGGCTGCCCCGCTGACCTCACCTGCTGGCCGCTCGCGAAGCTTCGGGGCCGCTCTGTCATGATCATGCCTGGTACGTGCGCGTTCGTGAACATTTGGCTACCTTCGTGGCCCGAGGTGACCTGGTAAAGCGTGCGTCAAGGAGCTTGTGATATCTTTCACGAGCAGCCACTCGAGGATGAGTGAGGGGTACGTGATAGGTTTCGCTCACCCGGCGGCGCAGCCGCGCCGCAGCCGCGGTACCGCGGCACGGTGCCGACTGGGCACCGATGCGTCCGCGGGGGTCAGGAGCTTTCGGCCGAGTTCTCCCGGAGCCTTGTAAATGGTGGCGAATTATGCCCAAATAGTCCGGCGATCGGCTGCGGTGGCGTCCGTCGCCGCGGTGGTCATGGTAGCGCTCGGTGCCGGACTCGGCGGTAGCAAAGGCCTGATCGGCGCCGTGAGCGGGGTGGGCATCGTCGCCCTCTTCTTCGGCATCAGCGTGCTCGCCGTGGGCCGCGCGGCGCGGGTCAGTCCGCAGGCCATGATGGTGACCGCGATGATCACATATCTCGTGAAGATCCTCGTTCTGCTCTTCCTCGTCGGGCAGTTCCAGGGCTCGACCGCATTCAACCCCAAGGTCTTCGGCCTGACCGCGATCGTTTGCATCCTCGTCTACAGCGCGGCGCAGGTGATCTGGTCGATGCGGCTGAAGATGATGTACGTCAAGCCGGACGGAGAACGGTGACTCGTGGGGCGCACTCAGGTCTTGGACGGCGGATCGCGGCCCACGGGCAACGCTGCGGCCGTCACCCTCTGGCCGCGGCCCCACGGTCACTGGCCGCGGCCACACGGCCATGAGCAGGTCCGGCGCACGCCCCGACGGCACGAACGACCGGCCGGGCCCCAACGAGGGCACCGGCTGGAGGGTCATGAGCTACCTGATCGGCGGAATGGCGCTCTATGGCGGCATCGGCTGGCTGATCGGGCGGTGGACCGGTATCGCCGTGCTGTTCCCGATCGGGATGCTGCTCGGCCTGGGCCTGTCCCTCGCGCTGGTGGTTCTGCGGTTCACCAGGTCGTGACGGTCCTGGCGCGGGGCGCAGGGGCGGATCGGCAGCGGGCGAGCGGCGCGGGAGCATGCGGTGAGTGACATCCAGACGATGACGACGGCGAGCGGATGCCACCTATTCAGCGGGTGTGGCTACCCGGCGCCGTCGATCGAAGACTTCTATTTCAAGCCCATCTTCACCATTGGCTCATTCGACTTCACCAAGCCGATGCTGCTCGCGATCCTCGCCGCGGCCATCGTGCTGGCTTTCTTCGGCGCCGCTTTCGCCCGGCCGAAGCTCGTCCCTCGCGGCGTGCAGAACCTCGGCGAACTGGGTATCCTTTTCGTCCGGGACCAGATACTACGGCCGCAGCTGGGTAAGAAGGGCGACCGGTTCCTGCCGTTCCTTGTCTCCCTGTTCTTCTTCATCTGGATCATGAACATCTTCGGGGTCATCCCGCTGATCGAGTTCCCGGCGACCTCGAAATTCGCGTTCCCGGTCGCGCTGACCGCGATGGTCTGGGTCACCTACATGACGCTGGGCATGAGGAGCCAGGGGCCGATCGGCTACTTCAAGAACATGGCCGTCCCGGCCGGTGCGCCATGGTGGATCCTGCCGCTGCTGAGCCCGATCGAACTGCTCTCCAACATCTTCGTGCGGCCGTTCACGCTCTCGATCCGGCTGTTCGCCAACATGCTGGCCGGCCACCTGCTGCTGCTGGTGTTCGCACTGGCCTCCTGGTACCTGTTCACCTTTTCGATCGGCCTGCTGTTCGCTGCCACCTCGTTCGTTCTGACGATCATCCTGACCGCCCTCGAAGTGCTGATCCAGGCGCTGCAGGCGTTCATCTTCACCACGCTGACCGCGTTCTACTTCGCGGATGCGCTGGAAACATCGCACTGACCGACAACATTCGTAGACCCGGCGTAAGAGGCGCCGGGCCGGAGGAAGAGGAAACCGACACATGCATCTCCTGGTGCATCACCTGCTCTACAGCGCCGCGGGCCCGCCGGGCTCGCCGGGCAACCCGTACACCATCCACGTCAAGAGCCTTGGCGCACTTGTCTACGGCCTCGCGGCTATCGGCCCGGGCATCGGCATTGGCCTGGTCTTCGGCCACGCCATTGAGGCGATGGCCCGCCAGCCCGAGGCAGCGGGCATGATTACCACCTATATGTGGATCGGCTTCGCGCTGACCGAGGCGCTCGCGCTGATCGGCATCGCCGTTCCGTTCTTTATCAGCTGAGAACGAGGCCCGAGAGGTAGCCGCGCATGTTGCACCTAGCGCAGAGCGGATCGCAGAACCCGCTCGTCCCCAACCTGACCGAGCTGATCATCGGCGCGGTCTCGTTCTTCATCGTCTTCGGCGCGCTGGCCAAGGTGCTGCTGCCGAGGATCCAGAAGACGCTCGAGGAGCGCACCGAGAAGATCGAGGGCGGCATCCAGCGCGCCGAGGAGGCGCAGGCCCAGGCGGCCCGGTTGCTTGAGCAGTACAAGGAGCAACTCGCCGAGGCCAGGCACGAGGCGGCCCGGCTCCGTGAGGAGGCCAGGGAGGAGGGCGCCCGGATCATCGCCGAGATGCGCGAGCAGGGCGACGCCCAGAAGCGGCGCCTGATCGACTCGGCGCAGGCCCAGATCGAGGCCGACCGCCAGCAGGCGATCAACTCGCTCCGGACCGAGGTGGGCACCCTGGCGGTGGAGCTGGCCAGCCGGGTCGTGGGTGAGTCACTGGAGAACGAGGCCAGGCAGCGCCGCGTCGTGGAGCGGTTCCTGGAGGACCTCGAACGCCAGCAAGAAGAGACCGGCGCGAGGTCGCCCCGATGACTGCGCACCCCGATGACCGAGGGCGCAGGCCCTCGCGGCACCAGGTTGTGCGGCACCGTTTTGTGCAGCATGGGGTTGCACAGCCCAGGGTTGTGCAGCCCAGGGTTGTGCAGCACCGGGTTTTGCGGCACAGGGTTGTGCAGCACAGGGTTCTGCTATGAGGGGGCCAAGCCGGGCCTCGCTGGCCGAGGCCAGGCAGCAGCTCTCCGCGGCCGTGACGTCAGCGGCCGCCGCCCGGACTCTCGGCGATGAGCTCTTCGCCGTCGTCGCGCTGCTGGACGGAGAGCCTGCGCTGCGCCGCGCGCTGGCCGACAGCAGCCGCCCGGTGGAAGCCAGGACCGGGCTGGTCAGGGACCTGCTGGGCGGGAAAGTCGGCGGCGCCACCCTCGACCTGGTGGCCACCCTGGCCGCCGGACATTGGTCGAGCCCGGCTGACCTGTCCGAGGCGGCCGAGCAGCTTGCGGTGCTCGCCATCGTGGCCGCGGCCGAGCGTGGCCGCCACCTCGACGACCTGGAGGACGAGCTGTTCAGGTTCGGACGCGTGGTCGCCGGTGCCCCTGAGCTGCGCACGGTCCTGTCCAACCCCGATATTCCGGCTGAATACAAGCGCGGCCTGCTTGACTCGCTGCTCGAAGGCAAGGCGACGGCCGACGCACGGCGCCTTATCAGCGAGGCCGCCACCCACCCTCGGGGACGTAACCTGGATGCGAGCCTTGCCGAATACGCCAGGCTGGCAGCGCAGTGGCGGGAGCGCCTGATCGCGGTGGTGCGGGTGGCCATCGCGCTCAGCGCGGACCAGCGCGAGCGGCTGGCAGCCGCCCTGGAGGCCGCCTACGGACACGAGGTCCACCTCAACGTGATCATCGATCCGCACTTGGTAGGTGGCATGTCCGTCCGGATCGGGGATGAGTTCATCGACGGCAGCGTGGCGAGCCGCCTGGCCGTGCTGCGGCGCCGTCTCGCGGCATGACGCCAGGGCTCGGCGTGCACAAGGCATAACGACAGACCAGCTGCAGAAGATAACGAGAGAGACGCGAGGACGATGGCGGAGCTGACAATACGGCCCGACGAGATCCGGGACGCGCTGGCGAGCTTCGTCCAGGCGTATCAGCCGGACGCAGCCTCCAGGGAAGAGATCGGTATCGTCGCCGAGGCCGGCGATGGCATTGCGCGCGTCGAGGGGCTGCCCTCGGCCATGGCCAACGAGCTGCTGGAATTTCCCGGCGGCATCCGCGGCCTCGCGCTCAACCTGGATGTGCGCGAGATCGGTGTGGTCATCCTCGGCGACTTCAGCAAGATCGACGAGGGCCAGCAGGTCCGGCGCACCGGCGAGGTGCTGTCCGTCCCCGTCGGCGACGGTTTCCTGGGCCGCGTGGTCGATCCGCTCGGTAATCCGATGGACGGCATGGGCGAGATCGAGGGAACGCAGCTGCGCGCCCTTGAGGTGCAGGCGCCGTCGGTGGTGAAGCGGCAGAAGGTGAAGGAGCCGCTGCAGACCGGGATCAAGGCGATCGACGCGATCACCCCGATCGGGCGCGGCCAGCGCGAGCTGATCATCGGTGACCGGCAGACCGGGAAGACGGCCATCGCGATCGACACGATCATCAACCAGCGGGCGAACTGGGAGTCGGGGGACCCGGCCCGCCAGGTCAAGTGCGTCTACGTGGCGATCGGCCAGAAGGGCTCCACCACGGCCCAGGTGAAGCAGGCGCTGGAAGACGCGGGCGCGATGGAGTACACCGCGATCGTGGCCGCGCCCGCCTCGGACCCGGCCGGCTTCAAGTACATCGCCCCCTATACCGGGTCCGCCATCGGCCAGCACTGGATGTACGCGGGCCAGCACGTGCTGATCATTTTCGATGACCTGTCCAAGCAGGCCGAGGCGTACCGGACCGTCTCGCTGCTGCTGCGCCGGCCGCCCGGCCGTGAGGCGTACCCGGGGGATGTTTTCTACCTGCACTCCCGGCTGCTTGAGCGGTGCGCGAAGCTTTCCGACGACATGGGCGGTGGCTCACTGACCGGGCTGCCGATCGTCGAAACCAAGGCCAACGACATCTCGGCCTACATTCCCACCAACGTCATCTCCATCACCGACGGGCAGATCTTCCTGGAGACCGACCTGTTCAACTCCGGTGTCCGCCCCGCCATCAACGTCGGCCGGTCGGTGTCCCGGGTCGGCGGCGACGCGCAGATCAAGGCGATGAAGAAGGTCGCGGGCGGGCTCAAGCTGGCCCTCTCGCAGTACCGCGACCTGGAGGCATTCGCCTCCTTCGCCTCCGACCTGGACGCGGCCTCCCGTGCCCAGCTGGACCGGGGTGCCCGCCTCGTCGAACTGCTCAAGCAGCCCCAGTACAGCCCGCTGCCGGTGGACCGGCAGGTGGTGGTGATCTGGGCAGGCACGTCCGGGTACCTCGATGACGTGCCCGTGGACGACATCGGCCGGTTCCAGGAGGAGTTCATCGACTCCCTGCAGCGAAAGCGCCCGGGCATCTACGACGCGATCAGGGAGACCGGCGAGCTGTCGGACGACACCGCGACCGCCCTCAAGGACGCGATCGGGGAATTCCGCCGGGGGTTTGAGATCAGCGGCGGCGAGATGCTGGTCAAGGAGGAGCCGGCCGAGCCGATCGACGAGGAGCAGGCCGAGCGCGACAAGGTAACCAGGTACGTGCCACCTCCGGCGCCCGAGCAGTAGGGCGGGAGCACGCAGCATGGGAGCACAGCTTCGCGCGGTCAGGCAGCGGATCCGGGGAATCCAGGCCATTGCCAAGATCACGCGTGCTCAGGAGCTGATCGCGGCATCCCGGATCATCCGGGCCCAGCAGCGGGTGCGCGACGCCGGGCCGTACGCGCGGGCGATCATCGAGGCCCTTGAGGCTGTGGTCAGCCGTTCCGCGCAGATCGACCACCCGCTGGTCCGCGAGCCGGAGAACCCGCAGCGGGCCGCGGTGCTCATTCTCACCAGCGACCGCGGGTTCTGCGGCGGATACAACGCCAACGTCCTGCGCACCGCCCAGGGCCTGCGGGCGCTGCTCGACGAGCGGGGCGTCGAGCCGGCCACGTACGTGGTCGGTCGGCGGGGCATCGCCTGGCATCGGTTCCGGGCCCGGGAGATGGTCGGGCAGTGGACCGGCTTTTCGGAGAATCCGAGATCCGGCAACGCCCACGACGTGGCCGTCACGGTGCTTGAGGCGTTCGGCCGTCCGGCCGATGAGGGCGGCGTGGACGAGATCTACGTCGTCTACACCGAGTTCGTGTCCATGCTCACCCAGAACGCCGTCGTGCACCGGATCCTCCCGGTGGAGATCGAGGAGACGACAGGCGAGCCGCCTACCGGGCCCCTGCCTTTGTATGAGTTTGAGCCCTCACCGCCGGACGTTCTGGATGCTCTTTTGCCGTGGTATGTGGAGAGCCGGATCTATCACGCGCTGCTTGAGAGCGCGGCATCGGAGATCGCGGCGCGGCGCCGGGCGATGAAGGCAGCTACCGACAACGCCAACGACCTGCTTGAGGCGTTCACCCGTGAGGCGAACAAGGCGCGGCAGGCTGAGATCACCCAGGAAATCAGCGAGATCGTCGGGGGCGCCAACGCGCTGGCCGAGACGCTCGCGGGGAAAGAGTGAGCATCGTCATGACCGAAACCGTAGAGAAGCCCGCCGGCGGCGGCGAGGAAGCGACCATTGCGGGCACCGGCCGCGTCGTGCGGGTGATCGGTCCCGTCGTGGACGTGGAGTTCCCCGCGGAGGAATTGCCTGGCATCTACAACGCCCTGCATGTGGACGTGACGCTGGACGACGAGGTCCGGATGCTGACGCTGGAGGTGGAGCAGGACATCGGTGACAACGTGGTCCGCACCATCTCGATGGAGCCGACCGATGGCCTGGTGCGCGGCGCACCGGTGGCCGACACCGGCGGGCCGATATCGGTGCCGGTGGGGGACGTCACCAAGGGTCATCTGTTCAACGTGCTGGGCGAGACGCTGGACGTGCCGACCGCTTCGCTCAACATCACCGAGCGATGGGGGATCCACCGTGACCCGCCGCCGTTCGACCAGCTGGAGCCGAGAACCGAGATCCTGGAGACCGGCATCAAGGTGCTCGACCTGCTCACGCCGTACGTCAAGGGCGGGAAGATCGGCCTGTTCGGCGGGGCCGGCGTCGGCAAGACGGTGCTCATCCAGGAGATGATCACCCGGGTGGCCAAGAACTTCGGCGGTGTGTCGGTCTTCGCCGGGGTCGGCGAGCGGACCCGCGAGGGCAACGACCTGTTCATCGAGATGACGGAGTCGAAGGTCATCCAGGACACGGCGCTGGTCTTCGGCCAGATGGACGAGCCGCCCGGCACCCGGCTACGCGTCGGGCTCTCCGCCCTGACCATGGCCGAGTACTTCCGTGACGTCCGTGGGCAGGACGTGCTGCTGTTCATTGACAACATCTTCCGGTTCACCCAGGCGGGCTCGGAGGTCTCCACGCTGCTCGGCCGGATGCCGTCGGCGGTGGGGTACCAGCCCACGCTGGCTGACGAGATGGGTCAGCTGCAGGAGCGGATCACCTCCACCAGGGGCCACTCGATCACCTCCATGCAGGCCATCTACGTGCCCGCGGACGACATCACTGACCCGGCGCCGCACACCACGTTCGCGCACCTGGACGCTACGACCGTGCTCTCCCGTGAGATCACCGAGAAGGGCATCTTCCCCGCGGTGGACCCGCTTGACTCCACCTCCCGCATCCTGGACGCCAAGTACATCGGCCAGGAGCACTACGACGTCGCCCGCGAGACGCAGCGGATCCTGCAGCGGTACAAGGAACTGCAGGACATCATCGCCCTGCTCGGCATCGATGAGCTGTCCGAGGAAGACCAGGTCACGGTGAAGCGGGCCCGGCGGATCGAGCGTTTCCTGTCTCACCCCATGTTCGTCGCCGAGCAGTTCACCGGCCTGCCCGGCGTGTTCGTGCCGCTGAGCGACACGATCTCCTCGTTCAAGGCGATCACCGAGGGCCAATACGATCAGGTCCCCGAGCAGGCCTTCTTCATGTGCGGCGGGATCGAGGACGTGGAGCGCAAGGCGCAGGAGCTGGAGCGCCAATGAGGGGGCTGCCGCGGTGACGGTACGCGTACAACTGATCGTCCCGGACGGCGAGATCTGGTCGGGTAACGCCCGGATGGTGATCGCCAAGACCCTCGACGGCGACCTCGGCGTGCTGACCGGCCACCCCCCGGTGCTCGGCATCCTGGCCGAGGGCAGCGTGGTCCGGATCCTCGACCCCGAGGCCGGCGAAGAAGCTCATGGCCCTGAGGTGATGATCGCGGTGGGCAACGGGTTCCTGTCCGTCGCCGACGACCGGGTATCGATCTTCTCCGGGCAGGCCGAGGTGGGCACGCGGGTGGACCGGGCAGCCGCGCAGGCCCAGCTCGACGCGGCGCTGGAAGCGGCCGGGTCCCAGCCTCCGGGGGATCAGGAGCCGGCCGAGGTGAAGTACTCCCGGGCGCTGCTCAGGGCCGCGGGCGAGCGGTCCTGACGCAGGCCAGCGCGGAGGCCCAGAGATGAGCGGAGCGCTGGCATTCGACGCGGCTTGGCTTTTCGCTGGCTTCCTGCTCCTCGCGCTGCTCTTCGCGGCCGGCATCACGGTACGCAGGCTCCTCCTTGAGCGCGGCGGCGGCATGGTCGAGTGCGGCCTGCGCCTGCCGGACGGGGCCTGGCGGCTCGGCGTGGCCGGCTACCAGCAGGACGAGCTGCGCTGGTATCACGTTTTTGGCGTCCTGCTGACTCCTGACGAGGTGTTCGAGCGGCGTACCCTCACCGTGGTCTCCAGGCGCGACAGCGATCCCGTGGAAGCGGCCAGCCTGGGGGAGGGGGCCGTGGTGGTCGAGTGCCGGGTCGGGGAGCCGGCCGAGACGGTCGAGCTGGCCATGGGGGAGTCCGCGCTGACCGGCTTCCTCGCCTGGCTGGAAGCCGCCCCGCCCGGCTCCTACCTCGGCCAGACCGGCTAGGCATCCGTACAGTGAGCCGCTGGCTGGCATGGGCGGGTGACACGCCTGCTCGTAGGGCCCGAGACGCGTTTACGGGTGGTTCCGGCCGCAACGGTTACGCCTGCGGCTCACTGCACGGACGCCTCAGCACAGCGCGGTTACGCCTGCGGCTCACTGTACGTATGCCATCCTGCGGCTCACTGCACGGACGCCTCAGCACAGCGCGGTTACGCCAGCGGCTCACTGTACGGATGCCATCCTGCGGCTCACTGCACGGACGCCTCAGCACAACGGTGGCGGCCATGACAGCTGCTCACTGCAAAGTGTACAATTTGTAGGATGTCTGATCCGTATAGCCTGACTGAAGCGCGTGCCCACCTTGGAGAGCTGGTTGCGCGGGCCAAGCACACGCATCGTCCGGTGCCGATTACCGAACACGGTAAGCCCACCGTCGCCATCGTCAACATAGATGATCTGGCCGATCTGGAAGATCGCGCCGCGCTGGCTGCGCATTACGCCGACAAGCTGGCCGGCCGCGAGGGTGTCCGGCTGGCCGACCTGGATGCGGCTCTAGACCGGATTGGCGCCGACGACGGGCGATGAGCCTCACCGTCGTCGTGCGGGAGACGGCGATCCGGGCGCTGGCTCGCATCCGCGCGGAAGACAAGGATGCTTTCGCCCAGATCAGGCGGGCGATGGCGGCGCTGGCAGATCAACCGCGTCCAGATGCAGCGGTCGCATGGGGAGACAGCGGGATCTACCGCCTGCATCTTACGGGCATACGGATCTTGTATGAGGTTGATGATCGCGCATCGACTGTCTACATAATCAACGTTGCGTCCACAGCGTAACTACCCGCCCATGTGACCGGGTCAGCGGCCTGGAGGGCTGGCGGCCACCGCGCGTTCCGTTACGTGTATCGAAGCTCATGTGATCTCCTGGTCGGTCGATGCTCGTCTGGTCTGGGTGAAGGCCGCCTATCAGCCGACCGCCAACCAGCCGGTCGCCCTCGGGCGTGCCACGCTCCGCACTACGCACCGGGTGGCTCACTCATCCGGCCGCGCGGGGTGACGCGAACTGGCTACGCGCTCTGATCACGGACGGCGTGATGGACGGTGCGCTGGATCACTACCTCCCGGTCGTGAGTGAACGGTCGCCCATCCAGGTTCCAGCTCCACGAGATAGTCGGCGTGATCCGCATGTAGAGGGCGGGCCCGAACCGGCCCTGGCGGTCGACCAGTTCAGCGGTGCCGTAGATCCGCAGGTAGCGCGGCGTCCACGGATCGGTGGATACCAGGTCGTCGACGACGAGCGCTACCTTGGTGTTCCCGGCTTGCACATTCCGGAACTTCCGGGTCTTCACCGGGTCCATGCCGCCCACGTAAAGGTGCGTCCCGTCGTACTCGTACCCGACCGGGACCACGTCCGGCTGGCCGTCGGCAGAGACGGTGGCGATGCGGGCCAGCCGCTGAGAGCGTAGGTAGGCGATCTCCTCGGTGGTGAAGGACATGCCTGGGCCCTCCTTCCTCGTGCGAAACGTCGCGGCCCTGGTTATTAATGCCGCTTACTGTACACTCTATTAACTATACTCGTCGTGTACTGTAGTACCCGTGGACCAGACCGCGCAAGGAACCACCGCCACCGTGGTGGCAGCCGGGCAGGGGTGCGAAGCGGATGGAGAGCACGCCGGCGCGGACCACCATCCCGACGACGCCGATGGTCTTATCCAGCTTTCCCGCCTGGTGCAGGGCATTCACGCGCGCGTCTCCGAACGTCACGACCTGACTCCCGTCCAGGCCAAGCTTCTGTGCGTCCTGGCCTTCGGCCCCAGGGGGATGGCTGAACTGGCTCAGTGTTTCGGCGTGGAGAAGGCCGCGCTCACCGGCCTGGTAGACAGAGCAGAACGGCGCGGCCTCGTCAGGCGGTCCCCCGTGCCAGGGGACCGGAGAGCGCTGCGCGTGACGCTCACCGACACCGGCCGCGGGGCAGCCCATGCTTTCCACGCCGAGGCGACCCAGGAACTCGGCCATCTCCTCGCGCCGCTCGCACCGCACGACCGCGAGCATTTCCGCAACGCGATAGCCACGATCATCGCAGCGCGCGAGGCAACGTCCCTCAGCGGTGCTCCACCAGCTGCGACCTACCGGCCTGAAAGCCGGCCAAGCCTGCGCTGACACCGTAAGACCGACGCGGTCACCGACGACACACCGTCAGCCGGCGGACCGATGGCCTCCCTCCCGCCAGGCCATGCGGCAGCGAAACTCACTGGCCATCCTCCCGGGCAGCGGCTTCACGCCTGGCTTCCTCGCGCTCCAGCCGCTCGTACAGCCCGTCGAGGGTCGACGCGTCTACCATCCAGGTCGCGCGGGGCATAGCCTGCCAGCCGTCCGCGGTTTCGCTGATGCGCCACTGCGGGAATCGCAGCCGCGTGTCAGACAGCGTGCGGGCCGGATTCCCCGCTGCGGCGTGACCGGTCACCCGCCGCCGTGCGGCCGGTGCGGTCATGTGGAACTGCTCCCGTGCGCCAGGACCCGCGTGATCGCGTCCGCGGCGCCGCTGATGTCCGTGACCGGCGCCAGGCGCTCCGCCCACGACCACCACAGCCAGCCATCCCCGGCAACGACATCCTCACTGAGCGCCGTCGCCTGGGGGTTGGTCACCGATAACGACGGCACCCGGCTTGCTGTAGCGAGCAGCCGGGTCTCGAAGCCGCGAGCTCTGAGTTCCGCGGCGAGCTTCTCCAAGTCGGTCGTTGGGTCGGACGAAGGGTTGTCCCTCGTGATGGTCATGGTTGGGCGCTCCTGCTGCGGAAGGTCGTGATGGGATGTGTCACCCGAAAAGTCACACACCCGGAGACCGTAGCCGCGCCGTCGCAGCGCGCGTTTCCGCTAGGAAACCCTTGTGTGTCAGATCAGGTTCATCCGCCAGGCGAGGCCGCGCAGATCCCGCCCGCCAGCTTCGCGGCGCGCACGGCTCAGCATGTCGCGAACCAAATCGCGGATGAGCGGCTGATTGCGGGTCTGGGCGGCCGATAGCCGTTCCGCCTGCCGCAACTCTTGTATCGTCGCTGCATCCTTACCGAGCATCGCATAGGCGCGTGCCTTCTCCAGGCGGAGAGAGGCGCGCCGGTTATGAGACGACAGATTTCTGGGCTCGACCTGATCTGCGTATGCGAGCGCTTTTCCGGCTTCGCCTGCTTCCACGGCCAGCGTGGTTCGCCAGACGCCGACGTTCGCAGGACCGAATAGCTCCCATGCATCCGGACGTTCTCCGTCGCGATCCGCTACCCTCGCGGCTTCCTCCGCCTGCTCGGCGGCCCCAAGGTGGTCATTTCGTACTGCACAAGCCAAAGCCGCTGAAAGCCTCAGCATGCCATATGCCTCATGGGCGAACCGGTTGTCACCAATATACGGTTCAGTCTCATCAGCCAGTTGTGGCGTGATCATTAGCCCTTTGGGCATGTTGGCGGAACTTCGGGCGTGCGCGCGGCCGAACGCTGCGGCGGCCCTCCAAATGGGGTCGTCGAGTAGTTCGGCCGCCTGCCGAGCACGCTCACCCGCGACCCATGCGAGATTGCTCTCTCCGATCTGACGCAATACACAGGTTCCGTCTGATCCGCAAGCCCGGACAAGAAGCCGCAGTGCGGAGGTACGGCCCGGTTCATCCTGAATTGCGGCGTGCACGCAGAGTTCGCCGATCACGGAGCCAAGGATTCGGACTGCCGTTGCATGATCGGCCTCGCGGAGCGCGGTATCCGCTCGGTCGACTTCTTCCCCCAGTAGCTCGATGGGTCGGAAGGGGATATCAGGCGGATCATCGGGCGCCGCGTCCAAGAGCGCCCGCTGTAGCGGCATGACGTTGTACATCTGGCCATCGGGTCGGATCTCGGGAGCGGGCTCGCCGAGCAAGCCATCCGCTGATACCTCCAGCGCCCTGGCGATTGCGGCGATGTCCTGGCGCCGTTCCAGCCTGGCGTGCCCGTTCTCGATCTTGCTCAGCCACCCTTTGGACCGGCCGATCAGGCCAGCGAGCGTTTCCAGGCTCATGCCACGCGAGCGGCGGGCCGCGCGCACGTTCACGCCGATGCGCGGCTCACCCTCATCGGGGAGCACCATTGCTTGATCCTCAGTCTTTTCCGTTACCTACTGGCCAGGATAGGCACCTTGCGTGCCGAGATGGCCAGGGAACACGAGATGCCCGCCCGGTCACCCTGGCGCGCATCTCTGGGTTTACAGGCGGGTGCTTGGGCTGGCAGTCCGCGATTGACGAGCCGGTAATGTCAGTATATACTGACGGTCAGTGGATACTGACATAGACTCGGCGCTGGACGCCCTGGGGGACTCGACGCGACGCAGGATCATCGGCCGACTGGCAGCGGGTCCGCTTGATGTCGGCGGGATCTCCGCGGGCATGCCGGTCGGCCGTACCGCGGTGTCGATGCACCTGCGGGTGCTCAAGGCCGCCGGGCTGGTGGGCGATCGGGCGGTGGGCAACCGCCGGGTCTACCACCTGGAGCCCGAGGGGCTGCGGCGACTGCGCGACCACCTCGACTGGTACTGGGAGCGGGCACTCGCGGCGTACCAGCGCGCTGCGGAGGCCCGGGCAAGGGAGCAGAACATGACGACCGAGCAGGAGATCGTGGTCGCGAAGACGGAGCGGGTGAACGCTCCTCTGGCGGTGGCGTTCGAGGTCTTCGTCGGGCAGGAGTGGTGGCCCGTGCAGACCCATCACCTCGCTGAGCCGCATGGACGCGAGGTCGTGCTCGAGCCGTTCGCAGGCGGCCGGTGGTATGAGCGGGCCGCCGACGGCACCGAGACCGACTGGGGCACCGTGCTCGCCTGGCAGCCGCCGTACCGGCTGCTGCTGACCTGGCAGGTGAGCCCGGAATGGACGTATGAGCAAGACCCGGGCCGCGGCTCGGAGATCGAGGTCACGTTCACGCCGGAGGGTCCGCACGTAACCCGCGTCGACTTCACCCACCGGCGTCTCGAACGCTACGGCCCGCAGGCCGAGCGGATGCGCCGGATCCTCGACGGGAAGGGCGGCGAACCGCTGAACGCCTTCGCCCGGCACATCGCCGCCCAAGCGGCCACCAACGCACTGGTGAGCAAGCACAACGCCTAGCTGGGATCAGGCGGCGGCGTCCTCTGTGCAAGGCGTCCGTGCAGTGAGCCGCAGGCATAACTACGGTGCTGAGGCGTCCGTGCAGTGAGCCGCAGGCATAACCACGGTGCTGAGGCGTCCGTGCAGTGAGCCGCAGGCATAACCACGGTGCTGAGGCGTCCGTGCCGTGAGCCGCAGGCGTAACCGTTGC
>Ga0207684_10003614_pt1 | contig 15049 bp, 15 predicted proteins | sample KBSK5501metaG_FD_184342 | JGI IMG/M metagenome (GOLD analysis project Ga0207684, IMG submission 184342) | Corn, switchgrass and miscanthus rhizosphere microbial communities from Kellogg Biological Station, Michigan, USA - KBS K5-50-1 metaG... | ecosystem: Host-associated > Plants > Roots >...
GGCGGATTAATTAAACTTGGAATCTCGCCACGCGCGGGTAGAGTCGTTGTACTCTTTCCATCTGGTCCCAGTCGCAGAGGGTCTGGTGCTGCTGAGATCAATAGTTGAGTGTAAGGATGTCTGGGCCTCTGAATCACCTCCTCGCTGGGTCCGCCCTCAACCGTTTGACCGGCATACATGACAAGCGTTTCCTCAGCAAAGTAGCGAGCGCTTGCAATATCGTGCGTAATGAAAAGCAGCGCCAGTTGCTCTTCGTCCTTGAGGCGCAACAGCAGATTCAGCATATCCAGGCGAATCGAGACATCCAGCATAGAAACCGGCTCATCGGCCAGCAGCACCTCTGGCCGGGCGGCTAAAGCGCGAGCAATAGCGACACGCTGCCGCTGGCCACCGCTCAATTGATGTGGATACTTCTGGATAAACTGCTCGGCAGGACTTAAACTCACACGATTGAGCAGAGCAAGTACCTGCTCCGTCTCCTGGGCGCTGGTATGCGCATGACCATGTATGCGCAAGGGGCGTTTCAAATGGTAGCGCACATCATGCACGGCATTAAGCGAGGAGAACGGATCCTGGAAGACTATCTGTACATGACGGCGGTAGTCTTTCAGGTCGCTCCTACTCTTTTCAGGCTCCCCATGAAACAGAATCGTGCCGGCAGTAGGCTCGTGGAGACGCGCCAGTATACGAGCCACGGTGGTTTTGCCGCTGCCACTCTCTCCTACCAGCGCCAGGGCGCGTCCGGGATAGAGCTCCAGCGAAGTATCCTCAACAGCATGCACCACATTACGCGGCCCAACCAGTTTGAACTGGCGCACTGGAAAGTACTTGCACAGGTGCACCCCTTCCAATACGGCAGATGTGGCCCGGCCGTTACCGAGCGCTGCGAAATCTACTTCCCTGTTCTCGTCGTTCATTCTCCACTCCCCCTTCCCGGCAGCGCCACCTCTCTCTGTTTTTCCGCTTTTAACCCGCGTGGCTTTGATTCCTTGCGCAAGCGTGGATTGGATATCTCGTCAATGCCAAAGTTAACGAAGGTGAGCGCGGCGCCTAATATGGCAATGCACAGACCAGGAGGCAGGAACCACCACCACGCACCGAGCAGGAGCGCGGAGTTATTAGAAGCCGAGAAGAGCATATTGCCCCAGGTCGCGGCAGTGATATCGCCCAGACCCAGATACTCCAGGGCCGTCTCGGCCAGGATCACATAGATCACCGTTCCAAAGAACTGGGCCGCCACAATTGATGTCTGGTTAGGCAGGATCTCATAGAAAATGATGCGCCACGTTGACTCACCAGAGGCACGGGCCGCCTCTATGTAATCCCGGTTGCGCAGCGAGAGCGTCTGTGAGCGCAGCACCCGCGCTCCCCAGGACCAGCCCGTGATCGTCAAGACAAATCCAATCGCTAACGGCCCCTTATTAGGCAAGAAGGCCGCGAGCAGGATGGCCAGAGGCAGCGTTGGCAGCACCAGGAACACATTGGTTACCAGCGAGAGAATCTCGTCCACCCCTCCGAGAAAGTAGCCAGAAGTCAGGCCCACCAGGACCGAAATGAAAGTAGTCACCAGGCCGATGCCCAGGCCCATAAAAACCGAGAAACGTGCCCCTACCACCGTCTGGACGAACACGTCCTCCCCAAAATTCGTCGTGCCGAACCAGTGAGTGGCCGATGGTGGCTGCAGGACATCTGAAGTAAAGGTATGCGGGTCCTGCGGCAAGATGATTGGCCCAAAGATGGCCAGCAGGATAAAGAAACCCACAATGATCAGGCCCAAGCTCGCCTTGCGGTTCCCCGCCACCAGTCGCCATACATCATTCCAGCGATGCACCTGGGCGGGAACCGCATTGACTTCAGGAGCAGGTAAACTTACCTCTTGAGATTGAATACTCATAGTTGCTAATTTCCTCCCAGGCGCACGCGCGGATCAAGCAGAACATACAGGAAGTCGGCCAGGAAGTTCGCGGCCAGCACGGCAACGCTTATCACCAGGAAAGCCCCCTGCAAGAGCGCATAATCATGGTTATCTATCGCTTGCAAGGTCGCCAGACCAATGCCAGGATATGAGAAAACAATCTCGGTCAACAAGGAACCGCTCACCACAAACCCCAGCGAGAGCGCGAACGCGGTAATATTCGGCAAAATGGCATTACGTGCCGCGTACAGATACATAATACGCCCTTGCTTCAGGCCTTTCGCTTCAGCCATCAAGACGTAATCCTCCGCCAACGTCGTAATCATGGCGTTACGCATACCAAGCATCCAACCAGAAATAGAGCCAATCACAATAGTCAGAGCAGGCAAGATGGCATACTGGGCCGCACTCAAAATGAAATCCAGGCTCCATCCTGGCACTGTGTTGTCGGTATCATATCCGCCATGCAGAGGAAACCAGCCGAGTTGTGCGCCCAGGATATAGAGCAATACCAGCGCCAGCCAGAAATAGGGGATCGCGGAAATAAAGGCAAAGAACGGAGTCCAGATGGCATCACGAATTGAGCCACGCCGCCAGACAACGATCACGCCCAGAATCGTCCCGATAATAAAGCTAATGATCAGTGATGTCCCGACCAGAACTATGGTCCAGGGGAGATCCTGCCCCAGAATCTGAGTCACAGGAGTAGGCAGATACGTAAGCGAGATGCCCAGGTTGCCATGCAAGAGATTACCAAGATACTGCACATACTGGACCCACAATGGGTCGTGACTCACCCCCAGCGAGATCTCTAGCGCGTGCAGCATCTGGGGCGAGGCATGCCCTCTCATGCGGGACATAAATATTTCCGCCGGGTCACCTGGGACCAGGTGGGGAACGAGAAAATTGATGGTAACCGCGGCCCAGAGCGCAACAAGATAAAAACCAATTCGACGGAGCAGATAACGCATGCCTACCCCTTTCCAAACGGGCGACCATAAGGAACGCCCCTACTATACACGAATGGAGCTGCTCCCCAGCCATGTATAGTAGGGGCGGGGCTTGCCCCCGCCCTGCTACTTTACTAAACCGGTTGCAGGTTCAAGAGAACATACTCGATGTCTGGATATTCCGCGGTCCCGGGAGCGGCATAGGGGTGCTGCGCATCGGGCCAGCCGACGAACTTGGCGGTGCTGTACTCATACCAGTAGGGTTCAGCCGTCAGCGGGATGCTGGGCAACTGATTCACCATAATCTGTTGCAGCCCGTCTAGCGCCTGCTTCTGCATTTGTGGATCAGTGCTCCCAGCATACTGGTCCAACAACTTATCGGTGGCCGGGTCCACCCAGCGCTCGTAGTTGGAGGGAGCCGTCTGACCGATAGGGGCAGAGTTGGTGCTGCGCAAGAGGCCATCGTAGATATAGTAGGGTGTGGGACCGGGGTTGGTCCACAGGATACCGGCATCATAGTGCCCGTTAAACAATGCATTGTTAAAGGCGTCGGTGGACATGGCATTCACCGTGGCATTGATACCTGCTGCTTTTAGATCCCTTACCATCACCTGGCAGTCCGCCACATAGTCGGTATAGCCGCTGACCACAATGATGGTAAATGCCAACTGCTTGCCATTCTTAGCGTAGTAGCCATCGGAGCCTTTCGTCCAACCATCGCTCTGCAGCGTTTGATCTGCCTGGGCTGTATTTTGAGTAAACTGCATATTGGCAAACTGTGGATCAATGTAACTCTGAATAGCCTCTCCCACCAGCCCTGTCGGATTGGCCGGAGGCTCATAGCCAGCTTCGCCAAGTGTCGAGATGGTCTGGCGGTTGAGCGCGAGACTAATGGCTTTGCGCACCTGCAAATCGTTGAAGGGGGCCTTCGTCAGGTTGAGGTAGAGCATCACATCGTCGCTGCTGGGGAACCAATAGTGATTGTGTTGCTTATCCAGAGCCACGTAGGTCTTATCAAGGTTCGGAACGAACAGGTTCGTCCAGTCGATCTCGTCCTTTTGCAGCGCCAGTTGCGCGCTATCGTTAGAGCCATAGGCAGGGATCTTGACCTCATCCACCTGAGGCTTGCCAGGCTGCCAGAATTTAGGATTCTTGACCAGGTCGACCAGTTGCGGGGTGAAGGACTTGACGATATACGGGCCGGTGCCAACGGGGTTGGCATCTGCGTACTGCGACGGATCGCCCTTGACGCTCGACCAGGTATGTTTGGGCAATATAAAGACCTGTCCGCCCAGGATCCATACGATGGGGTTGAAGGACTTGCTCAACGTCACTACAACCGTGCTGGCATCGGGCGCGCTTACATTTTTGACCGCCGCACCAATACCCGTCAGATCGATGGAGGGGTTTTTTAAGATCAGGTTGATGGTAAAAACCACATCATCACTGGTGAAAGGCTGCCCATCCGACCAGACCACACCCTGGCGCAAATGGAATGTGATACTTTGCGCATCGCTCGCCAGCTCGTAGCTAGAAGCCAGCCACGGCTTGACAGTGCCATCCAGGCGGTTGACATAGAGCAGCGTTTCGTAGATCAAGCCTTGCGTACCACTAATCACACTGGCCGTATTATACGGATTAAAGTTCTTGGTATACGCGTCCTGTTGATTCGCCAGCATGGTGAGCGAATTTGGATGCAGGGGCCTGTGCGTGGTCGTGCCAGTACTTCCGCCACAGGCTGCCAGCAAAACGACGAGAAACACGAGCAAAGACATCCAGTATGTCCTTGCTCCTCGCTTGAACTTTCCGGATGAGCGAGTATGGGGTGTCATGAGCGACCTCCTTAAATAACTTCATTGCCTTTCGTCATTGAAACCGAGATATGGTAGTCAGCTCCACAGGATGCACGCACTACAAGGCTGGTAGGAAGTTGAACGCGCATAGGCTGGGCATCGATTCGGCGCTTTCTATCTGATGCGGCAGAAGTCCACCTGCTGTCAGCAGCGTTACTGGAGGTGTCGAGCATGGATAACAGCAGTTCGATACCTTTCTGACCCATCTCAAAGTTAGGCTGTCTGATGGTAGTGAGCGGTGGACGAACATGAGCAGAAGGCGCGTCATCGTCAAAGCCAACCAGAGCAACATCTTGAGGGATGACCAGGCCATACTCCTCAGCAGCAGCGAGTACGCCATAAGCCATCTGGTCAGCCGCCGCAAAAATAGCTGTAGGCCGCTTCTCTACTGGAAGCTCAAAGAGCTTACTGGCACAGGCACGACCTGAAGGTGGCATGAAGTCACCCTCCAGCACCAGTTCAGGATCAGGAGTGATTCCAGCTTCAAGTAACGCTTGTAGATAACCGCTATAGCGATCATGTGAGACCAGGTACTCGTGCGGTCCCTGAATGTGTGCGATCCGTCGATGGCCCAGGGTGATCAGGTGACGAACTGCGATATATGCTCCGGTAGCGTTATCAGTTCCCACCCAGGGAGTGGTTTGTTCTCGCTGGTCGTCAATGATTACGACAGGAAAACCTTGTTTGTAGAGACGCGTCAAATCCTCAGATGCCTCGCCTGGATAAACCGCTAAGAGGCCCGCTGTAAGTTGTGTCGCCAGCACACGGTTGATGACCTCGCTGCGGATTTCTTTGAGGTTCGTCTCCTTGATGCTATAAAGTACCAGTTCGTATGGGGTTTCTTCTACAACCTCGGCGACCCCGCTCATGAGCGCAGGAATTTGCGGCCAGGTAAAAGAAGGTACAAGCATTCCAATGAGACTACGACGACCACTGGCCAGTCCCGAAGCCGCGATACTTGGGACGAAACCCTGCTCTTCAATGATGCGCAGTACGCGCTCTCGCGTAGCGATATCGACATCGGGTTTGTGATTCAATACACGGGAGACGGTAGTTTTGGACACACCCGCTAGACGAGCAATATCACCGATTGTGCGTTTTCCAGACATGCATGCCCTCTTTATTTATAGATAACCTGCCGATGTCTTAGTTTTTCCGGAACCGATTACGTAATCGGTTCCGGTATCGGTTACGGATAAGTATACTGAGAGAAGGTTCGATTGTCAAGAGGAAATTTTTCTCTTTGCGTGAAACAACCTCTTGCTATATTCCTTTACTGCGTTTAGAATAGCGTTGCAGAAGCTGCAAGCATCGACATGCAAATTTCTTAGAAAAAGGGTGCAATTATTCCATTGAATAGTACTAAAACCCAGAGTATCCAACAGGCCCGGGAAAAGATACAGCATTTTTTCAGGCCGCGTCGAATCTCTATCTGGCGTACCATACTGCGAATAACAGGCTTAATAGCTATGCTGCAAGCCATCGTGGTCATCATCCTCCAGATCGTTTCGAAAGAACGCAGGCGCACCATGCACACGGGAGGGTTTCCACACCTGGACCTGGAGGAAGAAAAGATAGGAAAGAATACCATCCAGCTTTATGATTACGGAAGTAATCTCTACGATGATATGCTTGCAGCAATTGATGCCGCCCAGGAAAGCATTTACCTGGAAACCTATATCTGGAAAGGGGACGCCATAGGCCAGGAGTTTAAGGAGAGGCTCGCACGCAAAGCCAAGCAAGGCGTCGAGGTCTATGCAATCTTCGACCGTTTTGCCAATCTAGTAGTGCCAAACGAATTCAAGGTTTTTCCACCGGAGATGCATGTGCTGCAATACCAGGGATTTCGCCGCCTGTGGCATGTGTTTGACCCTCGACACTACGCACTGGACCATCGCAAATTGCTCGTCGTGGATGGCACCACCGGTTTTATCGGTGGCTTTAACATTGGAAGCCTTTACGCCACCACCTGGCGAGATACTCATCTCCGCATTCAAGGCCTGGCAGCAGCCTCCCTCGCCCAATCATTTGTTGACTTCTGGAATCAACAGACCCCTGCCCGCGCTCACATTACACGGCATTACCAGCGCCGTTTCGACCCGCTGATCAACATGCGAGGTACAAGTGCGTTAAGGCTCACCTTTCCCATTCGTGATATGTATATCGAGGCCATCGATAAGGCGGAATACGCTATCCTGCTTTCGAACGCGTACTTCGTTCCTGATGGCACCTTGCTGGATGCGCTGAAAGCGGCAGCGGGACGCGGAGTAGATGTGCGCATACTTGTTCCCTGGGTTTCAAACCACGTTGTCGTGGACTGGCTTACACGAGGCTACTTTACAGATTGCTTGAAAGCAGGTATACACATTTTCGGCTACCACAACATGCTTCACGCCAAAACATGCACCATCGACGGGGAATGGTCAACCATCGGAACGGCAAATCTTGATCGCCTCAGTTCCGTTGGCAATTACGAGATCAATGTAGAAGTTTATAGCAAAAAATTAGCCCACCAAATGGAAGAGCTTTTCAAATGTGATTCGACCAATGCCGTCGAATTGATGCTCGATCAGTGGGTGAAACGCCCCTGGTATGCCATGCTGAGCGAACGCATCCTGGCCCCGCTACGAGGCCTTTTGTAGGTGAATTGGAATGGCTTGATATTGCTGAGCGGACTGGTACCTTTCTGATCTTTTAAGCAGTCCAGCCAATCGTGATACTTTGAGAACTCAATTAACGATCTTCGACACGGCTTAAGAAAGCCTGCACCGTCTGCATATACAACTCAGGTTCTTCGACATGCGCCAGGTGTGAACTATTCTCAAATACGACCCACTCTGAACCAGCTATTCCCTTATGCAGCATTGCATTGATCACTGGCGTCGACTCATCGTAACGTCCCGAAAGAATTAACGTGGGAACATGGATCTCGGCAAGCCTGTCGGTACGGTCCCAATCTTTGATTACACCTGTGACGTGGAACTCGCTCGGACCATTCATGTAGTTATATACGAAGCCAACCTGGTCAAGCGCACGTTGGACAAAGTCCGGCACGGGTGTGACGCGGCATACATGTCTTGCATAGTACACATTCATGGCATCCTGGTATTCAGGGTCATTTGTTGTACCCGCCTCCTCGTGACGCAGCAAGGTAGCATTGACCTCCGCAGGAAGATCGGCACGCAACCGATTGGCCTCGGCAACCCACATCGGTATACTGGAAGTAGTATTGGCGAGAATCAGGCTGACCAGCCCTTGCGGCTGCCTGAGAGCATACTCGATAGCGAGCATTCCACCCCAGGACTGGCCCAGAATATGCACCTGATCAAGTCCCAATTCCTGGCGTACCGCTGCCAATTCATCGGCAAAGCGTGAGACACGCCAAAGAGAGGGATCATCGGGCTGATCGGAGCGGCCACAGCCCAATTGGTCATAAAAGACCACTCGTCGTGTATCAGAAGCCAGCGCCTCCAGATTCTCTAAATAGTCATGGGGAACACCAGGGCCACCATGTAGAATCATCAAAGGATACCCCTCATGGTCACCACTACCACCGACAATACGATACCAGACACGGTAGCCATCTACAGGCAGAAAGCCCTCCTGCACGTGTGAAGACCAACTTTCCATTGCACTCCTTGCGGCGGTCCGCCGCACTATCTCCTGACGAACTCTAGAGCTTTGACCGCAGAGATGTATGCTACAACTTTAGAAGTTTTAACGGTAAAATGGTATCTGGAACACTGTGGAATGCAACGGAAAAGCTCTTTAGTGCGATGGAAAGTCTTCTGAAGACTTTCCATCGCACTGGCATATTCATCCCACTTAATTAATGCAAATCTGCATATAAGCACGGGCTATTACCAAAAGAGAAGATATTAATGGCAGGGCATGCCATTCTTAAACACAAGAGGCTCACACATTTGGAAAATAGCGCACAAAGTTTTCCACCATACTTGAGCTCAGGCGGATCAAAGATCACTTCATTTTCGATCCAATCGATGCGGAGAAAGCTCTCAAGTAAGAGTATATCATATTCCTGGAAGGCCTCGCTCTTTCAAATTCCCACCTGCCGCGCTTATTCTGCCGGAATCCGTTTCTGCGGTTTGAAAAGCATGTAAGAAATCATTACATTGATGTTTAGACTAATTTCGCGTCAAGCTACTTGTAGACTGGGATCATGCGATTTTCATAAAATGTAGCTCACATGCCTTCCCGCCTTGCTTTGAAGGAGCCTATCGTCCCTTCACTTTTCTCCCGACATCATCGTCTTTCTCATCCACTTTCAGATGACCTTCTTTTTACGCAGACTCATCAAGGGTTTACTCGCGTTCACCCGTCCGCTCTTCACCTAGCACGGTTCCGCTTCGTGGCTAAGCTTCCCCTTAGAGGCTGTGTGCAAAGGCCTCAGGAGCTATTTTGTGCCAAGCGTCTCAGCATGATGCGGATCATGGCGAGGTAAATCCAGGCTTCTTCCCTGCTGGGAAGCACCTCATAGTCTTTGGAGAGTCTGCGCCATGTCGAAAGCCAGGCGAAGGTGCGCTCGACAATCCAGCGGTGGGGAAGCACATGAAAGCCACTGGGTCGGATTTTCTCCCAATCGATCACTGCATCCTTAGGCGCCCAGACCCCTCGCAGGCCGCTCCAAGGATGTTCGACGATCTCGACCTCCCATCCTAGCTCTGCCTTGACCCACTCGTCAAAGCCTTCCTTCTTGTATCCACTATCGGCCCAGATCAGCTTGAGACGCGGAAAGCGGCCCTTGAGGGGCGCCAGTAAGCGTTTGCCGCCGCGGTAGTCCTGGATATTGGCTTCATGGACGAGCGCGTGCAGGATCAGCCCATTTGTATCGACCAGCAAGTGGCGCTTGCGGCCTTTGACCTTTTTGCCCCCATCGTAACCGCGCGCCCCCCTTTTTGCGTCGTCTTCACCGATTGACTGTCGATGATGGCGGCGCTGGGAGTCGGCTGGCGCCCTTGTTTCACCCGCACCTGTTCGCGCAGGGCCGTGTGCATGCGTTTCCATGTGCCGTCGTTGCGCCACGTGCGGAAGTAGCTCCACACCGTCGACCAGGGCGGAAACTCATGCGGCAAGGCGCGCCATTGGCTCCCTGTGCGATCCAGGTACAAAATGGCATTGATCACTTCGCGCATGTCGGTGGTTCGTGGACGTCCGCCCGGCTTGGCGGGCGGGATGAGCGGTTCGAGAATGGCCCATTCTTTCTCGGTTAAATCACTGGGGTAGCTGAGTCTTTTCATTGCTCCACCTCCTCTATCTTTCCCCTTGTTCTTCTCCTACATTATATCACTTTACACACAGCCTCTTAGGAGTCTCGCTGAAATAAAGTATCCAAAGGGATGTGATATGCTGGAGGAATGGAGAAACTCACCCATGAAGACCAATACAAGCTGATAAAGGGATGGCTCAACGAGCGACAGTGGCGCCTGTACGTGGCTACCGAGGCCAGCCATGTCAATGAAACCCCAACCGATTCCCGAGATCCCATCAGAGACCATTCGAGTCGTACGTGCTGTCTTCCCCAAAGGAAATATCTACACTCATCTTCGTGACACGTTAGGAACGATCTACCAGGACGAGCTTTTTGCCGATCTGTATCCCGATCTTGGCCAACCCGCCTATGCTCCCTGGCGCCTGGCCCTGGTCACCGTCTTCCAGTTCATGGAGAATCTGACCGACCGCCAAGCTGCCGATGCCGTACGCAGTCGATTGGACTGGAAGTACGCCCTCAGCCTGGAGTTAACTGATCCGGGATTTGATCACACGGTTTTGAGTGAGTTTCGGACGCGCCTGGTGGCTCTCACTGCCGAAGAACGTTTCTTAGAGGCAGTGTTAGATCTGTGCAAAGAACGAGGATGGCTCAAAGAGCGTGGGCGCCAACGAACTGACTCTACACACGTGCTAGCGAAAATCCGCGCCCTCAATCGAGCTGAATGTGTGGTGGAAACGCTTCGTCACACGCTCAATGTCTTGGCCGTTGTAGCGCCTGACTGGTTGCGGAACCAGGTACAGCCAGATTGGTTGGAACGGGATGGACATCGTGCTGAGGAATATCGCCTCCCTTCTGGGACGGACAAGCGCCAACAACTCCTCCATCAGGTGGGCCAAGATGGGTGGGGACTACTGGCTTCGATCGAGTCAGACCCCCAAAGCCACTGGATGCTCTCCATCCCGGCGGTTGATACGTTGCAACGCGTGTGGAAGCAAGACTATTTGCCTCTCCAGGAGGGAGGAGCCTGGATTGCTGACGAGGATCGGCTGGAGGCGGCGAAGCTCTTCTTTTCTCCTTACGATCTGGATGCATCGGCGGCGAAGAAGCGCTCAACGTATTGGATTGGATACAAAGCCCATTTTACCGAAACCTGTGATGAAGACTTCACACGGCTTATTACACAAGTAACCACAACCATTGCTCCTATCCCAGATCGGCAGGCGCTTCCAGATATTCACGAGGTCTTAGACCAACGGCAATTGCTTCCAGAACAGCATCTCGTAGATGCGGGATACACGGATGCGGAAGCGCTGGTTGCCAGCCAGAAGGAGTATCAAGTGGATCTGGTGGGTCCTACCGCCAAAGATTATCGATGGCAAGCGCGGCAACAAAGCGGCTATGCCTTAACCGATTTCTCGATTGACTGGGAACATGAGCAAGCCCGGTGTCCGCAGGGATATACCAGTAGCAGTTGGACGCCAACCAGGACAGGCAACTAGGAGATTATCAAAATCAAGTTTGGCTACGCCACCTGTGGACGCTGTCCCGTGCGGTCCCAGTGTACCCAGTCAAGACAACGAACCCTCTCGGTGCGGCGGCGTGAGGCGCACGTCGCGTTAGAGGAGGCTCGCCAACGAGAGCAGACCGAGGAGTTTATTGAGTTGTATGCTCAGCGGGCAGGCGTAGAAGGGGTCCATGCCCAAGGAACCCGCCGAATGGGCTTGCGCCGATCGCGGTATATTGGAGAGCCGCGTACCCATCTTCAGCACGTCGTGATCGCGACCGCTATGAATGTCTGTCGGTTGCATGACTGGTTGGCAGGCGTTTCCCCACATCCTACTCCTCTCTCGCACTTTGCTCGCTTGTTTTTCCCCGAGGAGAGTGCGCAGGAACTCAATGACGAGCTGCGGCTGCATTGGCAAGAGGCATCAGGACAGACGAATTTGAAAGCAAGAAGCGGAGTGTAGGGGACAACAGCCAATGCTACAATGTGACCATACCAGGAAGCATTGAGTTGAAAGGAGAAAAATATGCCTACGATAGTGAAAGACGCCAAGCAAGCAGCCACAACGGAAAGCGACCCCCGTTGGGTATCTGTTGTGGCCCGCGATTCGCAGACCGATGGCGCGTTTTATTATTCGGTCAAGACAACTGGCGTGTACTGCCGCCCTTCGTGCCCGGCGCGTCTGGCGAGACCAGAGCATGTGCAGTTTCATGCGACCTGCGCGGATGCCGAAAAGGTATGAAACCACCAATGAGGTATTAGGGATGACCCCCTCACATTTTCGCGCCGGTGGCGCTCGGACAGACATCCGTTTTGCCATAGGCGAGTGCTCTCTCGGGTCCATTCTCGTTGCCAAAAGCGATCGAGGCGTGTGCGCCATTCTTCTGGGCGACGATCCCGATGTCCTGGTACGCGATGTACAAGACACATTTCCTCAGGCCAACCTGATTGGTGGGGATGGTGAGTTTGAACAACTCGTGGCGTCGGTCGTGGGTTTTATCGAAGCACCGGCTGTCGGACTCGATTTGCCGCTTGATATCCGGGGTACGGCCTTCCAACAACGCGTCTGGCAAGCCTTGCGACAGATCCCTGCTGGCTCAACGACAAGTTATTCCGAGATCGCCAGACGCATCGGCTCACCAAAATCAGTCAGAGCGGTAGCTCAAGCGTGTGGCGCAAACACCCTGGCAGTGACGATCCCGTGTCATCGCGTGGTGAAACATGATGGCACGTTGTCAGGCTATCGGTGGGGCGTCGAACGCAAGCGCGCGCTCCTGGAAAGAGAGGCTCATTCATGAAGGCACAAGCGAAAAACATCACGGCTCTTCCCTCAGCCCTGCTTGGAGAGGAGCGCGTGCAGGCGCTCGATTGGGAGCAGATCTCGCAAGATCTCGACGCCCAGGGCAGTGCAGTACTCGAACATCTCATACAGGCTTCCGAATGCCAGCGACTTTCCGCACTCTACCCGCAAGATGAGCTGTTCCGCAGCCGTATCGTCATGGGGCGACATGGTTTTGGACGTGGCGAGTACAAATACTTTGCCTATCCACTGCCCGATCTTATTGCAGGCATGCGGACAGCCCTCTACACACGTCTTGCGCCGATTGCCAATCGCTGGAACACATCGATGGGCATAGATGTTGGTTACCCGGAGAAACACGAAGACTTTCTTGCGCGCTGCCATGAGGCTGGGCAGCTCAGACCAACACCGCTGCTGCTGCAGTACGGTGCAGGCGATTACAACTGTCTGCACCAGGATCTCTATGGAGAACACGTGTTCCCGATCCAGGTCGCGATTCTGCTGTCTGAACCGGCGAGAGATTTCACGGGCGGCGAATTCGTGCTGACCGAGCAGCGTCCGCGCATGCAGTCGCGCCCAGAGGTTGTCCCGCTGCGGCAGGGTGATGCCGTGGCTTTCGCTGTCCATCACCGTCCGGTGCAGGGGACGCGCGGAGTCTATCGTGTCAATCTGCGCCATGGGGTCAGCCGCGTCCGTTCCGGGCATCGTCATACGGTCGGGATCATTTTCCATGACGCGCAGTAAGGAGGATGGAATGACCATGCATCTCTTCGACAGCGCAAGCAACGACCCCGTAGGGGAAGAGGCGCTTGGCAGCAGCTACTGCGCCTCCCCTATGGCACAACCGTCACCTACCCATTCCTGGCAGGGCTCGTCGGACGGCCCGATCGCGGGCGCGGCCGCGCGGCCGCCGCTGGGCTGCGCCCCCAGGCTGGCTGGGTTTTCCGACAATGTGCACTCCTATGAGCCAGACCTGGATACTTGTCGGTCCCGACAGCGAACCGTACGCCAGCGCTCAGCCAGGGACGCTGGGTGGCCATCGCCGCATCTACGGCAGTCTCAACTGCCCCGCCGCGCTGCGCGCCATCGCCCGGGGCGGCTATGTCACCCACCATGTCTTCTTCCTCACCGAGGAGCACGCGCGGGCCGCCGGCTACCGGCCCCTGCGGCGTCTGCCTCCCGGTTGCCTACGCAAGCTGGAAGGCGTAGCAAGGAGGCGTATTGGGCACCGAGCCGGTTCATGCGGGAAGACGTCGCCAAACTGGATGAGCAGTTCTTCCACGCCCTGTGGGATGACAACAATTGCTGGCATATCGCCCTCCCTCACAGGGCGTGGTAGGCGCTGGGCGAGGGCGATCGTACACATGCGTGCACGTCAGCGCACATGTACAAAACACCGTTGCATCGGATAAAGTAGTCCAAGCGCGTCCGCTTTCAAAGCTGTAGAGGCTCAAGCGCTTCGGAATGGACGTAATCGAACGATATTCCTGTTCCCGCCAACTACAGCAGGTCGGCCGATGAGTCGGAGGGCATGTTCATGCAGACGCCGACCGTCGCGAGTTGCTTGGACAGGCCGGAGTCGGCGGTCGAGATCGCTCGGCGCGTCATCGCCGACGATCATCGCTCGGAGGGAGGCAAAACCCGAACCATGGATAAACAACAGCTTCTGAAACAACTTGAGACGGCGTGGGCGGGGCTCGAGGAGTCATACGCCGGCTTGTCAGATTCACAACTGACGGAGCCTGGCGTCATGGACACTTGGTCGGTGAAAGACATCCTTGCGCATGTGACCACATGGGAGGAGGAGGCGCTGAAGTATCTGCCGCTCATCATCACAGGAGGCAGGCCACCGCGATACAGGCAGTACGGCGGCATCGATGCCTTCAATGCGCAGATGACGGAACAGAAACGGGGCCTGGCGCTTTCCGAGGTCCTGAGGCAACTGGATGAAACGCACCGCCGACTCATCGACTACATCCGAAGCGTGCCCGAAGAGCACTTCACGCGGGAGACGCGCTTCCGGCATCGCCTCCGGCTCGATACCTACAGCCATTACCCGGAGCACGCCAAGGCGATACGGCAATGGCGGCAGCGGCCAGTCGAATAAGGGAAGTCCAGTCTGCATATGTTCAGACAGTTGAGATCAGCTAGACAGACTAGAATACACACCTAGAGGCTGTACGAAAAGCCTTCTGGAGCCAGGTTGCATTGATGAGTTGTTTCGCCCTGGCAAGCCATTCCAGAAGCCAAGACGAGATATTTGCGTTCAAATGGGCTTCGCTCGCAGAGCAAGTGGC
>Ga0207684_10003616_pt1 | contig 15040 bp, 17 predicted proteins | sample KBSK5501metaG_FD_184342 | JGI IMG/M metagenome (GOLD analysis project Ga0207684, IMG submission 184342) | Corn, switchgrass and miscanthus rhizosphere microbial communities from Kellogg Biological Station, Michigan, USA - KBS K5-50-1 metaG... | ecosystem: Host-associated > Plants > Roots >...
GATGCCGTCCGCGTCGGTATCGTAGCGGGTGACGCTCTCGCCCAGGCGCACATCGAGCCCGAGCCGCTGCATCTCCTCGCGCAGGCGTTGGGCGATCTCGCCATCGAGAAAGCCGAGGAGCCGCTCGCGGCCGTCGATCAGCGTCACATGGATGCCGAGGGCGGCGAAGATCGTCGCGTATTCGCAGCCGATCACGCCGGCGCCGACCACGGCGAGGCTCCGCGGCAGCCGCGTCATCGTCAGGATCTCGTCGCTGTCGTGCACGCGGCGATCGTTGAACGGCACGCCGGCCGGGCGCGTCGGTACCGAGCCGGTGGCGATGAGGACGACGTCGGCGTGCAGCCGCCGCTCGCCGATCCGCACGGTGTGCGCATCCTCGAAGACGGCTTGACCCCGCACGAGGTCGATCTCGTGGCGCTCGATGTTGGCGTTCACGACCTCGCGCAGCGAGCGGACGACCTCCTGCTCGCGGTACATGAAGTCGTGGACGGTGAGATCGGGCTTCACGGAGTAGTCGACCCCGTACAGCCCGCGCTGCCGGAGCCCTGAAAAGTAGAGCGCGGTCTCGCGCAGGGTCTTGGAGGGGACGGTGCCGGTGTTGATTCCGGCGCCGCCGACGTGCGGCTCGCGCTCGACGAGGGCGACTCGCTTGCCGAAATAGGCCGCCTGCGCAGCGCCCTTCTCGCCGGCGGGGCCCGAGCCGATCACGACCAGGTCGTAACGATCCACGCTCGGCTACCGTACGTCGGAAGATGCGTCGGGCGCAAGCACGGCGATGCTATCGTGGAAGCCTGAGCAAACGATACAAGCTCGCCTCGGACCAGATCCGACCGCTCGCGCGCGGCCGCGGCTCCTGTCTCGCGAGCGATCACATCACCGTCGACGGACGTCTCGTGGGCTTCATGTATCGCGAGGAGCCCGACACCGAGTTCGACAGCGGCTGGCGCTTCCTCAGCGGGCTCGAGAGCGACGCCTACGTGAACGATCTCGCCAACGTCGGCCTGCATGACGTCAACACGATCGCCAACTACGATCCCGACGTGATTCCGCTGCTCGACGCGCCTCCCGGCTCCGCGTTCGAGCGCGACGACGACGGCCACTTCGTGCAGGTCGACTTCGACACGCCGGAGGGATGACGAGCTCCCGGCTGACGGCCCTCGTCGTGTTCGTCGGTGTGAGCCTGTCGCATTTCGTCATCAGCGTCGCCGGGCAGGCGCTGGCGCTGCGCGTGGCATTCGACACCCAGCCGGGCGGCACCGCGCAGTCCTTCGACGTCGTGATCGTCCGTGCCGCCGACCTCTTGTTGGCGCCGCTGAGCCTGGCCCATCGGCTCATCCCACGCCTCTGCAGTGATTATCTCGAGATCGCCGTCACCAGCTGCGCCGTCGGAGTCGCCGCGGTCGGCATGGGGTTGTTGGCGCGCCGAGCGTGGACGTCGCGCGAGGGTGAGCGTCGCGAGCTCTGAGGACGGCGCGCGGGCGGTTGTCGCCCACCCGCGTGCCGACCGCGGTCACGCGGGTAGGGCGTTCCAGATATCGCGGTGCAGCCGCCACTGGCTGCCGAACCGTTGCCAGACGACCACGTACTTGACGTTGACGGTGGCGCGCTGACCGCCCGGCGGGTCGAGAGTCAGCGTCGCCTGTCCCACCTCGCACGCGCTGTCGTCCTGGACGTCGAGATCGATGGTCTTGAGCGTCACGTCGCGCAGCCCCATGTCCTTGATGACCGAGGACCACAGCTGACGGATGCCGTCCTGGCCGCGCACGATCGGCCCGTCCGGCGGCAGCACCATGGCGTTGCCGGTGTACAACGACGCGATTCGCTCAGGGTCCTGTGCGCGCACCGCGTCCTCGAACGTGCGGTTCACTTTGCCGATCTCGATGAGAGCCATGCCCCCTCCCTCAGTGCCCGGGCGGACGATAGCCGACCTGCTTCTTCATTGCCTGGTCCATCTCTTCGACGGTGAGCAGCACCGTCGTCTTGACGCCGATCAGTCCGGTCGCGTTGATCGCGAGCGACAGGGCCGCCGCCGTGACGTTGTCTGGGAGCTCGGCGATACCGATCGCGTCGGCGTCACCGAAGGTGAAATAGAGCGCCTCGAGGCGGCCGCCCTGCTGCTTGAGCAGCGCCTCGAGGTTGGCGCGCCGCGGACCGGCGCCCTCCTTGATGAGCCCCTTCGTGCCTTCGGGTTGGTACGAAGCCTGGAAAAGATACTTGGGCATCGAGCACCTCCGTGTCGCGTCGGGCGGTTGCTGAGCGGCCCTCGGGTGAGAGAGCCCGACCCTATGCCCGGGGATGGGGCATGTCAACGGGCCCGTACCGTCCTCGGTCACGTCCGTCGTCAGCGGCGGCCGCCGGCGAGTCGCACGGCATCGGGCGCCACGCGCAGTCGCGCCATCGCGACGACGCCCAGCGCAGGACCGATCGCCAGCGTCGCGAATGCCCAGCGCCACCCGATGAGACCGGCGACGGGCAGCAGCAGCCAGATCGAGACGTTGGTGAGGGCGAAGCCGACGCAGGTCTGCATCGTCAGCGCCGTGCCGACGTAGGCCGCCGGCGACAGCTCCGTGATCGCCGTCGAGAACTGCGCGGAGTCGGCGATGACCGTGATGCCCCAGACGATCGCGACCGCCAACGTCAGCAGCGGCGGCCCGCCGAACGTCACGCCGATCGTCGCGGCGCAGAGTCCGCTGGCCGCCATCGCCGTCATCGTCGACACCGTCCGACCCCACCGGTCCGACGCTGCGCCGCCCAGCCAGCAGCCGAGCGCGCCGATCGCGATGACGACGAACGTCGCCGTGCTCGGCGACATCGCTGCGTAGCCTGCCGCGTCCGCAACCCGCGCGCTGTCAACGAGGAAGAGGCCGATCCACGTCCACATCGCGTACAGCTCCCACATGTGACCGAAGTAGCCGAAACACGCCAGTCGCGCGCCGCGCTCGCGGAACACGGCGAGGGCCATGCGCGGATCGAAACGCGCCGAGGGAAATTGGTTCGGCCCCTCGCGCACGAACGCGAGGACGACGACGGCGGCGAGTACGGCCAGGCCCGACGCGGCGAGGAGAGTCTGGCGCCAGGGCAGCGTGGTGAGACCGCGGATGAGCCACGGCGTCGCGGAGCCGACGGTGAGGGCGCCGACGAGGATGCCGATCGCCTGGCCGCGGCCCTCGCGAAACCACGTGGCCATGATCTTCATCGCGGGCGGGTAGGCGCCCGCCATGGCGACGCCGGTGACGAAGCGCAGCGCCAGTGCCGCGGCGAGGGCATCGACCCAGAGCGCCAGCGTGGCGTTGGCGACGGCGCCGAGCAACGCGCTGCCCGCCATCAGATGGCGCGGCGACCACACGTCGGGAAGATTGCCGAGCGCGCTGCCGAGCGTGCCGGCGATGAACCCGACCTGCACGGCAACGGTGAGGCCGGCGCTGCCGCCGGAGCCGAGGTCCCATTCGCGCTGAAGGGCGGGCAGCACCGCCGAGGCGCTGAACCAGAGACTGAGCGCGAGCAGCTCGGCCAGCGACAGCGCGGCGAGCTGCCGCCAGCGCTCGGGCACCTCGTCTACTCGACGACCTTCTTTGCGTGAAGCGCCGCGATCTCCGCGGCCGACAGCCCCAGATCTTTGAGCACGAGGTCGGTGTGCTCGCCGGCGAGCGGCGCGGCCGAGCGCACGCTGCCCGGTGTCTCCGACAGCTTGATGGCGATACCGACCTGACGGACGCGGCCGTGCGTGGGATGCTCGGCTTCGACGATCATCTGCCGGTGATTGATCTGCGGATCGCGCACCATCTCCTCGACGTCGTAGACCTTGCCCACGCAGACGTCGGCCTTGACGAGCCGCTCGTACCAGTCGTCGCGATCGCGCGTGCGGATGATCTTTTCGATCTCCTCGCGCGCGGCCTGCTCTTCGCGGTTGGCGGCGCGCACGAACTGATCGGGCTTGCGCGCAAAGCGCTCGAAGTCGGGCCGGTCGATGGCGCGGCAGAAGTTGGCCCAGAGCCACGGCTCGGTGCAGCCGATGGTCAGCAGCTTGCCGTCACGCGTTTCGTAGATCGCATAATACGGGTACGAGCCACCGAGGAAGCCCTCGCCGCGCTTCGGCGCCTGCCCGTCGGAGAAGAAGAAGCGCATGTTGGGCGTGGCCGCCAGCAGCGAGACCGTCGTGTCGAGATAGGAGACGTCGACGTGCTGGCCGCGTCCCGTGCGCTCGCGTCCGAACAGCGCCAGCACGATGCCGAGCGCGCCGTGCAGGCTGGCGCCCGCGTAGTCGGCGACCAGATTGAGCGGGATCACCGGCTTCTTGCTGCCGGCGTCGCCGATGAGGTTCAGGACGCCGGCCAGCGAGAGGTAGTTCATGTCGTGCGCCGGGTAGTCGCGATACGGCCCGTCCTGGCCAAAGCCCGACAGCGAGCAGTAGACGATGCGCGGGTTGAGCGCGCGGATCGTCTCGTAATCGGCGCCGAGGCGTTTCATCACGCCGGGGCGGAAGCCTTCGACGATCACGTCGGCCGTGGCGGCCAGCGTGCGAAAGATCGCCTGACCTTCGGGCGCCTTCATGTTGAGCGTCATCGACCGCTTGTTGCGGTTGGTGAAGGCGTGGATGGTGCGGCGCACCCACTCGTCGCCCGCCGGCCGCTCCGGATCGGGTGAGTCGATCTTGAGCACCTCGGCGCCCATGTCGGCCAGCATCATGGCGGGCATCTCGGCCGGCGGCACCCGCGCGAGCTCGAGGATCTTGATTCCGTCGAGGACGCCCATCGTTTACTCCCGCTCCGCGACGAGGCGCGAGGTGAGCGCCCGCACATCCGGCACGTCCTCGAGGCGGCCGATCTGCGCAGCCACGCCCTCGGCGGCGTCGGCGCCGATGACGGGCGATGCGCACTCGAGGAACTTGGCGTGCAGCTCGGCATCGCTCAGCGGCGTGCTGGGATGGCCCGACGCTCCGCGCGGCTTCGACTCCAGCGTCGTGCCGTCGGTCAACCGCACGCTGACCCGGCTCCACGCGTGCTGCTCGAGGTCGTGGGGCAGCGCCGGATCGACGACCATCGTGACCCGCTCCATGAGGTCGCGCGTGGCCGCGTCGCGGACCGGGCCGGCTTCGAAGTCGGCGAGTCCGACGCCGCCGCGGGCGAGCGCGGCCGCGGCGCAGTACTGCATCGAGAACTTGCGCTCGAGCCCGTTCCCAGGACGCGTGTGGCGCAGGACGTCCGGCACGACGGCGTTGACGCCGACCTCGACGGCCGCCACCTTCGCCGGATCGATGCGATGGCGCGCGCGCAGCTCCAGCAGCGCATCGATCGCGGAGTGCGTGAGCGCGCACGACGGATACGGCTTGACCGCGATGCCCGAGGCCGTGAGCTCCCAGCGGCTGCCGAGCCGATCGAGCGCGCCGGCCGGCAGCGTCGCGCCGGAAAACGCCGCGACGTAGCCCTGGCGGCCGTCGAGCGCCCCATCGGACGCCGTCATGCCCTCGCGCGCCAGCTGGGCCGCTCGTACGCCGCTCTGCGCCGCGTGGCCCGCGTGGTACGGCTTCGTCATCGAGCCGAAATTCTCTTTGAGCCCGGACGCCATGGAGGCGGCGATGCCGAGCGCGTGGCGGGTCTGCGTCACGTCCAGCGCGAGCAGTCTCGCCGCCGCCGCCGCACAGCCGAGCGTGCCGATCGTCGAGGTCGCGTGCCAGCCGCGCGTGTAATGCTCCGGGTTCAGCGCGATGCCGAGCGCGGCGTCGATCTCGAAGCCGATGACGTACGCGAGCGCCAGCGCGCCGCCGTCGGTCGTCTCCGCCTCGGCGGCGGCGAGCGCGGCCGCCAGCAGCGGCACGCTCGGGTGTCCCATCAGCGCGAAGTTCGTGTCGTCGAAGTCGTGCGCGTGGCCGGCGGCGCCGTTGGCCAAGGCCGCCCAGCCCGGCGCCGTACGCATCGAGGTGCCGAGCACCGTGCAGAGTCGGACGCCGCCCTCGGCGCGCGCGACGGCCCGTACGCTTTGCGCGACGGGCTCCGCGGCCCCCGCCAGCATGACGCCGATCGAGTCGAGCGCCGCGCGGCGCGTCTGGGCGAGCACGGCATCGGGACAGTCGCGCAGCGAGGTCTTGACGACGAACTCGGCGAGGCGGGTGGTGGCGGTCATGGGCCGCACGATAGCGGAGCGTCCGTGCGGTTGCAAGCCACCGACCGGTGAACGACAATCGCGCGCATGACAAACCGCCGCGTGCTCCTCAAGAGTCGCCCCGTCGGCGAGCCCAAACCGACCGACTTCGAGATCGCCGACTCGCCGGTCCCCAAGCCGCAGGACGGCGAGATCCTCGTGCGCACCGTCTGGCTCTCGCTGGATCCGTACATGCGGGGACGGATGAACGACGTGAAATCGTACGCGGCGTCCGTCGAGCTCGGTCAGGCGATGGTCGGCGGTACCGTGGGGGAAGTCGTCGACTCGCGCGACGCCGCGTTTCGACCCGGAGACTTCGTGCTCACGTACGGCGGCTGGCAGGCGTACCACATTGCCAAGAGCGCCGGGGCGCGGGTGGGGCCGTTCGGGCCGATCAAGCTCGATCCGAAGGCCGCGCCGATCTCGACGGCGCTCGGCGTGCTCGGGATGCCGGGCATGACGGCGTATGTCGGCCTCTACGATCTCGGCCAGCCGAAGCCCGGCGAAACGGTCGTCGTCTCCGCCGCGGCCGGCGCGGTCGGCTCCGTCGTCGGGCAGCTCGCAAAGATTCGTGGCTGCCGCGCCGTCGGCATCGCCGGCTCGAAGGACAAGTGCGAGTACGTCGAGAGAGAGCTCGGCTTCGACGCATGCGTCTCGTACCGAGTGCCCGACCTCGCGGCCGCACTGCGCGAGGCCTGTCCGAACGGGATCGACGTGTACTTCGACAATGTCGGCGGCGACGTGCTGAAGGCGGTGCTGCGCCTCGTCAATCCGTTCGCGCGCATCCCGCTCTGCGGCATGATCTCGCAGTACAACGCCACCGAGCTGCCCGCGGGCCCGAACTTTGCCCCCGTGCTCGTCAACCGCGTCACCATTCGCGGCTTCATCGTCAGCGATCACGCCGACCGGATGGCGCAGTTCCTCGCGGACTGTGGACGCTGGGTGCGCGAAGGGACGCTGAAGTATCGCGAGGACATCGTGGAGGGGCTCGACCGGGCGCCGGAGGCGTTCATCGGACTGCTGCGTGGCCGGAATCTCGGCAAGATGCTCGTGAAGGTCGGCGCGGACCCGACCCGCTGAACCCGCTCAGTCGGGCGGGGGCAGCAGCGGCGGATGCCCGAAGCGCGCGCGGATGCGATTCATCGCGGCCAGGATGCTGCGCCGGCGCGCGAGTGCTTTCTCGAGCCGTCGACGCCCGGGGAAATCGAGCAGCATCAGGCCGATCAGCACCGTGAGCAGGCCCTGCCCCGGAACTCCAGGAATCGACAACAACAGACCGAGCGCCACCAGGATCACCCCGAAGGCGTTTTGCGCGAGGGCCCGAAGCGACCGCCACGGCGCGAGGCGCGCCGCATGATGTGCATCGTCCTCGGCGAAATAGCTCGGCGGCAGTCTCACCACGATCAGCGCGGCGACGGCCAGCGTGACGAGGGTCGCGGCGAGCCAGATGGCGAGGCCGAGCAGCAGCGTGCCGGGCGACAGAGAGAGCGACACCTGGACTCGATCGTATACTGATTGTCATGCCGGTGGAGTTTCGCGAGGAGCCCTGTCGCAACGCTCTGAACCGCGTGCAGAACATGCCCTTCAAGTGGTCGCTGAACCCCTACATGGGCTGCGCGCATCGGTGCACGTTCTGCTACGTGCGCGGCTTCGAGCGTCGTGCGGATCGCCCCTCGGGCGAAGCCTATGGGCGCTCCGTTCGCGTGAAGATCAACGTCGCCGAGGTCCTGCGTCACGAGCTGGCGCGCGCGTCATGGAAGCGCGAGGTCGTCGCCATCGGCGCGGCCACGGATCCGTATCAACCCGCCGAGGGACGCTATCGGCTCACGCGCGGGTGTCTCGAGGCGTTCGCGGACGCGCGCAGTCCCTTCAGCCTCATCACGCGTGGTCCGATGATCATCCGCGATCTGGATGTGCTGCGGCGCGCCGCCGCGAGCGCCGACGTGCGTGTCACGTTCTCGATCCCGACGCTCGATCCGGAGATCTGGCGGCGGACCGAGCCGGGCACCGCGCCGCCGCGCCAGCGGCTCCGCGCGCTCCGCATGCTGATCGACGCGGGCATCGACACGGGCGTCGGCATCGCGCCGATCCTGCCGGGAATCTCCGATCGGCGCGACCTGCTGGCCGATGTCGTCAAGGCCGCGCGGGACGCCGGCGCCACCAACGTGTGGTGCAACGTCCTCTATCTGCAGCCCGGCACGCGCGAGCATTTCATGGAGCATCTGGCGCGCGACTGGCCGGAGCTGGTACCGAGCTACCTCGCCCTGTACCGACGGCCGTATCCCGATCGTGCGACGACGGAGCCGGTGAAGAGCACGGTCGCCGCGCTCAAGAAGCGCTTCGACGTCGCCGATCGCCGCGCGCGACCGCTTCAGCCTCGACCCGCCGCCGAGCAGCTCGCGCTGGCGATCTGACCGATTCCTCGCCCGCTTTTTGTCAGAAAACCCGACGCCCGGCGGGCGACCACAAGTCCAGCGACACCCGAGGCGACGAGGATGACGGTCACGGGCTCGGGTACGGAGGCGTCGACGTCCGACGTCGCTTTGATCGAGAACCCCTGCGGCAGCATGTATTGGTCTGTCGCATTAGTCCCCGTGCCGGTGAAGAATTTGGACGTGAGGTCCACCTCGCCGCCCGTCGTTTCGGTCGCTGAGAACAGGAGTCCGTTGGGTGGCGCGCCGAGTGACGTTTCAATGGGATCGGAGTCGAATTGTATGTTCACGGTATCCCGCGGGCGGCCGGTCGGATCAGCCCGCTGAACGGTCAGCGTCACCCGATCACTGATCGCCTTTCCGTCGGGCTCCAGCAGGAGCGCGCGGGCTGGATTTGCGTCAGAAGCCGCGGGAAACGAGTTGGGGGGCACCGAGAGCTCAACGAAGCCGAACTCGGGATTCATCAAGATCCGCCGCACACATGGCGCGGCGGCAGCGACCGTCTCGAGCGCCGGACAGGCGGCGACGTCGACGCCAACGCTCACGTCACGCGGAATTTCTGTAAGGTTGATAAAGCTCACGATCTCCGTGAAGGTGACCGTTACGGCACTCACCGGCGCGGACCAGAAGATGAGCGCAAACGCCGCAACGAGAGTCGATACCTGTATTCGAGCTCTCATGCTGTCCTCCGTTTGGTGCGACCTTTCTGGGGATCGTCGACACCACCGTTCGCGTCTTGCCATTCGAGGTGCAGCAGGAAGGATCCAGCGGAGATCCCAGCGGGCAACAGTCGTACCAACAATCGATTGCCTTGGATTTCGGAGTTTTAGGATCTGCGGAGAAAGCCGCGAGCTGTTTTCGTAAACATCGCCGACACCCGCGATCGTCGTGGTATCACGAGCGCGACGGCCACGAGGCCGCGGCGGAGGCTACGGTGCGGGCGTCGGCCGGCGCAGATAGCGCCCGCGCGCCGGCCCCAGGACGCGCCCGTCGTCCCAGGCGAGCTCGCCGCGTAAAAACGTTGCGGTGACCTGGCCGGTGAGTCGCTGGCCCTCGAAGGGCGTGTAGCCCTGGCCTGACGGCGACTCCGCCGCATGGACCGTGAACGCGCGATCCGGATCGAGGAGCACGATATCGGCGTCGAAGCCTGCCGCGAGGTCGCCCTTGGTGGAGAGCCCGTAGCGCCGCGCCGGGTTCCACGACGTGAGCGCCGCGATGCGATGCAGCGGCAATCCGCGGCGCCGGCCCTCGCTGAACACGCCTGCCAGCAGGTATTCGGTTCCGCCGAATCCGGACTTCGCCAGCCAGATGTCGCCCTCCCCTCGGCCGGCGGCCTTGGTCTCCTCGGCGCAGCAGGCGTGGTCGCTGACGATCCAGTCGACCTGGCCGGCGAGCACCGCCGACCACAGATATTCGACATCCTCGCGCGGACGGATCGGGGGATTGACCTTCGCGTAGGCGCCGGCGGGCGCGTCGACGTCGAGCAGCAGGTGGCCGACGGTCACCTCCCGCCGGAAGTCGACATGCGGGAACGCGGCAGCCATCGTGCGCGCGCTCTCCAACGCCTTGCGCGAGGAGAGGTGAAGCAGATTGACGTTGACGCAGTTCGTCTCGTGAGCGAGATACGCGGCGACGGCGACGGCTAGACCCTCGGCGTGCGGGGGACGCGCGGCGCTATAGGCCGCGAGCCCCGTCAGCGACGCGTCCTTCTGGACGATCCGTGTGTAGGCGTTGAGGATGTCGGCCATCTCGCAGTGCAGGCTCACGCTGACGTGCTCCGCCAGCCGTGGATGTGCCGCGCGGATCCGCGCCGCCGCGCGCATCACGAATTCGAAGTGAGCGAGGTCGTAGTGATCCTCGGGCCCGATCATCAGGAACCGGCGCTGCTCGTCCTCGCCGGCCTTCCCGTGCAGGCCGTAGCCGCCGTAGAACATGAAGATCTTGAACGACGGCACGCCATGCGTGGTGGCGAGGGCCTCCATCTCGTCGAGATGGCCGGCGGCGATGGGCGCCAGGTGATAGCCGTAGTCGCAGTAGTACCGGCCGTCCGAGATCTTCAGCACCTCGGGAAAGACGTCCGCGTAACGGCCGCCGCGGTTGAGATAGTACTGGCCCGTGCGGAAGTACGTGAGCATCGTCGTGACGCCGCCGGAGACCGCGGCGCGACTTTCGTTGACCGCGTCTTCGGCGAGCGGGCCATAGATCCCGACGTGGGTGTGGGCATCGACGACACCGGGAAAGGCCAGCTGGCCGCGACCATCGTAGCTGCGGCGGACCTCGGCGGCGGGGATTTTCGGCGCCACGCGTGCGATGCGGCCATCCTTCACGCCGATGTCGGCGCGCTCGACTCCGGACACGGTGGCTCGGACGACGCGGACGTCCTTGATCACGAGATCGAAAATCTCCGCCATCGCCTCGCATGGCACCATCCGCGCCGCACCCTGTCAAGGCGCTGGCGTCGTTGACAGGCCCGATCCGGCCGGATAGGGTGGGCGCGCTTCAAATTCCACGCGAGGTTCGACGATGGATTTCACGGCAGCGGCCCTGGCGGACGCGGTACGGGACAAGCGCGTCTCGCCGATCGAGCTCGTGCGCGAGTGCCTGACGCGGATCGAGCGGCGCAACCCCGCGCTGCGCGCGTTCATCACCGTGGATGCGGAGGGGGCGCTGGCCGCTGCACGTGTGCTGGAGGCGGAGGTCGCCGTCGGCCGTTTTCGTGGGCCGCTGCACGGCGTGCCGGTCGCCCACAAGGATCTCTGTGTGATCCCCGGTCTGCCGACCTCGTGCGGCACGCGCACGCGCGATTACTTCCGCAGCGAGACGCCGTGCACCGCGGCCGCGCGCCTGACCGCCGCCGGTGCGATCGTGCTCGGCAAGCTCAACATGACCGAGCTCGCGATGGGACCGTTCGGCGACAACGCCCATCACGGCGACGTGCAGAACCCGTGGAAGCCGGGCCACGCGTCCGGCGGATCGTCCAGCGGCTCGGGCGCCGCCGTGGCGGCTGGACTCGTCGTCGGCGCGATCGGTAGCGACACCGGAGGGTCCATCCGCCTGCCCGCGGCCTGCTGCGGCGTGGTGGGCCTCAAAGCGACGTACGGCCGTGTCAGCCGCGCGGGCGCGATGGCGCTGTCGTGGACGATGGACCACATCGGGCCGCTGGCGGGCACGGTGACCGACGTCGCGTTGTTCTTCGCGGCCATGGCGGGGCACGACACGGCGGATCCGACGTCGAGCTCGCGCGCCGTGGGCGACGTCCTCGGCGGCCTGGAGGCGCCGCTCGCGGGCTTGCGCGCCGGAGTGCCGGAGGCGTACTTCTTCGACGACCTGCACCCTGACGTGGAGGCGGCCGTTCGCGCCGCCATCGCGACGATCGCCGCGCTCGGCGTCCGGGTGGACCGGGTGAAGCTCCCCGACGTCTCGTCGTTGTCCCGTGACTGCAGCACTCCGATCGTGTGCGCGGAAGCGGCCACCGAGCACGGGCCGCTGCTGCGCGAGCGACGCGACGAGGTCCAGCCGGTCGTGTATGCCCGCGCGGCGGCGGGCTTCTCCGTCTCAGCCGTTCAGTATCTAGAGGCGCAGCAGCTGCGCGAGCGGTTCGCGCGCGAGTTCGTGGCGACCGCGTTCGCGGATGCCGACATTTTGTTAACGCCGACGATTCCGGAGCCCGCGCCCGCTTACGCCGTCGCGAAGGCCGGGAGCGTGGAGGAGATCGTCGCACGCATGGGCCGATTCTCGCGGCTCACGCGCCCGCTCAACGCCGCTGCCGTGCCCGCGGTCTCGGTGCCGTGCGGCTGGACGGCGGACGGTCGGCCTCTTGCGCTGCAGATCGTCGGCCGGCCCTTTGACGAGGCGACGGTGCTGCGCGTCGCGCGAGCGTACGAGCGTGCCGCAGACTGGCGCAGGCCGACGCCGCCGGAGTGAGCGACGTCGCGTCAGTAGCTACTTCGCGTCGTGGAAGATGACGCCCAGCGTGTAGCGCAGGCCGCGCGTAATGCGGCTCACGCCGTGGCGCATCGCGGCGCGATAGACGCCTCGGGTGCCCTCCACCGGTCGGTGGCGGGTGGTGAAGATGACGATCTCCCCCTGCTCGGTGGCGATGGCCTCGCCGCGTGATTGCGCCCTCGGCCGCTGCTCGACGAGGAGGAAGTCGCCTCCCTCGTAGTCGACGCCGCGGCGGCTGAGGAAGCACGTGAGCTGTAGCGGGAAGACGACGTCACCGTAGAGATCCTGGTGCAGGCAGTTGTACCCGCCCGCCTCGTAGCGCAGCAGCAACGGTGTCGGTTTCGTCTGGCCGCGCTTGTGGCAGCGCCGCAGCAGCGCGCTGAGCTCATTGGGGAAGACGTCAGGATCGCCGAGCGCGGCCTGCCATTGATTGGCGATCGCGGCCAGGGGCGGGTAGGCGCGCTCTCGGAGCGTCTCGACCAGCGGCGGTAGCGGCGTCGCGAAATACTTGTACTCGCCGATGCCGAAGCGGTAGCGCGCCATGTCGATTCGGCTACGGAAGCGGCGGTTGTCGTCGTAGAGCGCGGCGAGGTCCGTGCATTCGCCGGGCGTGAGCACGGGTTGGGTTTTCGCGTAACCGTGCTCCCAGATCGAGCGCTCGATCGCCGACCAGTCGAGAGCGTCGAGTCGTTTAGCGAGGTCCGTCACGCGCATACTGTGCCATGGCGCGAGCCGTGTGCACGCGGTTTGCACTGTCGTGCGCCAACGCGATGACACGTGTGCGACGGGTAGATCGCGCATGCGGTGCCCCGCGCATCGAGGCCAGGCACGTCCGTACCGGGTAGACCGGGCGTGCGGGGAGGCCGGGCGTGCGGTGCCACGCGCACCTAGTTCAGGCCACCCACGTTTCGACCCGAGCACACGCCGTCGCTACCAAGGAGGGCAACGAGATGGCGCGGTACAGCAGAGGCGCAGGCAAGGCGGTCAAGTCGGCGATGCGGCGCCGCAAGAGCGGGTCGCTCAAGAGCGGACGCAGCGGCAAGCGGGTCACCAGTCGCAAGCAGGCGATCGCCATTGGACTGAACGAGGCGCGCAAGAAGGGCGCGAAGGTACCGCGGCGCCGCCGCGGCGGGCGGCGCAAGCGCTCCTAGCGATACGCCTCGGGCGCCTGCTTGACCGTCTTCCAGAAGACGGGATCATGGCTCGGGAAGATCCGTCCGCCGGTGAGGCGCGCGATGGTCTTGAGCTTCTTGATCGAGTGGAGCGCTCTGGTCGGATCCCACACGACTCCCGGCACGCGTTCCTGGTCGATGTGCTCCTGCCAGTAGCAGGAGTCACCGGCCAGGACGACGGGCCCGCTCTCGGGTAGCTCGACGAACAGCGACTGGTGGCCGGGGGTGTGGCCGTCACTGCGGAGGGCGGTCACGCCCGGTACCAGTTCCGTGTCGCCTTCGAGCAGCCGCCATTTGTACGTCGGCAGGTCGAAGTTCTTCCGGTAATAGAAGGGCGCGAAGAAGGCGGCCGGGTACTGCGCGTACGCGTACTCGTCCTTCTGCAGGACCAGCTCGGAACCCGGAAAGAGCGCGGCGCCGCCGGCGTGATCGTAATGCAGATGGGAGATGACGACGAGATCGACGTTCGTCGGCTGCAGGTCGAGGCTGTCCAGTCGGTGCACGAGCAGATCTTCCTCGCCGAAGCGCGCGAGCGAATCGTTGCGCACGAGGCCGGGCACCGCCCGGGGCGCCACGCCGGTGTCGAAGAGGATGACGGCGTCGGACGTGCGCACCAGGTAGCAGGTGATCGGAATCTGCGTGCGCGCCTCCGAGTACTCGCCATAGAACAGCAGCGAGCGCTGCGCACCCATGAAACCGTTCTGCAGCGCGTAGAGTCCTTTGATGGCCATCGCCGCGGGATTCTACACCAGCGCCCGCCGGAGCACGGCGAAGGCGACGATCTGCAGCGCCCAGCCGATCAGGCAGACCCCGACCGCGCGCGGCCACGAGCGATAGTCGAGGGCCTGACGCACGGCGACCACCGTCGCGATGAGCACCCAGACGTCGACGGCGGCACGCACGAAATCGCCGAGGATCGGGATGATGGCGAGCACCCGCAGCACGCCGGGCGCCTGCGCGAACCCGATCGTGCGGGCGAGCTCACCCCAGTCGGCGCGGGTATCGGGCTCGGGCAAGAGCCTCGTGCCGATCCAGTAGACGAGTGCGGTCCAGATCGCCCACAGCACGATCGACGCCACGGTGTTGACGAGCAGGCCACGCAGGCCCGCACCCAGGCCGAGGCCGGTGGCCACCGCGCTCAGGACGACGACGCCCAGCGCTTGGCCGGTGGCCGTCCGATCCTGCTCGACCTCTTCGTACGTCGCGCCCTCGAGTCGCGCGGCCCCCAGCATGCGATCGACGAAGACCGCCATGGTGTCCCCCCGTGGCCTCGGATACTACGTTAGAATCCGCCCATGGACTTTGCCCTCACCGAGCAGCAAGAGATGATCCGCAAGGAAGTCGCCACCCTCG
>Ga0207684_10003617_pt1 | contig 15033 bp, 7 predicted proteins | sample KBSK5501metaG_FD_184342 | JGI IMG/M metagenome (GOLD analysis project Ga0207684, IMG submission 184342) | Corn, switchgrass and miscanthus rhizosphere microbial communities from Kellogg Biological Station, Michigan, USA - KBS K5-50-1 metaG... | ecosystem: Host-associated > Plants > Roots >...
CTCCCACTACCACGGCCTGCAGGTGGCCCTGAACCGGCCGTTCACGAAGGGCATGTTCATCAAGGCCGCATACACCTACTCGAAGGCAATGAACTACAACGACGACGAGGGCTGGGCCACGCTGACGTTCAACTCACCGTCGGCCATCCACAAGAACTACGCCCGCGCGGGCTACGACCAGCCGCACGTCTTCCAGCTCGGCTTCGTGGCCGACCTGCCGTTCGGCAAGAACAGCACGTCCGTCCTGGGCTCCATCGTGAGGAACTGGCAGATCAACGGCATCGCCAGCGCGTTCTCCGGCCGGCCGTTCACCCCGACCGGGTCGGGCGCTTCGCTCAACGCCCCGTCGGGCGCCGGCAATACCCAGACCCCCGATCAGATCGGGCCCATCAAGGTCCTGGGCGGCAAGGGCCCCGGCCAGCCGTTCATCGACCCCAGCTCGTTCAAGCCCGTGACCGAGGTCCGCTTCGGCAACATGGGCCGCAACTCGCTGCGCGGTCCGTCCACCAAGAACCTGGATCTGTCGCTGTTCCGCCGCTTCCCTGTCAACAAGAGGTTCAACCTGGAGGCACGGGTCGAGGCGTTCAACGTGACCAACACCCCGCACTTCAGCGGCATCAACGATTTCCAGCCGCTCTCGACCGCGATCACGTCGGCGGCGTTCCTGCAGCTCAACCGGGCGGACGCCGACGAGAGGCAGTTCCGGCTCGGCTTGCGCCTGAGCTTCTAGTCATCCTGAACTGGGGGGTGCTAGCGGCGCACCCCCCAGACCCCCCGCTCGCTACGCGGGAGTGAATCCCGCTCCGCTCGCAGCTGTTACTGTAAGGCTCCCTTGTCTCCTGTTGCTCTAGCCGTTCTCCTGGCTGCGGCGGGACCGCCTGCGGACTCTGACCTCGCGGCCAAGGCGCAGCGGGGCAAGGAGGCGATGGCGGCGAACCACTTCGAGGAGGCCGCCGAGCTCTACCGCGAGATCGTGAAGGTGCTGCCGAACGAGCCGGGCATGCGCCTGAACCTGGGGATGGCGGAGTCGATGGCCGGACGGCCACGCGAGGCCCTTCCCCATTTTCGCGCGGCGGTGAGCCTGAAGCCGGACCTGATGCCCGCGTGGCTCTTCCTGGGCGCCACGCACATGGAGCTGGGCGAGCCCGCGCCCGCGGTGGCGCCATTGCAGAAGGTCGTCGCCGCGCAGCCGGAGAACGTACAGGCTCGACAGATGCTGGCCGAGGCGCTGCTCGAGCTTCAGCGCTGGGAGGCCGCCGCCCGTCAGTTCCGCGCGCTCGCCGACCGCGCTCCCGAGGATCCGCGGGCATGGCACGGCCTCGGCCGCAGTTACGAGGGCTTGCTCCGCGCTTCCTACGACGCGCTGACACGCGCCTGGCCCGAGTCGCCCTACGTCCTGCTCCTCACCGCCGACGCGCTGGCGACCCAGGGGAAGCACGCGAACGCGTTCCGGCTGTACCGCGAGGCCGCGGAGAAGCAGCCGCGCTCCCGCGAGCCGCGGGAGGCGCTGGCGAAGATCTACGAGCGGACCGGCCACGCGGACTGGGCCGCCGCGGAGCGCGAGGAGGCGAAGCGCATCAAGCTTCCCGACTGTCGCGCGCGCGCGGATCTGCAGTGTGAGTTCCGGTCCGGCCGGTACCCGCAGGTGCTGGCGGCGGCCCGGCCGCTGCGCACGCCGGAGGCCCGCTACTGGTCGGCCCGCGCCGCCCAGGAACTGGCCCTCCAGGCCTTCGCCCGCCTGGGCGGGCTCCCGCCCTCGGCCGAGGCCGCGCTCTTGCGGGCGCAGGTGATGGACGGTGAGGGCCGCCACGTGGAAGCGGCCGCCGAGCTGCGGCAGGCCGTCCAGTCCTGGCCCGGCGACGCGAGGCTCCGGCGCGAGCTGGCGACGGCGCTCTACCGCGCCCGTGACCTCGACGCCGCCCGGCCGCTGCTCGAGGAGCTCTTCAAGCAGGAGCCCGGGTCGGCGGAGCTCGCCTTCATGCTCGGCGACGCGTACCTCCAGCAGCAGCAGGCCGAGAAGGCCGTGGCCGCGCTCGAGTCGGCGGTCGCCACGGATCCGAGGCTCCTCCCGGCGCGGGCGGCGCTCGGCCGCGCCTGGATGCTCGCCGGTGATCCGGCCCGGGCCCTGCCGTATCTCGAGGCCGCTCGAGAAACGGACGAGGACGGCAGCCTCCACTACCAGCTCTCGCGCGCCTACCAGGCGCTCGGGGACGCCGGCCGCGCGGATGAGGCTCTGCGCCGATCGCAGGAGCGGCGCGAGGCGGCCGAGGCGCGGGAGCGGGCGCTGCAGCGGGAATTCACGATCACGCCGCCGTGAGTCCGATCCTGATCGAGGAGTACGACGTGATGCGGCGTGACATCGCCCATGCCAGGTCCCTCGGGGCCGACGGCGTGGTCCTCGGGCTCTTCCAATTCCCCCTCTGATGTGACAGATGTCACAACGGATGGGCCGGCATGGCCGGAGCGCCGACGGAGCCACGCCCGGTGGTTATCCTGATTCTAGGCGGCGAGCCTTCCCGCCGGTCAGGAGGTCGCGTCCTGATCGGAGCGCGCCGCCCCTGTATGAGCGCAAGACGGCTGCGGAACGCGGCTGTGCTCGCCGGCCTGGCCGCGGTCTACTTCGCCGCGGGCAAGCTGGGCCTGCGGCTCGCGTCCGTGAACGCGAGCGCCACGGCGGTGTGGGCCCCGACGGGCATCGCGCTGGCGGCCTTCCTGATGCTCGGCTCCCGCGTCTGGCCGGCCATCCTCCTGAGCGCCTTCCTCGTGAACGTGACGACGGCCGGGTCGGTGCTGACCTCCGTCAGCATCGGCGCCGGGAACACCCTGGAAGGGATCGTGGGCGCCTATCTTGTCAACCGGTTTGCCAACGGCCGTAACGCGCTCCAGCGCGCCCCGGATGTATTCAAGTTTGCGGCTCTGACCTCGATCGTGAGCACGATCGTGAGCGCGACGTGGGGCGTGACGAGCCTCGCGCTCGCCGGCTTCGCCGATTGGGCGCGTTACGGGTCCATCTGGTTGACGTGGTGGCTCGGCGACGCCGCCGGGGCTCTCGTCGTCGCCCCCTTCGTGATCCTCTGGAGCGCGAGTCCCCGCCCGCGCTGGAGGGGCAGCCGGGTGTTCGAGGCCGCGCTCCTGCTCCTCTTGCTGTCCTTCGGGGCCGCGATGGTGTTCGGAGGCCTCTTTCCCTCGGAGGTCAAGAACTACCCGCTGGAGTTCCTGTGCCTTCCGTTGCTCATCTGGGCGGCCTTCCGTTTCGGCCAACGCGAGGTGGCCACCGCCGTGGCGATGCTGTCCGGGATCGCCACCTGGGGCACATTGCACGGCTTCGGTCCCTTTGCGAGGAGCGCGCAGAACGAATCCCTGCTGTTGCTGCAAACCTTCATGGCGGTGACGGCCGTGACCACGCTGGCGCTGGCCGCCGTCGTCTCCGAGCGCAAGGAAGCCGAGAAGCGGCTGCGGCGCCTCGCGGTGAGAGACCCGCTGACGGGTCTGGGCAACTACCGCCGGCTCATTGCCGCTCTCGAGGGCGAGATCGGACGGTCGCAGCGCACGGAGCGGCCGTTCGCCCTCCTTTTCCTGGACCTCGACGACCTCAAGGGGATCAACGACCGCTACGGGCATCTCGTCGGCAACCGCGCGCTGTGCCGGGTCGCCCATGCGTTGAGCGTGTCCTGCCGGTCCATGGACACCGCGGCCAGGTTCGGCGGCGACGAGTTTGCGCTGGTGATGCCCGAGACGCGAGACGCCGCGGCCCGGCAGGTGGCGGGCCGCATCGGGGACGACCTGGCGGTGGTCACGGAGCAACCGGTGCTCTCGTTGAGCGTGGGCGTGGCCGAGTATCCTCGGGACGGCGAAACGGTCGAAGCCCTCCTCGGCGTCGCCGATCATGCCCTTTACGAGGCCAAGGCCGGCCGTGTCGGCCGCCACGGCGTTCGTCCTCGCGGCGCGGCCAGCGCCGGCTCCCCGGTCGCCTCGGTGGCCTCCTTCCGTACGCCTCGCAAGCGGTCGCATCGCTGATCGGGTTCAGCGAGCGGCGCGCTGCTTCGCGGGCTCCGTCAGCCGGAGGACCTGGTTGGCGGACACGCCGTTGACACGCTGCACGATGCCGCTCGGCCAGGTGAGCTCGATGTCGACCTTCGGGGCGCGGCCGAGGCCGAAGTGCACGCCGGCGTGGCTCGAGGATGCGTAGCCGACCGCCGTCGTCATCTCGTCGGCCTGGGCTCCCACCCGCACCACCGCGCCGATGCCGTCGCGGTTGCTGCGCGTGCCGACGAGCTCCACCCGGAGCCAGCCGTTGCCGCCCCCGGTCTCGTTGACCCAAAGCTCCGCCGGCTCGCCGAGCGCGCTCGTCACGACGTCGAGCCGGCCGTCGCCGTCCAGGTCGGCCACCGCGAGGCCGCGGTGGGCCCGCGGCGTCCCCGAGCCGACTCCGGACACGTCGGAGGCGTCGGCGAACGTCCCGTCCCCGCGGTTCGCGAAGACGGAGTTGGACAGGCGGTAGCGCGCGGCCTCGAAGCTCTCGATCTCGTCGTTGACGTGCGCGTTGGCGCTGAAGAGGTCCTTCCAGCCGTCGTTGTCGAGGTCGGCGAGGACGACGCCCCAGCCGCTCAGGCGGGCGGTCAGCGCCGCGAGGCCGCTCGGAGCGGTGGCGTCGCGGAAATGCCCCCGGCCCTCGTTGTGGAAGAGGAGGAACGTCTCCCCGGCCAGCGCGGTCGTCGCGAGGTCGGGGCGGCCGTCGTTGTCGTAGTCACGGAAGTCCGCCCCCATGCTGGACACCGGCGCGCCGCGGTCGGGCAGCGCCGCCCCGGCCCGAAGCGCGGTCTCCTCGAAGGTTCCATCCCCGCGATTGCGGAAGAGGAAGTTGGGCACGCCGTCGTTGGTCACGTAGGCGTCGACCCGCCCGTCCCCGTCGTAGTCCGCGAAGGCCACGCTCATCCCCTTGCCGACGTGCCTCGCGATGCCGGAGCGCTCGGAAACGTCCTCGAAGGTCCCGTCCCCGCGGTTGCGATAGAGCGTGTTGGGCAGCCCCTCGAAGTACCGCGGGTGGCAGTAGACGCGGAGCTGGCGGACCGGATCGCCGCAGAACCGGTCGAAGGCCGGCGACCACTGCACGTAGTTCACGACGAAGAGGTCGAGCCGGCCGTCGCCGTCGTAGTCGAACCAGCCCGCGGCCACGGACCAGACCCCGCTCTTGATGCCGGCCCGCTCCGTCACGTCCTCGAAGGTGCCGTCCCCGCGGTTGTGGTAGAGCACGTTGCGGTTCACGCCCGCGACGAAGAGGTCCACGTGGCCGTCGTTGTCGTAGTCACCGGCGGCGGCGCCCATCGAGTAGCCCATCCCCCGCACCCCTGCCCGCTCGGTCACGTCGGTGAAGTGCAGCCCACCGTCGTTGTGGAAGAGGCGGTTCCAGTCTCCCGGCGACTCCTTCTCCAGCGACGGCAGGGCCGCGCCGTTGGTGAAGTACACGTCGGGCCGGCCGTCTCCGTCGTAGTCGAAGATCGCCAGGCCCCCCGCCACCGTTTCGGGGAGGTGCTTCTGCGGCGTGGGATGGTTCGAAAGGTGAAAGACAAGGCCGGCGGCCGCGGCGGCCTCGCGGAAACGAATGGCTGGTGGCGGAGGCGCGGCCGCGACGGCCATGAGCCAAGCGCCCCCGGCGAGAAACGCAAGACCGGCGAAAGCCATGGAGGCGGAACGCCGGCGCAGGGGAAGCACCGTCAACAAGGTACACCCCTTTTCGGTATTGCTTTCCGGCGGGCGCGGGGGTAGAGTCGAGCCGCTTTTGCAACCGTCTGAAGAAAGGGTCCCTCCACGAAGGTCCGCGGAATCTGTTTGTCGGCCCCGGCGACCACCCGTCCGGCCTCACGTCGTTCCTCGCCGGCCGGACCCCGCCGCCGGCCCTCATTCCCCTGCCCGGTCCCTGCCGTGTCCGCCATTCGTCTGAAACGTTTTTAAGGAGAACGAAGATGCGATGCCTCGTCAGTCGAACCCGGCTCGCGCTCGCTCTGGTCGCGGCGGCGGTGATCGCCGCCCTCCTGCCCGTGCCCGCACGCGCGCAGGTGCTCTACGGCAGCATCGTGGGCAACGTGGCCGATACCACGAAGGCCGCGGTGCCCGGCGCGACGGTGACGATCATCCAGAAGGAGACCAACCTCGCCCGTGAGGCCAGCACGAGCGCCGACGGAACGTACCGGTTCGTGAACGTGCAGCCCGGAACCTATACGGTCCGGGTCGCCCTCGCGGGATTCAAGGAGTCGCGGAAGGAGAACGTTCCCGTCTCGGCGAACGCCGTGAGCCGCGTGGACTTCGGCCTGGAGGTGGGCCAGCTCACCGAGGCCGTCACCGTCCAGTCGGAGCAGAAGCTGCTGCAGACCGACTCGGGGTCGCTCACCGCCGAGCTGAAGTCCAAGGAAATCGTGAGCCTGCCGCTCGGGAGCTACCGCAACTACCAGTCGCTACTCAACCTCGTGCCGGGCACGACGCCCGCGGGGTTCCAGAACGCGGTGACCGACACGCCGGGCCGCGCGCTGACCACCAACGTCAACGGGACCGCCCGCAACAACAACAACACCCGGCTCGACGGCACCGTCAACATCAACGTCTTCCTGCCCCACCACGCGCAATACATCGCGCCGGCGGAGACGGTGGACACGGTCAACGTCTCGACCGACAACTTCGACGCCGAGCAGGGCATGGCCGGAGGCGCTGCCGTCACCGTGCTGACCAAGCAGGGCACCAACGAGTTCCACGGATCCGCGTTCGCCGCCCACACCGACGACAAGCTCCGGGCGCGCAACTTCTTCAACTCGGGGGACAAGCCCAAGAGCCACCGCAACATCGACGCCGCCACGGTGGGCGGCCCCATCATCAAGAACAAGCTGTTCTTCTTCGGGGCCTGGGAGGGCACGTACGAGACCACCGCCAACACCCGGACCGGGACGCTGCCGACGGCGGCCATGCGGGTCGGTGACTTCAGCTCGTTCGGCACCACCATCTACGATCCCGCCACCGGCAACCCCGACGGCTCGGGCCGCACGCCCTTCCCCGGCAACAGGATTCCCGCCAACCGGATCAGCCCGATCGCGCTCGCTCTCCAATCCCGGTTCCCGCAGCCCAACGGGCCAGGCACGTCCGGCAACTACAGCGCCACCGGACCGATCGATCTGAAGCGGAACAACTTCGACGGGAAAGTCAACTATAACGTCGGCTCCGCCGGCCAGATCTGGGCAAAGTACAGCCAGATGAACGCGACGGTCACATCCGACATGTGGCTGGGCAATCCCCAGAATGGCGGCGCGGGTGGCTACGGCTTTGGCGCCGGTTCTGGTGTCGGCGACACCAAGGTCAAGCTCGCCACCCTCGGCTCCACCTGGACGCTCGCGTCGAACCTCGTGCTGGACGGGACCATCGGCATGAGCCGCATGGACCAGGAGTGCATCCCGCCCGACATCGGGACCAACTTCGGCACGGACATCTTCCACATCCCGGGCGCCAACGGCGCCGGCGGCAGCCTGGGCGATCCCCGGACCTCGGGCATGCCCGGCTTCTTCATCGACGGCTACGAGCCCTTCGGGGGCGTCGACGGCTGGACCCCGCTCTACCGCCACGACCGGACCTACAACGGCTCCGCCAACCTGACCTGGAGCGCCAGCAAGCACGAGGTGCGCGCCGGCGTCGACGTCGTCAAGATCGAGCTCAACCACTGGCAGCCGGAGCTCGGAGACTTCGGGCCGCGGGGAGGCTTCAACTTCAACGGCGGAGCGACCGCGCTCGGACCGAACGGCTCACCCGACCAGTTCAACGCGTATGCGCAGTTCCTGCTCGGGATGACGACGACCGCGGGCAAATCCCTCCAGGCCGAGCTCCAGACCGGTCGCGAGTGGCAGTATGGGCTCTACATCCGCGACCGCTGGCAGGTCAACCGCGACCTGACCATCAACCTGGGCCTGCGCTGGGAGAAGTACCCGCTCATCACGCGGGCCGACCGCGGGATCGAGTACTACGACAACACGACGAACCGGGTGCTCCTGGGCGGCCTGGGCGGCAACCCCGAAGACCTGGGGATCAAGGTGAAGCACCCGCATTTCCTGCCACGGCTCGGCTTCTCCTACCGTAGGGGAGAAGACAACGTGTTCCGCGGAGGGTACGGCATCACGGTCAGCCCCATTCCGTTGTCGCGGCCGCTCCGTGGCTTCTACCCGCAAACGATCGCCGTGCTCTTCGTGGGCCCCAACGACTTCGTGCCGTTCGGCAGCCTCTCGTCGGGCATCCCGCTGTTCTTCCCACCCGACACGAGCTCGGGCTCGGTGGAGCTGCCGACCACGGCCGACATGCGCTCGCCCTACCATGACCACCTCAACCGCTCCTACATCCAGTCCTGGAACCTGACCTACGAGCGCCGGCTGCCGGCGCACTTCTCGCTCGCCACGAGCTACGTCGGCACCCTGACCAAGGACCAGATGGGCTTCTACAACATCAACGCAGCGGGCGCGGGCCAGGGACAGGCGGGCCAGCCGCTCTTCAGGCCGTTCGGGCGCACCGGCTTCACCGGGCGGCTCGACGGTTATCTCAGCGGCAACTACCACGCGCTGCAGGTGGCGCTCAACCGGCCCTTCAGCAAGGGGCTCTTCCTCAAGGGAGCCTACACCTGGTCGAAGGCGATGAACCGCCAGGACGACGACGGCTGGGACACGATCCTCTTCAACGACCCCGCGGCGCTCTCCAAGAACTACGGCCCGGCGGGGTACGACCGCACACACATGTTCCAGCTCGGGTTCGTGGCCGAGCTGCCCTTCGGGAAGAACGGCTCGGGCGGGTTGAACGAGGTCATCAAGGGCTGGTCGCTCAACGGCGTTGCCAGCTACGTCACCGGGAAGCCGTTCACCATCACCGCCTCCGGCGCCTCGCTCAACGCGCCGGGGAACAACCAGACTGCTGACCTGGTCGGGAGCCCGAACAAGCTGGGCGGGATCGGCTCGGGCAGCCCGTATTACGACACGAGCGCGTGGGCGCCGGTCACCGCGGTGCGTTATGGCAACACCGGCCGCAACACGGTGCGCGGACCGGGCATGGCGAACCTCGACCTCTCGCTCTTCCGCCTGTTCGCGATCGGGAAGCGGGCCAGCCTGCAGGCGCGCATTGAAGCCTACAACCTGACCAACACGCCGCATTTCGGCCAACCCAACGGAAGCGTCAACTCGTCGGGGTTCATGACGATCACCGACGCTTCCGGCGAGCGCAGCTTCAACCTGGCGATGCGGCTCGCCTTCTGAGCTGACCGGACGACGTCGAACGGCGGGTGCGGTGTCCCGCACCCGCCGTTTTTCATTTCAGCCGCTTCCGCCACGCGCGCGCGGCGTCCTTGTCTCCCACGAAATCCAGCGTTTTCGCCCCGAGCCGGATCGTCTCCTGAGCCGGGTTCGCCTTCACCATCGCATCGAGGATCTGGTGGACCTCGCTCCGGGGCCGGCCCTGGAGCGCGACCATCACCGCGAGGCTGGCGTACGACTGCGGCCTTCCCGGCGAGGAGCGGATCTCCTCCTTGAGCACCGCCTCCGCCTCCGGGAACCGACCGAGCCGCCCGAGCACGTCGGCCCGCAGGTAGTCGAGCCCGGCCGCGGGAGCTCGCCCCGTCTCGATCGCCCGCGCACGCGCCTGCTCGAGGACCGCCAGCGCCTGCGGTAGCTCCGAGCGCTGCACGTACACCTGGGCCAGGACGATCGCGCCCTCGGAGTGCGCCGCCGTATCCGCCATCGCGAGCCGGGCCTGGCGCTCGGCCCCCGCCAGGTCACGCCGAGCGACGGCCACCTTCGCCAGGAGCAGGCGCGCGTGACCGGGATCCTCCGCGAGCGCGGCCTGCGCGCGCGCATCGGCTGCCGGGAGGCGGCCCATCTCCAGCTCCACCAGGCCCAGCGGGATCGCCACCGAGCCGGCGAGACGGGGCGAGAGTCGGATGGCCTCCCGGTACGCCGCCGCCGCCTCCGTGTATCGGTGCAAGCGCGCCAGGGTCCCGGCCAGCTCCCGCTGCGCCTCGAACGAGCCGGGATCCTTTTCCAGCACGCTTCGCAGGGCCGACAGCGCCTCCTCGTCCTTGCCCTGCAGGCCGAGCCCGTTGGCGGCCTTCAGCGCTTCGTGCACGTGGATCCGGTCCTTGGGGTTGGCCAGAGCCTCCGCCTCGCGCGTCGGCGTCGTCTGCGAGAGATAACCGAGCGCCTTCAGCTTCTCGCCCACGCCGGGATCCACCTGGCCTGGCCCCGAGAACGCGGTCGGGTAGCCGTCCAGCTCCTTCTTCATCGCCCGCGCGACCGTCACCTCGGCCACCAACGCGTCCGCGGTCTCCCTCGGATCCCGGACGATCTCGTAGAGCTCGGGCTTCGGGCCGTCGATGTAGTGATGGCGCGCGTCCACGAGCGAGCGCAGTTGGCTCCAGCCGAGATGGATTCGCGGGTAGTACGTCTCGCTGTAGATCCCCTCGCCGCTCCCCCGCCGCTGCCGATCGAGAAGCGAGGTTCCACTCACGGACTCGGGCGGCCCGAGCTTCAGCAGCGAAGCGATCGTCGGCACGACGTCGATCAGCCCCACCGGCCGTTGCACCCGAGTCCCGGCCTCACGTGAGCCCGGAAGCTTGAGCAAGAGCGGTACGTGGAGAGCCTCGCGGTAGAGGAGTATGCCGTGCTCCTGCTCGCCATGTTCGCCGAGCCCCTCTCCATGGTCGGAGAGGAGGAGGATGATGGCGCCGTCGTAGATGCCGTCGCGCCTGAGCTGGGCGAGAAACTCTCCGACTACCCCATCGCTCGCCGCGATCTCGCCGTCGTAGGTGGCTCCGTACCGGCTCCGGAAGGGCTCGGGCGGCTCGTAGGGCGCGTGCGGCTCGTAGATGTGCAGGAAGAGGAAGAACGGCCTTGTCTTCACGCTTCCGGCCCAGGCGACGGCCCGGCGAGCCGTCTCGAGCCCGGATCGCTGCAGCGTGCTGACGTCCCGCGTCCATTCCACGTCGCCGCCCACGGAATCGTCGAAGAAGTCGAAGGACTCGCTGATGCCCGTCGCGCCCCGCAGCACGTAGGCCGACACGGCGGCCCCCGTCGCGTAGCCGCGCGCGCGCAGCACGCGAGCCAGCGTGGGGTGCGTGGCGCCGTCGAAGCGATAGCCGAGGTTGCTCCTCACCCCGTGATCGGCCGGCAGCAGGCCCGTCAACAGGGACAGGTGGGAAGGCAGCGTCAAGGGACAGTGGCTGTAGGCGTTCTCGAAAAGGATCGAATCGCGCTGGAGAGCGTCGATGTTGGGGGTTTCGACGTCGGAGTAGCCGTAGGCGGGCAGGTGGTCGGCACGCAACGTGTCGATCGAGATCAAGATGACGGGAGCGCCCGGGAACTCCGGCGCGGGGCCCGTCCGCGAACCGCATCCGAAGGCGAGCGTCAAGGCCAGCAGCGGAAACGGCGCCCTCATGCGGCGTCAGTCTACTCCCCGCTGAGGTAGACTCTCTGGCGTGACCCATCGCCGTCGTCGGGGCGATCTCCTCTTGTTGACCAGCCTCCTCGCCGGGAGCGTCGCCCTTGCCCAGACCACGACCTCCCAGGAGTCGCCGCCCACCTTCCCCGCCCAGGTCGAGCAAGTCAAGGTGGACGTCGTGGTGACCGACAAGAAGGGGGAGCCGGTCACCGGCCTCAAGAAGGAGGATCTCGAGATCTACGAGAACGGGGCCCTCCAGACCATCGTGAGCTTCGACGCCGTCGAGGTCCCCGCCGCGCCCGAAGGCAAGCCGGCGCCCCGCTCCCCGATCTCCACCAACGCGAGCAACGACCGGCGGAAGCCCGGGCGCACGTTCGTGATCTTCTTCGACGACATCCACCTCTCGCCGTTCACGGCCCAGCGAGCGAAGGCGGCGGCGGCGGATTTCCTGCGCAGCGACGCGCGCGAAGGCGACCGGGTCACGCTGGTGGCCGCCGGGGGCGGCGCCTGGTGGAGCACGCGGATGTCGGCGGGCCGCGACGAGATGATCGATCTCTTGAAGCGGATGCAGGGCCGCGCCCTGCCGGAGACCGGCCCGGACCGCATGACCGAGTACGAGGCCATGCGCATCCACGTCTTCCGCGACGAGACGATCATGAACCGCGTCCAGCGCCGCTTCGAGACGGCCGGCCTGTTGACGGCGACGGCGCAGAGCCAACACGTCACCGGCCCCCGGGCGGTCGAGGACCCGGTCGTGACCACCCGCGCGACCGAGGTGTACTTCGGCGCCGCCACCCGCAACCGGATCACCCTCGGCGCGCTGGAGCGCTCGCTGCAGGCCATTGCCGGCGTCGAGGGGCGGAAGTCGCTGATCCTCGTCTCCGACGGCTTCATCTACGATCCCCAGCTCGACCTGTTCAAGCGGCTCGTCGACGCCTCGCGGCGGGCCAACACCGCGATCTACTTCGTGAACAGCCGTGGACTGGAGGCATTGCCGCTCGCGATGACGGCCGAGTTCTCCGCCCCCTTGCCGCCGGAGGACATCGGCTCGGCCTTCGCGGAATCCCTGGAGGCCACCGAGGGCTCGGAATCGCTGGCCGCCGACAGCGGGGGCTTCACCGTGGGCAACACGAACGACCTCGCCCGCGGCTTCAAGCGCATCGCCGACGAGACGCGCGTGTACTACCTCGTCGGCTACAATCCCACCAACCCCACCCGCGACGGCACGTTCCGGAAGATCCAGGTCAAGCTCCACGGCGTGAGGGGGGTCCAGGTCCGGGCCCGCAAGGGCTACTACGCGCTCTCCGACCCGCAGGCGCCGCGCGCGGCGAAGTCGGGGGACCCCGTCTTCCAGCATGCCCTCGACTCGCCCTACGAAGTGGACGACATTCCCCTGCGCATGACCCACTTCGTCAGGGAGGAGACCGCGCTTCTCGGCCGGGCGCACGTGCTCGTGGCGGCGGACGTCGACATCCGCAGCCTCGGGTTCCGGGAAGAGGACGGCCGGTCGATGGGCACGCTGGAGTACCTCATGGTCACCGCGAACCGCGAGACCGGCGAGTCCTCGCGGCACGACCAGAAGCTGGACCTCAAGCTTCCTCCGGCCATCCGGGAGCGGATCAACCGCACCTGGCTGCCGATCGTCGGTGAGTTCGAGCTGGCCGCCGGACGCTACCAGGCCAAGATCGTGGTGCGGGACAAGGCGAGCGGCCGGATCGGGACGGTCGTCCATACGTTCGAAGTGCCCGATCTGTCCCAGTTCAGGGTTGCGACACCGGTCCTGAGCGACACGCGCGACGATCCCGAGGACGGCGGCACCGGCAATCAGCTGGCGGTCGTGGCCCGGCGTGATTTCCCGCAGGGCGGCTCGCTGTTCTGCCAGTTCGAGGTATACGGTGCGACGCGGCTCGAGTCGTCGCGCATGCCCCGCGTGACCATGGGCTATCAGGTCCGCCGCCGCGACGGCGCGCTGTACACCGAGGACGCCCCGAGCCTCATCACTCCCACGCCGGCGGGCTCGCTCTCGCGCATGATCGGCTTCTCCCTCGCCGATGCCTCTCCCGGCGACTACGAGATCGTGATGCGGGTCAAGGACGAGCTGTCGGGCCGGTCGCTCGAGCTGCGCGAGCCCTTCAGCGTCACGGCGCCGGCGGGCGCGTCCCCGGCGGCACCGAGCAGCAAATAACGCATGCCCGCACCTCCGCTCGTGGGTTCGGTGCTGGCCGCCTTCCTCGTGGCGGGAGTCGCGCCCGCCCAGCCGGCCGTGGATGATCTGGCCGCCAAGGCGCAGCGCGGCAGGGAGGCGATGGCGGCGGGCCGCTTCGATGAAGCGGCCGCCGTGTATACGGAGATCACCCGCGCGCTGCCGGAGGAGGCGGGCATGCTGCTGAACCTGGGCATGGCCCTGTCCATGGCCGGACGACCTCGGGAGGCGGTTCCCCGCCTCGAGGCCGCGCTCCGGCTGCGGCCGGACTTGCTGCCCGCGTCCCTCTTTCTCGGCGCCGCGCGGCTGGAGCTGGGGCAGCCCGCCCGCGCCGTCGAGCCCCTTCAGAAGGTCGTGGCCGCTCAGCCCGACAATGCGGAAGCCCGGCGGAGGCTGGCGGATGCCCTCTGGTCGCTCGAGCGCTTCGCGCCGGCCGTCCAGGAATACAAGACGCTCTCGGAGCAGGCCCCGCAGGACCCGCGCGCTTGGTACGGGCTGGGGCGCAGCTACGAGGGCGTGGCGCGGACGGCCCGCGAGCGGCTCCAGCGCTCGGCGCCGGACTCCCACTATGTCTTGCTGCTGGTCGCGCAGGTGATGGTCGCCGAGGGTAAGCCGGCCAACGCCTTCCGGCTCTACCGGGAAGCGCTCGAGAAGCGCCCCGGCCTCATGGAGGCCCACGAGGCTGTGGCCCGGATCTACGAACAGGGGGGACACGCCGACTGGGCGGCGATCGAGAGAGAGCGCGCGCAGGGCATTCCCGCGCGCGACTGCGGCTCCGCAAGCCTGGAGTGCGACTTCCGCGCGCGGCGGTACGCGACGGTCTTCGCGGCCGCGCCGTCCCTCGGCACCGCCGAAGGTACCTACTGGCTGTCCCGGGCCGCCTACGAGCTCGCGCGCGAGGCCTTTGCGCATCTCGGCGAGCTCCCGCCCTCGCCCGAGGCCACGCTACGGCGGGTCGAGATCCTCCGCGCCCAACGACAGCCCCTGGGACCTGCGATCGAGGATCTGAGGACGGCGGCGGCCGCCTGGCCCGAAGACCTTCGGATCCGTCGCGAGCTAGCCACCGCGCTCTTCCTGGTCAACGATCCCGAAGGAGCCCGCCCGATCCTGAACGACCTGCTCGAACGTGCGCCCGACTCGACCGAGCTGGGCCTGCTGCTCGGCGAGACGTGGCTCAAGGCCCAGCAGCCCGCCAAGGCGATCCCGCTGCTGGAGGGCGTGGTCCGCCGGGAGCCGAAGCTGCTCCCGGCCCAGGCGGCGCTGGGGCGCGCCTACGTTGCCGCCGGCGACATGGCCCGGGCCATCGCCCCGCTCGAGAGCGCGCTGGAGACGGACGCGGACGGCAGCCTGCACTACCAGCTCGCGCGTGCATATCGGGCGACCGG
>Ga0207684_10003620_pt1 | contig 15031 bp, 10 predicted proteins | sample KBSK5501metaG_FD_184342 | JGI IMG/M metagenome (GOLD analysis project Ga0207684, IMG submission 184342) | Corn, switchgrass and miscanthus rhizosphere microbial communities from Kellogg Biological Station, Michigan, USA - KBS K5-50-1 metaG... | ecosystem: Host-associated > Plants > Roots >...
TGCCGCCGCCGTCGTAGCGCCGGCCGTTCACGGGCGCAGCAACCGGAGCGGCGAGCGGACCACTCGTGCCCGTCGCGTTGGCCGCCCGCGGCGAGGGGGCATCGGCCGTCAGCACCGGCGCGATCGCCCCTGAGCGCGCGGGCGACTCCGCGCGCGTCCCGCGCCATGTTTGCCTCCAGGGCCCTGATCGCGGCCCGCGCCGGGCCGGGCTCACTCCTCCAGCCCGAGCGCCCGGAACAGGTCGCGCCGAGCCGACCCGTCGTGAGCCGCCTCGAAGAGTTCGCCGAGCCCCCAGCCCGCCTCGGCCAGCAGGTCCCGTGCCTGGTCGAACAGCGGCGAGCGTTGGCCCTCGGGCACGGCCTTGAGCACCAGGTGGCCGATCACCTCGACGACCGCCTCGCGCATGAGTGCCCGCCGCTCACCGCGCGGCCGGGCCACACCGGGCATCAGCGGGATGATCGTGCGGGAGCCGGGCTCGGGGCCCTTGCCGCCGGCCGTCATGACCGCTCTCCCGGTGGCTGCGTGCCTGGCGCCCGCGCCCGCCGCGCCGGCCTCCGCCCTGCCCGCGCCCGGTGAGCCCGCGCCCGCCGCGCCGGCCTCCGCTGTGCCCGCGCCCGGTGAGCCCGCGCCCGCCGCGCCGGCCTCCGCTGTGCCCGCGCCCGGTGAGCCCGCGCCCGGCTGGCCGGCCGCGGACAATTCCGCCCGCAGCCGCTCGATCTCGCCGGGCCGGGCCAGGTCGATGATCTCCACCAGCGAGAACGCCCGGCCGCCCGCGGTGCCGTCGCGCAGCACGATCGGCTGCGACTCGCGGAACAACTCGAACCGCGGGCTGGCCGCCTTGAGCCCGACGGCCAGCACGTACCGCAGCACCGCCTCCCGGTCGGGCAGGTATCGCTGCTGGTGACCGCCGTCGAAGCGGATCTGCCATTGCGCGGGCATCGCCGTCCCCTCGGTGCGGGTCTGTGGGTGGTGGCTCCCGAGTGGTCGTGTCGGTGGCTGCGGACGGGGCGCCGGCGCTAGGCGCCGACGCCACGGTTGAGCGGCATGGAATAGGTCTCGTCCCGGAGGCGCCGGTGGTGTTCGGGGTCCTCACCCGCGCGCAGTTCGGCGGGCACGTCCATGCCGATCGTTTCCCAGTTGCGGTTGGCCTGCCGCTGGACGGTCGCGATGTGCTCGGCCAGCATGTGCCCGAACCGGCCCTGCATGGCCAGGTAGTCGGTGACCGGGCGCTGCACCGGCGGGTGGAAGTAGCGGTACTTGCGTTCCGCCGGGTCGTACTCCCAGACCGGGAACAGGCCCGCCTCGACCACCCGCCGGCCGATCTCCACGGTCATCGAGGTCTGGTAGACCCAGCCCTTCTGGCACGGGGTGAAGCAGTGCATGAAGGCCGCGCCGCGGTGGTTCAGCCCCTTGCGGGTCTTGTTCATCAGGTCCACCGGGTAGCCGACCGTGGCGGTGGCCACGTAGCAGTGCGGGTGCCCCTCGGCCATCATCCTGGCCAGGTTTTTCGGCGGCAGCCGGGTGCCCTCCGGTATCGCCTTGCCGTACGGCGTGAACGTGGTCATCCCGGCGTACGGCGTGGTCGGGGAGACCTGGATGCCGGTGTTCGCGTAGCACTCGTTGTCGTAGCAGATGAACAGGGCGTCGTGGTTGCGGTACAGCGCGCCGGAGATCGCGCCGAGCCCGATGTCCGCGGCGCTGCCGTCTCCCGACATCGTGATGATGTTCGGGTACGGGCCGGGGTGGCGGCCCTTGCGGATCAGCGCCTCGTAGCCGGCGGCCATCCCCGCCGTGAACGACCCGCCGCTGGCGATCGGGGTGTGCGCCCACGGCACCGTGTACGGGGTGCACAGGTAGGTCGAGTTCGCCACGTACATGCACCCGGTCGGCCCGGCCACCACGGTGTCCTGGCCGGCCGCCTTGAGCACCCAGCGGTACTCGATCGCCGGCCCGCAGCCGGCGCAGGTCCGGTGCCCGGCCTGGTAGGGGTCTTCCTCCGGGGTGTCGGGCAGGTAGTGCCGGTCCCGGCCGGCGGAGTCGTCGGTGGCGGCGCCCCGGCCCTCCTCCTCCAGCAACGGGAGGAACTGGCGGATCACTTCCCTGGCCATCGGTGGCTCCTCAGTCCTCGAATCCGACCCAGTGCGCGGGCTTCTCGACCGCGCCGCGTTCCAGCGCCTGGGTGAGCTTGCCGGCCATCCAGTCGAACTCGGCGGCGGGCACGGTCTCGCCGCCGAGCCCGGCCATGAACGAGGTGACCAGCGGGCGGTTCTGCCCGTGGTACAGGGCCGTGGTGACGTCGGGGGCGAGAATTCCGCCGTAGGTGGAACCGCCCAGGCCGAGGTTGGTCTCCACCACCCCGACCGCCCTGACGTGCCGCAGCGCGGCCCGCAGGTCGTCGCTGGGGAACGGCCGGACCCACATCAGCCGGGCCATCCCGATCTTGATGCCGCGCTCGCGCAGCAGCCTGATCGCCGCGCGGCAGGTGACCGAGTGCCCGCCGGAGATGACCAGCGCGATGTCGGCGTCGTCCAGCAGGTACTCCTCGACGAAGTGGGCGTAGTGCCGGCCGAACGTGGCACCGAACTCGTCGGTCTTCTGCCGGATCACGGGTATCGCGTCCTCCATCGCCCGGGCCCGCTCCAGTTGCAGCGGCGGGCCTTGGGAGGGGTGGATCTGCGGGCCGTGGGACACCGGCCTGCGCGGGTCCAGGGGGAACGGCAGCCGGTACGGCGGCAGGTAGGCGTCCACCTGCGCGGCGGACGGCATCTCCACCTCGCCCGCGATGTGTGACACAAAGTACCCGTCCTGCACCGCCATCTGCGGCAGCAGCACCCGCGGGTCCTCGCCGATGGCCATGGCGATCAGCGTCTTGTCGAACACCTCCTGCGGCGTCGCCGCCCAGCCCATCAGCCAGCCCATGTCCCGCGTGCACAGCGCGTCGGTGTGCTCGGAGCCGAAGTCACCGGGCGGGTCCAGGGTGCGGTCCGCGATCGACATGTGAACGGGGATCCGGGCACCGGAGATGATCGAGTACATCTCGTAGGCGTAGGTCACGCCCACTCCCGACGACCCGGTGAACGCCCGCGCCCCGCACGAGCCCGCGCCGAACGCGGCCGAGAGCTGGGAGTGCTCCCCGTCAGCCACGAGGTACTCGGCGTCGAGGAGCCCGTCCGCGACGAACTGCGACAGGTTCATCATGATCGCGGTGTACGGCCGGATCGGGTACGCCGTGATCACGTCCACGTTGGCGTACAGCGCGGCGTACGCCGCCGCGGCGCACCCGTTCAGTCGCTTGCGCGTCCCGGCCAGGTCCGCGAGCAGGCGTTCTCCGTCGGGGGTCCGGCTGCCCGGGCCGTAGTCCCGTTTCTGCGCCCAGGCGCCTTCCACGCCAGCCGTGGTCATGACGTCACCCCGGAATCTCCGTTCGGCATAAAAGCGGTCCTGCCGTTACCGCTGGCGCGCGCGGCGTCGTACTCGGCGATGGTCTCCTCGATCAGCCGCTTGGTGAACGCCGACTGCTCGGCGTGGGCGCCGTCGTACGGCGCGAACGCGGTCTCCATCCGGACCACGCCGGCCGGGTCGTCGAAGTCCAGTTCCGGCACCTTCTCCAGGCAGCCGGTCGGGCATTCCTGGACGCAGACCAGGCAGCCCTTGCAGTACGTGGTGCGGATCGAGTAGTGCCCGTTCTCCCGGGCGTCGCGCAGCACGCTCACGTCGGGGCAGACGATGTAACAGTTGTCGCAGCCGTTGCAAACCCCGCAGCTCATGCACCGGTCCGATTCCGCGATCGCCTGCTCCCGGCTGTAGGCCAGGGTCACCTCAACCTTCTGGCTGGCGCGGCGCTGCTCCGGCGGGGCCAGCGGTATCGGGGTCCGCGGCGCGTGGCGGAAGTACGCGGCGTTCAGCCCCTGGTACGGCATGATCTCCACGTCCGGCTCGCCGGTCAGCTCCTGGGCGGTGAGCAGCCGGTCGATGTCGCGCGCCGCCCGCTTCCCGTCGCCGAGCGCGTCCACCACCATGGACGGCCCGCGCAGCACGTCGCCGCCGACGAACACGTTGCCCTCGACCCGGCCGTGCTCGTCCGCGGTGATCACGCCGCCGTCGCTGAGGTAGGAGGGCAGCCACGCGAGCTGCTGGATCTGGCCGATCGCGATCATGATGGTGTCGCAGGGCACCTCGCGCTCGGTGCCCGGCACCAGCCGCGGCACCACGGTGCCGGCGTCGTCCCTGGCCAGCTGCGCGTCACACACCACCGCCCCCGTGACGTGGCCAGCGGAGGACAGCACCCGGACCAGCGCGGCGTTCGGGGTCAGCGCGACGCCCTCGTCCCGCGCCTGCTCCAGGTCCTCCGGAACGATGAGCAGCTCATCTTCAGATTCCAGCGAAACGATCGTCGCGTGGCCGCCGCCCAGCCTGATCGCTGATCTGGCTGCGTCCGACGCGGTGTTGCCGCCGCCGATCACCAGCACCTGGCGGCCCACGGTGACCGGGCGGCCCAGGCCGGCCTCGCGGAGGAACTCCAGCGCGCCGACCACGCCGCGGGACCCGATGCCGTCCACCGGGAGCTTGCGGCCCACGTCCTGGCCCAGGGCCAGGAACGCGGCCGGGTAGCCGCGCAGGTCCTCCCAGCTGACATCCTCGCCCGCGCGGACGCCGCAGCGGATCTCGATGCCGCCGAGCGAGAGCAGCTTGGCGATCTCGGCGTCCAAGATCTCCTCCGGCAGGTGCCAGTGCGGGATGCCGGCCCGCAGCATCCCGCCCGGCTTCTCCAGCGCTTCGAAGATCACCGAGGAGTACCCGCGCCGGCGCAGGTGGTACGCGCACGCCAGGCCCGCGGGCCCGGAGCCGACGATCGCCACGGCGGTGCCGCCCAGGGCGGGCAGGCCACCGGCGACCGGATTCTCCGGCAGGGCCAGCCCGTAGTCGCCGAGGAACCGTTCCACGCTGCGGATCCCGATCGGCTCGTCGTGCTCGCCGCGGTTGCAGGCCGTCTCGCACGGGTGGTAGCAGACCCGCCCTGTGACCGAGGGCATCGGGTTGTCCTCACAGATCGTCAGATAGCCGTCGAGGAACCGCTCGTGCTTGACGAAGTCAAGGTACTTCTGGATCTGCTCGCCGGTCGGGCAGGCGTTGTTGCACGGCGGCGTCTTGTCCCGGTACACCGGCCGGTAGAACCGGAAGTTGCCGGTGGGGAACAGCCGCTGGCCTTCCTTCTCCGTCGGCGGGGGAGTCACTCCGGCGATCGGCAGCCGCAGGTGCGGCGGAATCCGGGTGCCGCGTACGGACATGGGAACTCCTCGGCGTTGCGCGGTCAGCGGGCAGCGTGGGGGGCGGCGGCCGGTGCGGTTGCCTGCGTGGTCTCGGGCTTCCCGGCTCCCTGGGCGACCGCGGCGAACTCGACAACGGCGTGATGAGCGGCACCGCGCATCATCGCGTCACGGTCGGCGACCACGCCGGCGACGGCGTCCAACGGGAGCACGCCGGTCGCGGCCACCAGGGCCCCGATGAGCGGCGCGGCGATGCCGAGCCCGATCGCGAGGCGTTCCTCCGCGCCTTCGGTGGACATCCGGTCGAAGGCAAGCTCGGAGAGGTTGCGGACGAACATCCACGGGCTGCCGCCGCGCTGCTCGGCGAGGCCGACCGCGTCCACCACGACGAACTTGGCCAGCTTGGCCTTCATCTCCCCGGGCAGGAACTTCAGCAGGTACTCGGGGTCACGCTGCGAGTTGATCACCAGGACGCCGCTGCGCTCGGGCGTGCCGCGGAGGAAGTCGACCGCCTTGATGATCGTTTCCTCGACCAGCACCACCCAGTCCGGGCGCGGGTTCTCGTACACGAACCGGTCCACGATCGGCGAGTCACCGAACCGCGCGTAGCGGCGGACCAGGCAGTTCGTCCGGTCCGGGTCGTCTACGTAGTCACTGACGTTGTCGGCGTACAAGCCGAGGGCGCGGGCGGCCGTGGCGATGCACGAGGAGACGTCGCGCGCCTCCTTGTCCATGATGATTCCGCGGGACCAGACGGTGAGTTCGTGGTACACGGGCCACTTCCCCAGATTGTATACCGTCGGCAGGATACTGACATGCTAGACGCCTGAGCAGGTACGTCAAGGGGTGGCCTGTCGGACGGTGCGGCCTGTCGGACGGTGCGGCCGGGTGGGCGGGCGGTCGGGGCGGGCGAGGCGGGCGGCGGTGGACTGGCACGCGGCTGAACGCCGACTGCCAGTCCACCGCGGCTGAACGCCGACTGCCAGTCCACCGCGGCTGAACGCCGACTGCCAGTCCACCGCGGCGCACCAGCAGGCGTGGTGGGGGAAACGCGGGATGTGGTTCCGGGCTGGCCGGGTCCCGGGATGCTGGCCTGGTCCGGGGAGGACCCGCCCCTGGCCCGCGGCGCGGGCCGGGTCCCAGGAGGCTGCCCTGATCCGGGGAGGACCCCGGCGCGGGCAATTGTGATGGTTGCGCCGACCATCACAATCTTTTGCGGTGGTTGGGCCAGCTATCACAAACGCCGCGGCCTTGGAGGCGGCGCCGCGGTGACGCTACGGAAATCTCTGCGGACGGCCGGTCGCCATGCGTGATCAGGGGTGGGGACGGGCGCTCTCGGGAGCGCGAGGGCCGGGACGGCGGCGCGGTGAAAACGGGAGCGGCCCCTGCGCTGGTGCTTCATGATGGAGGGACTTCTGGGAGGTCGCGGCGGCAGCGGCGAGGTGCTAGGGACTGGAGAGGGGAGCATGAGCGACGGCGGTTCCGAGCCCCCTCGGGACTCCCGCTGGCGCCTGCGCTCCACCGGCCGCGGCACCGATCAGGAGCCCGTCCCCGGCCGTGCGCGGCGCCCGGCCGATACCAGTGGGCGCCACCGCTTGGCACGCCGCGCCGGCCGCGGTCCCGGCCCCGACCCGGGCCTGGATGGCGGCATGCTCCCCGGAGATGACCGGCGCCCCGGTGCCCCCCGCCTCGCGGGCGCGGCCGATCCGCGCCGGGACCCGCGGCTGAGCCCGTCCCACGACCCGCGGCTGGACCCTCGGGCGGCGGGGCGCTCCGTGCCTGGTACGGACCCGGGCCTGGGTTCGCGGTTGAGCCCGGCCGGTGGTTCGCGGCTGGACCCTCGGGCGGCGGGGCGCTCCGTCCCTAGCGCGGACTCGCGGCCGGGCCAGCCCCGCCATTCGCGGCTTGATCCGAACGCGGCCGCCTCCGGAGCCGGCCGGGGCCCGGATTCGCGTCCCGGTGCCCGGCGCCGCAATCCCGGGGCCGATCCGCGCTGGGATCCGAGCCTCGATCCCCGCCATCGTCCCGCGCCGGGCGGTGGTCCTGGTTCCGGGGCCGGCCAGCGCCCAGAAGCTGGCCGCCGCCGGCCATCCCCGCCCGACGGCGCGGCAGCCGGGTTCCCGCTCTCCGCCCCGCCGGGCCCGCACGCAGCCGAGGACTCCGGCATCGGCGCCCGGTGGCGCCGTCACGCCGGACCAGGATCCGGCCCTCGGCCCGGAGCCCGTCCCGGGCCGGACGCTGGCGCCAGGAGTGGTCGCGAGCCGGAAACCAGGTTCGGCCCGCGACCGGATGCCAGGTTCGGGCCCCGGCCGTGGCCGGATCGGCCGCCCGAGCCGCGCGGCGGGCCGGGCGCCGACAGCCCGACGCTGCTGGATGCCATGGGTGGCCCCCGCGACTCTGCACCGCGTCCGTGGGGAACGCAAAGGCAAGGCGGCGTGCCAGGACCCGGGCAGGCGGCGCCGGGCTGGGGCGGCCACAACGGGGGACTCGGTGCGCCGGGCGCCGCCCGTCCGGGCGGCCGGCGCGCCGCCTCCGGCCAGGACGCCCTGCGCGCCGGGCCGGATGCCGTGATGCCGGACCAGGCCACGGGTCCCCGGCGCAGCCGCCATGGCTCACGCCCCGGCTTGGAGGGCCGCGAGCAGGACGCACTGGTGCGGCGCGAAGGCGAACGGGACGCCCGCCGTGGGTGGCGCGGTCGGCCCGGGCGGCCGGTTGCGCCGGGCCGGGAGGCTCCGCTGGGCCGTGATGTCGTGCTGGGTCAGGATGCGCTGCTGGGCCGTGACGCGGCACCGGGCCGCGGTGCGCCGCCGGGCCGTGACGTGGTGCCCGGCCGCGGTGCACCGCCGGGGCGCGCAGCGCCGGGTCGCGATGCGCCGCCGGACGGCGAGCTGCCGGTTCGCGGCGGGCGGCGCGGCCAAAGCGCCCCGCCGGGCCGGGAGGGACCCGGGCGTCGCCTAGGCGCGGGCCGCACCGCCGGGCGCGCCCCCTGGGACGACGGGATGCCCCGAACGGACGGCCCCGCCGGCGCGGCGCCGGCCAGATTCGCGGAGCCGGACGAGGACAGCGTGGGCGCGGGACGAACGCGCCGCCGAGGCAAGGACCGGGGCGGACTCCCGGACGCGGTCGTCGTGGTCGACCGGCCCAGCCGCGGTTCCCGCGCCACCCGGTCAGATGGCAGGGCCGGCAAGCGCCGGGCCCGCGTCGTGCTGCTTACCTTCGTGGTGCTGGTGGTCGTCGCGGCCGGGGCGGCGGCCGCGCTGAAGTTCGTCTCGCGCGGGAGCGGCAGGTCGCACGTGCTGGTCGTGCCGTCCCGGCTCGCCTCCTACGTACGCAGGCCGGAACTGGAGCAGCAGATGAACGCCAGGGCGCTCCAGCAGCAGGTCATTGCCAAGAGCGCGGGCCAGGCCAGCCACGTGGTCTCCGCCGTCTACGAGAACAGCGCCGGGGTGTCTGGCAATGCGGCGCCCCAGATCTTCCTGCTCATCGGCGGGAACCTGACCGGCGTCTCACCCGCCGGGTTCATCTCCAGCTTCACCGCCCAGTTCAAGGGAGCGCAGGCCACCAGCGCCGGTTCCCTGGGCGGGCAGGCTGCCTGCGTGATCGCCCGGGGCAGCGCGGCCGGGAGCGTGGCACTGTGCACCTGGGCGGATGGTGACACGTTCGGCGTCGTGACGTCGCCGACCATGAGCCCGTCCCAGCTTGCGGCGCAGATGCGCGCGATCCGGCCCTCGGTCGAGCGGCCAGCCAGGTAGCACGCTGGCGCGTGGTGACCAGGTGGCGCTGGGCCGTCGTATCGCATGGAAAAACGGAAGGCCGGTTACCGGAGCAGGCCGGGGGCGAGCCGCGGCCGGGGGAGAGCCGGGCCGTCAGGTGCCCGGGTCGTCCTCGCCGTGCCGCGCCGGCTGCCGGCGGAGGGACAGCCGGGCCACGGCGATCGTGACCGCGGCGGCCAGCACCGCCAGCCCGATGACCTGACCGCCGATGAGCCGCACGGTCAACGGCAGCCCCGCGGAGAGGTCGATCGTCCGCGTCGTGTGCCCGTGTCGCGCCGTGCCGGCCCCCCGAGCCGTCGCCGAGGGGGACACCTGCGGGAACGCGGAGCCGAGGTCGCCGGTCGGCTGGGTGCCCAGGCCCGGGATGGTGGTCCCGCCGGGCAGCCCTACCGGGGGCAGCGTCCCGCCGCTGCCCGCGTTCGGTGTCGGAGTCGAGGCCGGCGTGTTCTTCGGCTTGATGTCCACGGTGGCCGACGCCGTCGCGGAGTTCGCCGCCTGCGACGAGGTGGCCGTGGCGGTCAGCGTGAAGTGCTTGGCGGGCCGGTTCGGCGCCGCGAGTTCGGCCTGCAACTCGGCCTTTTGCCCGGCGCCGAGCCCGCTGACCGTGCACTTGGACGTGCCCGACGGCACGCAGACCGAGAACCTGGGCCTCAGCCTGCTCGGCTTCGCCGACAGGGTGATCTTGGCGGTGCCGCCGGTGCCGCTGGTCAGCCAGACCCAGATCGCGTACCCGACCGTCGTGTGCGGATCCACCGCGCTGACGTTGTTGAGCGTCTGCACCTGCAGGCACAGCGTCGCGGTCGGGGGAGTGGGGGTGATCGTCGGTGTGCCGGTCGACGTCGGGGTGGTTGTAGGGGTCGCGGTCGCGATCGGCGACTTGAGCGTCCCGCCCGGCTGGACCGGCGCCTTGGAGGTGCTTTTGGCCGGGGCGGGCTGCGGGAGCGTGGTCGGCGCGGGGGAGACCGACGTGCCGGGGCTGGGCTGGGGCAGCGGCGGCGGGCTCGTGCTCGAGCTTGGCTGGCTGCTCGGCAACGGCGGCGCGGACGAACTGGTGGTCTGCGACTGGCCCGCCGTGGCGGCCGACTGCGCGGCGGACCGGTTGGCGCCGGCGTTCGTGCCCGCCTGGTCCATGCGGACCACGTGAGCCAGCAGTACCGGGATGCTCGCCGGGTGCTGCGCGGCGGGGCGTACGAGTGCCCTGGTGGTGGCGGTCGCCGTGGGGCTGGAGATCGACGACGACGTGCACGGGCTCGTGCTTGCCGGACGGGTTCCGTGCACACCGTTGAGCAGCATGCTCACGGCACCGTAAGAGACCACGGAAAGCCCGGCAAACAGGCCAACCGCTGGAGTTAGCGCCAGCCGCTTGGTCATCGTCGCGCTCTCGTCACCATCATCGGGGTTATTCGCATTTGCGCAGCTTGCATGTCAACGCGCTAAGCATTCCCAGCCACTGTAACTCGACACCTCAGTCCGCCCCTGAGCCCCAGGTTCCAGTTTGCCTCGTCGAGGGAGAAAATACACTTTCAAGACAGAAACGAGGCGTGACCTGGGCAAGCGCGCCACCGTCGGCCGGGGCCGCGAGGTGCTACCGGACGGCAAATATTGGGTAGATCTGGACCAGGACAGGCGCAAACGACGCGTTGTGATCCTGGCGGGCATAATTGCCGTCGGCCGTGATCGAGGCCTATCGCAGGACGTGGAGGTCCGGTGACGTCCGACGTGCTGTCCAGGCCCGCACCGCCGCCCGACCTTGTGATCACCTATGGTCCCGGGCCCGATCACGTAGCGGATGTCCGGCTGCCGGCCCGCCCCACTCGCGCCGCACCGTTGGTGATCTTCCTGCACGGCGGGTTCTGGCGAGCGGCCTTTGACCGGGCGCACACCGGCCCGCTCGCGACCGCGCTGGCGGCCGGGGGATTCGTGGTCTGCGTGCCGGAGTTCCGCCGGACCGGCCAGCGCGGCGGTGGCTGGCCGGGGACGTTCGACGATGTCGCCACCGCCGTGGACGTCCTGCCGTCCCTGGTCCGCCAGGCCGCCGGCGGCGACGTGGTCAGCGGCCAACCCGCCCTGCTCGGAGGGCATTCGGCGGGCGGGCACCTGGCGTTGTGGGCCGCGTCCCGGCACCGGCTTCCGCGCGGGACGCCCTGGCGTACGCCGGGAGTACAAGCCCGCGGCGTGGTGGCGCTCGCGGCTGTCAGCGACATGCCCGCGTGCCACGCCCTCGGGCTGGGCCAGGGCGCGGCGCAGGCCCTGCTCGGCGGTGGCCCCGGCCAGCGCCCGGACCGCTACCGCCTGGCCGACCCGATGCAGCTCCTGCCGGTGGGCTGCCCGGTGCGGCTGGTCCACGGTTCTGCCGACGACCGGGTGCCGTGCGGCATGAGCCGCGACTACGTCGCCCTGGCCGGCGCGGCCGGGGACGACGTGGCGCTGGACGAGCTGCCCGGCGCCGGGCACTTCGAGGTCATCGACCCGCTGTCCGCGTGGTGGCCGCGGGTGCAGGCCGCGTTCGCCGCCCTTGCCCCGCCCTGATCCGGGAGTCCTGCCGGGCGGCCCGCTAATTTCGGCATCGCTGCGCCGGGCGTGTATGCTCGCCTCGCGCGAATGTGGCAGGCCGGCGGACGTGCGGCCGGTGGTCACAGGACACCGCGCCGGGGCAGCCAGCCACCAAGCGTGGCCTGGTCCCGGTCTCGGCAGCCAGCGCGCCCCCTTAGCTCAGTCGGCAGAGCGTCTCCATGGTAAGGAGAAGGTCTACGGTTCGATTCCGTAAGGGGGCTCCAGTTCAGAGGCAAGATTCGAAAAGATTCGAACGGCCTGTGGGGCCAAAGGTGGGGCCAACAGCCTGGCATTCCGGGACAGGGCTAGGTCAACGAAGGCCCACTCCGGAGTGCCCAGTGTCCGCCGGGGGCTGGACGAGCCCAGGGCTGTCTAGGCGGTCCCGGACCTCTTCGTAACCAAGATCGAGGTCAGGTGGTCAGCGGCGCTCCGATCGGGGCGCCCAGGAGCACGTTGAGGCCGTGAGCCGGCCAGCCGTACCTCCCCGCCATCCGCGCCGTGCGCAGCTTCTGCCGCCGGGCTGTGCGCACAGTGCCGCCGCCCGCCTAGTGCGCGTCTGGCTGGCCTGTGGGCTTCCGCCGGGCGGCCTGTCAGGCGCTCGGGGCTGAGTCGATGCGGCGGAGTTCGGCGTCGCTGCGATCGATCGCCGCCTGTTCCGTGGCGACGTCGAGGTTGCGGGTCAGCAGCAGGTAGACCACGAAGGTCACCACCGCGCCCACGATCCAGGAGATGTCCACGCTGTTCAGCTCGCTGGCCAGCGGGCCGGTGTAGTAACTCTTCAGGGTGACCAGGTTGAGCAGCACCATGAACGGGATCTCGGCGGCGAAGCCGATCGCGTAGGCGACGAGGCCGCGATACGACCACAAACCGTAGATCCCGTTGGGCCGGAAGATGTCCATGATGGCGTAGTGGCCGTGGCGGACGAAGAAGAAGTCGGTCAGGTTGATCACCGTCCAGGGCACCAGCAGGTAAAGCATGAGCGTCAGCACCGTGTCCACGACGCCGACATCGGTGGCGTTAATCGACTTGGCGATCACGAACCAGATCACCGTGAGGACCACGATGGTGATCACCCGGGCGCTCCGCGTGGGCTTGACCTTGCGGAACGCGTCCACCCCGGCCAGGGTCGTCAGCATGGCGCCATAGGCGTTCATGCCCATGGTCGCGGCCAGTGCGACGGCCGACACGAAGCCGGTCACCCCGCCGAGGTGGGTGATCACGTTGTTGCCGGCCGTCTGCAGGCCGACCAGGCCGTCGGTGGCGCCCAGGCGGATTGCGAGCCAGGCGCCGAGGGCGATCAGCCAGATCGCCGGCGTTGCGGCTCCGGCGAACGCGTAGCCGATGATCTTGCCCCGTGGGGTGTCGCGCGGCAGGTAACGCGAGTAGTCGGAGACGTAGCCGGCGTAGGTGATGTTGTAGGCCGCCGCGGCGGAGAGCTGGGCCATGAAACCGGTCCAGTTGAACCCGTAGACGTGGTGGTTGACTACGCTCCCCGCCTTGCCGGCGATCACCCCGATGGTGATGATGGCCACCAGTGGGAGCAGGACGAGGAGGATCGAGCGGAAGACGCGGTGTACCCAGTCGTACCCCCAGATCGCCAGCAGCGCGGCCCCGGCGGTGACCACGATCGCGACCAGGTTGGCGTTCCAGCCGAACGCCCCGTGCAGGCCCTGCGCCAGGAGCACCTGGTCGGCGACGTTGAACGCCATGTAGGTGAACAGCATCGCGAACAGCGCGACGATGACGCCCCGGAAGCCGAACTGGGCGCGCGACTGGATCATCTGTGGGAGCCCGAGCGTGGGCCCCTGGGTCGCGTGGAGGGCCATGAACATGGTGCCCACCAGAATCCCCGCGGTGCCGGCGACAATCGTCCAAGCCAGGGACAGGCCGAACGCTGGCCCGATGAAGCCGATCGGGATGGTGAAGTACTGGAAGTTACCCAGGAACCACAGCGGCGCCTGGTGCCACACCTTGCCGTGCCGCTCGGTGTCCGGGATCCAGTCGATCGAGCGCGTCTCGATACCGTGGATGCCGGTCCCCTGGGTGCGTGCCGGCGCCTCGTCCTTAGTAGCCACGGCGAGCTCTTTTCTTGCTCGAAGAATGCGGCCTGCGCTTAATAACGCAACGGTGGGGGACGCCGCGCCACGAGTCAATAGGGAATGGCGATCTGGTCGTTCTGATCATCTCGTAGCCGAAGAGCCAGGGAGCCGGATCCTCAAGCTCGCTCACTGCGCCCAGGCCACTCGCCGGGACAGGCCTGACTCCCGGCCAGCAGGCCCAACTGCAGCGGAGGGGAACGCAAGAGGCCCCGGCCCGGACCACGCTGTCATGCGGCATGAGCCGGCCGCAGGTTGTGCCCGGGACAAGGACAAGCGCACTATTGCCGCCGGAGGGCATCGTCTGGTACTCCGGGCCGTGGAGGGCCATACGGGCTGGCGCGCCAATAATGCATGGTCTTACCAACGCGGCAGGCAGGAGGGCTGTATTGAGCGGCACCGAGGGCAAGCCGGGGGCCGAGCGCGGGCCTATCGACGCCAGCCGGACGCCACGTTTCGCCGGGCCGCCGACCTTCGCGCTGTTGCCGCGGCGGGACGAGGTCGGGCGCTGCGATGTGGCCGTTGTCGGCGTCCCGTTTGACAGCGGCACCTCGTACCGTCCTGGGGCCCGGTTCGGGCCTTCGGCGGTCCGGCAGGGTTCCCGGCTGCTGCGCCCGTGGCATCCCGGCCTGCGGGTAGCGCCGTTCGGCGCCCAGCAGGTCGCCGACGCGGGCGACATCGCGTGCAACCCGTTCGACATCAAGGAGGCGGTCGACCAGATCGAGGCGGCCGCGGCCGGCCTGCTGGCCGGGGCCGCGCACCTGCTGGCCATCGGCGGCGACCATACCATCGCCTATCCGCTGCTCCGGGTGACCAGGCAGCGGTTCGGGCCAGTCGCCCTCGTCCACTTCGATGCCCACCTGGATACCTGGCAGACCTACTTCGGCGCGCCGCTCACCCACGGCACGCCGTTCCGGCGCGCCGCCGAGGAAGGCCTGTTCCTGGACGAGCACAGCATCCACGTCGGCATCCGCGGGCCGCTCTATGCCCCCAGCGACCTCGACGAGGACGCCGAACTGGGCTTCCAGATCGTCAGTGCGATGGAGACCGAACGCATCGGCATCGACGGCGTCACCGCCGCGATCCGCGAGCGCGTAGGCGGCAGGCCGGTGTATGTCTCGATTGACATCGATGTGCTCGACCCGGCTCACGCGCCGGGAACCGGGACCCCCGAGGCCGGCGGCCTGACCTCGCGGGAGGTGCTCGGCATCCTGCGGGGCCTGGCCGGGACCCGCCTGGTGGGCGCGGACGTCGTCGAGGTCGCGCCCGCCTACGATCACGCGGAGATGACCACCATTGCCGCCGCCCACATCTGCTACGAGCTGCTGGCGCTGATGGCGGT
>Ga0207684_10003621_pt1 | contig 15030 bp, 13 predicted proteins | sample KBSK5501metaG_FD_184342 | JGI IMG/M metagenome (GOLD analysis project Ga0207684, IMG submission 184342) | Corn, switchgrass and miscanthus rhizosphere microbial communities from Kellogg Biological Station, Michigan, USA - KBS K5-50-1 metaG... | ecosystem: Host-associated > Plants > Roots >...
CCGAACTCAAGAACCTCTAAGCCAGCGCGATCACGCACAGTCGAATCTCGCCCATCCGCTCCGACCACCAGATCGGCCCGCGCTTCCAACTCACCTTGCGACGTGGTGACGCGCACCCCTGATACGCGCCCGTTTTCAAAAAGCAAATCCGTTACTTTGTTCTGCATCCGCAGCTGAAAAGTTTGGAATTGCTCCGCGTGACCGGAGAGGAAATTAAGGAAATCCCACTGCGGCATGAAAGCGATAAACTTGCAGCGCGTTGGCAAGCGCGAGAAATCAGCAATTGGCACAAGCTGACCGTTGATCGTGCCGCGCAGCTCGCGCGTTTCCTGGTGCGGCTGCTGCAAAAATTCCTCGAGCAACCCCAGCTCGTGCATTAACTCGAGCGTAGAAGGATGGATTGTGTCACCGCGAAAATCGCGAAAAAAATCGGCGTGCTTTTCCATGACGACTACCTCCACTCCGGCCCGCGCCAGTAAAAATCCGAGCATCATTCCGGCGGGCCCTCCGCCGACGACAATGCAGCGCGACTGAACTGATTCCATTGCCCCACTGTCGCAGTTGATCCGTCAATTCAAAATTCGCTGTAGCCACTTCGCGCGGCGAAGCGCTCAACCCTTCGACTTTAAACCCGAGCAAGATTGGGAGTCCTGAATTAACTAGTCACTTATCACTAGTCACTAGTCACTTTCCTTTACTCCGCCCTCAGCGCCACCATCGGATTGACCCGGGTCGCGCGACGCGCCGGCACAAAGCACGACGCCGCCGCAACTGCTGTCAGTAGCCCGGCCACCGGGATACTTGATTAGCATCCGCACAGCGGAACGAAGATCAGCGATCATAAATTAACTCCGGTTTATTCTGCGCGTAATGCTTGCACCGGATCGACCGTCGCAGCTCGATGTGCGGGAAGCACACATGCGAGCAATGCAGCAACTCCGAGGATGGACATCGTCGCCGCGAGTAGCAGCGGATTGTGCGCGGATGTTTGATAAAGTTGCGAAGCGATCAAACGGCCGAGCGCCAGCGCCGCAGCCAATCCCAGGACCAATCCGAAAACCACCGGCCGCATTCCCTGGTTCACGATCAATCGCAAGACATCCATGGTTTGCGCGCCAAGCGCCATACGCACCCCGATTTCTCCGGTGCGTTGCTCGACCGTGTATGCAACCGCGCCGTAAATGCCAACCGTAGCCAGCAACAACGCCGCTCCGGCGAAAATGCCGAGCAACCACATCATCAGTCGCGCTTGACCAAGCGCTTGCGCAACAATTTTGTCCATCGATTGGGGAATTGCGATGGCCAAACCCGGATCGACCGTGTTTAGCGCCGATTGCACCAATTTCGTCACCGCATCGACTCTTAAATTGCTCCGCACTGCGATCACTGCGAACGGAAAATTCTCCTGCGCCCAGGGGCGATAGAATTCCATGTCGTCCGGTTCGGCGACTTTCCGCGTCCGGACATCGCCGACTACACCGACGATCTCCACCGGCGTGCTCGCACTTGTAACCAATAGCGTTTTGCCAATCGGATTCTCATTGCCAAAAACTTTCTTCGCGCCCGCCTGACTGATCAAAACCACATTTTGATGATCGGCCACATCGTGTTCGTCGATATCGCGTCCAGCCAAAATTGGAATGCCCCACGTCTTGAAATAATCCGGAGCAATGTCGTGGCTCGGGGCCGATGCGCGTTTATCAATCGGCAAAATCTCGCCGTCCGGGCGCGAGTAAAGCGTTGCACTGCCGGCGCCGGCGAGCAGCGGAATGTCGCCACTGATCGTCGCGCTTTGGAGAGTTGGAATCGCGTGCAACGCGGCGAGAGTTTGTTCCACGAAATGTTGGCGCGTGGGCGGATCGGGATATTGCGCTTGCGGTAACGTAACCAGGCCGATCCAGAGATTTTCAGGACGGAACCCAATGTTCTGCCGGCTCAACTGGACAAAGCTGGTAATGAGCAATGCCGCGCCCGCGAGCAGCGTGACAGACAAGGCGACCTGCGCACCAACCAACGTTTTGCGGAACCGTTGTTGTCGCACACTGCCGCTCGTCCCCCGCCCGCCTTCTTTCAATCCGTCAACCAGATCGGCCCGCGAACTTTGCAGGGCCGGATAAATTCCCATGGCCACGCCCGTTAAGATCGACAATGCAATTGTGAACCCGAGCACGGGAAGCGAAAGGCTAACACCAGTTTCGGGATCGAACGGAAGAAAATTGGCCGCCATTTTCGGCACGAGCGGCACCAGCTGCCACGCCAGCGCGGTGCCGAGTACTGCTGCGAGAATGCTCACGAGCAAACTTTCGAAAATAAAAAGTCGCAAAACGCTCGCGCGGGATGCGCCCAACGCCATGCGCAGGGCAATCTCGCGCCGTCGGCCGGTGAAGCACACGAGCAATAGATTGGCAACGTTGCTGCACGCAATCAGCAGCACGAAGGCCACTGCCGCCAGCAAAGTGGCGAACGCCGGCCGCAGATTTCCAGTCACATCCTCGGGCAACGTCTTCAGAGACATGGTCGATGAACTGTCGATCTTATCCGGATACTGAGTGCGGTAACTTTGATCGAGCGACGGCAACGCAGCACGCGCCTGTTCGATCGTCATCCCCGGTTTTAATCGCCCAACCACGCGCAGGAAACCGGTGCCGCGCATCATTCGTTCGTAGGAGAATCCGGGAATCACGAACGGTTTCGTCGTCCAAACCTCGGCGTTCGGTCCGGTCCAGGAGAATGGCAAATTTGGCAACACGCCAACGATCGTGTGCGGAACTCCGTCGAGCGTGATGCTGCGACCAATCACGTTTGCGTCACCTCCCATGCGCTTCTGCCAGAAATTCTCGGTCACCATCGCTACATCCGCGCTGTCTTCTTCCTGCGGCAAAAAATTGCGGCCCCGAATCGGACGCACGCCAAGCACATCGAAGTAGTTCGACGTCACTTTACCGCCAAAAAGTTGAACCGGATCACCCAGTCCGCTCAAAGTGAACGGAAGAATGTTTTCGCCGCCGAACCCGTCGAACATCGTCTGGCCATCGCGGTAGTGCTGATACCGCGGCGCCGACACCGCGATTTCCAGCAGGTTGCGATCCTTGGCATTCGAATACATGTGCAAGACACGTCCTGGCTCCTTGAACGGAAGACCGCGCAGAAACAGATCGTTGATCAAACTGAAGATGGCAGTGTTCAGGCCGATCCCCAGCGCCAGCGTGATTAATGCGAGCAAAGTAAATCCGGGCGACTTGAGTAATTGGCGAAAAGCGAAACGCAGATCAGCGATCATAAATTGCCTCCGGTTTATTCATAACGAAGTGCAACAATCGGATCGACCCGGGTCGCGCGACGCGCCGGCACAAAGCACGACGCCGCCGCAACTGCTGTCAGTAGCCCGGCTACAGCGAAATAGATGAATGGATCGAGCGCGTTCACCTTGAACAAAATGTTTTGCAAGACGGCCGCAGCAACGACCCCGAGCAGGAGCGCGGCGGCCCCCGTTCCAAGCACAAGGCCAATGATCAGTTGCCATGCGCCTTGCTGCATGACCATGCGGAAAATCCTTTTCGCGTCCGCACCCAGGGCCATGCGAATTCCGAATTCCTGGGTCCGTTGGTTCACCGAGAAGCTCATCACCCCATAAAGACCGACTGCTGAGAGCACAAACGCGACGATGCCGAAGGTCGTGAACAAGCTCGCCATGATGCGAGGAGTGCCGAGGATTTCGTCATGCAACCGCGCTGGCGTGCCGGGGAAATAGATCGGCAGGTTGGCATCAAGCTCCGATACTGCGTGACTCAACGCCGCGCCGAGTGTCTCGGCGCGCTGTCCCGAGTGCGGCCGGACGATAATGGTGCAAAACTGCGCGGCGGGCGTTGCACCGAGCAGCGGAACATAGAAGCCACTGCTGTCGTCCTGCTGATTGAATGGACCTTGCATGAGTGTGTCAGGAACCACCCCGACAATCGTGCGCCACGGTAGCGCCTCTCCCGGATTGAAAATCCTTACCCGGCGTCCGAGGGGACTCTCGTGGCCAAAATACTTTCTGGCAAAGCTCGCGTTCACGATCGCGACCGGCTGTTTCGCGTCGTTATCGTCAATTGTGAAGTCGCGGCCCTCTAAGATTTTTAAGCCGAGAGTCGTGAAGTAACCATCGGACACAGCCTCGAAGTTGCCTTGCGGACGGTCCCGGTCGGTTACGTAATTTTGACCCTCCAGTTCGTATTGACCAAGAGCAGCGAAGGTCATGCGGAACCGATCGCTCATCGCCGCGCCGGCGAAGGCCGGGTTCGTGCGCAGCGTTCGCACCGCTTTGACAAAAAACTGGCGGCGCGCTTCCTCGTTGGGATAATCGCCTTCCATCAAAGCGATCCGCGCCGTGTAAAGGCCCTTCTCATCGTAGCCGTAATCGAGCGTGATCTGGTTTCGAATCGACTTGATTTGCAGCGTGGCGGCGATCAACAGTGCGGCGGTCAGCGCAATTTGACCGATCACCAGAACACTGGTGATCACGTTAACCATGCGACTAGTGTTGCCGCGACCGCCTTCTTTCATCATATCCGCGGCGTTCCCCCGGGAGCTCACCAATGCTGGAACCAGACCGGAAGCCAGCGTGGCCAGCAAAGTCGCGCCGACGGTAAACGCGAGAACCGGCGCGTCGATCGTAAAGACCACCCAGTAGGGCAAGGGAAACGGCAGCGCGTTCATGGCGCGAATGAGCAGACCAAGGGCCCAACCCGCCATCAACAGGCCCGCGATCGTGCCAAGCGACGCGACCAGCAAACTTTCCGTCAGCATCTGCCGCACGAGTCGCCAGCGGGTCGCGCCGAGTGCACCGCGGATGGCGAGTTCTTTCGCCCGCAGCGCCACCCGGCCAAACTGCATGTTCATCACATTTACACACGCAATCAGCAAAACTACGATGACTGCTCCGAGCATCCCGTAAACCGTCTGGCGCAGTTGCGGGCCGGTAAGGGCGTTCAGTAAAGGCTGCACATTCGCAGAGACAAGCTGCCCGTTTGTTTTCGGGTTGTCCGTTGCCATGCGTTTTGCCCTTGCCACATACTCGGCGTTCGCCTGGTCGATGCTAACGCCGGGCTTGAGCCGGCCCATCACCGCGGGCGCAGCATTTGAAGCACCGAGGGCGAAACCGCGAAGGGTGCCGCGGGGCTTTAATGGGAACTCATTATAATAGGGAAGCCAGAGCTGCTCTATGACTGGAAACTTAAAATTCGGCGGCATCACTCCGATAATGGTGGCGGCGCGACCGTTAATCCTGACGTTTTGCCCGACGATCCTGGGATCGCCGCCAAAATCGCGCTGCCAGATTTCATGACCGAGAATTGCCACTTTCTCCGCGCCCGGTTTGTCGTCAGCGGCCGTAAAATCGCGGCCGAGAGTCGGCGCTACGCCCACAATTTTGAAGAAGTCTTCCGTCACATAACCGCCCGTGTAACGTTGCGGGTTGTTTTTGTAGCTGACGTTGACGGTTGATCCGCTGAGGTACGCAGCGATTTGAGTGAACGATTGCTGGCCCGCACGCAGATCTTCATAATCCTGCGCCGTGGGGATATTGCCTATCCCGAAATTGTTATTTTGCGGCGTCGCCAGCGGATCGATTAGCCCCACGCTCATCAACTGCTCGGGATGTGGGAACGAGAATCCGCGCAACACAATTGCATTGACTACCGTGAACTGCGTGGTCACCCCGCAGATGCCAAGCCCGAGCACGAGCACGGCAAGAAAACAAAACGACCTATCCTTAAACAAAACACGAAGACCGACGCGGACATCTTGAATGAAGGATTCAAACATAGCGGTATGAATTTAGGGTTGAGCTGCTGCCGATCGTTTTGCGACTGCGAAAATTGCGAGGGGCTTGAGGCCACAGGCCAGAATCATTTTTCACCTCTAGACCAAACGGCATTGCAAGCGCTATGCCAGGCGAAGACCAGGGACATCTTCAATACATAAGCAGCTGAACATGAGCTTCTTGGGAACATGGTCAATCGTCAGCCTTGGGCCGCACTTGTTCGCTTGCGGGAATTTGATGTCCCGGTTTTGGGATCGCCACGCATCGCCGCATCATTGGTAAGATGCGCGATGGTGCTCCGCTGGATTCAGCGATTTAGGCTGGGTCGCGGTGATTTGATTTCGCATCTTCCAGGTCCGGATCTAGCCCGTCCGACTCCCGACCTTCGCTGGGTTCGACCGGAGATGCCAACGAAACCTCTTTGCTTCCGGATAAAGCTAGAATCTCACGAAGAATTTCCGCGATCCGTTCAGGCGTGTCCGCTGGCGCGTTCATCCAGAGAGGAGACGCCGCCGTTCCCCCTTTTTGTCTGAATCAGACAGCTTTAAGTTTTAAGTTTTAAGCTTTAAGGGCGTCAGGCTTGCTGTAGCGGCTTCTGTGGTGGCTGCCGCCTCAACTCCACCATTCATCAGCCTTCCACGTGCGGGCTCCCGCCACTGCGGAGGGAAGGCGGGTCCGCGTTTCCGCTTCCCTTGTCACTAATCACTTCTCACTTTTCACCTCTCACCTGCTCGCCGCTTTCGAAGACCGATATCTTCGCGCACGCATAATGATCGAGTTCGATTTGTGCATCTGGCGGTGACGGTCGGGCTGAATCTTACCCGCAGCAATTCATCGACCTTGTCTGAATTTGGCAAAACAAATCCGCAGGGCATTGAGCCCTGCGGATTTTGTCATGTCTCTTGTGATCTGGGATACTCGCCCTCAATCATCATTTTGGTCTTCACGCTGGGCCGCATCTGCTTGCTGGGCCAGCTGGTGTAAGAGCGAAAAGAACGCCGCCGATTGACCGATGAAAAGTCCCATGTCCGTCAGGAACTTGACCACGCTCATCGCAATCCCCTCTGTCTCAGTAGGACGAATGATCGAACATTTCGGGAGGTTCGGGCTGAGAAATGGGCACGGTTCCGGCATGATTAGATTCGACTTCAAGTCCTCACCAACCGAGGGCTGGGTTAAGTCAGGGAAAGTCACGCTGACTCCGGTCACCGGATCGACGATGTTATTCAGGGGAATCGCATTTCCAGCCTTGTCCTGCCAAGTTTGGAAGTGCATCGTCTCGGTCGGCCCGATGCTGATCAGGATTCGCAAGACTTCCACGCTGGTGGCCCTCTGCGCCATCGATGGATACAGGCTGTTACCACCTTGTTCGATTGTCGGAAAATGGAATCCGGCTGTGTTGGCGATCGCCTGAAGGAAGTCAGCGTTGTTAGTGTCATCATTGGTCCTCGGAATAGCCGTATGCTCTCCGGTGAACAAACTTGGCACCGCCTGCTGAAAGACGAAATTGGGATCAAGATCCGGGTTGTGGTTAGGGTCGCGATACCGGGCCCACCAGCTGGTATCGAGAGTGAGCTGTGTGAGGTTGGTTAGCCGTGGCTTCTGGCTAGATCCGGTCGCTGTACTGCTTGTTTTTGTCAGAGTGCGAAACTGTTCGAGGCTCACGGTCTCCGCGCCCTTGGAGGCGAGGTATGCGTTAAGGAATGTGAAATGGGTCCGCTCATCCTCGGTGTTATCGTGGATGTACTGATCCATGTCCCCGTCGAGTTGCTTGAGTGCGTTGGTGTAGAGTGTGTTTCCGCTTCCATCCGGCTCTTCGCTGTCTTGGATTCCCCCAAGCTCGTTGTATTGGACCCAGAAATCGGTCTCGAGAATTTCCGCCGCCGCGGCAAACCTAAGCAAGGCGGCATCGCCTTCGGTGATGCCGTTCTCGTTGTTATGGTCATGGCCTTTCGCTTTTCCTTTCCCTTTTCCTTTTGAATCCGCGAAGAGCGCGGCCGCAGGCGTCAGTAGAGCCGCGCCCACTGCCATACGCCCAAGAAAAGCTCGCCGCTGAAGCGTGCGCAGAGGTGGTGAGAAATTGGTAACTTGAGGTGACGGTTGAGTTTCGAGTTTGTTCATAGCGGTTTTTTTCATATTGGTTCGATGTTGGGGTTTGACCTCGTAGCAATGAATAATGACGCTGCGTGATTAGTCATCGGCTTCACACCAACAGAATCGCAGAAACCTGCTCCGGGTGCCGCACCGGAAAAGTAACGCAGTTGTTACTTTTGGCGCTATCGCAGCGCATTAAACCCTCGGTCTTCGAGTGTCCAACCTTGGCTCCCCGTATCGTGCGCATTTCCGGGCGCAGCCGCGGCTAATGCGTTCTCCATCACTTATCAGTGATCCCTTCCATCGGGCCCACCGTTTTACTAATCGGAAGATCGACAATCGATCTCGACTGTCAGGTGCGAAGACCCATGGTCACGAGAAGTTGCTGGCTGATCGCCCCATCGACCCGCATGTGATGTGCACGTTCGTATGCGCGGATTGCGTAACGCGTTTGCCGTCCCATGACTCCATCGATTGCGCCGTGGTAGTAACCAGCTCGCGCCAGTCGACTCTGCACCTGCACAACAATCGATGCGCCGCCGTAAGCACTGCCATAAACGGGCTGATTGTAATCGTAGTAGCCGTATGGGTAATAGTACGGATACGGGTAAAAGAACGGCCACGCGAACGGAAACGCGAAGTCATTGAAGACAATAACCTCGTTGAAACGATGGAAACGACGAAATCGATCGTCGAAATCATTGTCGCCGTCGTTAAAACGGCCGAAACGACTAAATTGATGGTTCCGATCGCGGGCGGCATTATTAAAACGGTGGAAAGCGGAGCCACGGTTTATCGTCATCGGTGCGCGCGCAGCTCTTGATCGAGCTGCCGGGTGCATCGGACCCATTTGTGTCGGCCTCTGTGCTGCCATTGCAGTCGAGACGGCGAAAACGGTCGACGCCACGTAACTGAGCGAAATTAGTTTGTTCCAATTCATAATTTTATCGGGTTCTAAAGATTAAAAACCGTGAAATTCGAGAGGTTGCAGCTGTGAGGTAACGCCGTTGTTACTTTTGACGCGCCGATCTTCAACGAATCTTCGTCGTGACGCGTGATCGCGAGGTCACGCCAAGCGCGAGCCTCATGTGCCCTCAATTCTCCAGGATGAGCGGGATCTTATCAAACCCTTGGCCTTGCTCGAAGCCGACCGCCGTGACTGTCCCATCGCTCAGGGCCGTCACTCCGGATAGTCCGTTGGAGAAATTGCCCGGGTTTGGGCTGTTGATGATTTTCCAATTCGTCCCGTCCCAGTGCTCGGTCAGGGTCGCCGGACTGCTGCTGGACGCGTTGAGTTGGCCGACCGCCCAGATGTCGTTGGCTGAGATAGCCTCGATCCCATTCAGAAAGCTGTCGTCGGTCGGAACTTTGTTCGGGTTCGGGCTCGGCACGATGCTCCAACTCATCCCATCCCAGTGCTCGATCGCTGGCTGCCTGTGCGTCTTGTGATTGGCAAAAACGCCTACGGTCCCCACAGCCCAGACATTGGTCGGGGAGAGCGCCGTGACCGATGTGGCCTCTATGTCGGGGTGGGATGCCACCAGACTCCAGTTCGTGCCGTCGAAGTGCAAGATCGGCGGGCCTCCGTTTCCAGACTCCCCCACGGCCCAGACGTCGTTGGCGGAATCAGCCGAGACAGCCGAGAGGGCGCCAGCGCCCGCGATGACGGTGTTGGAGACAATGCTCCAGCTTCTGCCGTCCCAGTGTTCGACCAGGGCGTTTCCGCTGGCGCTCCCCACGGCCCAGACGTCGTTCGATGAGACGATCGTCACCCCACTGAGACTGTCTCCCTAGATCGTCGGGCCGGTGGTGTCCACACTCCAGCTCGCGCCGTTCCAGTGTTCGATCAACTGTTCTCCGAAGTCTGGGTTATCAGGCCCAGTCTTAATCCCGACAGCCCAGACGTCGTTGCTGGACACAGCGGCTACGCCAAAGAATTGGGCATTAGGGGGATTTACCCCGCCGCTGGGCAGGGCCGGGGTGGAGACGATACTCCAGCTCTTCCCATTGAAGTGCTCGGCAAGCGTGGAATCAACTACCGGCGGTGCCGACACTTCGTCACTGAAGCCGACCGCCCAGATGTCGTTGTCGGCGATCGCCGCGGTCGCGTTGAGTTGCCCGGCGATCTGTGGGCTCGAGACGACGCGGAGGCGCGTGATGCCGGCGTCAGTGTTCGCCACGACACCAGCAGCGAACAGTATCACCAGCATAAGCGTGCGAATCGCTTTGAACCTGGTGCTGACTGACCGCGAAGAAATGATCGTCGCCGCGATCATGCTAATTTTAGAAATGAGAAATAATGCGGCTGCGGCTTTACTCGTCGGCTTCATACCCCTAAAATCGCTACGACGTGCGCCGCTCGCCGCACTGCAAAGGTAATGCCGCTGTTACTTTTTGCAGACTGTCGGAACGGGCGATCAATCTCTGGTTTTTCCGGTGCAACGCATGACGAGTTGTTCCGAGTTGATGCGCTTTCTTGGGGCTATGGCGTATAGAGTTCGGCGCTAGTAATGGTAACCAACATGTTCTTGTTTTTGTCGAACGTCTGGCCGCCGGCCGCCAGCGCCTGTCCGTTCGAAAGGAGGGTCAATGTTTCCCCCGTGCGCGAGACAATCATGCTGCCGGTGCTCGTCCAAGTGAGCGTCGACGGATCGAAGAGTTCGGCGTTCTTGATCGTGCCAAAGGTCGAATAGCCGAAAGTCCCCTGCTCCCCGCCGGCGCCCAGGACCTTGCCGTTGGCGAGCAGCACTTCGTCCTCTCCTCTGCACTTACTACACGGAGCGGGGGTTGTGAAGGCAGTCCATTGGCCGGTAGAGGGGCTGTAAAGAAGGTCGCCTTCGTTCCAAACCTGGCCGTTCGGGAGCACGCCCATTCTCCCGCCCCCAGCTGCGGGTGGCGGCTGGGAGGTGGCGGTCCAAGCGCCCGTTGAGGGATCGTAGAGACTGGCCGCGCCGAAGCAGATGGCGAGCACTTGGCCGTTTGGCATCAAGGTGGCGGACCCGTCGCATTCAAAGCCGGACGGCATGCTGCCGGTCGGGATCCATGTTCCCGTAGCCGAGTTATACAGCTCGGCACTCGTTAACGGTGGGTTAGCGTTGTTGGCGCCTCCTGCCGCAAGCACCTCGCCGTTGGCGAGCAGCGTGGCTGTTGTGTAAAGGCGCGCGTTATTCATGCTTCCGGTTTTGTTGAATCCGCCGGAACCGGCTGGAGCTGGGGCGGCTGTACTCACCGCCCCAATAGCGAACAAACTAACTAAGAGGAGCGAGCGATTCGCTTTAAACCTGCTGTTAACTGACGGTGAAGAGGCGATCGCGAGCGGGATTTTCCTAATTGTCGAAGTGGTGAAGAATCTGGCTGCGGGTTTTCTCATTGCCTTCATACCCGTAGGATCGCAAGGATCTGGGCTGAGCGTCGGCTTGGAAAAAGTAACGCAGTTGTTACCTTTGTAGTGGCCGGAATGCGCGATCGATCCCGCGCTTTTCTGATAAACGATGCGCACGGAATGTGGAGATGTTTGGGGGAACAGCCTATGAAGTTCGCGGGCCATGTCAGGCTACTGGTGATCGTCCACGAGCCTGATGTGCCAATGGCACTGCTGGAGGCGATAAGCCCAATGCGAATAATCCTAGCAGCAGGAGCAAGCAAGATCTGTGATCTGCCTTCATTTACTAAAGTAAAGATTGCAACGTCCCGCGCTGATTGCCGCACGGGAAAAGTAACAGCACTGTTACCTTTTGGGGATCGCCATACAGACGCCTAACAAATGCTCGACCTGCTTTTTCGGAGCCCGCGAGCTTAGAGCGCAGCGACAACAATCTCACAATGCTTCGCGTATCGCGTATCCAACATGGCGCACGGTGCGAATCAGTCGAGGATCGCCGATTTTCTCGCAATCGCCCGATGAAAGCTTCCACGAGTTTTGTGTCGTGTTCGTGGAGATGCTTCCAGGCGCGCGCACATAAATCAGTGCGGGTGAAGATGCGCCCCCGGCTCCCGCATGAGCACCTTGAGCAGTGTTAGTTCGCGTGCGGACAATTCGATTCTTCGCGTGTCGCGTGCAGGGCATGGGTCCGGTTCGCGGGGGGTTGTCCCTGACGCTCACATTGTCGCGACAAATGTCACACGTGCTCGACAGAACGCTGCCGACGGCGACAGGATCCTAGTCATCACGACGGTGTTCCTGTTGTGGTTCGGGCGGTGCTTGGAACCGGAACTCTTTGTGACGAACACGGCCGCCCGCGTGAGCGATGTAAACACCAACACCCAGATTCGCCGCCGCCAGAATCACTGTCGCGATGGCCAATGGAATGGCTGCCTTGGGCGCAGCAAACTCTGCCACGATTCCGATAGCAGAGAGAACAGCGACAACGTAAAAGACATAAATCAACTGCTCGCCACGACGCATGTGCTCGTCGAGCCATTTATCTCCGGCCTCATCAACCATCGATTTTACGCGATCGTACCCGGCTTCCCCGAACTGATAAACCGGCCAGGCTGAGGCAGCGCTCACCATCACCAGCGCGAGCGCGGTTACGCGAGCGGCCCTGGTTTTCGACAAGAGGGCGATGATCAGGCCGAGTACACCCACAGCCAGTCCGTAAACGGGCAGCGGATTCAGCAAGACGTGGACATACTCAGGTTTGCTGAGATGCTCGATCATGCTCTAAGCGCGATACCGCAATGATGTAGACGCCTTCTACAGTAATCTTCTTCGCCGTGAATTACGCGCCTTCACTTCGAAGACTTTAGGAACTCGACGATGGCGCGCTGTTCCTGGCCGGTAATGTTGGCACGGACACGCATGTGATGAACGATCACATCCCATTGCGCGTTGCTATACATTGTGGGAGGACGAATATTGTGGCAGCGCTGGCAGTTCATTGTCCAAAGTTCCTCCCCACTGAGTTGCATATCGGCGGTGCCACTCGACTCATTTTCGGGTTTGATTGATCGCTTAGGTTCCGCCAACGCCTCCCAGCAGAAGCCGGCGATGGCAAAAAGGACGGGCGCGATCAGCGCGGGATATCGGCGATTTAATTTCGAACTCATACAATTCCTTTCCTTAGAAACCCATGACTGCTTGGGCAAGAAAGGCGTTGGTATTGGGTTGACCATGTGGATTATCCCACTCGTAGGCCAGTTTCAGCGCTGTGCTCGGACCTACCCAGTAATCCAGTCCGATCGTCCAGCGTTCTTCGTCAATCGCGCCTGGTCCACCAGGAGCATGATTGAGATGATCCCAGCGGAAAATCGCCTCGAAATTCTTCAAAAAATCGACATCGACTTTCGTGGGCCGATAAGCAATCTGGGCATAGCCACCGTCGCGTTTGTTACTGAATGAAAGCGGCCCAAAACCGAGCGCCCCGGTCGGGTCAAAGACGGCATGGTCAACTCGGGTCCACGCGTACTGGGCGTGGAGATCGATGCGACCTTTCAAGAAGTCGCAGTCGCGGGTAAAATTGAGATCCACTGAGTGCAGCCACGAACGGACATGAGCAAAAGGAGTTCCCTGGTCTCCCGGTTTCGCTGTTTCAAATCCGTATCCAGCTTCAAGTCCGGCTACGGGAAGAAAAAGACCGACGCGTCCGCCGACAGCTTTATCATCGTTGTTATCCGCGAAGTTGTCCCAGTCCAGCATCCCGGCGGCGCTCGGATCGTCGGTGATCAGCTTTGGCCCGTTGGAAACGTAGAACGCGTAGTTTGCGCGCAAAGGACCAAGAGGAAAGCCGCCGCGGATTTCAGCACCGACAATTTTTTCCGGCAAGATGCCATCGTAAACTGCGAGCGGGCGATCGGGCAATTTGTTAATCCAAAGCGCCTGAAAACGTTCCACGAAAACATTGCTGGGCGCGAGAAATTCACCAACGCCCAGGGTGATGTAATCGTTAAGAAGATAAGTCATTTGTGCGAACTCGAGCTCGACATCAGTACCGCCTTCGCCAAGTGAAAGTTCGATCTGACTCTCAAACAACAACTTCGGGGTCAGTTCCCAAAGAAAGATCGGATTAAAGGAAGCTTCGAAACTAGAGATGCTCCGGTTCTGAGCCTCGAAGGTGCTTTCCGCATAACCGGCGATGTGGAATTTGGTGGTGCCGAGCGCGAGGTCTTCGAGTGAAGGGATCGGTTCCGCAATCTGCTTGGACGGCCCAGCCGCTGGCGGCACAGGGGAAGCCGCCGGTTGAGCCGCGACTGTTTTTTCTTTCTTGATGCTCTCCAGCTCTTTCTTCAAGGCCAGCATCTGCTGCTTGAGTTCTTCGTATTCCTTTCGCGAAACATATCCTCCGTCGGGATCTTGGGCGTCAACGCTTCCGCAGAGCACAAAGAAGACTAAGACTGGCATGAGGTGGGCAATAAAATGATGGAAAATTTTTTTCATTTTTTGATCAGGTCCTATTTGGCGAGAGTCCGGATGTAATTGACGAGGTTCCAGCGGTCCGTTTCGGAGAGCCGTCTGCCGTAATTGGGCATCGGTTTTTTGCCGGTGGTAATTTTCCAAAAAAGCGCGCCATCCGATTCCTCTCGCATTCGAGGATCAGAATGCTTGGCCGGATGAATTCCGAGATCGACGGCGTTCGGTCCGTCGCCATTGCCGGAAGTTCCATGACAGCTGGCGCAACGCTTGGTGTAAAGTTTTTGTCCTGCAGCGATCGAGCTTTGACTTGCCGCGATTGGATTTTTCTTTCCCGCTTCGGCAGCGGGCGCGGTCCACTTTTCCGATGTGGAATCTGCCGCCGTCGCCGCGCCTAACAATAAAGCGAACGCCGCGAGTGTCGGCGCGGTGCCAGCCATGCGAAATGTCCCCAAAATTCTCATCGGCTTCGCCCGGTTTTTTTAATCACCGCGTTGCCTAAGGCGTTTCGACGATCAAGACGAGACTGCAAAGGTAACAGCGTTGTTACTTTTGCCGCTCGTTCGAATGCATCGTCGGCTCACGAATCGTGTAGCCAACGTGACGAACCGTGTAGATCAACGAGGGATCGCCGATTTTTTTTCGCAATCGCCCGATGAAAACTTCCACGAGTTTTGTGTCGTATTCGTGGGGATGTTCCCAGACGCGCTCGCACAATTCGGTGCGTGTAAAGACGCGGCCGGGCTCGCGCATAAGCACCTTTAGCAGGGCCAGCTCACGCGCG
>Ga0207684_10003623_pt1 | contig 15027 bp, 8 predicted proteins | sample KBSK5501metaG_FD_184342 | JGI IMG/M metagenome (GOLD analysis project Ga0207684, IMG submission 184342) | Corn, switchgrass and miscanthus rhizosphere microbial communities from Kellogg Biological Station, Michigan, USA - KBS K5-50-1 metaG... | ecosystem: Host-associated > Plants > Roots >...
CCAGATGCCATTTCCCGTCGTTCACCGGCGCGCTGGTCGAAATCGGGGCACCGGGACTCCCCTGCCAGAACTCCCCGTGCAGGTCACCGCTGGACCCCACGTACAGGGACGGCGTGTACTCAGCGGGCGTCGTGGCGCTGGTGATCGGGCTGTTCGTGTAGCCGAACAGGACCCCGCCAGTGGCGGTCGTCTTGAACCACAGGCCCACCGACTGGTAACTCGCCTGGGACACCAGGCGGGTGGGCAGCTGGATGTACGACGACGTCCCGTTGAAGCCGGCCGATGTCGCCCCGGATCCTGGCAGCGGGCCTGGCTGGCCGAGCGTCACATTGCTGTAGGTGGCCTTGTCGGTGCCCTCGTTGGCCAGGACCGAGCTGGCCGCCGTGGTGCCCGACGCCTCGTCCAGCCGCCAGTAGGACTGCGGCGCCGCGTCAAGGACCGCGTTCTGGAAATCGGATCCCGCCTGGTATGAGTACGCCGTGCAGGCACTGCTGCTGGCCGGCGGGCACACCTTCGCGAGCTGGTCACCGTTGTAGCTGTACGTCCAGGTCAGCGCAGTGGCGGAATTGCCGGCCTGGACCGGGTCGGTGGCGACGGTCGCGACATGCGGCGACGTCGCGCCTGCGGGAGTAGACCAGGTGACGTGCAGCGCACGGCCTGAGACCGCCGAGGCCATCTGGCTGATCCGGCCGGAGGTGTAACTGAAGTTCAGGGCATGACCCAGCGCGTCGGCGATCGACGCGATCCCGTAGCTGCCCGAGCCCAGCGACTGGGTGAACGTGTACACCGTGTCGTTCTTGTCAGTCAGCGTGTACCCGCCGGTCACCGCGGCCAGCGTGGCGTATCGTCCCTCGGGCGCGGTGAACGACCCGTTCGTGTTCTTCCCGAACCCGACCTGCTGGCCGTCCGGGTACGTCACCACCATCGTCTGGGTGCTCCCAGACGAATCGTTGCTGCCCGGCCTGACCGTCATGTCCAGCAGCGACGACCAGGCTGCGCCGAATGCCCCGGTCACCCGGGGATCCAGGTTGTTGTAGTCCCGCTCGATAGACAGCGCTGGGCCCGCGGTCGCCACCTGCGCGTCCGTCGCGGCCGTCGTGTAGTTCCCGGCCACCGGGGAGAAACCCTGCCCGCCCGTGTTCTGCGCCAGCGAGGAGGTCACTAGCGGCTGCGGCACCGGCGTCGAGAAATATGACAGTTGCGGGGCAGCGCTGTAGTAGGTGCCGTCGAAGTCCTGCACCGTCCAGTAATAGACCTGATTCCAGGACAGCTTCCCCGACGGCACACTCCAGTCCCCGGCCGATATCAGGCCCGACGTCGCCAACTGGCTCCCCGACGAGCTGAACACGGTGAACACGTACTGCACCGACGCCCCATCCGCGTCATGCCCGGACGCCAGCAACTCCGGCGTCAGCGACGGCATGCTGGCGTTCGCCGGAGGATCCTGCGAATCGATCTGGGGTGCTGTGTCGGCCGTGGCCGTCAACTCCAGGTACGGCGGGACCTGACTCACTGCCGACCCGAACAGCTGCCACCGCGCACCGCCCGCCGCTGCCGCGCTCACCGCCACCGTTGTCCCCGCAAGGGCCGCGCTTGCCGTCGCTCCGCCGATTGTCGCGCTGCCTGCCGTCGTCGCGCCGCCTGCCGTTGCGCTGCCGGCGGGCAGGGCCACGCTCAGCCACGACCCGCCCGCGGCGCCCGCGGCGCCGGGGGCGAGCGCGGCCGCGCCGCCCGGGGCCGCAGCCGGGGTGCTCCCAACCGAGGCGCCTGGAGTCGAGGAACTCGGAGTCGGCGAGCCCGGACTCGCGGAACCCGGACTCGCGGGGCTCGGGGGCACGGGGCTCGGGGGCACGGCCGCGCCCGCGCACGCCCCCGTACCTGCCGGAAGCGACCCGGCAGGCACCCACGCCTGCTGGCCCGGACCGGAACCAGGCCTGGGCGCTGCGCCGCCCGGGGACGAGGCCCCGGTGCCCGCCGCCGTCTTGCCGAGTACGCTGACCCGCAGCGGCGGCGCCGCGCACGACCTGGCGAAGGCACCGAACAGCTGCAGCGACGCCGACGTCAGGCGCTCCCCACCACGCGCCCCCGGGAACGCGGGGACGGCGGGGAAGCTCAGCACAGCCGCGGCGCTGTCCTTGCCCGTGTCGAAGCTCCCGGCGGCCAGCACAGGCCCGCCCGCTGGCAGGCCCGGATGGCCGGACACGGCCTGGGTCACCGCCTGCCCCGTCCCGGCCGCGGGCAAGCCGAGCTCCAGGTTCACCGTGGCGGGGAACACTCGCGCCGGATCCGCCAGCCAGGCGGCGTCCGCCACGACCTCCAGCGCGGGCTGGCCGTGGTAGGTGACCAGCTCGTAGGTAACGGGGGACGAGAGAGCGGGCAAGCCAGTCACCGGGCTGATCTTCGAATCGGCGAGCTGCGCGGGCGGAAGGACAGCCGCGACCCGCCCGGCCGCGTCCACAAAGTCGACAGTCCCGCCACTGCCCGGCTGCGGCGTCAGCCCGGCCAGCCGCAGCGGGAACACCCAGTTCGCCGCGGACGACGGCGAGCTAAGCCGCAGCGTCACCCGCAGGCCCGTCGCGGTCGCCGCCAGCGCCACGCCAGTCCCCGGCAGCGCCCCGGCATACGTGACTGGCCCGGCACCGCCCCCAGCCAGCGTCCCGGGCGCGGGCGCTGCGCCGGCCAGGGATAGCGACACCGACCGGCCGCGGCCAAGGTCCAGCGATGCGAGAGCATGGTCGCCGGCGGCCGGCGCGAAACTCACTCCCAGCGAGCTGGCCCGCTCACGCCAACGGCCGCCGACAGCAGCGACCAGGCTGACATCAATCCGCTGCCACGAACCCGAAGCGGCCTGATAGTTCACCGGCGCGATATACACCAGGCGTGTGTACGAGCCATCCGCGTTGCGGTACAGATCCGAGGTCGCCGTCGAGGCTCCCGCGACGAGCTTGCTGGTCGCCGGGCTGAAGCTGGTCGAGCCGTTCCCCACATCCGGGCCGGTGAAAAAGGGCTTCCCGGTCGGGCCGTGTGGGGCATATGCGGGCAGCTGCCCCAGGCCCCGGCCCGGAGCCCGGCCTGCCGCATGGGCCACCGCCCTCGTCACCGCCGCCGGCACCTGATGCTGCCTGCCTGGCGCGATCCCCGTCTCTTGGCGCGGCACCGGCGGCAACCGCCCCGGCCCGGCCAGCCACACCCGCAGCCCGCCCAGCGATACCGACGGCCATCGCGGGCCTGCCGCGGCTGCGGCCGGCGCTGCCGCTGACAGCGGCAGCCACACCACCAGCGCCACCAGGACCGCGCGGGCGGCCCGGCGTGCCAGGCGGCGGGTTATCCGGCTCATCGGGTCGCGGGCTAAGCGCCGCAGCCCGGGCCCCGCGAGCCTCTCCCACACGCCTGACGCGCACCAGCCACACAGGAACCGAGGCCCATCAACCATCCCGCGCTCCCCAGCCGATACAAAAGCGGAAACGCGAGAATCGTCACATCATGCTCAACACAAGGCAATAGGTGGCTAACGGCCCTTCTTCAGTCATTACCAACTCTTTGCTAACAGGCCTGATCTTTCGGCCATGGATCGCCTCGTGTCCGGATTTCAGCTCGGGTGCAGGCACTGCTCAGCCCGGCTGCATGGATCACCCAGACGGGGCACAGTCACCACTCAGCCCGGCTGCATTGATCACTCGGATTGATCACCCAGGCCGGGCGCGGGAACCACCCAGCCGGCCGCAGCGACCCGCCCAAGGCACCGGGACCTTTCAGCCCGACGCGGCGACCGCGCCGGTGATCACGCTGCTCACCGACGAGCGCACGGTGGCCGCCGTGCCGTCCGCCACCGTGACGTTCTGCCCCGAGGCGTGCCCGCCCACCACGACGAACCGCACCGCCGGATATGTGGCCGACCTGGCGTCTACCGCCGCCACCTGCGCCTGGCCCACCGCGACGACCACCCGGCAGTGCCGCTGGACCAGGCTCGCCAGGTACGGCAGGGCGGCCGACTCGGTGGAGCCGTCGAGCACGGGCAGGTACTCGACCTGCGCGCGGGTCGCCAGCGACGCGTCCCGCATCCCCGCCCACGCCGGTTTCACCGGCGCGTCGGCCAGGCCGGCCGGCCCGGTCAGCAGGCACGCGGTGAACGACAGGTACTGCCGTGCCCGCGGCGCGGACTCGCCGGACAGCGACGCCCACGCGACCAGGCCGGCCGCCACCATGACCACCGCCGCGGCGCCGCCTGCCCCGAGCCGACGGGAGCGCGGCCGCAACGACCGCCACCAGGTCAGCGTGGCCGCGACGCCCGGCCGGGCGCGCACAGCGGCCAGCGGGCGAACGCGTCTCCCGATCCCGCGCCTGTCCCGCCGTTCGCGGGCCCGCCGCGCCGCCGCAAGCATCTGCCTGCGCTGCCCGCCAGCCGGCATCGCGCACCTCCCGCTGCACCAGAGCGCACCTGTGCCCAGCACCGTCGCCCGGCACGTGCGCCCGCATCCACGGCGCCCGGCCTGGATGGGCGTTACCGGCGCGGAGCATAGCCTCACACACGCCTTCTGCGCTACGTCCGCACCTGGCAGTGGGGCGCCCGCGATGTCGGCGGGCGGCTTGACATGGAGCGCGCTCCAGACCCGAGGCTGATACCGGATCGGCATATTGGAAGGACGGAAATGAGCAGAGTCCTGGGGCGCGACGGCATCGAAGACAGCGAGATCGGTTTCTAGCATCTGCGGCGAGGTCCACCCGTTCAGCTCCATCAGGTCCCCTTCAGCCCCGCCCCGGTCCAGCCAGGTGTGGTTGAAATGGTGACGGAACCGGTGCGGATACACGGCCGCCCCGCACTGGCGGCCGCGGCGCACAATCATCTGATAGATGCCGTTCGCCGTCACCGGACCCCTGTTGTTCAGGTGCGTGAACGACACGCACAACACGCTGCCCGCCGGTGAACCGAGCGGAGCGTTGACCAGAATTATAGAATATGGCCATCTTCTTGCCATGAGCCGTTCACCTGCGCGTTTAACTCTGCTGCGCCGTGCGTCACTCGGATCGCATACAAATCGCTTGTGAACATTTTCAGCTTGCGTACAGCTACTCGGCTGGGTGCCACGGTCGTCGCGGCGGGTCTGCTGGGTACGGCCGGATGCTCTAGCTCTGGTTCTGGCTCTAGCTCTAGCTCTAGCTCTGCCAGCGCCAGCTCCAGCGCCTCTAATAACACGCTTACCGTTAAGCAGATCGTCCAGGCCACGACGCTGAAGCACAGCTACCAGCCGAACGGCAAGGGCACCGCGACAACCGAGTCGCTTACCCAGCCGGACGACATCGTGGCCCTTGGCGGCCAGCTCTATGTCGGGTTCCAGAACGGCGTCGGCTCGCAGGGAGAGGTGAGCGCTTCCGGCAACCTGGACGGCACCGTTGTCGAGTTCACGCCTACCGGTTCCGTGGTGAAGCAGTGGGACGTGACGGGCAAGATCGACGGGATGGGCGCCGACTCCGCGACCGGGCAGGTCATCGCGACCGTCAACGAGGACTCGAAATCCAGCCTGTACACGATTTCCGGCGGGACCGTCACCCACTACACCTACACCCCGTCGTCGCTACCGCACCAGGGCGGCACCGACGCCGTCGCGGCGTACAACGGGAAGATCCTGATCAGCGCGTCCGCGCCGGGCACCTCCGGCAAGGCGCCGGCGTCCGCTCCGGCGGTGTACGTGGTCACGCTGAACTCCGGGGCCAAGACCGCATCGGCCGCTCCGTTCTTCGCTGACAACGCGACGGCCACCGAGATAAGCGCACCGAACGCCGGCCAGAAGGTCACCCTCGCGCTCACGGACCCGGACTCGAACGGGGTCGTCCCGTCGAGTTCACCGGCGTTCGCCGGGGACTTCGTGCTGAACTCCCAGGGCGACAAAGAACTGATCTTCTCCGGTGCCAGTGGCCAGAACCTGCACGTCCTGAAGATCTCTATCCCGGTCGACGACACCGCCTGGGCGACCTCGGCCAGCGGTTCGCTGTACACGACAGACTCCGCTGCCGACACGGTCGATGTCATCACGGGCTCGTTCAAGCCGGGGACCGCGTACACCGCGGTGACTCCGTGCAACGCCAATAACGCCCCGACCACCTGCCCTGGCCCCGGCTTCCCGGCCAACTTCCTGGGCACAATCAACCTGACGACCGGCGCAGTCGGCAACGTCGCCATCACCGGGGCGATCACGCCCAAGGGCCTGGCCTTCGTCCCGTAACCGGCACGGCACGACCCGGCGGGGGCCGCCAGCACACTGGCGGCCCCCGTCCCTATTCGAACGGCCTCAGACGGCTCGGCCGTCGCCAGTCAGGCAACGCAAGCGAATTCTTGACGCGCACCCGACTTACTGCGCTCCTCCGTTCTTCCTCGCGGGCGCCGGATCCTTGCCAGTGGGTGCCGGGTCTAGGCTGGCGAAGCCATCGCGCAGCGACGGCCCCGGCGCGCGCGTTGACGTGAAAGGCACAGGGTCGCGCTGAGGTTCGCCGCGCTTGTTCTTGAACGATCGTTCGTGTACTCTTCCAGTCATGGCGCGCCCACGAGAATTCGAGCCCGACGAGGTGCTCGACTCCGCGATGCGTCAGTTCTGGGAGCGCGGGTACCGCGCTACGTCGGTAGACGACCTGGTCAGGGCGACCGGCGTCAAGCCCGGCAGCCTCTACGGTGCGTTTCCCGGGGGGAAGCATGCCCTGCTGATGGGCTCGCTGGAGCGGTATTCGAGGCTGGTCGTGCCGCAGAAGCTCGGGGATCTGGAGGGTCCTGACGCGTCGGTGGCGGAAATACGCGCGTACTTCGATGGGCTCGTGCGCGATCTGCTCAGCCCCGAGGGCCGTCAGGGCTGCCTGCTGGTCAACAGCGCGATCGAGAAAGCCGCGGAGGACGACGAGGTCGCCGCGGTGGTGCGGGGGCACCTGGCCCGGCTGGAGCGCTGCTTCACCGCCGCGCTGCGCACCGCTGTCCGCCGCGGCGAGGTCCCCGCATCCGCCGACTCGGCCGGGAAGGCCAAGCTCCTGGTCGCCACCAGCCAGGGCCTGATGGTCGTCGGCAAGGCCAACCCAGACGAGGAGGTGCTGCGAGCGATCGTTGACAATGCCTTCACCGGCCTCGCCTGACCTAAGCGTTCCCGGCCACCGTTCATCTCGGTGGCCTTGCTTTCGGCCTCATAGTTGAACGATTACTCAAGAAAGGTACTGCCATGAAAGCGATCGTCATCTCTGCACCGGGCGGCCCGGAGGTGCTGACTATCACCGAACTGCCCGACCCCGCGCCCGCCGGCGGCGAGGTCCTCATCCGGGTGAAGGCGTTCGGCCTGAACCACGCCGAGGCCTACATGCGGAACGGAAGCTGGGGGCAGGTCGCCCGCGTCCCCGGCATCGAATGCGCCGGGATTATTGAAGCCGACCCTAGCGGGCGGCTGGCCCCTGGCTCGCCGGTCGTCGCCATCCTCGGCGGCATGGGCCGGACGCGCGATGGTAGCTATGCCGAGCTTGTCACCGTTCCCGCAACCAACGTCGCGCTGGTCAACACCACGCTGTCGTGGACCGACCTGGTGGCGCTGCCCGAGGTCTACGCCACCGCGTGGGCGGGACTGCATCAGAATCTTGCCCTCGAACCTGCCCAGACGGTGCTGATCCGCGGCGCCACCTCATCTCTTGGCCAGGCCGCGGTCAACATAGCGGCCGGGCACGGAGCGCTCGTCATCGCCACCACCCGCACCCCGGCCCGTGAGGCCCTGCTGACCGAGATCGGCGCCGCCCAGGTCCTGGTGGATGACGGGCAGCTCGCCAAGCAAGTCCACGCACTGGACATCAACGTCGATTGCCTCTTCGACCTGGTCGGAAACAGCGTGCTGCGGGACTCGCTGCGGACCGTGCGGACCCGTGGCCGGGTATGCCAGCTCGGCTTCCTCGGCGGCCTGGATCCGGTCACGGATTTCAACCCCCTCGCGGACCTGCCCACCGGGGTCCAGCTCAGCTTTTACGGCAGCGCATTCGTGCTCGGCACCAAGGAATTCCCGCTCGCCGACATTCCGCTGGCCGACATGATCGCCAAGGCGGAGGCAGGCGCCTACCAGGCCAAGCCGGCCCGGGTCTTCCGTTTCGAAGAGATCGTCGAGGCTCACCGGGTCATGGAGGCCGGCCAGGCCGGCGGAAAGATGGTCGTCGCAGTGAACTGACCAGGTGCTGGAGCATTCTCCACTACATCGACGCCGGCGGCGGGCCGACGATCCTGTTCGTCCGGACTGCCGCCTGGTCGTTCATCTGGCGCGATGTCATCACCCAGCTCCAGCCGTCGCTGCGCTGAGTCGCGTTCGACTTCCCCGGCACTGGCCTGTGCAGCCCGGGCACCCCGGACGGCATCCGCCTCGAAACGTACGTTCAGGTACTGGAGAAGGTGTGTGGGCGGCTGGGCCCTGGTACTTCTCCCAGGCCGCGGCGGCGTCGTGACGTGCCCCGTCCTGACTCCGCCGGCGGCACGGGCTGTGAGCATGATCGCGCGCCTCACTTGATGGTTTGTAAGTTACACCGCTGTAGAGCACCTCGATATTGGCTAGCAGCATGGCCGCCGGGCTGAAACCCGGCGGCCATTACGGTGTTAACCTGCGACGATATGGTTTTCGGATGATCTAGGCCAGTCGTCCCATGTCGTCGGCACATGTCGTGAAATTCGTCCGCCGTTGCGTCTGGCATCACGCAGTGTCACATTGAAGCGTCCTCTCGCCTACCTGCCCGGACCCTGTCAGCAGCAAGGGGTAAACAGTGCGCTATGGCCACTTCGACGATGCTCGCCGCGAGTACGTCATCACCCGCCCAGACACACCTCAGCCCTGGATTAACTATCTGGGAACGGATGCATTCTTCGGCATCATCTCGAATACAGCCGGCGGTTATTCCTGCTATCGAGACGCCCGGCTACGCAGAATTACTCGCTATCGCTACAACAGCGTCCCGCCCGACTCAGGCGGCCGCTACGTCTATCTGCGGGATAATGGCTCTGGCGAGTACTGGTCACCATCGTGGCAGCCGACCCAGCGGAAACTCGACCACTACGAATGCCGGCACGGGCTTTCCTACACGCAGATCGCCTCGGCGTATCTGGGTGTGCGCGCGGAGACCCTGTACTTCGTGCCGCTCGACGAGACGCTCGAGATCTGGCGGCTGCGCGTCTCGAACGAGCGCGACACCCCGGCCGACATATCAGTGTTCTCGTCGGTGGAGTTCTGCTTGTGGGACGCCCAGGACGACGCGACGAACTTCCAGCGCAACTACTCAACTGGCGAGGTAGAGGTCGCCGACGGTGTCATCTACCACAAGACGGAGTACCGGGAGAGGCGCGATCACATCGCGTACTTCGCCTGCTCCGAGCCGCTGGCGGGGTTCGACACACAGCGCGCCGCGTTCCTCGGTGCCTACCGTGGCTGGGACAAGCCGGCGGCCGTGGAGCGCGGCGAGTCATTCAACTCGATCGCGCATGGCTGGTCGCCGCACGGCAGCCACCATGTGCGGCTCTCCCTCGCTCCCGGCGAGAGCAGGGAGGTGGTCTTCCTCCTCGGCTACTGGGAGAACCCGCGCGACCAGAAGTTCGACCCTCCAGGCTCAGGGGTCGTCAACAAGGCTCTCGTCCGCCCGGTCATCGACCGCTGGCTGCGGCCAGCGACGGTCGCCGATGGGTTCGATCGCCTGCGGGAGTCGTGGACGTCGCTGCTGTCGGCCCTCCGGGTCGACACGCCCGACCGCGATGCCAACCGGATGGCGAACATCTGGAATCCCTACCAGTGCGTGGTGACGTTCGAGATGAGCCGCTCGGTGTCGCTGTTCGAGTCCGGCATTGGCCGGGGCATGGGGTTCCGCGACTCCAACCAGGATTTGCTCGGGTTCGTCCACATGGCCCCGGGGCGCTCCCGGGCCAGGATCCTCGACCTGGCCAGCACGCAACTCGCCACCGGCGGCGCCTACCATCAGTTCCAGCCACTCACCAAGCGCGGGAACAACGACATCGGGTCCGGGTTCAACGACGATCCGCTGTGGCTTGTCCTGGGCGTCGCCGCCTACCTCAAGGAGACCGGCGACGCCTCGATCCTCGACGAGCCCGTGCCTTACGACAACGCCCCCGGCAGCGCGACGGCACTCTATGGGCATCTGGAGCGGTCGCTCTGCTACACCCTGGGCCGGCTCGGCCCGCATGGGCTGCCACTCATAGGCCGCGCCGACTGGAATGACTGCCTGAACCTCAACTGCTTCTCCGATACACCGGGAGAATCATTCCAAACGACAGTCAACAAGGACGGCGGTGGTGCCGAGTCGGTGTTCATCGCAGGACTGTTCATTCTCGCCGCCAAGGATCTCGCCGAGATAGCCGAGCGGCGCGGCCTGGCCAGCGACGCTTCCAACTACCGGGCCGCGGCCGAGAAGATGGCTGGGTCGATCGTCGAGCACGCCTGGGACGGCGCGTGGTTCCGCCGCGCCTACGATTATTTCGGCAATGCCGTCGGCTCGAGCGAGAACAAGGAGGGCCAGATTTTCGTCGAGCCCCAGGGCATCTGCGTAATGAGCGGCATCGGCGTCCAGAACGGCATGGCCACCCGGGCGCTCGACAGCGTGCGCGAGCACCTTGCCACCGCACATGGCATCGTGCTTCTTCGCCCCGCGTACACCCGCTACCACGTCGAGCTGGGTGAAATATCGTCGTACCCGCCTGGCTACAAGGAGAACGCGGGTGTATTCTGCCACACCAATCCATGGGTGATGATCGCCGAGGCAATGGTTGGCCGGGGTGACGCGGCGTTCGATTACTACAAGCGGATCAACCCGTCCGCGCGCGAGGAGATAGCGGAGATCCACCGCTGCGAGCCGTACGTCTATGCCCAGATGATCGCCGGAAAAGAGGCACCGACGCATGGCGAGGCCAAGAACTCGTGGCTGACCGGGACGGCCGCCTGGAACCTGGTCGCGATCACCCAGTGGATCCTCGGTATCCGCGCCGAGTTCGACGGGTTGCGCATTGACCCGGTACTGCCCGCCGAGTGGCCGGGCTTCACCGCCACCAGGCGCTTCCGCGGCGCGACTTACGAGATCAGCGTCCGCAATCCAGCCGGCGTCAGCGGCCGGGTCGGGCATCTCCTCGTCGAGGGCGAGCCGATCGCGGGAACGCTCGTGCCGCTGGCACCGCCGGGCGCGACCGTGAACGTCGAGGCGGTCATCGGGTAACCCGGCGCGGCTGCGCCCTCAGCCGCAGCCTCCCCGCAGCCCTGGGTTTAGACAAGGCACTAGTCCTACCTCAGCGTGGTGCTCCCAGTGCTGCTCTGGTGGGTGCTGAGGCCTGTCCGCTGATCACCGGGACTGCGCCCGGAAGATCAACCTGCTCGATGTGTATCAGGTCGCCGTTCCAGCCCTCAGATATACAGAGAGTCAGGAAGCAGCCGCACCGGCTCAGCGTCGCGGAGCCCGGCCCTGGCAGCCACTGGCATTGAGCTGACCTCCCTTCATGAATGGCCGCCATAGGGGCGTTCGCTTCTCACTATTGAACACCGGGAGTTTCAATGCCAGACACATAACTGTCACCATCTTTGATCGGAACATGACAAGCCGGCGTCAGAGCTGTCCCGGTAATACGCCCGGCTGGCGCGGAGCCAGGGTCAGGCCTTGGCGGACGTCAAAGTCTTCTTACCGGCTCCGAAGCGTTCGAATCAGCATGAACCTCATTGACTGACCGCGCGTGTAACGGGGTAGTAAAAGGCGGGAGCAGCACTGCGCAGCGGCCTGGTCAACGACTTGGACCAACCGATGGGGAGCCGTCGATGGCGGGCGTTCACGAACCAGGGGAGATCGATGAGGCCGGGACGCAGCGACAGGGGGTGGGCGGGTACCGGCGAAGGGTGAACGGGTGGCGTCCCGCCCTGGCGGATCTTCCTCGGCACCTGGAGGAGAACCGGCCCGAGCCCACCCTCCCGGACGACACGATGGCGGATGTTCCCGCCCGGACATTCCGCCTGCTGGTCAGGATGCTGGCCGGGATACGCCTCGTCCAGCTCCTTCCGTGGCCCCTGGCGTTTGCCTTAGGGGTGCGCTTCAACGCCGCCCACATCGGGCTGGCCATCGCCGGTTACGGGCTGCAAGCGGTATGGTCACTGTTCTATGCCGCCCGCGCCCTGCGCACGGGCACGCTCCCGGACTGGCTGATGGCGCTGGATGTCGCGATCACGTGCGCGTGCCTGGTGTTGTCCGGGCGTGGCTGGGCGACCGCCAACGGCAGCACCCTGGGTAACTCCGCCGTCTATCCAGCCATCGGAGTCGCGCTCGCATCCGGTGTCGTGTGGTGGCGCGCGCGGGCCATCGCGGCGAGCGTCCTGATCGCGGCGTGCTACGTCATTGGGATACTGCCCGAACTGCGCCCCGGCGGGCCCATCGTCGCGACGGCCCTCGGGAATGTGCTGTCGATCTTAGGCTTCACGGTCGTGACGGGCCTGATCACGAAACGGCTGCTCGGCCAGGCAGAAATGATCGTCGTGACGTCCGCGGCCATGCTCAGCGTGCGAGAGCACGCCGCCGCCCAGCGGGCCCGCTATGAGGAGCGGAGTACCCATTACCGGCTCCTGCACGACACCGTGCTGTCCACGCTGAACGCCATCGCGCGCGGGGCTATCCCGGACAGCGCGCAGCTGAGGCAGCGATGCGCGGCCGAGGCCGACCTGCTCCGCACCATGATTTCCGGGGACGGCCCGGCCACCACGAGCCTGACGGTGGAGCTGGCGGTCGTCGTCTATCACCAGGCGGCTCTCGGCCTGCGTGTGCACAGCCACATCGCGGAAATGCCGCCGGAGCTCCCGCCCGAGGTCGTCGCCGCGCTGACGGGATCATGCCGGGAGGCGCTGAACAACGTCGCGAAGCACGCTGGTACGGGCGAGGCATGGCTGACCGCGCAGGCTGAGCATGACGGGGGCGTTGTGATCACGGTCGTCGACCGCGGGCGGGGTTTCTCTCCGGGCTCGCTCAGTAACGGGCTGGGGATGAGCCGGTCGATCACGGCGCGGATGGCGGAGGCGGGGGGAGTCAGCGTGGTGGACAGCGAAGTCGAGCAGGGAACATGGGTGGAGTTGCGATGGCCGAAGTAGTCAGCCTCGGAGTGATCGACGACGACCAGATGCTGCTGGACGGGATGGGCGCCTGGCTGCGGCCGGTGCGCGACCTACGAGTGCTGCGCGCGGCCAGGACGGTAGACGCCTTCCTGGCCGCCGGGGCCGGCGTGGAGGTCGTACTGCTCGACTTGAACCTGCGTGACCATACCGTGCCGGCCGACAACGTGACCCGGCTGCGGGCGACGGGCTCGCGGGTTCTGATGATCTCCGCCATCGCCGACCCTGAGCACGTGCTCGCCACCATCGAGGCGGGCGCCGCCGGATACATCACCAAAGACCACGACCTGGTGGCGCTGGCCGACGCGGTGCGTGAGGTCGCTGGCGGCGGGTCGGTCCTCACCCCGGAACTCGCATTCGTCCTCAGCCGGGACCGCAGGCCCACCCGCCCCCAGCTCTCACCGCAAGAGCAAGCCGTCCTGAGTGCTTACGCGCGGGGTGGTACGCTGCACGCCGCCGCGCGTCAGGCCGGGGTGGCCTACGGAACGGCGCGGGTGTACCTGGAGCGAGTCAAGCGCAAGTACAGCGAGGCCGGTCGTCCCACCCGGACCAAGCTCGACCTGGCCAACCGGCTCCGGGAAGACCGGCTCGAACTGGACGATCTTGGCGCGCAAGGGTGACAGGGAAGTCCGGCCGCATGTCGGCCCTTTTGCCGACAGCAGGATATTCGACGGCCTAAGCGCCGACTGTCACCAGCCGGATGATGCCACTTGAATGAAGAACCATGAGCAGAACTGCTACTCCGAGCCCGCCCGCGGCGGTGCCGGGCGGACACGGCACGCGCAGCCGGGACGGGGACGCGTCCGACCCGGCCATGCGCCGCGATGTAGCTGAGCCGGTCCTGCGCGCGCTTCGGGCCCTGCGGCCCGGTCTGGCCGGGCTTGGCTATGGCATCGCGACCCACTGGGACCGCGGTGTAGTCGCCAGCGACCCGGCGGAACGCCGGCTTGCCGCCCGGATGACGTTGCGGCGCCGTGCCGACTTCCTGGCCGGCCGGCGTGCCCTGCGCATGGCTCTCGCTGACCTCGGCCTTCCCGCGACCGCACCGCTCCCGATAGGAGACAGGAAACAGCCGCGGCTGCCGTCCGGTGTCGCCGCGTCGTTAAGCCACTGCCAAGGAATCGCGGTCGCGCTGGCCGGGCCGTCCGAGCAGTTCCGCTCCGCTGGAATCGACCTCGAGTTGTCCAGCCTGCCGGCCGAATCGGCGCACCTGGTGCTCACCGAACCCGAGCGTGCCTGGCTCGCGAATTGCGGGTCAACCGCCGAGCGGGCCCGCCGGCTCCGCACGGCCTTCGCCGCGAAGGAAGCCGCCTACAAGGCCCTGGACCCGGTGGTCGCCATCGGCACCCTGCGGCGCATCCACCTGATCCCGGCCGGATCCGGGTTCGTGGCCTGGCCCTCCGGCCTGCGTCACATCCGGCTAGACGTACGGATCCACCAGGTCGGCACCGGGGTCCTCGCCTGGACGTTACTGCACGCTCAGTCTCGTCAGACCTGAGAACTCCGCCAGCGCCGTACCGGGAGAACGTTATGCCTGTCTGCCAACTGAGCCATGCCTCCAGATCGTGGCATCCGGCCGCCTGGCGTGAGCTGCCCGTCACTCAGCAGCCCGCGTGGCCGGATCCGGGGCGCCTGCGCGAGGTGGCCGCCCGGCTGGCCGCCAGCCCGCCGCTGGTGCCCACGGACCAGGTGCGCGCCCTGCGCCAGGCTCTCGCCCGGGTCGCCGAAGGAGCCGCCTTCATCGTGCAGGCAGGCGACTGCGCGGAGACCCTGGACATCCCCGGCCTCGACGAGGTCACGGCCAAGGTGGACCTGGTCCAGGACATGGCCAGGACGGTGGCTCCGGCAGCGGGGTGCCCCGTCGTGTGCATCGGGCGCATCGCAGGCCAGTACG
>Ga0207684_10003624_pt1 | contig 15026 bp, 13 predicted proteins | sample KBSK5501metaG_FD_184342 | JGI IMG/M metagenome (GOLD analysis project Ga0207684, IMG submission 184342) | Corn, switchgrass and miscanthus rhizosphere microbial communities from Kellogg Biological Station, Michigan, USA - KBS K5-50-1 metaG... | ecosystem: Host-associated > Plants > Roots >...
AAAGGCAGTTGATCGCGCCGAGCCGCGAGTAACGCTGGAGCAGGCGACCCTTTCTTATGAAGTACCCTCCGCAATCGTCGCGGCAGAAGTGGATCCCGACCAGCTCGCTCACATCCTCGACAGCCTGATCAGCAATGCGCTGACATATAGCGACGAGAGACCTTGGGTGAAGATTACGGTCAAAGGCGGAAGTGACGTCAGGGTCATGGTCAAGGATCGAGGCTGGGGCGTTCCGGACGCGATGAGGCAGAAGATCTTCGAGGGTTTTGTTCACTACGCAAACCCGGAATACAAGGTGAAAAGCGGAAGGGGTCTGGGGCTCTCGATCAGCCGCGAGTTGGCTGAACGCTACGGTGGATCGCTTGATCTTGTCAGCACCGAGCCCGGCAAGGGCAGCGTGTTCGTCCTGCGAATTCCTGCCGCTGCCTAGTGATCTAGGGCGCTCTCGCTCGGATTCGGCGGCGCTTAGCCTGAGGCCGATGCGCTCTCTGGGCGGAGGCGCCTCTCGGCGCTTGGTGTTCGCGGGTCGAGCTCGAGGGCATCTGCTCCCATGCATGCCGCAGAAGGAGCATCCTGGGCTCGGCTCTCTTAAGTCATGCTCTGTTCCGGGCCAGAAAAGGCGCGCTCGGCGGCCGCGCGGTCGAAGAAGTCCTCGATCTTGGCGATTCGTCCATCCCGCATCGTGAGAAGGTTGTAAACGCGGTCGACGCCGGGCGGTCCCTGGTCCTGATTCCAATAAGCCACGGCAAGTATCCGGTCGCCGGCCATGGCAACCGTCTCGATATCCCTTGCCGCTATCCGCTCGACAGCGCGTCTGAGGACGACCGTTGCCTCCTCCCGGCCGTTGCACTCAGGGGGCGGGTCGCCAAGGCGGTCGCTGCCGATCCATCGGACCTTCTGGTCCATTAACTCGGCCAGCGGCGTGACATCGCCAGTACGCATTGCCTCGTATGCCGCGCGGAGCCGAACTACGTCTTCCTTGGTGGCGGGCACTTTTCTCCTCCCATCACGTCCGACCCTTCGACTACACCGCCGGGGATAATGCCTACCACGTCGGCCCAGCCATCGTCGACCGGCGCGCTCTCGACAAACCCCTCGTGGAATTCGACATTGCGGAACGCGAGCTGTATAGCCAGCTGACGACTGCGCTCGACCATCCTTGGGGTCATGTCCACGTCGACGACCCGACTTGTTTAGTCGGGGACCATACTAGATCGCTCCGCCCTGGGGTGCGTCTCGTACATGCGGACCGCGACGATGGCCGCGCCGATCAGGGTGATGACGGCCACGACCCAAATCGCCGCGACAAACCCGAAGAGGTCGGCGATGACGCCGGATAGTAGCGCGCCCACCACGAATCCCGCATCGCGCCACAATCGGTAGACCCCGACCGCCGAGGCCCGCCACGTGGGATGGGCTACGTCGCCGATCGCCGCGAGCAGCGTCGGATACGCCATGGCGGTCCCAATGCCCAGGCCCATCGCCCCGATTACCCAGATGGCAAAGCCTTGCCCGATGGCGATCACCGCAAGCGACAGTGCCTGGACGGCGAGCCCAGCGGCGATCAGTCCCTTGCGCCCGATTCGATCGGAGAGCGCCCCCGTGCCCAGCTGGCCCATGCCCCAGACGAGCGGGTAGAGGGCAACGAGGACGCCGATTCTCACGAGCGACAGCCCATGACGAGCGAAGAACAGCGGAAACAGTCCCCACGCCATGCCGTCATTGAGGTTGTTGGTCAAACCAGCCGCGCAACTGGCGGAAAGCGCCCGCTCACGGAAGCTCGTGTCGACGAAGACGCGGCGCATGGTGACCACCGGCGGCTGACGATCACGCTGACGGGCAGCACCCTCGAAACGGGCATGGTCGCGCGTCTCGCGCACCAAGAAAACTGAGAGGCCAAGTCCCAGACCTGCATAGGCCAGACCGAAGAAGAAGGGTTGCGGGCGAAGGCCCGCATGTTGGGCGACGAACCCGGTCAGGAAGGCGGTCACCGCTAGGGCGCCGTAGCCCGCCGCTTCGTTGAGGCCCATGGCCAGGCCGCGCCGCACAGGGCCAACGAGATCGATCTTCATGTTGACGGTCATCGACCAGGCAAAGCCCTGGTTGATGCCGAGCAGGACGTTGGCGAGGATCACCCAGCCCCAACTCGGAGCCCAGATGAGCAGCAGCGGCACGGGCAACGCCGCGGCCCAGCCGGCGACGAGGACCGGCTTTCGACCGAAGCGATCCGAGAGTGGCCCGGCGGCGAAGTTCGTGAGAGCCTTGGTCGCCCCAAAGGCAACGATGAAGGTGAGGGCCGCCGTGACAGCGGTGAGGTGGAAGACCTGCGTGGCGAGCAGTGGGAGGACCGTGCGTTCCTCCCCGAGCATGCCTCCGACGAGCGCATTGACGCCGACAAGGAGGCTGAACTGGGCGAGGTTCGCCCGGAGCCCGAGCGCGATCGCTCGCGGGCTCGCTGCTGCGGCGGTCATCCGAGGGCGATAGGCCGATTTGCACTCCGCCAGGCGTCGAAACCGCCGTCCAGAACGGCCAGACTCCCGCGACCCTGACCCTCGAGCAGGCTCGCGGCGGTCATCGCCCGCTCGCCGTGACCGCAGTAGACGGTGAGGGGCCCAGCTGGAATGGCGGCGGCCGCCGCCATCACGCGTCCTAGCTCAACGTGCTGCGCACCAGGAATGTGCCCACTGGCCCACTCGTTCGCCTGGCGGACATCGAGCGGCGTAGCTTGCGGATCCTCGTTGACCTGGCGAATGGCAATCGTCGACACGGGCAACCCCGCCGCCTGCCAGGCGTCGATACCGCCCGCCAACACACCGACCAGGTTTTCGTATCCGATCTTCAAGCACTGCTCGACGAGATCTCTCTCGTCCTGATCCGCTGCCACAACGAAAACCAATGGCCGCTCCGCTGGCGCGATCCAGCCGAGCCACGAGGCAAAGGCGGGACGGAGCGCAATCGATACGGCGGCCGGGAGATGGCCGTGGGCAAAATCCACAAACGGGCGGACGTCGATCACGATCGCCCCCGCCGCCTGTTGGCGGCGAAATTCGTCGGCCGAGAGCCGCGCGAGTTCTGGTGGCTTCACACCATACAGGCGGGCGCCACGCTGGTTCAGCGTACGCAAACGGAGGAAGTAAGGCGGATAGGTGCCCAGGCCGTCGAGGAAGGTGCGCACGAACGCGTCCTCTGCCGGGGCAGTAAACAACAGGCTATCCTGCCGCTCTCGCCCCAGGGTCGTTGTCCGCGGCCCATCGGTGCCGGCCGAACAGAACGACCCAGCGCCGTGAGTCGGGTAGACAGGCAGGTCATCAGGAAGCCCGCGCAGGCGCTGATGGGCGGAGCGATAGAGCTGATGGGCAAGTGGTAATGTCTGCTCCGCGCCGATCAGATCGGGGCGCGCGGCACCGCCGGGGAGGACGGCGCCTCCGCTGAACAGCACTAGCGGCTGCGTGCCGTCAAGCAGGAGATAGGCGAGGTGCTCGGGTGTGTGCCCAGGGGTGGCCAGCGCTCTAAGGGTCAAACCGCAGAGGTCGACCTCTTCCCCATCTTCGAGCGCTCGATAACTGGTGGCGAGATGCGACGCCGCCGGTGCGAGGATGGCGGCTCCAGATGCCGCCAGCTCGCGGCTGCCCGAGACGAAATCGGCATGAAGATGCGTCTCCACCGCAAACGCAATCCGCAGGTTGAGGCGTTGCGCCAGCTCCAGATAAGGGGCCGGATTCCGACTGGGGTCAACGACCAAAGCCCGGCCGTCGCCAAGCGGCACCAGATAGGCGGAGTTTCCGAGCCCCTCGTCGACAAGCGGCACGATTTCCGAGCTGTCGACATCGACGGCGAGCCCGCTCATCAGGTCGCCGGCTTGACGCCACCCACCAGGATGTAGCCGAGGTACGGAACAGCCCTGGTGATGCGCGGCATCAGCCAGGCCATCTTGCGCACGTAGGCCACGCGCGACAAACCACGAAGCATGCAGGCGAAGGCATTGACGAAACCTTCATCCTGGATGAAGCCGCGAGGCGTCATCATCTCGAAGGGACCGGATCGCACCTCGATGGCAGACAGGCCTGCATCCTTATAGATGCGGACCCAGCCGTCGAGCTTGTCGAGCTGCATGCCTGGGCACACCTGACCCAGGAAGATCTCGCGGGCTTCTTCGGTCGGGGGCTCACGCCAGAAAAACTCGGTGGCAAGCACCATCCCATTCGGCCGGCAGACGCGTACCAATTCTTTTGCGGCCCGCTGGCGATCGACGAACATCGTGACGGCCTCCGCGATCACCCGGTCGAAGGTGTTGTCCGCGAATCGCAGGGCGAGGATGTCGCCTTGCTCGACCGCGATCTCCCGCCCGAGGCCAGCCCGCTGGACGTTGCGCCGGGCTCGCTCGAGCATGATCGGCGAGATGTCGATGGCGGTGACGGCGGCTGCGAACCGACGCGCCATCTGAATAGCCGTGGTCCCGACGCCACAGCCGACGTCGAGCGCCGTCTGACCCGCCTGTAAGCGGGCGAGGTTGAAGAGTTCCTCGGTCGAGCGACGGCCACCGGGATGAATAACACGCTTACCGAGCACGGCCATAAACGCATACGGATCCAACGACGCGACGTCGAGCTCTGATCGGGTCAGCGTCGCTGGCATCTCACGACCTCCTTTCCCCGAACGCGACAACCGGAAGGCCTGCGGCCTTCCACTCCGGCAGCCCGTCTTCCAACCGCCTGGCACGAAGGCCGGCCTGCCGCAGGACACGGACCGCCTTGTGGGCAAACGCGCAGTAAGGGCCGCGGCAATACGCCACGACGTCTTTGTCGCGAGGCAGTTCGCGGAGTCTCCGGCGAAGTTCAGCCAGAGGGATCGAGATTGCGGGCGGCAGGTGGCCTGCCGCAAATTCCTCCGCTGGCCGGACGTCCAATACGATCACGTCCTCTCCCCGCTTCAGCCGCCGAAGCAATTCCGCCCGCGTCACGGGCTCGAGGCTGTCCCGCGCGCCGAGGTAGGCGTCGGCCAGCTGGCCGACTGCCGCCCGGTGCTGGGCGGCCACGCCGCGCAGGTTGCGCCACAGGTCGAAGACCTCCGGATCCCGAAGCTCGTAGTAAATGCGAGTGCCGTCCCGCCGGCGCCGCACCAAGCCGACCTCTCGCAGCACTTGAAGATGCTGACTCGCATTCGCTACCGAAAGGCCGGTTTCAGAAGCCAGCCGTTCCACGGTGCGCTCGCCATTGGCAAGGACATCGACGATCTCGAGCCGGCGGCCGTTCGCCAACGATTGCGCCAGACGCGCGAATTCGTCAAACAGCGCGGACTTGGCTGCTCGGCCGTCACGCTCCGCTGATTGCCCGACCAATCGCTTGGGCATGTTGGAAGGCTCCCTCCTCAGGCGAGGCTCAAAAGTCTTCAAGTCTTCAATTGAACGCTTGAATCTTACCGAATGCCTCGGTGCCCTGTCAACAGGAATTGGAAGAGGGAACTGGATGCAAGTCTCAGCGGGACAGAGCGTCCACCCGACGCGATTCGCAGCCAGCGAAAGCGTCGAGAACTGCACCTTATCGTCGTACGATGGCGTGTTAAGAGGTGAGCCAAATTTGTCGATGATCGCAAGCCACTTTGGACGCCCCCGTGGTCTAATTGGTCGCCTCGTCGGCCGAATCATGGCCCGCTCCAACGGCGACTTCAACCGATGGGTAGTCGAGCAGCTCGCAAAGAATTCACAGGACCAGCCCGCCCGCATTGTAGAGCTGGGCCCGGGCCCCGGGGTTGGGCTCGAGGCAGCACTCCGTGCCTTTCCAAACGCGCGCTTCTGGGGTGTTGATCCATCTCGTGAGATGCTCTCGCAGTCTCGCAAACGCAACCTGGCCGATGTCGAGTCTGCTCGCTTGACGCTTCTCGAAGGGAACGGCGAGTCTCTAGCCGAGCTGGCGCCGATAGACATCGTGATGGCAAATCACGTGCTCTACTTCTGGCACCAGCCTTCCGCGGAGTTGGCGCAGCTGCACGGGTTTCTGCGACCAGGTGGACTCCTCGCCCTGGGCTATCAGCTCAGGCAGAACATGCCAAAGCCTGCCCAGACAAACTTTCCGAAGCTGGGACACCTGCTTTATGACTCCCAAGATGCAGTGGAACGATTGCTGCGGGACGCTGGTTTCACCAGTATCAAGGTTCTGATCAAAGGCTCTGACGATGCTCCGGAGGGCCGCCTGGCAATCGCGACCGCCTGATCAATCGCGCCCCGCCGGACCGTGCATGACCTTGAGCAGGGACGCCCTTAGGTCATTCGTCGATCCACATCCACGGATGATGCATCGCGTGATCCAGCTTCTCATCGGCTACGTCCGGATCCGTCTGCGGCTGACTCAGCGGATGGTCGCTGCCGGCAGGGAAAACGTCAACCGCGGGCGCGCGCGCGGTTCGAGACAAGCGGTGCGATCCGGCAAGACGGTGGCTGCATCACGAATCACCCATCCCGGGAGACTACGCGTACGGGCCTGGGCGGGCAGCTTGCGACAAACGTCACACCCACTTAGTGTCGCGCGGCATAGGGGCGCGTCCGAATGGGCCCTAACATCCGACGCGTCATCAACAAACGGTTCTGAGGTCAAAGAAATGCAAGCCACATTGCCGCTCCGTCGATCCTCGATCCAGGGGATCGTCATCGCGTTGGCCGTTGCTGCAGTGTTCATCCTTGGCGCGGCCGGTGGCTACTGGCTCAGGAGCCTGGCGCCGCAAGCCACAACGACCGTTACCGTCGCGCAGGCGGCACCGCAGTCGAGCCCCACCGGCTCGGCGCAGGGCCTCTTCGGCAGTTCGAATTCCCTCGCGACCAGCGGCGGCGCCGGCGCGGGGCGAGCGGACGACCTGAGTACCCACCGTACCGGAATTCAGTACTGAGCCCGCGGTCGAATCACGAAGAAGCTGGAGCCGTGCTCCGGCTTCTTCGCTTATTGTGGTTGGTCCGCGCCCCACTGGAAAGATCGACGGCGACGCCACGGGGTAGCCTGTACCGTGCCGACGCAGCCGACCGGCCCGATCAGCCGGAAGGGAAGGTCGGACAGGTCTTCGCGTAGGCGTGGCCTGGCACGAACCTGTTCCACTCCTCGTGAGTGAAGTTGCGCTGCGCGACCTGGCAGGCGTGCTCCATCATTGCCTGCGGCGACACCGGCCAGACTGCGCCCGAGCCGTCTGTGAATACGACGATCAGGTACTTCCCGTCGGGGGTGTAGGCAGCCGACGGAATTTGTTTGCCATCGGAAGAGAAGGCGGCCCCGAACTGGCTGAGGCTCGCGTCGTCCCAGATCTTGATGCCTCCGTTGCCGGCTGCGGTCGCGAAGGCCCCTCTCGCCGGGGCGACCGAGATGCTCGACACCGGGCCGGACGCTACCAGCACCGCGTGCGTGCCCGCCAACGGCCGTCCCGTCGGCCAGTCCCAGTGCTGGACGACGCCAGCCCAGTCGCCGGTGAGGAGGGCTCCGCCGGCTCCGAAAGCGACTGTTGTGGCCGGCCAGCCGATGGTATGCACCTCCCGTTGCGTGCGGGCGCTGGCCGCGTCCACAACCAGGACTCGCCCGCATGTTGGCGTCGATTGCGACGGCGAACAGGCATACTCCCCGTCCGTGCCTGCCACAACTTCTCGCATACCGGGCGCCCAAGCCACTGCCTCTCCGCCGCTGCGGAGATGGACCGACATACGCAGCTGTCCCGAGCCTACGTCCCAGACCCCCAGCCAGCCGTCATCAGGCTGCTGACTGCCGAACGGGGCGGGCACGACGGTCACCGCAGCGAGGCGGCCGCCGTCGGGAGCGAATTCCATCGCCTTCGGTACGCCCGGGACCCCGGCAAGTGTTCTCACCAGGTTGGGCGCGCCGGTCGCGTCCCAGAGCTGTAGGCCGGTCCCCCCGCCGACCGCGAGCTGGCCCTGCTTCGACCATGCCAGCGCCGTGACGCCGACATCCGCACCGTCGCCAAACGAGCTCTGCACGTCGACTGTGCGGGTCGAGACGATGGCGACGTCGCCCTTCGCCCCGCGCATGGCGAAGCGCGAACCGTCGGGGGATACCGCCAGCGCTGGCTGCCAGAATCGCTGCCCGGCCAGCCCCCCGATGCCGATGCCGATGGTGAAGGGGCTCCCGAACCGCCGGCTCCGCCCGAGGTCCCACCCGAATATGACCCCGTCGAGCGCGGAGGTGTAGATCGTGCTGCCGTCGGTGCTGATCGCGAGACCTGCGATCCGTCCGGCGTGGCCGGTCAGGGTCTCGATGGGGGCGGCGGTCGCGGCGGACCAGACAATGACGTTGGCATCGTCACCGGTCGTGACGATGGACCGGCCGTCGGGCGTGAATGCCATAGCGTCAATCTGCGCCGAGTGCGAGCCGGCGGCGGGAGTTCGCCGACCCGTGGTCAGGTCGACGAGCGAGAAGGTGTCTCCGAAAATCCCCCCACCGAGATCGCGGCTCTGGACGGCGAGGGTCCTGCCGTCGGGGCTGATCGCGACGAACGGCGTCGAGAGGTTGACGGGGACGGAGTTGACCGGATGCAGGGTCGCCCCGTCGAGGGTGATGGCAGCCGTGTCCGTTAGCAGCAGGAGCCGGTTCCCGGGCACCATCGCGGCGCCAGACATGCCGTTGGCGCCGAGAGGCACCACCTGGAGGTTGCCGCTGTCCACGTCCCAGCTGTCCAGGTATGCTGGGCCGTCGCTATCGTCTTCGTTGACGAGAGTCCAGGCGAAGTAGAGCTTACGGCCGTCGGGGCTGGCGACGAGCGGATTTATGAAGCCCGTGGGTTGGTTGTTAAAGATGGGATCGGTCTCGAGGCTGCGGACGAGGCGCATGCTGCGCGCGTCGAAGACGTCCATGGTCGGCGCGCCGTTCTTCGGTAGGTGCATCCCGAAGAAGTAGGGACCGGCGTAGAGCGGCGGCGACTGGCCATAGTCGGAGAGCGCCGGAAACGACTCGCGGTGGTTGCCGGTGTTGAAGAACCGCATGCCGTTGCTGTTATCCCGCACCGCGAGGGTGGTGCCGTCGCTGCTCAGCGCGAGTCCAAGGGGACGCTTGTCGATCGGCATGGCATAGGTACCGAGCACCGCCGGGCTACGCAGCAGCGTCGCGAGCAGGGTGCCCTCGGTCTGGGAGGAGGGGTCGAGAAGAACGGCCTGGCGGGCCAGTAGCATTGCCTGGTCGACCCTGGGCGTGATCAGGGCCTCGGCACCCAGCTGGCGGGCGAGCGCGACGCGCGATGCGGCCAGCGCTGAAGACCGCTGGACCACCGCCACCGAGCCCGCGGCCACGGCCAGCACCAGCAGCCCGGCGACTCCGGCCAGCAGGCTGCGCAACCGGCGGTTCTGCCGCTGCTGGCGGGTCAGCTCCCGCTGGCTTTGGGCGCGACTGGTGGTGACAAACTCACGCTCGAGCTCGTTCAGCTCGAGATTGTGCTGGGTGGTCCAGTCGAGGGCCGCTGAGAGCCGCGGTCCGCGGTAGAGCTCCGTGGCGTCCTTGCCCCGCTCCTCCCATTCGCGCGCAGCCACGATAAGGTGCTGGCGCAGGCGGCGCCCCTCGCGGTCCTCTTCGAGCCAGTCGACTAGCCGCGGCCACTCGCGGAGCAGCGCCTCGTGGGCCACCTCGGCGCTGCCCTCGCTGACCGTGACCAACCGGCGGTTGGCCAGATGGTCGAGTACGCGCTGCACGGACTGGTTACGCTCGACGTCCAACTCGGCGAGCGGGACGCGCCGCCGCACCACCGACTCACCCTCGCCGGGGCCGGCGAGCCGGAGCAGGATGGACCGGGCCAGGTCGCGATCCGCCTCGTCGAGGCTCTGGTAGGCGTCTTCCGCGAGGCGCGCGATCGCGCCTCGGAGGCCGCCCGTCGCCAGGTACGACTCCATTCGGATAGCGCGACCCGTGCGCCGCTGCCATAGCTCGAGGAGGGCACTGGAGAGGAGGGGAAGGCCGCCCGGCTCGTCGACCACCTCGGTCACCAGCGCCTCGACCAGGGCCGGCTCCACCCGCGCGCCCACCAGCCGAGCTGGCTGCGCGATCGCGCGGCGGTATTCGTCGGCCTCCATCGGTCCGACCAGCACGTGGTTCGCCGAAAGCAGCCGGGCCAGGCCTGGATGCGCGGCACAGCGCCCGTAGTAATCGGCGCGGACGGCGACCACAATGACCACGCGTTCCGGCGCCTGCTCGGCCGCGTGGACCAGCGCGGCGAGGAAGCCGTTGCTTCCACGCTCGCGGGCCAGTGTGAACGCCTCCTCGAGCTGGTCGACCACCACCAGCAGCCGCTGCGCGGCGGGGAGGACCTCGATCGCCGCCCTCAGGGGGTCGTCTCCGCCGCCCAACTGCGGCCTCAAGCCTTCGGGCAGCGCTGCGTAGAGGGCGCGGTCGAGCTCGCGCAGCGGGTGCTCCCCGGGCCGGATCACAACTGGCAGCCAGGCACCGCTGCCAGGCAGGGCACCCTCTCCGAGGGCCGGCAGCAGACCCGCTCGCACCGCGGAAGACTTGCCGCTTCCGGAGGCGCCGACCACGGCGAGAAAGCTCGACCCGGCCAGGCGGGCGACCATCTCTGCGACCAGCCGCTCGCGCCCGAAGAAAAGGCCGGCGTCGGCCACGTCGAAGCTGGCAAGTCCCTTGTACGGGCTGGCGCCTACCGGCCTGGCGGCCACACCTCCGACTGGCAACATGAGGCCGGCACGCTCGCTCACCAGCTGGACGTCGAAGAGGTTGGTCGCTACCTCAGCTTCGATCTCACGCAGCTCCGAGCGACCTGCCGCGGCTCGCGTCGCCGCTTCGCCGAGCTTTCGGCTCGCCTCCTGGCGCGCCCATTCGCCGACGGACCGGAGGGCAGCGTGGGGAAGTCCACCGGTCATCTGGAGGATTGCCTCGGCGGGCACGTGGCGCGACATCTCAGCGCCTGCATAGGCCGTGGCGATCTCCCTGATCGCATCCACGTCCAGCGGATGCAGGTGGCGCCGGCCGGCCTGGTGACCGTCGGCCTGGCCAAGCGCTCCTTCCAGCCTGCTGCCGCCGGCCTCGTCGCTGTAGATGGCCAGCAGCAACATCGGCCGCTGTGGGACGTCCCGCGCCAGGTCACCGAGCGCGCCAAGCGAGGCCGGGCCAACGGCGTCGAGGTCGTCCAGGACGACTAGCGTCGGAGCCTCGGCCGTCCTGGCCGCCTCCAGGGTCACCATCAGTAGGCTCTCCGGCCCCGAAGCTGAGGCGTACAAGATCCGGCCGCCCTCCGCATGGACTGCACCGGCCAGGTCGGCCGCCAGCCGGGTCTTGCCGATGCCTGGTGCACCGGTGATGCTGACCACTCGGCCGGCGCCCCGACGAGACTGGCGCCACGCCCAGCGCAGCCAGCGCAACTCCACCGCGCGGCCGGCCAGCAGCGGGGAGATCGGGTCGAGCTCGCTCGGGAGTTCGGGCGCGGGCGTTCTGGGCTGCTCCGTGGCCTGCGCCTCGGCCGCTGCGGACTCGGCCCTCAACCGAAAGGCCCTGACCGGCTCCCCCAACCCCTTAAGAACCAGGAGCCCTGACTCCTCGTACCTGACGCCGGGCACTACCCCGGCGAGGTGGACGACGGCCTGGCTCGCGAAGGCTTCGAACGGCTGGGCTTGCGCCTGGAGCCGGGCAGCCAGGTTGAGGGCACCGCCGCGATAGTCACCCTCGACCCGGACCGCCTCGCCGGCGTCCAAGCCGATGCCAACTGTAAGTGGCAGGTCCGGTTCGCGTCGCGTCTCGTCCGCTAAGGTGACCCCCAGCTCGACGGCGGCCCGGATGGCCTGCCGGGCGGAGCCGAAGACCGCCAGGGCCTCATCACCTCGGAGGTGAGGCACCGAGCCGTCATGGGATTCGACTCCTTCGAGTACGATCTCCGCGAACTTGCGCGTCAGCCGCGCGGCCGCTTCGTCGCCTCGCTGCTGCGTGAAGCGCGTGTAGCCGCGGATGTCAGCGATCAGGAACGTGAGGATCTCGGCTGCGGAGCCAGCCGCGCCGCGTGGGCGTGTGGGCCTTAGTTCTGCCGTTAGCGCCCTCCTCCTCCCGACCAAGGTACGCTTCCCGCCGCCACTTGTCGACTCCAGCTCCAGGTTCCACCAGAAGAGTCAATCGCGCACGATCAGGCGATCGAGAAATCGCGGCGCACACTGGCCCGATTTGCCACAGGAAGGCATACCTACATCTATTGGATAACTGGCTGGTTCAGTGAGCCCCGCACAGCCAGCCCGAGACCTCCCGGGCCGCTCCGATAGCCGCTAGGAGCCCGGCATCGAGCCCGTCACCATGTATTCCTTGAGGGTCTCACCCTGAAAGGCGACATAGTGGACGTCAATCCATTCTGGGGGACCCTCCAGGAACTTCAGCATCTGATCGTAGTTGTCATTGGTCTGCGGAGCGTTCGCGTTCTTGACATAACTGTCCTTGTCCCTGAACCGGATAATCCCGACGATCCGATTGGGGTCCTTGTCCTCCACCGCGAACTCGCTCGAGACCCACCCGCTGGCGTCCGTCGGGCTTCCCTGCTCTTGGGCAAACCGCCGGAAAGCATCCTGCTGGCCTGCCTTGAGCTTTGCGCGCATGATGGTTCCGTACATACCGACCTCCTCTGCAGTCACATCGATGCCGCCGATGTAGGAATGCTATTCCATGAGACGGCCCGGCACAATCCTCCCTGGCCTGAAATTGGGTCACCGTCGTCGTCCCTACAAGAACGTTTTCTTGCAACCCGTCGCACGACCGTTGAGCTCAAGGTCGCGATCGAGCGCCTTGAGACCTGAGCGCCTTCTTACGCATACACTCACGCCAGCGCGCCGTACACTGACTCAGCGGAGGAGAGGAAACGCTGCAGCCAAATGCAGAGGACGTGATCATCGGCACCGGACCCCTGGGGCTCGCCGTCGCCCGCCAGGTGATGTCGTCGGGCCGACGGGTGCGACTGGTCAATCGAAGCGGGAAGGCGGATGCGCCGCCCGGGGTAGAAGTCGTCGCCGCCGATGTGACCGATCCGGCGGCCGCTCGGACAGTTTGCGACGGGGCAGCCATCGTGTTTCAGTGCGCCAGTGGTCCCTACGGTCGATGGACGGAGACCCTGCCGCCCATCATGAACGGCATCATCGAGGGGGCGACTGCGGCCGGGGCAAGACTGGTATACGGCGACAACCTCTATGGGTACGGGCCGGTCGACGGTGCCATTCGCGAGGACCTGCCCTACCGACCAGTCGGTCCCACCACTCGTGTTAGAGCTGAGGTCGCAACCGCGCTCATGAACGCGCACGCGGCTGGTAGGGTGCGCGCGACTATCGGCCGGGCGTCAGATTTCTACGGTCCACAGGCCAGGCGGTCCAAGGTGGGTGATGGCGTGTTTGCCCGGGCGCTTGCGCGGAAGCCGGCTCAGACCTTGGGCGATCCGGACGCGCTCCACACCTACACGTTCATTGACGATTTCGCGGCAGGGCTTGTGACCCTGGCGCAACGGGACGAGGCCCTAGGAGAGGTCTGGCATATCCCCAGTGCCGAAACCGTTACGACGCGAAGGTTTATCGAGATGGTCTTCGAACAGCTCCAGCGGCCGGCGCGACTGCAGACGGTCCCCCGGCTCATGATCTCGATGTTGGGGGTCTTCATCCCCGCAATGCGCGCCGTCAAGGAGACGCTCTATCAGTCGGAGCGCCCGTGGGTGGTGGACCACACCAAATTCGCCCGAGCATTTGGGAGCCGGCCGACTCCACACGAACAGGCAATCGCAGAGACCCTCGGCTGGCTACAAGGCAAGCCAACCGTTACCGTGGCTCAATCCTGAACCTAGAAATAGGCCAATAGGAAGCAGCGTCCGGAATAGGTGGTGTCCCCAACCGTGCAAGTTATGAACTTCATCTGCCGCTCCTCAGCGGGAACTCGATTGATGCGTCGTGAATTGTCGCCTTGATGCGACTCGCGCGTGGGCTAGTCGCACTCCTAGCTGGGGGCGTACCGGTCCCGTCAGGAGTTCGGGTTGGATGCCGGCCGGTAGATCAGGATAAGGACGCCGTCCCCAACGGTCTTCGACTCCGCCAGCCTCAGCGTCTTCGGGTTCTTCGGATCACCGAAAAGGCGCTTGCCGCTCCCCAGGATGACCGGAAAGACCATCAGGTTCAGTTGGTCGACTAGGTCGTTCGCGATCAGCGCCTGGACGAGTTGGGCGCTGCCGCTGACCAGGATGTCTCCCTTCAGGCGCTGCCTGAGCTTTTTGACTTCCTCGAGCACGTTGCCTTTGAGGATCGTCGAGTTGTTCCAGTCCGCTTTCTTAAGGGTATGCGAGATGACGTACTTGGGCATACTGTTGAACTTGCCCGAGAACGGGTCGCCACTTCTCGTTGGCCAGGCCGAGGCATAACCCTCGTAGGTCACCCGGCCCAGCAGCTGCGCCTCGGCGTTGAGGGTCTCGTCGAGCTTGAACTTGTCGCCCTCAGCTCCGCGGTTGAACTTGAAAGTCCAGGCACCATGCTTGGAGTGCTCGCTTCCGCCAGGATCCTCCATAACGCCGTCGAGCGAGACGAATTCGGTGACAACGATCCTTCCCAAATGAGGCTCCTTCTTGTTACGGTTCGCTAATCGAGCGCGTCACCGCGGAACACCTCGACGATTGGCAATCCCTCCCAGCTCCCGGCGACGCCGCCTGCTGGGATCGCTGACGCGATCGCCATCCACGTCTCGCCCAGCGTCATCACTTCGATCCGCACCGGCACGAAGACCTCAGTCATACGGGCGTCACCCGCGAGCGGCGCGGTCGTAGCGCGCCAGGACTGCCTCACCCACTTTCTCGAGCGACGTGAGTTGCAGATCGGCAGGCGCGACGAACAGTCGCTCTCCCGCGCCGAGCGCGGTCGGGATCACGAGCAGCCGGTACTCGTTGACGGCGTCAGCGGCGGCGAGCGCATGAACAACGCTCGTGCTCCCGAACACGACCACGTCCTGCTCGCGTCTGAGATCGGCCACCCCGGCCACGAGCTCGCCCTCGAGCAGCGACGAGTTGCTCCAAGCGTCGAGGGCCGGCGCGGACCGCGACACGAC
>Ga0207684_10003625_pt1 | contig 15024 bp, 9 predicted proteins | sample KBSK5501metaG_FD_184342 | JGI IMG/M metagenome (GOLD analysis project Ga0207684, IMG submission 184342) | Corn, switchgrass and miscanthus rhizosphere microbial communities from Kellogg Biological Station, Michigan, USA - KBS K5-50-1 metaG... | ecosystem: Host-associated > Plants > Roots >...
GGCGACCCTTCTTTCCCTCTGACAGGGGTTTACGACCCGAAGGCCTTCGTCCCCCACGCGGCGTCACTCCGTCAGGCTTTCGCCCATTGCGGAAAATTCCCCACTGCTGCCTCCCGTAGGAGTCGGGGCCGTGTCTCAGTCCCCGTGTGGCTGGTCGTCCTCTCAGACCAGCTACCCGTCATAGCCTTGGTGGGCCGTTACCCCGCCAACTAGCTGATAGGCCGCGAGCCCCTCCAAGAGCGGCAGCTTGCGCCACCTTTCCTCCCCGGTCTTTCAACCGAGGAACGTATCCGGTATTAGCCCCCCTTTCGAGGGGGTATCCCGAGCTCCAGGGCAGGTCACCCACGTGTTACTCACCCGTGCGCCACTAGGACCGCCAATGTATTGCTACACCGATGATCCTCGTTCGACTTGCATGTGTTAAGTACGCCGCCAGCGTTCGCTCTGAGCCAGGATCAAACTCGCCATGATTAAATCGACAAACTTGAAGCCTGGTCCCTAAAAGCCCAACCAAGATGTTGCTTCGGTCGAGCGCAAGGTACTCAGTAGTTACGGATGGTGCTCACACTTCTTCGGTGAGCCAGTAACATATGCGATTTTCAAAGAGCGGCGGGGTGTGAACCCCTCGGGTTGAATCGAGGCCAGCGGACTACTGCGGACCGGCTGACATCTCTCAACGCCCCCTTCGAGAAGTACCCGAAGGATGGGCAAGGTGTGATGATACGGGCCGGGCCCTACCCTGTCAAGCTATTCCTTCTCGAGCACGAATCTCTTGAAGCGGCGCTTCCCAACCTTCACCAGATGGCTCTCTCCGGAGGAGGTGACATTGTAGTCGAGGCTCACAATCGGATTGCCGTCCAACTCGACGGCACCCTGCCGGATCATCCGGCGCCCCTCGGACGTCGAGGCGACGAGGCCGGCCTTGGCCAAGAGCTTCCAGAGCGGCTCTTGCGCCGCCGGGGTGGGAATCCTGATTTCCTCAACGTTCTCCGGAACTTCCCTGCCCTGAACCACTCGAGCGAAGTGGGCCTCGGCGGCCGCCGCGCCGGCCTCTCCGTGGTACATGGCGGTCACCGTCCGGGCCAGGCGCTTCTTGGCATCCATGGGGTGCAGCGTGCGGAGATCGGCCAGCTCAGCCTCCGGCACGCGGGTCGCCAGCTCGAAGTAACGGAACATGAGCGCGTCGGAGACGGACATCAGCTTGCCGTACATGTCGGCGGGCGGCTCGTTGATGCCCACGTAGTTGCCCAGGCTCTTGGACATCTTCTGCACCCCATCGAGCCCCTCGAGGAGCGGCACCGTGAGCGCGATCTGCGGCTCCTGCCCGTGCGCGCGCTGCAGATCGCGGCCCACCAGCAGGTTGAAGGTCTGGTCGGTGCCGCCCAGCTCCACGTCGGCGCCGAGCGCGACCGAGTCGTAGCCCTGGGCGAGCGGGTAGAGGAACTCGTGGAGGCTGATCGGACGGCCCGCCGCGTAGCGGGCCGCGAAGTCCTCGCGCTGGAGGATGCGGGCCACCGTGAGGTGCGCGGTCTCGCGGATGATCTGCTCGAAGCTGAGCGGGCCCAGCCACTCCGAGTTGAAGCGCACCTGGGTCCGCGCCATGTCGAGGACCTTGCCGAGCTGCGCCTTGTAGGTCTCCGCGTTCTCGCGGATCTCGTCCCACGTGAGCGGCCGCCGGGTCTCGGAGCGTCCGGTGGGATCGCCGATCATCCCGGTGAAATCCCCGATGATGATGATCACCTGGTGGCCCAGGTCCTGGAAGTCGCGCAGCTTCTGGAGCACGACGGTGTGGCCCAGGTGCAGGTCCGGCGCGGTCGGATCGAGGCCGAGCTTGACCTTGAGCGGCGTGCCGGTGCGCAGGGAGCGCTCGAGCTTGCCGTGTAGCTCGGCCTCCACCACGATCTCGGCGGCGCCCCGGCGGATGCGGGCCAGCTGCTGATCCGCGGTGGGGGCCGTGTTCACGCCTGTATAATAGCAATCCATGGCGGGAGACCGACGCACCAAACGCGCCGCGCTCCGGCGCCGCCGCTGGCTCCGCTGGCTGCTCATGGCGGTTCTGGTGGTGGTCCTCCTCAGCGGCCTCGGAGTGGCCGCCTCCGCGTTCTGGGTCCTCACCATCCTGCCCGGCTCGCTCCCGTCGGTGACCCAGCTCGAGACCTTCGACGCGAGCGAGGGCACCAAGGTCTACGACGACAACGACGAGCTGATCACCGAGTTCCACGTCGAGCGCCGCATCTTCGTGCCGCTCGCCCAGATCCCGAAGGGGCTGCGCGAGGCGATCATCGCCACCGAGGACGCGCGCTTCTACTCGCACCACGGGGTCGATCCGACCGGCATCGCCCGCGCGGTCTACCAGAACTTCCGGCGCGGGCGCATCGTGGAGGGCGGCAGCACCATCACCCAGCAGCTCGCCAAGGTGCTCTTCCTCACTCCGGACAAGAGCCTCGAGCGCAAGCTCAAGGAGGCGGTGCTCGCTCTCGAGCTCGAGCGGCGCTACTCCAAGGACCGCATCCTGGAAATGTACCTGAACCAGATCTACTTCGGCCACGGCGCCTTCGGGGTGGAGGCGGCCGCGCGCACCTTCTTCGGCAAGTCGGTCGCCGAGCTGAGTCTCCCCGAGGCCACCCTGCTCGCCGGGCTGCCCAAGGCGCCCTCGACCTACTCGCCGTTCGAGCACCCGGAAGCGGCCAAGCGTCGGCGCGCCACCGTGCTCGCCCGCATGGTGGACGTGGGCGCGCTCGCTCCCCCGCAGGCCAAGAAGACCGCCGAGGCCGCGCTCGGCCTGATCCCGCCTGAGCGCCGCCGCACCACCGGCCAGTACTACCTCGAGTACGTCCAGCAGCAGCTAGAGGCGCAGTACGGGGCCGACCTCGTCTTCAAGGGCGGTATGCAGGTGTACACCACGCTCTCCCCCGTGATGCAGGTCAAGGCCGAGCGCGCCCTGCGCGAGGGGCTCAGGTCGCTCGAGTCGCGCCGGGTCGCGGCGGCCAAGGACAAGACCGCGCCGGCGGCCGAGCGGCCCGAGGGCGCCCTGCTCACCATCGATCCGCAGACCGGCTACATCAAGGCGATGGTGGGCGGCTACGACTTCTTCAAGAGCGAGTTCAACCGCGCGGTCCAGGCGCGCCGGCAGCCCGGATCGGCCTTCAAGGCCTTCGTGTACCTGGCCGCGCTCGAGTCCGGCCAGACCCCGGCCAGCGTGGTCGACGACTCGCCGGTCGAGTTCACCACCGGCCGCAACGGCAAGCCGTGGAAGCCCGACAACTACGACCGGAAGTTCCGCGGGCCGATCACCTACCAGCAGGCGCTCGAGGAATCGGTGAACGTGGCCGCGGTGAAGGTGCTCGAGAAGAACGGGGTCCGCCGCACGGTGGACCTGGCCCGGCGGCTCGGGGTGGAGAGCCCGCTCGGCGAGAATCTCTCGATCGCCCTCGGCACCTCCGACCTCAGCCTGCTCGAGATCACCTCCGCCTACGGCGCGCTCGCCAACCAGGGCGCGTGGATGCGACCGACCGCGATCCGCTACGTGCTCGACTCCCAGCGCAAGCTCCTCGAGGAGAACACCCCGCAGAGCAAGCAGGTCGTCTCGCCGGAGCTGGCCTACGTGATGACCTACATGCTGCGCGGGACGATCGAGCGCGGCACCGGGGTCGCGGCCCGCGCGCTCGGGCGGCCCGCCGCGGCCAAGACCGGCACCACCAACGACTACTCGAACGCGTGGTTCATCGGCTACACCCCGCAGCTGGTGACCGGGGTGTGGGTCGGCTACGACCGGCCCCGCAGCCTGGGCAAGGACGAGACCGGCTCCCGCGTCGCGGTGCCGATCTGGACCGCGTTCATGCAGGAGGCGCTCGCGGGCACGCCTCCGGAGGACTTCCCGATCCCGGAGCGGGTCGTGCTGGTGCCGGTCGACATGAACGCGAGCGGCGGGTGCGTGCGCCCGGTGACCATGGCCTTCATCGCGGGCACCGAGCCGAAGGAGGCGTGCGGCCCCGCGCGGTACGCGCCGGGCGTCTCGCCCCCGCGCACCGAGCCGCCGTTGCTGCCGGCTCCGAGCGCTCCGAGCACCCCGAGCGCTCCCGTCGCTCCGAGCGCCCCCGCGCCCGCGTCACCGCCGTCCACGAGCGCGCAGACGCCCCAGTCGTAGGGAGCTAGGAGCGCCCGGCCACCTCGGCCCACGGGGTGCCGCCCAGCAAGTCGCCGATCACCTGGCCGAGGCGCGTCGCTTCCACCCGGATCTGCTCCATCGAATCGCGGTCCCGGATCGTCACCTTGCCGTCCGCGGGCTCGCCCTTGTCGGTGTCGCCGACCGTCTGCACGTCCACCGTCACGCAGTAGGGCGTGCCCACCTCGTCCTGCCGGCGGTAGAGCCGTCCGATGGCGGCGGTGTCGTCGTAGACCGCGGTGAGATCGCGGGACAGCTCGTCTCGGATGGCGTGCGCGGTGCGCACGATGTCGTCGCGCTTCTTGAGCAGCGGCAGCACCGCCACCGACACCGGGGCCAGCTCGGGATGGAAGCGCAGCACCACCCGCTTCTCCCCCCGGACCTCCTCCTCGCGATAGGCGTCGGCCAGGAACGCGAGCAGGGCCCGGTCCACTCCCGCCGACGGCTCGATGACGTACGGCACCACGTGCTCCTTGCGCTCATCGTCGAAGTAGGTCAGCGCCTTCCCGCTGAACTTGGCGTGCTGCTTGAGGTCGAAGTCGGTGCGGTTGGCGATGCCCATCAGCTCGCTCCAGCCGATCGGGAAGCGGTACTGCACGTCGGCGGTGCGCTTGGCGTAGTGCGCCAGCTCGTCCCGCGCGTGCTCGTGCAGGCGCAGGTTGTCGGACTCGATGCCGTAGCGGCGGAACCACGCGAGGCAATCCTCGATCCAGCGGTCGTGCCAGTACTCGTCGGCGGGCCGCCCCTCCACCGTCTCGTTGGGGTTCACGAAGTACTCGATCTCCATCTGCTCGAACTCGCGCGTCCGGAAGATGAAGTTGCCCGGGGTGATCTCGTTGCGGAAGGCCTTGCCGATCTGCCCGATCCCGAAGGGAAGCTTGCGTCGCATCGACTGCAGCACGTTGTCGAAGTTGACGAAGATGCCCTGCGCGGTCTCCGGGCGCAGGTAGGTCACCGCGGCGTCCTCCTCCACCGGCCCCATGAGCGTCTTGAACATCAGGTTGAACTGGCGTGGGGGCGTCAGCTCCCCCTTGCCGCAGTCCGGACAGAGGGTCCGCACGGCGCCGCAGTGAGAGCACGCCTCCCCGGCCGGGATGGTGAACTTGTTGCCCTTGGTGGCCGGGCAGTAGTGCACCCACGGGGTCTCCGCGAGCTGGTCGACCCGGAAGCGATGGCGGCACTCGCGGCAGTCCACCATCGGGTCGGTGAAGTTGTCGACGTGACCGCTCGCCTTCCACACGGTGGGATGCATGAGGATCGAGGCGTCGAGGCCGAGCATGTCCGGGCGCCGCTGGACGAAGTCGCGCCACCACACCCGCTTGATCTTGTTCCGGAGCTCGACGCCGAGCGGCCCGTAGTCCCAGGACGACCCGATGCCGCCGTAGATCTCGCTCGACTGGAAGACGAACCCGCGGCGCTTGCAGAGCGAGACCAGCGTCTCCATCGAAACCATGGCGGTCAGGATAGCATGGCTCGAACCGCGCATAGCGGCCGACAAGCCCGCGGCTCCGCCGGGCCGCCGCTCGCGCACGTCGTCAACGGCCGCGTGACTGTCCTACGGACCCTGCGGCCGCTTCTATTGGGCCGTTGCGCGCTGCCTGCGTACCGAGAAGTCCAAGTGGTCGCGGAGGCCTACCCTGAGATGGAGAAGATGTCGGAACGAACGGTCAAGGCGCACGGATACAAGAGTCGGACACCGTGGGCGGAGGCGATCCGAGAGGTTCCCTCAGCGTGGCTGGAAGACGAGGCGAAAAACTCTCCCTCGCCCTACTCTCTGCTGGCCTCATGGAAAGGTCAACGATGCGGGGTCCCGGCGCACGTGATGATCAGGCTGATACGGAGGCGTCTCCGTGAACATTCCCCGGAGCTAGTGCAGACTGCCCTTCCGCCGGCCAGCCTGCAGCGCGCCCAAGACATTCTCGGGGAGATATGGGCCAGGACCGCCGGACCCGGTGACCGGCCGCGAATCTGGCGACTTGTCGAAGGTCTCCTCCGGATAGTATCGGGGCTCCTAGGAGGCCGACCAGGCTGAGGCCGGTGATCTGGCTAGCCGGGCAGCGGCGCTCGGCCGACTTGCTTGCCTACCGCCTAGAGCAGGTCAACCTCTAAAAGAGGACGTTTGATTTCGGTGGTTGCAGGCCCCCGCAACCAATTGTCGCCAGGGCGACGTTCGCTCTTTAGCAGAAGCCGAAGTTGCTTGACAAAAGGCGGCGGGGAAGGATATCCAGAGTTCATGCTGTATAAGCTCGTCACAGATTATCGTAGGTTCTCGCTGGCGATCCTTCCAGTCCTTCTGGTGGCGATCACCGCGCTTACCCCGTTGGCGTTCGCGAGCCCTCCGGATCCGTCCTGGGTCCAGGGCATCTACGACGATGCAGACTTTGACGATGTGGTGGTCTTCATCGCCTCCGGCGCTGCCGTGGTCGAGCTGTTTCTACAGTTGGATCTTCGCCTCGTCCTACCCCTTGCCGGGCATACCGCGCCGCCAGAGCAAGATGCCGTTCCAGGTCTCTTCCGTTCATCGCTCCAGCCCCGCGCCCCTCCAGCTTCCTAAGTCCTTCCGCTAGCACCCGCCGCGGCTAACCCGCGGCCCCGACGTTCGCTCGTCCAACGCCCGTCCTTTGTGGATCCGCTCGGGCTCACGAGCCGATGCCGGCCTTCGACGAGCGTCCTCTCCGGGAGGGACGCTGTGAGGAAGGGCGAACTCTCAGACCATCTGGAGGTGTGCGTACGGGAAATGACTCAGCATGGACGCTGGACTTGCGGCCCTCGCAGGGCTCGTGGTGTAGGGTCAGCGGTGGCGAGGAGGTTTCTGATGCGTGTCGCGGTGGCGGCAGGGTGGTGTCTCAGCGGCGTGCTCGCGTTCGGCCAGGCGGTGGCCCAGGAGCCCTTGGCGCGGGTATCGCTGGACGAAGCTCTCCAGCTGGCCCTGCGGCAGAATCCCACGCTGCGGGCCCAGCAATTCGCCCTGGAGTCGACGAAGGCCGGGCAGGTCACCGCCGCGCTCCGGCCGAACCCGACGATGAACTTTCTCGCGGAGCAGTTCGGGGGTGGCTCGGCGAGCCAGACCCAGTACACCGTCAACGTGGGCCAGCCGATCGAGCTCGGCGGGAAGCGCCAGCGGCGGATCGACTCGGCGCTGGCAGCCACTCGGGTCGCCGGGTATCAGGTCGACGAGATCCGACGCCAGACTATTCTCCTGGTGAAGACTGCGTTTGTCGGCGTGCTTATCGCCTCGGAACAGCTGGCCCTGGCCGAGCAGAATCTGAAGACACTCGATGACACGGAGCGGCTCCAGCGGCTCCGGGTGGAAAAGGGAGATCTCTCCGAACTCGAATTGCTCCGGATCCAGGTGCAGCGGTTCACCTTCGAGCGGGATGCCGCCGATGCCCGGCAGGCCCTGGCGGCGGCGAAGATCGCGCTGCGAACGGCCGCGGGGGTGGCCAACATCGCCCCCGACTTCGACGTCGTCGGCGAGCTCGTGTTCAAGCAGATACCCCTGGATCGGACCGTGCTCATGCGCACGGCGCTCGATAACCGGCCGGATCTCCGAGCGGCGGAGGCCGACCGCGAACGGGCGCGCGCGGATCACCGGCTGGCCCGGGCGAATGCCTGGGGGGACATCACCCCGCAGGTGGAATACCAGCGGATCGGTCCGGACAACACGATCGGGTTCGGCTTCAGCCTGCCGTTTCGAATCTTCGACCGCAACCAGGGCGAGATCGCCCGGACCCAGGCGGAGATCGCGCGGGTCGACGCGGTGCGAGAGGCGACCGCGCTGCAAGTGCTGGCCGCGCTAGATACAGACCTCGCCGGCGCGACCACGCAGCGCGCCCGCGTGGTGATGCTCCGCGATACCTACCTGCCGAGGGCCACGCAGGCGCGCGACACAGTGGACTATGCCTACCGCCGCGGGGGAGCCAGTCTGCTCGACTTTCTGGACGCCCAGCGGAGCTACCGGGAAACCGCGCTGGCCCACCTGCAGGCCTTGGCGGGCTACCTGTCGGCCATCTACCAGCTCGAGGCCGATATTGGCAGCCCATTGGAGAACTAGCATGCGAGCCGTGCTGCTCGGTGCATTGATCGCCGCGCCGGTCGCAGCGTGCGGGGACTCGTCGGCGGCATCCCTGGCTGCGGCCAAGTCGACGGCCGAGATGCCAGCGCCTGCGGCCCCCGCGGCGGTGGTCCGGGTCGTCAGCCCGGAGTACAAGACGCGGGTGACCACGCTCGAGACGACCGGCAAGGTCCAATTCAACGAGGAGCAGCTCGTGCGCATCACGGCCCCCGTCACGGGCCGCGTGGTGGAGGTGCTAGCGCGTCCGGGGGAAGGGGCAGAGCCCGGACGCCGCCTGTTGGCCATAGACAGCTCCGATCTGGGGGCGGCCAAGTCCGACTACGCGAAGGCCGTCTCGGATGCCGAGCGCGCCGAACACGCGATCGACCTCGCCCGTGATCTCTTCGAGGCGAAGGCTCTCGCCCAAAAGGAGGTCCGGGCGGCCGAGAACGACTATCGCAAGGCGGTGGCCGAGCGTGAGCGGGCCGCTTCACGGCTGGGCACGCTCGGGGTGGCCGAGACGCAGTTGAAGGCGATCGCGTCGCATGCCGACGCGAGCACGCTGGTCGTCGTGCGAGCGCCCCGGGGCGGCACCATCGTCGAGCGTAACATCAGCCCCGGACAGGTCGTGTCGTACGGCCAGTCGGACACCCCGCTCAATCTCTTCGTCATCGCCGACCTCAACACCATGTGGGTGCTGGCCGATCTCTACGAGCCCGACGTGCCGCGAGTGCACCTGGGCCAAGGGGTGTCGGTCACGCTGCCCTGCTGCTCGGGCGACCGCTACCGAGGCACGGTGGTCAACATCGGAGACGCCATCGACAAGGACTCGCGGACCCTCAAGGTGCGCGCGGTCGTCCCCAATCCCCGCCGGACTCTCAAGGCCGAGATGTTCGTCCGGGTCGCGATCGAGACCGGAGCCTCCCGCGTCCTGACGCTCCCCCAGAGCGCCGTCCAGCGTCGCGACGGTAAGACGTTCGTGCTGGTCGAGACGAGTCCGGGCGAGTATCAGCGCCGGCCAATCACGCCTGGTGCGGAGTTCGACGGTCTCGTAGAAGTGCGGGAGGGCGTGACGCCGGCCGATCGCGTGGTGGCCGCCGGTGGGATCCTGCTCAGACAGGGCGGGCCGTGATCCAACGGGTCGTCCACTTCGCGCTCCACCAGCGCTTCATCACGGTGGCCCTGGCCCTGCTGCTCACCGCGGGCGGCGTCGTCGCCTTCTCCCGGCTGCCCATCGAAGCCTATCCGGACGTGGTCGACGTGGAAGTGGACGTCATCACGATCTGGCCGGGGCACGCCGCCGAGGAGGTCGAGCGCCTCGTCACGATCGCGCTGGAGAAGGAGCTCAACGGCATCGCCCACGTCAGCTTCATCCGCTCCTTCTCCATCTTCGGCCTCTCCAACATCCGGGTCTTTTTCGCCGATGGCACCGACAACTACTGGTCGCGCCAGCAGGTCCTGGAGCGGATCGGCCAGGCGGCGATTCCGGCCGACGCCAAGCCGCAGCTGGGCCCGCTGGCCAGCGCGATTGGCGAGGTGTACCGCTACACGCTCGAGTCCAAGACCATGCCCCTGGTGGAGGTGAAGGCGCTCCAGGATTGGACCCTCGAGCGGGAGTTCAAGAAGGTGTCGGGCGTGGCCGACATCGTCTCGTGGGGCGGTGGCATCAAGCAATACCAGATCACGGTGGATCCCGCTCGGCTTCGCGCCTACAACCTCACCCTCAAGCAAGTGTTCGACGCCGTGGCGGCGAACAACTCGAACGCCGGCGGCAGCTACATTCGTCAGGGTGAGGACGCCCTGATGGTGCGCGGCATCGGCCTCGTGCAGTCCACCGGGGACATCGAGAACATCGTGGTGGCGGCGCAGAAGGGGACGCCGGTCCGCGTGCGCGACATCGGGACGGTCGGCATCGGCACGGCCCTTCGCTTCGGCATCCTGGGCAAGGACCACGAGGACGATCTGGTCCAGGGCATCGTGCTGATGCGGAAGGGAGAGAATCCCGGCGACGTGATCGACGGGGTGCGGAAGAAGATTGCCGAAATCCAGGAACTTCTGCCCCCCGGCGTCGAGCTCAAACCCTACTATAGCCGGGACCGGCTGGTGCAGACGACCGTCACCACGGTGATGCGCAACCTGATCGAGGGCGCGGCGCTGGTGGTCCTGCTGCTGTCGCTGTTCCTCTACAATCTCCGGGCGGCCTTCATCGTGGCCCTCACGATTCCGCTGTCGCTGCTCTTCGCGTTCATTTTCATGGACCTCCGGGGCATTCCCGCCAATCTGCTCTCCCTGGGCGCCATCGACTTCGGGATCATCGTCGACGGCGCCGTGATCATGACCGAGAACATCATGCGGCATCTGAGCGAGCGCAAGGTGACCGGGCACCGGGTGGTGCGTGAGGTCGAGCACGCCGCGGTGGAAGTCGCGCGACCCCTCACCTTTGCCGTGCTGATCATCATGACAGTGTACGTGCCCATTCTCACGTTCGAACGCATCGAGGGGAAGCTGTTCCGGCCCATGGCCGTGACCATCTCCCTGGCGGTCGTCGGCTCCCTGATCCTCACGCTGACCCTGATCCCGGTGCTGGCGAGCTTTTTCTTCCGGCGGCCGCCGTCGGCGCGGGAGAGTCCGCTCCTGCGCTGGCTCCGGCGCCCCTACACGCCCGCCATCACCTGGTGCGTCCGCCACCCGCTGCCACCGATCCTGGGCGCGGCGGGACTCCTGGTCCTGTCGCTCTGCGTGTTCACGTTGCTCGGCAAGGAGTTCTTGCCCGAGCTGGATGAGGGCGACCTGTGGCTCCGGGTGAAGCTGCCCATCGGGATCTCGCTCGAGGCCACGCGGCCGTACGTCCACGAGATCCGCGAGCGGATGCTGCGCTTCCCTGAGGTGCGCGTCGTGGTTTCGCAGACCGGCGCGCCCGACGACGGCACCGACCCCAACGGGCCGGACAACAACGAGTTCTACATCGGGCTCAAGCCACGCGACGAGTGGCGGATCGCGGACAAGGACAAGCTCGTCGAGGCCATGGCGCGGGCGCTCGCCGACTTCCCCGGGATCACGACCAACTTCTCTCAGCCCATCAAAGACAACGTGGACGAGGCGATGGCCGGCGTGAAGGGCGAGCTAGCCATCAAACTCTTCGGCCCCGACCTCTTCGTGCTGCAGCAGAAGGCCAAGGAGATCGCCGGGGTGCTGAGCAGGATCCGGGGCGTGGCCGACCTGGACTATGACCGGTTAGTGGGCCAGCCGCAGCTCCAGATCGTGGTGGATCGGGCGGCGGCGGCCCGCTACGGCATCAACGTGCAGGACGTGCAGGATGCCATCGAGGCCGCGACCAAGGGACGCAACGTCACGGAGGTCTTCGAGGGCGAGCGCCGCTTCACCCTGGCGGTCCGGCTAGCCCAGGACGGCGACGCGCTGGCGAACCTCCGCAACCTGCTCGTCAGTGCCCCGAGCGGCGAGCGCATCCCGGTGACCCAGCTGGCCGAGTTCACCAGGACCGAGGGCTTCGGCCAGATCCTCCGGGACGGCAACGTGCGGCGGATGGCGATCAAGTGGAGCGTGCGTGAGCGAGACATGGGCGGACTGGTGGCCGAGGCCATGCAGAAAGTGGAAGCGGCCATCAAGTTGCCGCCGGGTTACCAGATGGTCTGGAGCGGACGCTTCGAGGACCAGCAGCGAGCGCTGGCGCGCCTCGACGTGATCGTCCCCCTGGTGATCTTCATCATCTTCATCCTGCTGTTCGGCGCCTTCAACTCGGTCGCCGACGCCCTGCTGATCATGCTGAACCTGCCCTTCGCCCTCATCGGCGGCACGCTGGCCCTCTTCCTCTGGGGGACCCACTTCAATATCTCGGCCGCCGTCGGCTACATCGCCGTTTTCGGCGTCAGCGTGCTCAACGGCGTGGTCCTGGTGTCCTCCATCCGTCAGGCGTTCACCGACGGTCTGCCGCTGCGCGAGGCCATCGCCCGGGGGTGCGAGATCCGCTTCCGTCCCATCATCGTGTCGGCCATCGTGGCAGTGATCGGCTTCCTGCCGGCGGCGCTGTCCCACGGCATCGGCGCCGAGATCCAGCGCCCGTTGGCCCGGGTCGTGATCGGGGGCCTGATCTCGTCGACCGCTCTGACGCTGCTCGTGCTTCCGGCCGTGTACGCGCTGTTTGCTCACCGAGAGAGATCCGACTCGGGTGAGGAGCCCAGCCCGGGCGGGCCGGAGTAACGGCACGTGACCGTAGACATTCGAGACGTCCTCGGAAGCCTCGGCTCGGATCTGCTGGTCTTCCCGCAAGTCAGGGTCGAGGTGCCAGTGTTCGATCCGACACCATCGGAGGCACGCGTCGAGTCTGGGTGATGAAACGCGACGAGAGCGGGTAGCGCCCCATGAGCCGCGCGAGGAGCCCCTCGAGCAGCCCCGCCAGCTCCGCGTCCAGGTCGGAGGCGAGATTGAGCCGCAGGGCGTCCTCCCAGGAGAGCGCGCGCAGACGCTTGAGGGTCCCCACCAAGGCCCCGGACAGCGGGATCGCGTCGGCCCCCGGCCGGCACGCCGCGCAGACGAGGCCGCCCGCGGCGACGTCGAGAGCCGGGTCGTCGAAGGGGTGGAGCCGACCGCACGACATGCAGCGGTCGATCCGGGGCCGGTGCCCCAGCAGGTCCACCGCGCGGAGCCCGAAGCAGACCGCGACCCGCGCGGGCCGGGACGCCGTCTCCATGGCCTGGAGCGCCCGCACCAGCAGCCCGAACAGGGCGGGCTGCGGATCGCGGTCGGCGGAGAGACGCGCCACCACCTCCACCACCCACGCCCCCTGCCCCAGCCGCTCGAGGTGCTCCCGCACCCCGACGAACGAGCGCACGATGTCGAAGTGGTCCACCTGCACCAGCTCGCTGCGCCCGCTGTCGAAGAACACCATCTCGCCGAGGGTGAACAGCTCGAGCGCGCTCCCGAAGCGAGAGCGCGGGCGCCGGGCCGAGCGGGCGATTCCCCGCACCTTGCCGTGGTCGCGGGTGTAGAAGTCGACGAGCCGATCGCTCTCCCCGAAGGCGCGCCGGCCGATGACCACCCCGCGGGTCTTGTAGAGCGCCATCAGGAGGTCAGGAGGAAGCCGAACTCCCGGAGGGCCCGCTCGTCCTTGCGCCACTCCGCGCGCACGCGCACCGTGAGGTCGAGGAAGACCTTGATGCCGAAGAAGCGCTCCAGATCGGTGCGGGCGGTGGCGCCGATGCGCTTGAGCATGGCGGCGCCCTTGCCGATCACGATGCCCCGCTGCGACTCGCGCTCCACGAAGATGACGGCGCGGATGTAGAGGCACTCGGGCCGGCGGCGCTCGGTCAGCTCCTCCACCCGGACCGCGCAGGCGTACGGCACCTCCTGGTGGGTCAGGCGGAAGATCTTCTCCCGTATGGCCTCCGCGACCCAGAAGGTCTCCGGCTGGTCGGTGAGCGCGTCGGGGGGGAAGTAGGCCGGCCGCTCGGGCAGAGTCGCCACGATCAGCTCGAGCAGCCGCGCGCAGTGCTCGCCGCGCTCCGCCGAGATCGGCACGATCTCCGCGAACGGATGGGCGAGCCGGTAGGCCGCGATCAGCGGGAGCAGGCGCGCCTTCGGGCTCACGAGGTCCGTCTTGTTGAGGCAGCAGAAGACGGGGGCGCGGGAGGCCTTGAGACGGTCGAGCGCCTCCCGGTCGAGCCGGCCGGGGTCCTCGGTGGCTTCCGCCACGAAGCACACCAGGTCCACGTCCTCGACCGCCCGCTCCGCCGTCTTCGACATCAGCTGCCCGAGACGGCCCGCGCCCGGATGCAGACCCGGCGTGTCCACGAAGATGACCTGGGCGGTCGGCAGGTGGCGGATCCCGGTGATGCGGGTGCGGGTGGTCTGCGGGCGCGGCGAGACGATCGCCATCTTCTCGCCGACCAGGCGGTTGAGCAGGGTCGACTTGCCCACGTTGGGCCGGCCGACGAGCGCCACGAAGCCCGCGCGGTGAGGGGCCGGCATCAGGCCTTCAGCAGCCCGGCCCAGAGTCGCGCGGGCACCGCGCGCGCCGAGCGGCCGGCCAGGATCTCCCGCGCCCGCTCGTGCATGCGCCGGGCGCGCCGCGGGTCGTGGTCGTCGTAGCCGGCCAGGTGGAGCAGGCCGTGCACGACCAGCAGGTCGAGCTCCACCGCGAGCGGCACCCGGCGCTGCCGGGCGTGGCGCGCCGCGGTCTCGGCGGAGACGATCACCTCGCCCCAGAGCCGACCCGGGCCCGGCCCCGCGAGGTCGAAGGCGAGCACGTCGGTGGCTCGCCGCGTCCCGAGGTACCGCGCGTTGAGGGCGCGAATGCGCCGGTCGTCGACCACCGTCACGTGCACCTCCCGGTCCGCCCGGCCGAGCGCCGCGAGGGCGCGCCGGGCGACCGCCCGCAGGCGACCGGGGAAGACGCGGGAGCGACGCTGGAGGTTGGAGATCGCGACGGGCACGGCCGGGCCGAACCTCAGCCCGCTCCGCGCGTGGGAGGCTTCCGGACGCGGTCGTAGGCCCGCACGATCGACGACACCAGATCGTGCCGGACGACGTCCCGGTCGTCGAAGTAGATGAAGCGGATGCCGTCGATGCCCTGCAGCACGCTCTGGATCTCGATCAGCCCCGAGGTGCGGCTCGCGGGCAGGTCGACCTGGGTGATGTCCCCGGTCACGACCATCTTGGAATTGAAGCCGAGCCGGGTCAGGAACATCTTCATCTGCTCGGAGGTGGTGTTCTGGGCCTCGTCGAGGATGATGAAGGCGTCGTTGAGCGTGCGCCCCCGCATGTAGGCGAGCGGCGCGATCTCGATCGC
>Ga0207684_10003627_pt1 | contig 15010 bp, 13 predicted proteins | sample KBSK5501metaG_FD_184342 | JGI IMG/M metagenome (GOLD analysis project Ga0207684, IMG submission 184342) | Corn, switchgrass and miscanthus rhizosphere microbial communities from Kellogg Biological Station, Michigan, USA - KBS K5-50-1 metaG... | ecosystem: Host-associated > Plants > Roots >...
GAACAGTTCCACGTGATCGTTCAAGCCTACGTTGAAGCTCAACGGCGTGTCCACTATGTCTACGTTTCCCGGATCGCGATCATAGTTGCTGTACGCGACGCTGAACGTAAACTCACCCTTGCGTATCGTGTCTCCATCATAGACCGTGAACAGTCCTGTCGGCCCTCCTACCGGACCTCCCGTGCCCACTGCCGGAGCTTGATTACGCGGATCCTGTGGCGATCTCAAAGTCTGCGCCGACACTGCGGCACTTAACACAAAAATAGTCAGCGCGGATAAAAGCGCCCTCGTTGCGAGTCTCATCGCAATCCTCCTGCATAACGAATATAGAAGTTTGTTTTGAATGCCAACGTCGATGTTTTAAGTTCTACCATAGAACCAATCTAGTTAGCGCAAGACCAGAGACACCCAAAATTCGATGCTCTTGGTCACACGTTGCTGCCTGCAACTCCAGAAATCTTTACGTCGGTGATACCGCACCTAAAGCTTGGCCCAAGCTGGGGTTATTTACAGAACTGAGGGCGCGGAATCATGCCAGACCATACCCTACCAGTTAACGGAAATCAAGACTTTTTCACTATTTAGCTCTATTTCTTTATGTCTTTTCCGTCACGCATATCACGCATATATCCCTCGCATGCGCGTGTCGTAGGCCACCCGGTCTATAGCCAACATATAGGCTGCGGTACGAGTGTCAACCGAGTGTGCATCGGCATAACGGCAAAGATCATTAAAGCTGGCAACCATAGTTTCCTGCAGCCTCTGATTGACGATGTCTTCCCGCCAAAAATATCCCATCCTGTCCTGAACCCATTCAAAGTAAGAGACAGTCACACCTCCGGCGTTCGCGAGAATATCAGGGACCACAAAGATTCCCTTCTCATGCAATACCTGATCCGCCGCAGCCGTGGTGGGCCCATTCGCTCCTTCGGCGAGGACCTTACACTTGATCTTATCGGCGTTCTGCGAAGTAATCTGGTTCTCAGTGGCGGCAGGAACGAGCACGTCGCATTCCAACTCCAGCAGCTCGGTGTTCGTCACCCGTTCCACGCCTGGATAGTCTTCGAAGGAGCGGGTCGTGCGCAGGTGTTTTAGCGCCGCCGGAATATCAATGCCGTTCGGGTTGTAGATGCCTCCATGAACATCGGAAATGGCCACTACTTTGTAACCCGCTTCGTGCAGCAGCTGCGCACCAATGCCGCCAACATTCCCTGATCCCTGAACCACAACTCGCGTCGATTCGGGGACCATCCGAAACCTTTTGACGGCCTCGTTAATTACAAACAAGATTCCCCGCCCGGTTGCTTCACGTCGTCCTGAAGAGCCGCCAAGATCGATAGGTTTTCCCGTCACTACTGCGGTTACCGTGTGCCTGGCGTGCATGGAGTAGGTGTCCATGATCCACGCCATTGTTTGCTCATTGGTGTTCATGTCCGGTGCCGGCACGTCCTTTTCAGGACCAATAAAGTCGAGCAGTTCGGAGGCGTAGCGCCGAGTCATTCTCTCCAGCTCACCAATCGACATCTGCTGAGGGTCGCAGATGATCCCGCCCTTGGCGCCCCCAAAAGGAACGTTAACCACCGCACATTTCCAGGTCATCCACGCCGCCAGCGCCCGCACTTCGTCCAGATTCACATCCGGCGAATAGCGAATGCCGCCTTTGGCCGGTCCACGCGCGAAGTTATGCTGGACGCGATAGCCTTCAAATACTTGAATCCGTCCCGAGTCCATCCTGGTCGGTATGTAAACCTTGAGTTCCCTGTTGGGGACGCGCATGACGGCGTACAGATCCGCATCGAGATTGAGCAACTGGGCCGCTCGATCAAAGCGCGACATCATCGACTCAAACGGGTTCTCTTCTTTTATCTCGCGGATGTCGTCTACATAAACTGTGCTTGGCAGACTGGCCATAGGCTATCTCCGAATCCTCAAAGTCAGCTCAAGAAAGTGCATCGAAACTTTCCACCCATTTTGGCTGGGTGAATTAATAGACTACAACCGCAACGGCCCATCATCACGAACTTCAGCTTGTGGTTGTTGGTCCAGGACCTCATTCATCGCTCCACTACGAAATCCCTGAAGATCGAGGGTTACGTACTTAAACCCCAGCTCGCGAAAGCGGCGGGCCAATTCCTCAATTACGTCTAAACGCAGTGCCCGTGGCATCTCCGCCGCAGCAATTTCCAGCCGAACAAGACTGTCGTGATGGCGCACGCGAAACTCCCGGAAGCCCAGTTCGCGGAGAATTTCCTCTCCTCTATCCACGGTCGAAAGTCGTTCAATGGTTACCGGGACACCATATGCGATCCGAGACGAAAGGCACGGGCTGGCGGGTTTGTCCCATGTCGGCAAACCAACTCTGCGACTCAAAAGCCGGACTTCTGCTTTCGACATGCCAACTTCTATAAGAGGACTTCGCACCCCGTGCGCGTTTGTCGCCGCACGTCCCGGCCGGAAGTCGGTGAGGTCATCACAGGTTGACCCGTCGACTATGAAGTCTATTGCTCGAACGCGCGACACGTCTTCAAGCTTCTTGTATAGTTCGTCCTTGCAAAAGTAACAACGCGTAGGACCATTCGCAGTGTAATTAACATCTTCCAACTCATCGGTCCTGACGATTTCCCTGCGAAAGCCAAACTGTTGGGCCAGACGAACGGTCTGTTCGCGCTGCTGCCCGGACAAACTCGCCGATTCTCCAGTAACGCAAAGCGCGTTTCCACCAAGTTCGGAATTGGCGACGTAGGCGAGGTAAGTGCTGTCGACGCCTCCAGAGAAAGCCACCAGCGCAGAACCCATTTCACGAAACAGGTGACGTAGTCTTTCTTCTTTAGCCAGCGCGACCGGCTCGGCGCCATCCTGGCTGCCAACTCTCGTTTCGACGTCTTCAACCAGTGAACTGCTCAACGGTTTTGGCTCTCCGAGAATAAAGACACGTGCGCACTGTGCGTTCAAGTTCTTTAAATAGAATGATGGGATTGCGGTGGCAATGTTAGCGCAAGCATCAAGACGAGTGCAACCGGCATCTCAGAATTGCAGCGCGTAAGTGATGCGCCTGAATTTTGGACGCAAGTAGTTTTGCCATGTTAACATCCACATCTCCTCAGATTTCGCTTTCCACGCCTGTTACGATTTGGTTCTCATGATTCAGCAGCTACCAGGAATGATGGCTTCATGGTCGCGTTTTGCGGCGCTTGCGGTAGCGCTGTGTTTGCTCTTTTTGGGCGGCAGTGTGACGCAGGCCCAAACTGACGACCCTTTTGGGGATGGTTCCGCTGATCCCGTGAAACTATTTGAACGCGGGCAGAATGCGCATGCTCACGGCGACCTTCTCAAAGCGTTGGAGTTCTACGAAGAAGCTATCAAGGTGCGGCCGGAGTTTGCTGAAGCGGAATTCCAAAGAGGAAACGCGTTGGTTGGGTTGGGGCGTTTGCCGGAAGCTGAGTCTTCCCTGCGACGTGCGATAGAACTGCGGAAAGATTGGTCAATGCCTTATTCGGCCTTAGGCGCTCTGCTTGTCCGCCTCAATCGTGATGCAGATGCTGAGCCCGTTTTGCGTCAGGCGGTCAAGCTCGACACACAAGACAACCTGGCGCTTCGAATGTTGGCCGACATTCGCTTGCGAGGGGGCGACGCAAAAGAGGCGCTGGAACTAGCGCGCCGCGCCACTATTGACCCTGACGCACCAACATCGACCTGGTTCCTGCGTGGTACGGCTGAGCGCGCCACCGGTGACAAGGTCGCTGCCCTGTCCAGCTTTGATCGTGCACTGCAACTGGACCCTGTAAATCTTTCTGCGCTATTAGAACGAGCCGAGATTCGTATTAGCACCGGTGAAAACGAACGCGCCCTTGCCGATCTCAAGATAGCCGAGACATTGATCAGGGGAGATAAAGCTATTGCTTCCCGACTCGCGGCGGATTACGAATTAGCCGGCAAACCTGACCAGGCAAAGCGAGTGGCCGAAGCCGCCGGACTGAGTCAAGCAACACCCGTTTCCAATGACGGAACTCTTAAGGTGGTGGGCACTCCTGAGGAAATAGATGCAGCAAACAGCGCTGATCCGGCTGTGGCCCGCAAAGCTCTCGAGAACTTGTTGGCGAAGAATCCAAACAACGCGATGCTTTTAGCACGATTGGGTGTTGCGTATCGCACCGTCAATGCAAGCCGCTCGCTTGATTACTACAAACGTGCGGCGGAGAAGGAGCCGGCCAACCCTGACTACGCCACTGGCTACAGCTCAGCACTGGTGCAAGCCCGCCGCTTTGCGGAGGCCGCCGGCATTCTCCGCCGGGTGATTCAGATTGCTCCCAACAACTATGTGGCCCACGCTAATCTTGCTACCGCTTTATACGAACTCAAGCAGTTCGCCGCCGCTGTCGCTGAGTATGAGTGGTTACTGAAAGCAAAACCGGATCTGCACGTAGCATATTATTTCATTGCCACGGCGCATGATTATCTTGGAGAATACGACCAAGCGCTGGAAGCCTACGAGAGTTTTCTCGCCCGAGCCGACGCCAAAGCAAATCAACTCGAGCTCGAGAAAGTTAAATTGCGGCTGCCGTCTCTGCGAAGGCAGATTCAATTAGGTCAGGGTGTAAAGCGAAAGTCTGAGCGTCCTACGGAACATTAACCCAACCACTGGAATTCAAATGGTATCCAAGGGAATTAAGCGTCGTACGATTCTAAGTACTCCTGTACTGCTGTTCGTGACGTTGTTTGTGCCCGCGGCGAACGCTCAGGATCCTAAGCCACTAGATCAAACCGCCCCGCCTCCGGCTAAAGTCATAACGCGGGAGGAACGCTCCCAACTCAATCAATCGAAGGACGAGAAGGCGCGCATCAAGTTATCAATCGAACTGGCTGAAACTCACCTTGCTAATGCTGAGCACCAAACTTCGCAGCAACAGTATGAGGCCGCCGCTACCGAAGCCGGTAAGTATTGGGCCTTGATTGAAGACGCGCTGGGCTTTATGAAGTCGGTGGATCGCAAAGGCAACAGGAGGCGGGACCTGTACAAGCGTTTGGAGCTGGCGCTGCGAGCACACGGACCAAGATGGGCCACTATGCGTCGTAACACGCCTGCTGAATACGCGGTATGGATTAAGGAGCTGGAAGAGTTTGCGCGGAATGGTCGAACCGAGGCGCTCAATTCATTTTACGATAACACCGTTATTCGCGGCGGCTCAGAGAAGTCGTCCGATGCAAAAGCAACCAAAGTATTGGACAAACCCTAAAAACACTCGAAAACTTATGATAACCCGTGTCCTGCTCCTTTTAATGACAGCCGTTCTCACCTCCTTTTTCTGTACACTGGCCACAGCCTTTCAAGCCCGCGAGCACCTAACAGAGCAAGAGATAGAGCTGGTCAAAGATGCTCAACTCCTTGATAAGCGCATCGATGTTTTCATTAAAGCCGCTGACCGCCGAATGCTCGTGTTGAATGGTGGCGGTCCCAACACAACGACCGCCAAGCAATTGAAGAAGGATTCTGAGACCTGGGGTGAACTACCGAAAGGATCTCGCGCCGAACTCATCGGCGACATTGCGCGAATTTTTGACGAGGCGATTACCAACATCGACGACGTTAGCTCGCGCGATGAAAAAAACCCGCTGATCCCAAAGTCCCTTCGCAAGTTGGCGGCGGCCGCGTCGCGGATTGTAGAACAGTTAAAACCAGTCGCGGGGCAGGCAAGGAGTGATGAAGAACTGAGCAGTTTCGATCTGCTTAGCGAGAATGCGGAATCAATCCTTCAGGCGGCAAACAAGCTGCCACCACCAACGACCGCTGAGAAGAAGGGGAAAAAACAGTGAAACGTCAAGAGTGAAAAGTGATGAGTCAGACCTCTTCACTCTTAACTTAACTTTTCACTTTTCACCCTTCACTTTTCACCTTTTCTTCCGCACTTCGGTACTGACTTGCTTCGCTTCCTGATCTAGAGCGGTGCCCGCACTCGCTTCATCACCTTCTTCTTTGGCAGTCGCCGCAGACTTCAGACGCGCTGCGGCCTCGCCGACCGCAAAAAGTTGGAACTCAACTTTCGCTTCAGTCTTGTCCACCCCGCCAGATCCTACACCCGCTGCGCGTCCCAGAAAGCCGCCGAGTTTCTTGGCTGACGATGCCTTCAGCGCGGTCAGATCTGTATAAAGGATGAAGTCGCATTGCTTCGCTTTTGCTTCAGCCTCAGCTTCTCGCGGCGAGATTGCATTCAAAGGCACGGCTTCAACGCTGTCGCCCTGCAGTTCCCCAATCAAGCGCTGACGTAATGATTCCTGCGAAACTCCCTTATCAGTCCGGTTGTTGATCTGGACCACGCCCACGCGAATACTGCCTGGCGCCTTTCGGTTACCCATGTTTGAGGCATTGCTTTGATCGTTTGCAGCCGGCGACCGACTGTCTGACATCTGCGCAGTCAGATCTGCCATTGAAGGCATTGCGTACAACTCTTGAGTGCTGGCTGCTTCAACATAACCCGCGGGGATATCAAACAAGGCGGCATCAAGCGGCTCCCGAGAAAGCTCTATAACTTCCTTGGTGGACGTGAAGGCCACCCGGCCATCGGGACCGTAGGAGGTCGTGGTTTCCAGGAGCGCATAGCCGGTTCGCGCAGCGCCTTGCCGGTTAAAGCGGACCGCATCGCGACAGCCGCCCCGCGGGGACGGGCCACCCATTGGCGCGCGGCCCCCAATATCGCAGTTAAGACCAAACGAAAAATCGATGTACCAACCATCCGTCTCCATTCGCTGCTTCATCGGATTACAGGCGTTTGCCGACGACTCGATGATCAAGCTGGTCTTAACGTGGCGAGCCTGGAAACCAAAAATCTCCTTGCGCTCGCCGGTATCGACTGCGTTGGTCGTATAAGTAATGACGCCGCCACTTCGCGACGGTTCCACGACCGGGCGGCCGACCTGTCCATTATTCGCTGGAGCATCCGAGGTCTCCATCGGCGTAATCACATACTTTTTCGCACTGTCGCTGATTTGAATAGTTCGCTTGAGGTCACACTGTGTAACGTTGATGATGTCTCGCCCATAACCCATTTTCATTTCGGTGCGTTCACGCGCACCTTTGAGCATGGTGGTATTTTCCATCGCTTGTCCGGAAGTGGTTGTGCGGTAGGTAAGCTTCAAATCATTCCGCGCCGGCGTTGCCGGTGGCGCGGCTTGTGCGGCAGGACGATTTGGCCTCCGTTGCGCCATCAGGGCGGACGAAGAAACGAATAACAAAACTAGAATCGTTATGCTTATACCCGAAAACCCTTTTCTCATTATCTCTCCTTGTGTGCTCGGCAGTTTGTGAAGCTATTATTTGCAAGCTCGAACGTTAACGCGTAAAGGTACGACAAAGCGGTCCGGGTAAAGCAGGAGGCAGGAGCAGTAGGCAGGCTGCAGGACAGAGCGCTCTAACTAACTAGCGCTTTTCGCCCAAGGGTCCGTTTGACCTGCCTCCTGCACCGGCCTCCTGCACCTGCTCTTCTTCAGTCGCGTGCTTTCTTGAGTGTCTCAGTGGCGCGGTTAATTGCTTCTACTATACGACCCAAAGCTTCTGCCGCGTTGGCTGTATTTCGATCGTCAAGCGCCTGACGAAAATCAGGCAGAGGTTGAGCCGCATAGCCCGTGTAAGTACCCGGCGCATAAATCTGGTGCACATACCAATTTCGCCCGCGCAGCCCGCGTTCGTCCGTCAATGATCGCTCAGCGGCCAGCAACGCATCATTGATGCGCTTCAACCTGGCCACGGCGCGCGGGTGACGATCATTTGCTTCCACACGCGTTCGCTCGATTTCTGCGACGGTCTCATGCCGCGCCTTCTCGATGCGCTCGGCCTCATCTGAAAAACTCTGTAGCGCTTTATTCATCGGCTTCTCATCTAAGCCATCTGCTAGCTTACGACGTCTGGCAGTTTTCATACACTGATCGAAAAACTCACGCACCTGCCCGGCATAGTCGCGATAATCGAGTGGCAACCCGGCCGCATCCGCGAGGCGCATCGCCACCGTTCCCCAGAGTTGCGCCGCCGCTACGTGGTAGACAAAGTTTGGATCACCGAAGTGACTCATCCAGTAGAAAGAATCATAAGCGGAATGATAGACACCATAGTCGCCGCCAAAACCCATATCACTGGCAGGCACTCCCAGGTGTTGTAAGAAGGGCGTGAAGTCTGAACCCGAACCCAAAGCGCCAATGCGCGCCTCGGCAATCGACGTGTCCGATGCCGCTTCCGCATTCGTCAGCTCAGGGTCGGGCTGATCCTCACGTGAGCGTTCCTGCCATTGTTGATAAACCGATTGGCCGCTTTTTGGATCCTTCACGTCGCGGGTCGCGCCACGAATTAGTTTCCACATTGAAGGCACTGACGAAGCGCCAAAATTTGATCCGGAAACAGCCGAATCCATGTTGAGGTAGGCGACTGCTTTCTCCTTCAACTCAGCGGCGTTATCTTCAGCCCATTCGGTCGAACCCAAAAGTCCATACTCTTCGCCATCCCAACTGGCCAGGACGATCGTACGTCGCGGTTTCCACCCCTTCTTCAACATGGCACCGAAGGCACGTGCAGTCTCGAGCATCGCGGTCGTACCGCTGTTTGGATCGACGGCCCCAAAGACCCAGGCATCGCGGTGGTTCCCCATGATCACCCAGCGGTCCTTTTCTTCATCGCCATCGATACGCGAGATCACGTTCCAGATTTTTCGCACTTGATAGTCCATTGACGTTTTCAAGTGCACGCGCACATATTCTGTTCCGCCAACGTGATAAGGAAACGGCAAGCCACCCTGGAAACCCTTCGGTCTCACTGGACCGCGCAACGGTTCCAGCAAACGCTTAGCGTCTCCATAAGAGATCGGCTGGACCGGAATCCGCGGCAGGGTTTTGACCTCTTCCATCCTCAGTCGCGGCACGCCAGGTTTTGCAGGTTTACCCGGTGTTAGTGGATCGCCCGGCGCAGTCGACAAGAATTGAACCGAGCCGCGTTGCGCCGAATACGCGGGACGCCAGGGACCTTTGGGATAAACATCGCCTTGCGCGTAGCCATCATCTGCCGGGTCGGAATATATGATTAACCCAACGGCGCCGTGTTGCTCCGCAACTTGCGCCTTCACCCCGCGAAAGGAGTTGCCGTAACGCGCGATCGCAATCTTGCCGGTCACGTCAACGCCAAGTTTCTTTAGCGCCTCATAATCAGGAGGCAAACCGTAGTTCACATAAACAAGCGGCGCGGTCACATCTCCGCTGGGGCTGTAGCCATTGAAGAGCGGGACGATCTTTGGGTTGGACGACGACGGATCCTCGGCGATAACCGGTTCTTTGACAGCAAGCTTTTCGAGCCGTGGTCGAGTCAGTTCCACAATGCCGGGTTGTTTTGGATAAGGCAGCAACACCTCATACTCGTTTAGCTCCGAGGCGATGCCATAACTGCGAATCTGATCGCGAACAAATATGGCGGTCGCGTAGTCCTCTTTGCTCCCGGCTATATGGGGCTCTGCGGTCAGCCGGCGTAAATGCTCCCTGGCCGAAGCCGGTGCCGGCAGCGCGCGAAATTCGTCTTCCCAGCGACGCTCCTCAATTGATCCGGCGGGTGTGAAACCGTCGAGTACTGCTGCCGGCGCTGAAGCACTCTGTGATAAAACCGGACGGAGATTTGCGGACGTGTTTAGGAATGCAAGAGCCAGGAAACCGGCGACCAGGCTGCGAATGGATCTCATTTTATCGTTTTCCTCAATTCAAACGCTGGGATATTCGAGTGAACAATGATCGTTACCTGATCGTAAACTGAAGTCACCGACCCGAGCGAAAGGATGCGCATCTATGGACAGCAGATATTATCCCGGCGTTGAAGCGGATGTCTTCAAACTAGTAGCTGAGCTTCGCAGTATTTTTGATCAGGATTATGAAGTGCAAACGATGCACGTTTCGTCAACTACAGTTTTGCAAGCGCGCAAGTCTAGCACGTTGCGCGATCTTACCGGCCTCTCGGCGGCGCTGACAATCAAGATCACACCGGAAGCAGGTGGCACGCGCGTAGAGATGGGCATGCAGAAGTGGCTGGACAAGGCAGCCGTCGCCGCGGTGGCCGTTCTGATTTCCGCCGGACTTCTCCTCGCTTTGCCTGCGCTCGGAGCTTACTGGCAGTACAAACTCACAGAAGATGCCTGGAGAATAGTCGAAGCCCACATCGCCGGCAAAGCTGGCGGCTATGTTCCGCCATTACCCGGACGCTGCGGCAGTTGTGGTGCTGCGAACACTGTAGACGCGAGCTTCTGTTCTGCCTGCGGAGCAAACTTCAAAGTAGCGGCTTGTCCCTCCTGCGGCGCCGCGCCCAAAGACCCTTCGTCGCGATTCTGTAATCAATGTGGGAGTAAGTTGTCACCGTAGTAGTGCAAACTGTTCCGCGAGGCCTAGCACAAAAAGTCGAGAATTCATGGGTGCGTTCCCAAATCGAGTAACGCTGAAAGCGTTGGCTAATGTCAGCCCAGGGTTTGCTTTGAAACCCTGGGTTCAAAAATGCCCCGGGGAGATTGTTCGCAACCCTGAAGGGGTTGCGCGGCTTTGCGGTAACAAACGCCGGCGCAACTCCTTCAGAGTTGCGCCCTCGAGAAATGGGACGCGTTAACCCAGGGTTGCCAAAAGCCGCAACCCTGGGCTGGGATTGGCGAACGCTTTCAGCGTTATTCGCACCCCTTGCTCAACTATTATTGACTTGCCCGGGCGATCGTCGTATCGTTCCGCCACCCGAACAGTTCGAGTTCGTTCACTGCGTCTAAGATCTACCTCGCGCTCTAGTTTCTTCGAAATTCAATTGGGTTCTAACGGTCGTACGATACGTCAAAATTCGGAGCCGCAGCCGCAGTCATGTCCCGGCACAGACTGCGAAATCAATCAAACGTCAAATCGAAACCCCCTGGAGGTATTTGTTTATGAAGAAGTCTCTCCTGTTCTGTGTAGTTGTCACCCTAATCTCAGCATTCACCCCGGCCTTTGCCCAGGATCCCCCGAAGAAAGGTCCACCGAAAGTGCTTTACGTCGTGCGTGAAGACATCAAACCCGGAATGATGGGCGCGCATAACATACATTCCGCCAACTTTGCCAACATCTTCAGAACGCTGGGCACGACCAACCATCGCATTGCGATGGTCCCCGTTGCCGGAAGCGAAAATGAAGTCGTCTACATCACCGGCGCCGACTCGTTCGCAGAACTTGAAACCATCCTTAACGGCACCGACAAGAAAATGGCGGCTGCGAGCGGTAACACGAAGGCTGAACTGGATCGGCTCGATAAGGAAGCGCCGATATTGCATGCCGGCATGCGCGACATGTTAACAATCTATCGGCCAGAGTTGAGTTACAAAGCAGATGTCGACATTCGCACGTATCGCTACTTCTCAATCACAACGACGCGCATTCGGCCAGGACATGACGCGCAATACGCCGAGTACCTGCAGAAGCTGGTCAACGTTGCTCGGGAAAAAGCGAAGATCGACAACCTGCACGTAGCTGTTTTCCAGGTCGTGTCCGGAGCACCCGGCGGCACGTACCTGATTTTCCGGCCCTTGAAGTCTTTAGCGGAGTTCGATGATCCGATTGCCATGAGAGTTCGGGCTTCAATGGGCGACGACATGAGGAAGGATGCTGACAAGGCGGTTAGCGAGGCAGTCCTGTCCAGCGAGATCAGTACCTACGCCTTCGCGCCTGGCATGAGCTATTTAGAGAAGGACTTCATTGCGGGCGATCCCGGATTCTGGAACCCAAAGCCGGCAATGATGGCCAAACCAAAGCCGAAAAAGAAAGTGGCGAAACCAGTAGCCCCGCCGCCACCAACTGACTAAACAATAAATCTTGCATCAGCAGCCGTGAACGAGCGCATCTTCGCGTTCGTTCGCGGCTTTGCTGTTCAATCCGAGGAAAAACTAATGCCGTTACAGCGTCGATGACCTATACTTTTTTGGCAAGGTTGGCTAAGTCTTCTTATTCATTTTGCGGAGCCTCAAATCTTGGCCGCCTCATGAACGTTTTGACGTTGCCGTACAATTCAGATTCTAAGCCCTCAGGGGTGTCATGTTCGATATCTTCATCTGTTCCTAACTTACTTGTCCAACGGCCATCTGCCAGTTGACGTGCTGCGTGTGTGCCTTCTGAAGCAATACCGTAAATCGCAATCTTTTCATATCCCGCCTCAACGTCACCATTGTTGCATTTTCGGAATCCGTGAAGCTCGTAGACCCTAACCAAAGTGTTAACGCTGAAATCTATCGGAACGCCTGGCGGCCAATAGTATCCCCGAACGCCGATCATATCTGGGTCCCAGAACTGCCGTGTGTCGTGTACAGCGAATGCTATGCAGTTGTAGCCGTCATCGGCATCGCTGGATTGATTCCAGTCGCCAGTCTTTAAATTTGGAAAGTCTAGATTGATGTCGTCAAGAGACATTAAGTAAGGTAGCCTTCAGCCTCACCCCAACTAATCCAAGCCTCTACGGCTTCATGAAAGGTCGCGTTTTCGGGTGCCGGATCTTTGTCGGTAATAGCGTGAAGGGCCCATAGCCAATGGCCGCCCCTCTCTACCATCTCTTGCAGTATGAGAGGTATGGCAGCAACTCCCATCCCTATGATTTTCTGGTAGGCAGGGTGCATCGAAATCTTCGATAGCGAAGAGACCCTTCTAGTTTCCTTCCGCCACGTATCCGCCAGTGTCCGGAACTTCTCGCAATCATCAGGTGTAGGCGCGAGGAGATCACGCTTCGACATCAGCAGCGGCGCCCCTCCATGACTAGCGTAAACTAGCAACGGCGCTTGCGAGGTTGTTATTGTTTGCTCCTGTCGGTGTGCGTCCCCTCTGGTTGCGCGGGTGCGAATTGCTTCTGTGGATGGGGTGACGGCTGGCATTATGATTCCTTTGTCTCTTTCTGCTCGGGAAAGCTAATAGTTGCCCCTCTGTTTTCTGCCATAGCCTTGAGCAAGCGATCAAAAGTGGGTTCAGACATGCCAATGCGTGCAACACACTTCTGGGTCGTAGGACCAACTTGCCCCGTTTGAGTGATTCCCTCAGTACCGGCAATTGGCGGTAACTGCGATTGAAAAAAAAACAATGAATGGGACTTATCTGATGTATGCGTCACGATATACGCATCAGCAAACAGACCTAGAACCGCCTCAGTACCGACGAATTTGAGAGCTTTTGATGCCTGTAATCTAGGGGATTTGTACTTAGCCATAGCGTCCTCCGGTTTGGTGCGGTGAGTGGACGCTGACTATACTCTGGCCGTCTACGGCAAGTCAAAAAGTGAGCCAAGTCTACTATTACCTTTGAAAGACGAGCTAAAATCCACCGGACCGCTCGACAGTACTCACCTTCGCACTTTGAGGCGAGGCTGCCGCAACTCTCTAAAAAAACCGGGTACCCTAAGGGCTGAAGACGTCCAGATGAAACGAGCTCCGGTTCGCGTTTGATTTTGCGCTAGGCGTTGACTCCCAGCGATCACCACGGGCGAGGATCGCCACACCGATATCCGGGGCCATTTATGAAGCGCGCCGCTGCGCGCGCGTTAGCGTCTGCTCGCGCAGCCGTCTTAACACTCGCCGGTGCTGAAGATTGATCGGCCACGTCACAAAGGAACTCCACCTGCACCTGGTTAGGCGAGTGGAAACGGCTGGCCGTGCCGTTGTTCTCCCACATGGCCCCAAACACATACTGGCTAATCCCGTGGAAGTAGAAATAGTCGCACGAGCCGAATGAGCAACCACTGCAGCGGTGACCGCCACAGGAGCCGTTGTTCCAGTTGTACTTGCGCATCCAGGCGTGCCAGCCCTCGTGCATGAAGTCTCCGGCGCGCGAGGCCGGATTGTTGTTGGCCGTCGGTGTGGCGTTATCGTAGAGCGGACATGATGTTTGCAATTGATCCGGGGGCTGGAACGCCCCGTACACTGAGTTATCGTCAATGGCCAGGTGGAAGAAACCATTGTGGAAATTGCTGCCGGCTGCTTCGGCGGTCGCCCGGTAATCAACCGTGCCGTGAAACGACTGGTCATTGTTGTCGTTGAGTTTATAAGTGAGAAGATAAGACGCGTTCCAGTGCTTCGGGTATTCGAGGTTGACGTTGCAGGCGTCGAAGAAACCTCGGTTGCTCCAGTTGCTGGCGCGCGCGTCATAGGCGAGATACTGCCAGAGGAAGAACGCCTGCCAACAACCGTGTTGGTTCCAAAGATCGCGTTCGGCCTGACTCGAACTTGATTGGTTGCACACAGCGTAGGTGGTCCCCAACAAACAAGCCAACCAAAGCACTACGCACAAAGCTTTCTTTCTGCTGTTCATTTCGGTATCTCCTAACTCAGCGCCTCAGTACTTGGGCGGATTACCGGGGTTGAGGTTTCGATCATTCGATGGCTCCTGCCGTCGTTCCTTCTCGTATTCCGGCGCGGGTGGAACGACTTCGGGGTGGGCCTTAAGGTAGGCTTCGAGCTTGGGGTTAAAAGAACCCGCGCGCTCGCCTTCCACACGAGTGATCTGATCGATGTAACGTTCTTCGCCCTTGAGAACACGCTGCAATAGAGTGCGCCGTGCCCCTTCTTTGTCCTTCTGATTCCACAGGTAGGCGCTGATCGCCTCAGACCGAACGATGATTGAGGGGTGCTTGCTCACCTGCGAGAGCACCTCTTCATTCGCGCTCGGAGAGTTTAAGTAGGCGAGTCCGTCAATCGCTTTCGCCTGCAGTGTCCCGAGCGCGGTCTGCTCGATGATCTCTCCCTCAGTCGTCTTATGTCCCTCCGTCGGGAACGGTTGGTTCACGAACTCGCGAAGGAACTGTTCAGCGTCCGGGCTGCGCAACTCGCCAAGAAGTGCCAGGGCCAGCAGCGCGCGGCTATGATCGGTCCGCTGCGCTCGTGTTATCTCGTCGGCAAATGCTTTGACGACGTCTTTATTTCCGCGCGCGGCTTCCAGCGCCTTGCGGCCATCCTCGTGTTCCTCCGGCAAAGAAGCGCCGGCCCAATCGATGAAGGCGGCCACCGCCCGGCTC
>Ga0207684_10003628_pt1 | contig 15007 bp, 8 predicted proteins | sample KBSK5501metaG_FD_184342 | JGI IMG/M metagenome (GOLD analysis project Ga0207684, IMG submission 184342) | Corn, switchgrass and miscanthus rhizosphere microbial communities from Kellogg Biological Station, Michigan, USA - KBS K5-50-1 metaG... | ecosystem: Host-associated > Plants > Roots >...
CAAGACTCGAGGCTCGTAGTTTTCAGAGAATGATTGAGCGCGCGCTTCAAGAGTTTCCCAATTTTCAGGTTGTCGCCACGACGCTGCGCCATGCCCGGACGGCGACAGTGAACGATTGGGGCGCAGTCTGTTTTGCCGATGGACAATTCTATCAAGCGGCGACCCGGGAGAATTTGGAAGTCCTCGACCGGGTTGGCGGCGGTGACTCTTTCGCTTCAGGATTGATCTATGGTCTCCTCAACGGCAAAGGTCCGCAGTGGGCGGTCGATTGCGGCGCCGCGCACGGTGCGCTGGCGATGACTACGCCGGGTGACACGACGATGGCCACCCTGAGCGAGGTCGAGAAAGTGATGAAAGGTGGCACGGCAAGGGTCGAGAGATGAGCAGGTCTGCCGCAGCACAGTGCGGAAAGCCTACGGCTTTCCGGAAATCCGCTCTTTTAATTTTCGAGGCTATGCCTCCCTCATCTCTTTGCCAGAAACACCCGAGGCGCAACCTCCTATTTGTTCGTTAGCAGAACGGTAAGGCAAAGCCTTACCGCAATGTGCGGCGGCAAAGCCGCTGCTTTTTAGGAACGCAGACCAGTAATCAATGAACAAGACCGAAGTCCTCAAACGCATTCGTGACACTGGCCTAATTCCGGTCGTGCGGGCCGAGTCGTCTGACCTGGCGATGCGCGCGGTCGCGGCGCTCAAAGCCGGCGGCCTCGATGTGCTCGAAGTAACCATGACCGTGCCTGGCGCGATTGAAGTGATCCGAACCTTGTCCGCTGAGTATGGGGCCGAAACTTTGATCGGCGCAGGTACCGTCCTCGATCCGGAAACGGCCCAAGCCTGCATCCGAGCCGGGGCAAAGTTCATCGTCAGCCCTGCGCTCAACAAAGAAACGATCGAATTCTGCCGCCAGCAGGACGTGGCGATTTTTCCCGGGGCCCTGACACCGACTGAAGTGGTGCGAGCCTGGAACGCCGGAGCTGACGCAGTGAAGGTTTTTCCCGCCGGCGCAGTCGGCGGCGCCAGCTACTTAAAAGCCTTAAAAGCTCCTCTGCCACAGATTGAATTAATTCCTACGGGTGGGGTCTCTCTGAAAACGGCGGCCGACTTTATCCGGGCCGGGGCTATGGCCCTTGGCGTGGGCGCCGATCTCGTGGACACCAAAGCCTTGCGCGAAGGTAACAGCGAATTAATCACTGAGCGCGCGCGTCAGTTTATCGAGATTGTGCAACTGACTCGGGCCTCTTGCGCCTGACTTGTGCAATGGGAAACCGCAAAAGGCGGCATTGCCTCCGATCTGGCAAGGTATAAGCGGAGGCAGGTAAAGGCGGTGAGCTGAGCAGCTGCGAATTCTGAAAAACCGAGCGGAGCAAACGACCCTTCGTACGATTTGAGCCGGCACAACATAGCGCCGCCTAAGTCTTGCCACACACTCCAAGGAACACATCAGCGGTTCCTTATTGCTCGTCCAACAATCGCGTGCCTGCCTTTCAAGATATCTAATAGTGTGCTTGCTACGCTGTAGCGTAGGAAGCAGCGCATGCTATTCTGGGCGCCAAACGAAGGAGTGCGTTTCGGACAAATCGGCCACATTGTTCTCAGCTTCGTTAGAGACCAAAGCGATGAATATAGGTTCGACATTTCTATCGCTTTTACTATTACCGCTGGTATTCCAATCGCCGCAAGACAGACTCAAACAACATTATGAGGCTGCAGAAGCGCAAGCCCGCGCGGGCAATCTCGCTGGGGCTGAAACCGAATACACTGCAATCCTGGCCGAGGGATACCTCGCGGTTGGAAGAATCTACTCGGCGCAGCAAAAACATAAACAGGCAATCGCGGCGGTCGAGGCCGCCGCTCTCTATCAACCGGCATCCGACGAAACTCTGTCGGACCTCGCAATCACTTACTTCGAGGCAGGACTATTCGAAAAAGCCCTTCAACCCCTGAACCAAGCTATCGCCCTCAATCCCCAAAGTCCCAGGGCGCATAGCATGTTGGGTAAGACCTATTTTGCCCTTCGCGAATACGAAAAGGCTGCCGCGGAACTTAAAGCGGCTTTGGAGTTCGGCTCGAATGACTTCGATACCAGCTTCACGCTTGCGATAGCGTACCTGCAGCAGCGCCGGTTTTCTGATGCAAGGCGAGTCTTTGATTGGATGCTGCAGCACTTCGGCGACCAGCCGGAGCTTCATGTCGTGATCGGTCGGGCATTTCGGGTGGCGGGCCGTCTGCCTGAGGCAATAGATGAATTCAAGAGAGCGATAGCACTCAATCCCAGTTTGCCGCACGTCCACGACAACCTGGCTCTCGCCTATCTAATGAATGAAGGCGCTTCCCGCCTGGCCGATGCGGAGCGAGAGTTCAAAACCGAGTTGGCCTCAAACCCGGACGAATTCTTTGCCAACTATTATCTCGGCATCGTTTATATCTTCCAAAGAAAGTGGGACCTCGCCATCGCCTTTCTAAAAAACGCCTCCCGAGTCCAGGCCGACAATCCTGATCCGTATTTTCAGCTCGGCCAGGCTTGTCAGGAGTTGGAGAAACACGATGAGGCGATAGAAGCGCTCAAGAAGGCCATCGCCCTGAATCCGGATCTGGCCCACAACAAATTCCAGGTGACCACTGCGCACTATCGGCTCGCCCAGTCTTTGCTCAAAGTTGGGCAGGTGGAAGCGGGACAGAAGGAGTTGCGGTTAGCCTCGGAACTGAAGGCCGAAGCCTTCAAGATGGCGCAAACGCTCAACACCGGCCCGTCTACTATGGGGACGTCCCAATTGCCGGACCAGGAAGATAAGCTGCCGGCGACGGGTTCAACAGCTCCCCCGAACATGCCGGACGAAAGGGCGATGCGAGAGTTGGAGCGTGCCGAAGCCTACTATGCGAAGATACTTGCTGCGACTCACAGCAGTATCGGATTACTGCGAGCGGATCGAGGGGACTTCCGCGCGGCAGCGGAGCAGTTTCGTCTGGCGGCGAACTGGAACCCACAACAGGAGGATGTTGATTACAACCTCGGTCTCGCATATTTTCGGGCAGAATCCTACAAAGACGCGGTTCCTCCGTTGGAGACAGAAGTAAAAACTCACCCGCAAAATATCCGTGCCCGTTGGTTGTTAGGCTTGAGCTATTTCAGGATCGCAGAGTATTCCAAAGCTTCTGAACTCCTCGCTGACGTAATCAATTCCGAATCAACCAACATTGATCTCTATTACGCGCTCGCTTCCTCGCTAATCAAGCAGGGGAAGACGGAACTCGCTGACCAGGCCATTCAGCGTACGGCCAAAGTTACCGGCGATTCGCCCCAGCTCCACATCCTTCTTGCACAAAAGTATTACGCGCAGGGTGATGATGGTCGAACGCTGGAAGAGATCAAAGCGGCAGTGGCGTTGAACGGACAAACCAGACAGGCCCATTTCTACGCCGGGTTGGTCTATTTGAAGATGAAGAGACTTGACGAGGCAACCCGTGAGTTGGAAGCAGAGCTGGTACTCAACTCGAACGACGTCGAAGCTAAGTACCAACTCGCGCATACGCTACTGATCCGCCAGGAGCTTGCGCGCGGCGTCCAAATGATGCGCGAAGTCGTAAAAGCAAAACCGGATTTTGCGGATGCGCGCTATGAGTTGGGCAAGACGCTACTTGAGCAGTCAGTAGTCCAGGAGGCGCTGGACAATCTGGAGATCGCGGCGAAGCTCGACCCTCAAAATCCACTGGTTCACTATGAATTGGGCAGAGCGTATATTGCCGCTGGGCGCCGCGAGGAAGGTAGGCGCCAGAATGAGATCTTTGATCAACTCCGAAAGACCGCGCCGAGCCGGAAAGATCACTAATTTGCAGTGCGGCGGCAGCGCTACGCCGCTTTGGATTCGCTGACCGACAAGAATGCTAAGACATCCAAAAGCGCCGCCGTTGTCGGCGCACTCGAAATCTGTTGCTCGCTAAATCAAACATATGGGATTAAGGCAAAAGAGATTTCTGATCAGCGCGATGGTCGCCCTGCTGATCACAGTGCCCTGCAAGACAACCTATGGCCAGTCGAATGCGGTCCAATTCGTCGATATCACGGCCCAGGCCGGTATCACCTTCAAACACGCTTATTCACCGGAAAAGAAATATATAGTCGAGTCGATGAGCGGCGGGGTTGCGCTCTTCGATTATGACAACGACGGCTATCTCGACATCTTCTTAGTCAACTCTCTCACTGTCGAACTGCTCAAGTCGAACAAGCGAACCCGAAGCGCCCTCTATCACAACAATGGCGACGGTACCTTTACCGACGTCACCGACAAAGCGGGAGTGGCTGACATCGGGTGGGGTATGGGGGTGGCGGTTGGTGACTACAATAACGACGGCTTCGACGACCTTTATGTCACCTGCTTAGGTCCGAACCATCTCTTAAGAAATAATGGCAACGGTACCTTTACGGACGTCACTGCGAAAGCCGGCGTGGGCGACCCACGATGGTCCACTGGAGCCGCGTTCCTGGATTACGATAATGACGGCAAGCTCGATCTGTTCGTCACGAATTACGTTGGCTTTGATATCAACCACCTGCCCGCATTCGGCGAGGGCCCAACGTGCCAGTTCAAAGGTGTTCCGGTGCAGTGTGGTCCCAGGGGCCTGCCTGGAGCAGGTGACACGCTCTACCACAATAACGGTGACGGGACGTTTACCGACGTGTCGAAAAAGGCTGGCGTCGACGATTCTATCGGTTACTACGGGCTGGACGTCGTCGCCAGTGACTTTGATGGGGACGGCCGGGTAGATATTTTCGTCGCCAACGACTCAACGCCGAATTATCTTTACCACAACAACGGGAATGGAACGTTTAGCGAGATCGGATTCGAAGCGGGCGTGGCGGTCAACGGAAACGGCGCCGAGCAGGGATGCATGGGCGTCACGGTGGGTGACTATGACCACGACGGAAGGCTCGATATATTCATTACCAACTTCGACGATGAATACAATGTCCTTTACCGCAATGTTGGTCCCAACTCTTTCACGGACGTTTCCTACAACGCCGGAGTGGCCGCAGTAAGCCTTCCCTATGTCGGTTGGGGAACTAAGTTCTTCGATTACGACAACGACGGCTGGATCGATCTGTTCGTTGCCAACGGCCACGCCTACCCGCAAAGAGATCACTATCGCCAGCGCAAGTTACTGCACAGAAACAACCGCGATGGAACCTTTACGGAGGTCGCGATGCAGTGCGGCAGCGCCCTGGCGGAAGAACGTGCCAGCCGCGGAACCGCCTTTGGTGATATCGATAACGACGGTGACATCGATATCATAGTCAACGATCTGGACGGGCCTCCTCAACTATTGCGTAATGACGGAGGAAACCGGAATAACTCCGTGCTCGTGAAAACGATCGGCGTGAAGAGTAATCGGGACGGCATCGGCGCGCGCGTGAAGGTCGTCTCGGGCGACCTGATACAAGTAGACGAAGTGCGTAGCGGCGGCAGTTACCTTTCGCAGAATGATCTGAGACTGCACTTCGGCCTCGAGAAGCGGACTACAGTCGACCTTATCGAAGTGCGCTGGCCCAGCGGCGTAATCGATACCGTCACCGGGGTCCGCGCGAATAAGATTGTGACGATTAAAGAAGGCAAAGGCTTGATTGAGCAGAAGGACTTCGCCGGAATTAGGAAGAGCACTGCCCGCAATTTTCATTCACGCTAATATCGTGTCACTAAAGTTCACTGACAAAATCGGCGCATGCTTAACAGGGCGTTAGCCCGACCGTAAGGGAGGGCTCATGTTAGCAACCTTAAAAGCTGAGCCCTCCCTTACGGTCGGGCTAGCGCCCGGTTGATTGATTAATTAAACGAATTTCTGAAACACCACACTAAACACTCGTGCAACTACTCCTGATTCGGGTGGCGGTGGGGCGTACGCGGGTCAGTGATGGCCGGTCGTTTGAAGTTGACAGGCCGAACGCGCCGCTTGGTATAGGTTCTCTCGAATTCTTTGATCTCGATAAACTGATTCGGCGCGACGTCCTTGAAAACTTGTCGTGTTCGGCTCGCGGGCCACGTCACTTCGATGGAGGCGATCGCGGTGGCCTTGCCAATCCCGATGTGTTGCATCAGCGGTGACGCGCCAAACGAGCCGCCGCTCGAGACTTCGCGATACCGAATCGGGTTCGCTGACCCAAGGCCCGCGAGCGTCAGCTTGATGTTCGCTCCAATCGCCGCCCTGTTGCTCTTCACGCCGACCAGCTTGATGGAAATCCAACGGTTTGAGTGCCCAGGATTCATGAAAAGTACGCTGTTGTATTTGTCGCCCGGAACCGCGCCACCCAGGTTTTCGAACAGATCTTCATTGCCGTCGTTGTCCAGATCCGCGAAGGAGACTCCGTGCCCTTTCTGTAGGTGTCCGGTTCCACTTGAGGAGCTGATGTCGACGAAATATTTTCCCTCATGATTATGGTAAAGAAGATTCGGCATTAAAGCCGTGTAAGTCGGAGCGCCGGTGCCGAGATAGAAATCGAGGTATCCATCGTTGTCTATATCTCCGAAGTTTGCTCCCATCGCCGCGACTGAGCGGTCGAGACCGGTCTCATGTGTGACATCGGTAAAGGTCCCCTTGCCGGTGTTGCGGTACAGCTTCATGGAGTCTCCCTGTCTTGGCAGTCCGAGGTATGGTCGCACCCACTCGCCGCTGGCAAAGTAGTAGCTACCGACGAACAGGTCGAGATGCCCGTCGTTGTCGTAATCGAAGAACCAGGTTGGGAAGCTCCACTTTGGCTTCTCAACGCCGAGCTTGGTCGCCACTTCCTCAAACGTTCCATCCCCCCGGTTATGATAGAGAAAGTTGTCCTCTCCATAGTTTGAGACGTAGAGGTCTGGGTAGCCGTCGTTATCATAGTCTCCCCAAGCGACGCCTTTCGTGAACGCGACGCGGTTAACGCCCGCCTTGACCGACACGTCCTCAAATGTACCGTCTCCTTTGTTGCGGAAAAGCTGGCTGGGCGTGTGCTCGTGTCCGACATAGAGGTCGACCCAGCCGTCATTGTCGTAATCGGCCCATGCCGCTGAATGTGTAGGATAGTCCACACTCAGAAGGCCACTCTCGAGGGTCACGTCAGTGAAGGTGCCGTCGCCGTTATTGCGCAAAAGCGAGTTACGCATGGGCCATTCCCATCCACCGCGCATCACGTAGATGTCGAGCCAACCATCGTTGTTAAAGTCGGTCTGGACGATATTGATTCCGCCGAGCTGTTCGGCAAGATGCGAGCGCTCTGAAACGTCAGAGAACGTACCATCGCCGTTGTTGTGGAACATTCGCATCGGCTGACAAGGGTCGAAACTGGTCTCGACAATGTCGAGAAATCCGTCATTGTCGAAGTCGTCGACGATTGAGCCTCCAGCGTCGCCAACCTTGTCGAGACCGAGCGCCGGAGCGACATCGACGAAGCGGCCGATGTTCTCTTTCGACTCAAAGGCCGAAGGCGGGATCAGGTAAGCCTTCGGAACTTTGTCCGGATATTCGCCGAGCGTCTGGTAGGCAATGTTGAGGAGCCAACGTATTTCCAGGCTCGACGGTTCGCGTTCGAGGTAGCGCTCGAAATACTCAATCGCTCGCTCAGAGCCTGACCGCAGAGTGTGGCGACCAGCAAGCGAGAGCGGAAAGATGCACATGTCCGCGTTGTGAAGGGTCGCGCAATTCTCAACCTCGCCGCGCCGCATGTGGGCGATCCCGAGCGCCGCCAGGTCGATGTTTTCCATGGCCGTAAACTTCGGGTCTTCAGTCGCATGCTGATGAGCGATCCGTACGCCCTCCTCGAACTGGGCGATCGCTGGCGTGACGTCGCCTTTGTAAAGGGAAACCACGCCCATTGCATTGTGGAGCCGCAGGGCAGCAGCCGGATCGACCGACTCGTCTGCAAGGCGCAGCGCGCCCTCGATATTGCCGGTGACTTCGTCGATTGAGGCCCGCCTGATACCGCAGAGCGTGCTCAGATTGCTTCGCTCTGCGGGCAGCCTCGCAAAGCTATCGATGAGATTGAAGCCAGAGAAATCGGGCAGGCCTACATCTCCCTGCGTTTGCGCTGGCGGCTGCATCTGCGCCCGGCCGGCCGGCAAACTGAAGGCTAGCAGCAAAAGAACGAGGATCAATAGCAGAAGCGACTTTTTCAATGTTGAGCTCCACCGCGATCTCGACTGCTTCAGAAGTTTGGATGAGCCATGCAGGTGTGGAGTCAGTACCGGGAGCGGTAGCGACCGGGTTTCCCTCTCGCGACCTCGCGCCATTTGGAATGTTGAGACCCGGTCGCTACCGCTCCCGGTACTGACCTCATCGGGCTTGGTCGTCTCCTGCAACAACGCCCGCGCGTGCGTCAGCACGTCGCTAGTCAGCCGCGGCGGCAGCGCCGTTGAGCAAGACACCCTTCTCAAGATGGCGCTCGTGAGTGGCATAGCTGGCAGCATGCGGATCGTGAGTCACCATCACGATGGTTTTCTTCAACTCGCGATTGAGCGTGGATAGAATATTGAGTATCTCTTCGCCCGAACGCGCATCCAGGTTGCCGGTCGGTTCGTCCGCCAGCAGCAGATCAGGATCAGTCACAATTGCCCGGGCGATTGCCACACGTTGTTCCTGCCCACCAGATAACTGGCGCGGTTGATGGTGCTTACGGTCGCTAAGACCAACTAACTCCAGCGCGGTCTCAACATTCTTGCGCCGCTCCCCTTTGGAAAGCTTGGTCAACAGCAGCGGCAGCTCGACGTTTTCGAACGCCGTCAACACCGGAACGAGATTGAAGGTTTGAAAGATGTAGCCGATGTGGCTATTGCGCCAACCCGCCAACTGGCTTTCGCTCAATTTCGCCAGGTCGGTCCCCAACACATCTACTTCGCCTTCTGTGCAGCGGTCGATTCCCGCCAGCAGATTCAGTAAAGTCGATTTGCCCGAACCGCTGGGTCCCATGAGAGCCAAAAACTCGCCCTGCTGAATATCGAGGTCGACTTTGTCCAGCGCCACAACTTCAAAACCATCGCGCGCGAAACGCTTGCTAACATTGCGAACTTGTACCATTGGTGCTGACATACGTTCTCCAAAGTGTTAGTCGTTTAGACTGCGGACTTGTCCGCCTCCGCGCAGGGAGGGCACAAGTGCCCTCGCTAAACGATGTCCTGGTCGAAGATCGACTAAGGACCGATCTTAACTCTATCCCCATCCCGCAGCTTTTCTACCCCCGCAATAGCCGCCGATTCGCCACCACTCAATCCTTCCAGGACATAAAAGAATTCTCCCGCCTCGTCACCCAGCCGCACTGATCGCTGTTCCACCCGGTTACCCTTAACTACGAAGACAAAAGCACTGCCGTCCTTGCGCACTACCGCAGGTTTGGGAACCAGCACCCGCGGAGCCGATTTCACCTGGCCCGTCTTCTCTTCGCTGAGAAAATTGACGCGGGCATTCATCTCTGGCCGCAACTGCTCGTCGGGATTCTCCACGTTAACCTTGACCTGTACGGTAGCCTTCGCCCGATTCGCTTCCGGAGCAATCTCGGCGATGAAGCCGCTGTACTTTAAGTTGGGAAAAGCCTCGGGAATGATCTCCGCTCGCTGATTCATCTTCAAGCGCGCAAAATCTGCCTGGCTTATGTCCAGTTCGATCTGCAAGTCGTTCAGGTCTGCGAGAGCGACCACGGACGTGCGGGCTCCTGATTCCCCGAAGGCGGAAGGGCTCACCATCTCACCGCGCTCGACTATTCTCTGCAACACGGTTCCCGAAACCGGTGCCCTGATCTCTGTATTGGCAAGTTGCGTATCCGCATAGTCGAGCGCCGCTCTCATCTGGCGCACCTGCGCCTCGGCGGCGCGAATTTCTTCAGCTCGCGGTCCGATGTCGGTCATCGCGCTGGATTGACGCGCGGCTTCGACCAGCGCTCGCGCACTGTCGCGTTGGGCCGTGGCGCGGTCCAACTCAGCTTTCGAAGAAACTCCCGCACTATAAAGCTTAGCAGCTCGCTCGTACTCACTTTCGGCATTGGTCAGTGTGGCTTGCGCCTGCAGTACTGCTGCTCGGTCTTTCATTTTTTCCTGTGGCCGAGAACCCGCCCGCAATTGATCCAGCCGCGCCTGGGCTGCGGCGAGATTGGCTCGCGCCTGATTTGACTGAGCGCGAAAATCATTATCTTCGAGCCGCACCAGCACCTGGCCCTGCTGTACCTTGTCGCCCTTTTCCACACCGATCCAGGCGACGCGTCCCATGACCTTCGCTCCCACAGCGATCTTGTGGTGGGCCACGACATATCCCGAGGCCGATAGCACGGTATCGCCCGCTGAACTTCCACCGCTTTCAACTTTGACCTCGGCCACGGAAATGTTTTTCGCTGAGGAAAAGAAATAAAAATATCCCATTACCGCCAGAACGATGAGCCCGGAGATCGCAAGCAGCAAAAGTTTCGGCGGACGAATGCGTGCGGAAGGCGGCGCCTGTGCAGCCCGATCAATCTTCAGACTTCTGAGACGCTGGTTCAGATCTTCCTGATCTGCCGGGGTTTTGGGATTTGTAGACATGTGACTCTTAGCGTCCAAAAGAACTTAATGCTTTAAGACGCGCGCAAAGCATCGACGATCTTGAATCGCGCTGCCCGGAGCGACGGCAGCAGCGACCCGACGAACCCTATCGCTACTCCGAAAATCAAAGCCGATAACATTAGATCCGGGGTCACCCGAAAATTGAAAGCGATCTCGCTGAAGTTTTGAAAGTTAGCTGTGCCGGTAGAGACAAAATTCAAAGGCAGTGCGAGCACGATTCCGATGCCGGCCCCAATTACGGCGATCGCCACCGACTCCAGGATGAAAGCCGCCAGGATGCTGCGGCGCTTGAAACCCAGCACCCGCAGCGTGCCAATCTCTTTGGTTCGCCGGGCGACCGCGGCATACATCGTGTTCATGCCCGCAAACCCGGCCCCGACTGCCATGATGAATGAGATAAAGACTGCAACTCCCTTGAGGAACCCGGACGCGGCGCCCTGTTGATCCTCATAGAAGGTTCGCTCAGGCATGGCTTTCAAGTGCAAGCGCTGATCGTCCGTGATCCGTTTCGACAATGACGCTAATGCCGTCTGATCTTTTGCGCGAAGAAGCACGGTCGAAAAATTGTCGCGCTTGGTAGTGCTTCCGAGCGAGTTCACGTCCACCCAAATCTCCGATTCGAAAGCCTTACCCCCTGCGTCAAACAAGCCTACCACCGTGTAGTCAATAGTCTGGATGCGGAATTTATCTCCAATATCCAGGCCCTGGAAGCGTTCAGCGATTCGTCGCGAAACAATCGCTTCGGTCATCCCCGGCTGAAACATTCGGCCCGCTACCGTCTTGTACCCCGAACGTAGTTTGTTCGACATGGGACCGATGCCCCGAATGGTCACATTCGATCCCTGGCTCATGCCTTTGCGCGGTTTATAGATTAGAGTCATGAGTTCCGCCGCGGCCAGAGGCTTGTCACCTTCGCGCTCTATGCCATCAAGATAGATCAGGTCGTTTAGCTGCTCACGGGTCACGCTGCTGTTTAGCTCTGCGTTACTTCCTTCGCGCAAGACGATCACATTTAATGGCTCGCCGCTGCTGGTCAAAGTGAGATCGATCCCACGGGCCAGCGCCATCACCATCAGGAAAACACCTACGGTTAGCCCGATCGTGAAGGCCGTCGCCAGGGTGCTGGATTTGCGCACAGTGATGTTGCGAAAGTTGTATTTAAGCGGTAGTGCCATGATTCGGTCGTCGCTTTTGAGCTGAACCTGATCCGAAAATTAATAAGCTATTCTGTGCTACGGAGCGCTTCAGCAATCGTCATCCCCGAAACTCGATAGGCAGAATAGACCACACTTAGCAAGCCGACGCCGATCGAGATTAAGAACGAAATCAGCAAGGTTTGCGCGCTGGGTACAAACGACTGAAAGTTTGGGATATAAAGGCCCAGGTCAATCGATTTGAAAATCAGCATCGCTCCCCCAATGCCAATCAGGGCGCCGATGGTAGTCACGAGCAGTGACTCACCAACAAACAATCCGGCGATTGTTCCGCGCTGGAAACCGAGGGCCTTGAGGAGTCCCACCTCTTTGGTCCTTTCCCGCACGCTCATCGCCATTGTGTTGGCCATGATCAGCAAGAGAGAGAAAGTAATGGCCGCGATAATGCCATACATGAATTGCTTGACGCCGCCCATCATCGTTTCGAAGCTGATGGCAAAGTCGCGTTCGGTTTCTGTCTTCGTCGGCGCGTCGGTATTGATGAACATCGAATCGACAGTCTGGGCGATGCGCGGCACATCGGCCGCTGAGTTCGCCAGAATGCTGAACGTGCTCACCTGGTCCCTGGCCCAGGCCGGCACTAATTCATTGATGTAGTCGTGGTGAAAGAAAAGCGTCTTTTCATCGCCGCCGGTGTAGACGCCGCGAATGATGAACTCGACGCTTCGGTCATAGATCGGGCTTCTCAGGGTTACCCTCTGGCCGGGTTGGAAACCGTATAGCTTTACCAGCTTTTGTCCAACGATGGCGCCTTGTCTGTCATTGATGAAGGCTTGCCACTGGTCTTCGGACATCTTTATTTCCGGCATCACCTCGCGGAATTTGGCAGCGTCAACGGCGAAGTTAGCAAAGAAGTTTTTCTCATCCTTATAAATTCCCCCGAACCAGCTGAAGGGGATCACCGCCTTAACACCCGGCACTGTGGCGATTCGCTGTTGTTGAGCGACGGGCAAAGTGAAACCCAGCGACACGGCGTGCCGGGTTACCAGTCGCAAAGGGTTTGAGCTCTCACTGCCGCGCGAAAACTCAGTCAATATCGTCGCCAGCGTGATGATCAAAAATAGCGAGACGACCAGGCTCGAGATGGTAAGCAAGGTGCGCCGTTTGTTGCGCAGGATGTTCTTCAAAATAAGTTTGCCGTATTTCATAGCTGCTGCTTGAACCTTCCCTTACGTCTTCCCCCTCTTCTCGGTTCCCTCAATACTTGTCACTGATGTGCGAACTATCGTTCGACGATTGCCATCCCAGGTTAGTCAGGTCTTTGTTGCCAGTCCTCCATTGTAACCTCAAAAGACGGTCCCATTCAGGGATTTCACAACCTGGAGCAGTTTACTTGATTTCTCCGGCGCGCCTCAGTCGGCTGAAGCGTTCTACATACATGTCGAACGAGGACCAGTCGGATCGACAAGCTCAGCAATCTTTTTTGGACATTTCTTGGGTCGTTAACGCCCGGAATTGGCTTTGCAAAAAAGTAGCGTCGCTGAGTCCGCGTAAGTCGGACATGATTGAAAATAGCCCGCCGATTTATCGGTGGGATTGGCAGGATTCGTAGCGAAATTCTCCGCTCGCCAGCGATGAAGAGAATGTGTCAGAACCGCGCGTGTAAGCAAGGGCCAGACTCGCGACAATCGGCTATCGCACTAACACGATAGTTCGCCGCCAATTTCTTGAATCAAGAGTTCTAGTAGCGTTGCCCTCCCTCACGGTCGGGCTTCTGACACACTCTCCGAAATAAGGAACAGGTCACTGAACCGCACGTTAGAACACCAGTGTCTGAATGGAATGAGGCAAGCTATTGACTTCGGCGGCCTGGCCGTCGAGCCAGAGGTAATAGGAGATCTTCTTGTCGCTCTGGTTCATGGCCACGACGGATATTTTTCCATCAGGATTGATAAAGGCAGTGGAAAGCAGTTGGCTTCTGCTGGGTGAGCTGGCGATTCTCCTTGCGCCCGGACGGACAAACTTTGAAAAGTGTCCGATGTAGTAATACGAGTTTGTGTAGATCAGCTCGCCCGTTTTCGTATCTGCATGAACCGGGGCGAAGCAGAAATTCTTCACGTGATTTGGTCCGCCAGTTTCATCAAGTAGAATGTTCCAATCTGTCCAGCCGACAGCACCGCCGTTGAAGTCATTGATCATTGAACGTCCATACAGCTCGCCTAATTTCCAGTCTTTAAGCCTTTGGGCATTGAAGGAGTCAGAGCAACCTTCAGTGAAGATCAGGTTTTTCTCCGGAAAGGACTCATGCACGAGCTTAACGTTATCGAACATAGGCTCGCCGCCGCTCCAGGGCTCGTACCAGTGAAAACCAATCCCCCAAACATAGCTGGCGGCTTTGGGGTCAGTTAGGATCGTGTTGGCTCTCTGGTAGATGAGATCGCGGTTGTGATCCCAGGCGATTATTTTTTTGTCTCCCAGTCCGGCTCTCTTCATCGTCGGGCCGAGATAGTTCTTCAAAAAGTCTCTTTCCGCCTCCGCGGAGTAGATGCACGACTCCCATTTTTGCGTCGCCATGGGTTCGTTTTGAATCGTAATGCCCCAGATAGGTATGCCTGCTTGCTGATATGCCTTGATGAACTTCGTGTAATAGTTGGCCCACGATTGATAAAACTCGGGCTTCAATTTTCCACCATGAAGCATGTCGTTGTTGTCCTTCATGAATGCCGGTGGACTCCAGGGACTGCCAAAGATGTTGAGTTTTCCTCCGGCCGTGGCCAGCGCTTGTTTGATAAAGGGAATCCGAAATTGTTTGTCATGACTGACGCTGAAAGACTGCAACTCTCTGTCGCCTTCAGTTACATAGGTGTAACTGCCGCTCGAGAAGTCGCAACTGTGAATGTTGGTTCTTGCCAGCGTGTAACCGATGCCCTTCTTGACATCAAAATAGGCATTTAAGATTTCCTGTTGTTTAGCTTTGGGCAATTTTGCAAATGTCTCAGCGGCGGCATCGGTAAGAGCGCCACCGACGCCGAGGATCGTTTGGAATCTCCTGGCCGTGTCAACAAACACACATATCTGAGTCTCCAGCGGCTGGCCCAGATGCTTGAAGGTCACGGTGTCGGTAGCAGAGAGGCGGTGATCACTATTGTCAGCGGTGGTGTAGACTGCCACCTCTCTCCCTTCGATTCTTCCCTCGATTGCACGCGGCTCGTTCCAAATAGGTTCTGGGGGTTCAGACCGTTGAACAGGTTCGGCCGCCGAAATTCCGGCCTTCGTTAACACCAATGCGGAAGAAGACGCTACCAGG